>JACXTT010001177.1_pt1 | contig 44172 bp, 43 predicted proteins | sample 9270951 | NCBI WGS metagenome assembly JACXTT01 (sample SAMN15532306, study PRJNA645909) | rock metagenome | isolation source: weathered quartz diorite | place: Puerto Rico | collected 2017-06-21
CGTTTCGGCGTTCATGCAGTAGGTCAGGCTAATGAGCTTGATCGCTGCTCCACTCTCTAACATACCGGTGGAGGATAGATCGGCCTTGATTTGGTCTACGCGGTCGTGTGGGGGAAAGTGATGCCGGTATTTTGCGGTGTGCAGAATATCGAAGAAAAGCGACTTCATTAATGGGTGCCAGAAACTAGAACAACGGCCACTGTACATGACACCCACGAGGATATTTTACCCTAAACAACCACCTTTGTTCAATGCAGATTGGGTTCACCCCCCTACTTTGCTGCCGTGAAAATGGAGATCTCATCCGCTCCGCACTTCTCCAACATATTGACAATGGCATTGATCTGGCCTTCGTCGTCGTGAACCTCCAGCAGCGGCCCACCACGTCGAACGCCTTCCGGGCGTAGAGCCTGACTCGTTGGACCCGTGTCCTTGAGATTCTCGAAAAAGCCACTTGTAGCAGCATCGGTATGAGCGGTGGGGTGAAAACCGGGCTGGTCATAGACCTGTATATCGATCGTGGGAGTCCTTGAATCTCGGCAATGAAGCCCTGTTCTCAGGTCACTTACCAAGTCGATCGCTTCTTTTCTTCCTGTGGTTACAAAGCCCAAAACCCAATAAAGCTGTACATCTTTCTCCGCCCTCGGTTGTATGAGCGACACCCTCACACGTCATCGATCACTGTATTTTCCGTCTCACTCATTATCCCCTCTCCCTCACGGTCCGATGTGGATCGAAATCTATTCAATGTGAATCAATTGGATTCAGAGAGTTGAGTGGGCATTGGAAGATGTACACCAAAAAGACGGAAATTTATCCAATTTTACTGGTATTTGTAAAACTTACGCGGTCTTCATGACCTGGCACATGAATTGATAGGGTTAGGCTCCTCCATCGCTCACGGGCAGCGACGAAGTATATGAGTTTACCTAGCCCGCGATTTTAAGGAGGTTAAAATGAAAGCACGCCTGTGCTCGGTTCTGTTTCCTCCTGTTCTAAGCCTCGTGGGTCTCTGTATTGCCCTAAGCATGCCAGCCTCCGTGTTTGCCGGAGTTGCATCATTCACTGTAGATTTTCAGACCGTCTCTGACTCCTCAGGGAGCTTAGTGAAGGGCACAGTGCTATGTGATGCTGGACACAATACAGTGGTATTCGGATCAGTCACCCAGCTTGTGAAAAACCAGCTAGCACAATCCAATTTTATCAACTTCGTGGTTTGTGAGGGCATTATCCAAAATTGGACAGCAACTCTTGTCAACACCTCTGGTGTTCCACTCAAACCAGGGCGCGCTGTGGTAACTGCCTTTCCAATTGACTTCGACGATTTTGGTCAAGGGGTTCCGATTAATCAACTGGTAATAATCAAACCTGCGACACATTAACAGCCCTTCGGGGGAGGGTGAGCACGCGGGGCGGGCTTATTCATGTCCGTTCCGCACTTGCTCATCAAGCCAGGCCTCCGACTTTTCTCTGATTCTACTCGCTTAGAACTTTTCGACTCCACAGTCACTATGGACCCCCACCGTCCGCAACCTACTACCAGGACAGTTAGAACGAACCCACTCCTACTGCATTACACGATCCTCATTTTCCCCAGGTGCTGCAAAGCCAAAATGGGCCCCATTGCCTAAGCCGGTGGGGGGCAGCCTGTTCGATCAGCTGTCAGGTCTTAACTAGAGTATTAGCGAGAGCAACACACCGGACTGAAGTGAATGGGTGCGAAGTCAGACTACAACGAACTAGGCTATGTAATTGAATGAAGGGGGGATTGCCCAGGTCTTCAACGGCTTGAACAATCCCCTTGATCTGAATGTAAGTCCCTTGCGTCTGCCTATTCCGCCACTCCGGCGAGAGGGCGGATTTTAACATAGCGTCAAGCACTTGCGGCCATATTTGTGGCCGATCGGTGGGCGCGTTCCAATTCCAGGACTTGCTTGTCTGCGGAGAAAGTAGGCGGTGGGTGGAGGCGTGGACGCCTGTGGTGCGTCCACGCCCAAACAGATGCTCCGCTTACTCCATCGGTGTAACCGGCCAATTGAGCGTCGGTAGAATCTCCAACGTCCGGTTGTCTCCATGCTGTGCCGTATAGAACACTCTCCAGCCAAACAAGAATGGTAACGGAGCCTTGGCCCCCAGCAGGCCCTGGACGGACGCATCACCATCCGACACATGGAAGCCGGTTATTTCGTTATCCCCATCGTTTTGAAAGCCGGACATTCCGCTGAAGGCCGAATCCGTGGTCGCAGCGGCATCGCGGCCTTCAGCCAACATGCGGACCGGTTGATTTGCCGAGTTGCTGTAATCGGTGCGGACATCGAAGATCCAAGCCGAATCGAGGGCATTATGTTGCGTATGCAAGGTATCACCCCGGTCTTCGACGAACACGATCTTATTGGCTGTGAGGAACCCCACATTGTCCAAGCCGGTGTGATCGAGATCACCTCTGTAGAACATGGTGAGCCTGGCTTTATCATTGTGCGGATTCTGCATGAGCTTCATGATGGATCCGAATCCGCCGTAGACCGATCCTGCCTGCGTGCGAGAGTCGGTATCGCCCGTTTCATCGAAATAAAATTCAGTGAAGTTCGATAGTGGTCTGAACTGGCCATTTTCCGGTCGTTTGAAGGGCGTGGCCCCATTGTCTTTCGCCGCTTTATTGGCATCGAACGCAACAGCGCCCTGAACATCCGTATCGTGAAGGGTAATCCACTGCGCGTCGAAGACTTTCCCGTATGTGTGCAGATCCAACACGTCATCCGAGAGAATATCCGCATCGGCCTGTCCGTCATGAAAGGCGATCGGCGTCCCTGTTCGTAACGACTTCACTTGCAAGGCTTGCAGCTTCCCACCTGTTAAGAGATTGCTCGGGTTTTTCGGAACGAATCGATAGACGAAGCTGTTCGGTTGTTTCGCATGGTCATTCGTCGCACCCGCTTTTCCGCCGACGTCTTCAATGATGATGATATTTCCAACGTTGTCTGCCTGCAGCCCCTCATAGCCTCCGAGTCCCATCACGCTCGAAAGGTCCTCGACAACAGCCGGAACTTCGAGATTCGCCTGGTAGATGCGCCCGGTGCCGGACACCTCGGAAGAAAAGAGCAGACGCTGTGAGAAGGGATACCAGGTCGAGCCATCGATCGTCTTCAACGGATTTCCATTCTTATCGGTCTCAGCCAGCAAGGTGACTCGATGCGCACCGTCGGCGTCGAGATTAATCCGCGTGAGAATCCCTTGTCCATTGGCGCCGTTTTCATGCCCTTGAAACAGAAAACGCTTCCCATAATTGTAATTGGGATCGGCTCCACGAATACCGTCAAGGACGAGATAGGTATTCTTGTCCGGCTCAGTTTTGGTCGCCTCGACTTTGTGAGTGGATGATGGGAGGTCCCCAGGTGTGGGAACCATCGGTCCATCGTTGCTATATCCATAGTAGCGGCTCGTGCTGTTGGAGCCATTCTCCAGCGGTGTACTGCCTTGCGCGACGGTCACTTCTCGGAATTCCGGGGAGAGTACATTGGGAGAAGCCAGGCCTGGTGCCTTCGGATTGGCAGCCGACACCGGTGTGAGAGGTCCCGCAACCGCCGGCTGGAGTCCCATCATCGCAATCGCCACCATTCCGGTCGCACTGATCACATTCCACTTGGCTGTCCGCTTGTTCACACGCATTAGCGCCTCCTTTTTCACATTATCTTCACTGCGCCAAACACCGCCGGCCACAGTGAGGCGGACGGATCCGCCGGATTATGCCTTCGTTGGCTGCACAGCTGTGGCATTGGCTCGTGGTTCGAAGCGTGAACAGAGAAGCTGCAGACCTCTCTTTTCTCACACCGCGAGCCGATACGGAAGACACACTAATCGAAGCCAGTTACAAGTTGATTTTGCGTGCCTCAAGGGGAAGTAATATTTACGTGTATTATTGTGAATCACCGTGCAGAGTCGCACATCCGCACAGGCGACAAACCGCACAGACGCAACGCCCTTAGGTCTGAGTCTCGATAAATCAAGTGAATGAGAAATGCGCAACGATGTCACCATCTAGGCGCTCTTGAGGGCGGAGGGCGTGCCGGACAGGAACGTGCTAGGAGATTAGTACGATGCTGTACCGATTGGACGAAGGCTGGCCGGATCAGGCAATGGCGTTCGCAAGGAAGGATGAATCCATTTGTATTCTATGTGCATCAAAGTGATTCACTTCATCGCACCTATTATTTACAAGACCTACGACAATGCATGTGAATTCACGCCATTTCTGCAAAAACGCCGTGGCTCATTCTTTGCTCGCAGTTCGGGCACCGGATTCTCTCGTCGACAAGCCAGCCGATAATGAGGAGCAAACATGAAAGGATTGGGATGGTGAGCAAGGATCATGGCGTTGCTGCTGACGCGTTCCGCGAGCTGGACAGGAATTTACGAGCACACAAACAACTTGAGGCCCCCTATGAGAAGGCCCTGGGCAAACTGACCATCCGTTTTTCCTTACTCCATATCTCATTGGAGAGTTTTGGCTGGGAAGCATGGGGGCTTTCGACACGGACGGCTCTTGTTCTGACCCAGGATGTGCCTACCAAGCACCTGGTAGAGAAATTACGCTCCAGCACGGACTGGCTGTTATACAAAGAGCAGGACCGCGAGGACTTTCGGCTTATTCTGAATAGGATCGAAAGCGTTGCCAGTAGAAGAAACGAGTTATTGGACTCGCTCTGGTGTATCAGCGAGGGAAAGCCTGTCCGTTGCTTCAATCGAAAGATGGGGGCAGGTGGGGATGCTCCGTCAGTTGACGAGATCAACCGCCTGAGTCGAATTATCACCGAAATCCTGGCAGACTTGCTAGCATTCCGAAGGAGAAAGCCTCTGGAGCAGGTTGGCCTCGGCCTCAATGCAAACCAACACAATGGAGCATCGGGCACTTGTGGTGCCAAGGGGCTGCCAAACACCATAACACACCATGATCCATCATGATCTGAGTCCAGATGTCTCCTTTTGCCGAGGATAGCTCTTGCTGGGTGTCGTGAGATGGTGCGAGGGTGCGGAAGAACTCCCTGACGGTATTGGCCATCATTGAGTCCCCCCAGCCATAAGCTGGTTGTGGCTCAGTCTAAAAAATTGGTTTGAATGTTCGTTAGGCAACAGCTAGAGAGTCGTGACCATTGCTCGCGTGACCTACCTCTCCCCCAGCAACGGCCCAACCGGGCCATGGCCTAGCTATCGAGGGGACAATCGAGAATGCCAGGGTGGGGGCTGAAGAAGAGGAGGTGCCGGTTCGCTTGGAATGGCTGGTGAGGGAACGAGTTGCGCCATGGGTTGCAACTGGTGACCACTGTTACAACGGTTTGAGAATGAGGTCTTAGGCAATACTACTTCTCTCTCTTCAAGTGATCGACAACTTGATTCACAATATCGTTCCGTAACGCGATGGGATCTACGGACACGTTCAAAATCCGCTGACAGAATGGACAGACCATGCTTGCGCCGATCCATTTCTTCTGGTTGCCTTGATGGATAGGCAGGTGCTCAAAACTTACCTTCTGTAGGGTCTGATTGCAGTGAGGGCATTTGCCTGTGTGACTCATGGTCGTGTTCCCTGTTGTTTAGTCGAAGTGGTCCAAGATTGGGGAGGGGAATGTAACTATTTACACGTCCAACGTCAAGGTTTGTCTTTAGGTAGGACTCTGCAAAGCTTTCTATACCGAATGAAAAATGGGAAAACAAAGGAAAATAGACCATTCTCGGACCGTTGCTTTCCGACCGCTTTATCTTAGTATTGCGAACAGATTTGGACGCCAGGCCATGTCGATCAGTAGACCTGCCGATTCCTTGCCATAGAGTGATCATAGTTCTCTGAACTAGTGAGACCCTCATTTGTGGTCTGGTACTGCACAGCCGAAAGAGTCCCATGTCAAAGGCTCCCGAAAGCCTGTCTTTCTCTCGGCCTGGTCTTCACGCTCATAGGATCCCAGAGCATCTGGGCACAGACCTCTCAGAGCGAGGTTGAACAGACTGCGGAGCTCCTTGCGACATTTCTCAATGCAGGGCGCGTCGTCGTCGAGCGAAATCAGACGTTAATCAACGATCCGGCGAAAGCCGATAAGGAATTCACTCCTGAGGTCTTTGAACGACTGGTCCTCAATGAGTTCTTGCAGCAGACACGCATTGATATGAAACATCCTCCTTCCTCACTCCCTTCCGCGACTAAAGATCTGCTGACCATGCTGCTCCTCGCGAGCAAAGAGGTGGTCGCCGATGCCCAGTTGGTAATCAACCAACGAGGCATCGGGTATAAAAACTTTATCCCGGCCTCATTCGGCAGTCAGGCGGCGCGGAAATTCTCAAAGCGCTCGAAGGTGACGATCAAACAGACCACTCTCAATCCGAGGAACTTGAAAAATGATCCGGATGAGTATGAGGTACGAGTGCTGAAGCGGCTTGCAAGCCAACCGGCCTCGACGACACCGATTGTCGAATGGCTCGACGGTGGGCGGCTCCTCAGAACCATGATGCCGATCTACTATTCTGAGGATTGCCTCACGTGCCACGGGAACCCCAAAGGGATCCTTGATATTTCCGGCTATCCGAGAGAGGGCGCTCAAGTAGGGGAACTGGCCGGGGCCATCAGTATTCAGATTTCCGTGGACCATCGGTAGCAGACAACCCGTGCCGACGGAGGAGAGAGCGACGGGCCGATCTGCTACCGACGATCTTCGGACTAGTTCAAGACCGCAGTGAGTTGCGGCCGCTCTTCTTCACAGCTCTTCTCTCTTGCAGATTTTCGATCCAGCACTTCCTCAACGCCCGACTTGACCGCCCGACCCCAGCGCGTAGTTTGGACCTGCGCCTTACGCGCATAGCGGCTGATGCTTCGACGAGTTTCTGCGCCGGTCTGTGGAGCAAAGAGAAGCCCGAGTCCTGCTCCGATGACCGCCCCACCGGCAATGAATGCTGCTGCCTTGGCGACCTGATTTCCTTGCTCCGACATGGCAACCTCCCTCATGATAATGGATGGTGGAAGACTGTCCTCTATCTCTTCCTATGACCAATGCCTATCAGCATGCTCTGTGCCAAGATGAAAATATCCGTAGGTAAAGCGGTTTCCATGAAAAATCGGGGGTGCGAACCGACAGCGATTAAGAGCGCCTAATAAAGGGTCTCATTTTCTCGACAGGTCATGACACAGCCGTTTCAGAAATCCAACACTCTCGCGCTGTACATTCTTGTAAATCGGCCATGGTAGCCGATTCACAGGGTCTAAATTTAACAATTTCTAATCTTAACCGTGGCTTGCAATGACACGTGAGCCCCCGTATGATCCAGCGGAAAGTCCATGATAGGTCGCGAAAGTTAATGAAGATGACGGAACATTCGCATTCCGCACGAGATCGGACCACCGCACGAAGGTCCACCATCCCGGAAGCAGATTGATGGGTCACCCCGCGGCCATCCCCTACCCCGATATCGATCCGGTCATCGTGGCGCTCGGCCCCATTCAGTTGCGCTGGTACGGGCTCATGTACTTGATCGGCCTCACCGCGGCGTACTTTCTCATTCAATACAAGGTTGCACGCAAAGAGTTGCCTATCCGGAAGGACCAGATCTACGACATGGTGGTCTATGCCGCCTTCGGCGTGTTTCTCGGCGGACGAATCGGCTACACACTCTTCTATAATTTTTCGTATTACATTCAGAACCCTTTGAAACTCCTGGCCGTGTGGGAAGGAGGGATGTCCTTCCACGGTGGACTCCTCGGCACCATCATCGCGCTGATTTGGTTTAGTAAACGGCAGGGGATCCCAACCTACATCGCTGCAGACCTAGCTGCATCCGTCACGCCCATCGGATTGGGATTTGGCCGGATAGGGAACTTTATCAACGGCGAACTCTATGGTCGATCGACGGACGTGAGCTGGTGCATGGTCTTTCCAACTGGAGGGCCGATATGCCGCCATCCCTCACAACTCTATGAGGCCACACTGGAAGGCCTTGTGGTGTTCACGGCCTTGTGGTGGATCGATCGACGCCCGACCCCGCCTGGGACGATATTCTGGAGCTTCATCACCGGCTACGGCCTTAGCCGGCTGATCGTCGAGCTGTTCCGTGAACCGGATCAACATCTGGGTTTTATCTTGGGGCCGATCACCATGGGTCAGATTCTCTCTCTGCCCATGGTATTGCTTGGAGCCGTCATGCTTGTCCTGGGTTACCAAAGAGCCAGACAGAACGCCGCACACTCTCAATACGGCATTTCATCATCGTCCAAACCCACATGATGGCCCAATTCATGGACCACGGTGTCGTAGACTTCCTGCACCACTTCCTCAGGAGTTTCACAAAGACGAAGGATCGGTCCACGATAGATGGAAATCTGTGGCGGTGCTTCTCCACCGGGCCTGAAGAAGGAATCGGCCGCCAGCGACTGGCCTTGATACAGCCCCAGCAGGTCACTCTCGTCGTCCATCTCCAAGTCTCGCAACACGTCTTCCGGAGGCTCCTCTTCGACGACCACGGCGATCGACTCCATCAGCTTGGCGTAGGGAGGCGGCAGATCAGCGATCGCCTGCTGAACCAGTTTTGCAAAGGCATCGGATGAGATAGGGGCGATCCTGGCCATTTCACTGAGCCCTACTTTACAATTCTACTGCCGTCGCGCACCGCAAAAACAGACAGTGAAATCGAACGGCGTCGACTGCAAGGCTTTGTCGGACGGCGGCCTTGTACACCTCGCTCTGTGTTCGGTACAGGTCTGCACGAGCCACAGCCTGGTCGGCGGATATCGTATCCGTTTTATAGTCGACGACCCAGAGCTCTCCGTCAAGCCGGTAGATGAGGTCGATGACACCTTCCATGACCTGCCGATCTCCCCACGCCATGACGAACGGAACTTCACGGCCGATGATCTCGGATGAACGAAGACGTGCATAGGCATCCGATCGGCTGAACGTCACCAGGAGATTGTGTACGGACTCGGCGACCGCTTCAGCATAGGACTGGTCATCTGGCCCAATGGCCGCTCGAACGGCTGGGGCAACCTGCTCACGCAGCTTGGAAGGGTCCTGTGAAAAGTCCCATCGCTCGAGCAGACGGTGGGAAACCACGCCAGCCAACCGCCCAATCGCCGCATCCGGCCGGGCAGAAATTGTTTCTGGCATGACCGGGACCGCGTGTTTACCCAACGTCGTTGGTGTCAAATGATGCGGTGTCTCACGAACCGCCATCCATCGGGCCGTCCTTGCCTCCCACAGTTCAGCTATTTCGTGTGGATCGATCAATGCCGTACCGGCTGTTCTGACCAAACGCCGGCGGGGCCATTTTCGTTCCTGTGCCGCGGCAACTCGATGGTGAATCGAGCTTGCCCCGATCTTCAACGCTGCGGTCGAGACTGCTCCGATCTCTCCCACGCCGATGTTCTGCAGCAACTGGAAGACCGTTTCACCACCCGAGCGGGTCGTGATCCCTCCCGACAACAGCAACAACTCTTTGGCTCTGGTCATCCCCACATACAGCACGCGTCGCCGTTCCGCCTCTTCTCGCAGTCGCAGTTTGTTGTGGACGAGCAGGGAGCCCAGCGACCGATAACGGTCCAGAGAGAGACCATAGGTGCCGCTCGACCAGTCATAGGAAACCTGCGGCGCATTCCGTTCCCGCCCGCTTCCCTGATGGAGACCCGGCAGCACGACAATGGGAAATTCCAGCCCCTTGGCCTTATGAATCGTCAACACATGCACCGCCTCCAGCGATTCTTCGGCGAGGGGACTCTCCGATTCTTCCGGCTGTTCTTCAAGTCGGGTGATCATCAGCTCCACAAAACCGCTCATGGTCATGTGAGGCCGGTCGGCCAATGCCGCAGCCGTTTGTTTGATCTTCATGAGGTTCGCCACAGCTTGCTCGCCATGGAGCGATGCAGCGGCCACATCGAGGATCGGCAATCGGTCAAACATCAGCTCAATGGCCTCGACCAACGGCAGCACCGCAATGGCCCGGTGGAGCCAGGCCAGGTGCGCGTACAGCCGCCCAACGGCAGCGGCACGGGCGTGTGACCACGTCGCAAGGCACCCTGCAGGGAGATAATTGAAATGCCCTGCCTGCTTGAGTTCGTAGATATCTCGATCGGTCAATCCTCCAAGCGGTGAACGAAGGAGACCGGTCAAGGCGATCTCGTCATGCGGATGATCCAAGACACGCAACAGATTGACGAAGTCGATCACCTCTTGGCGGCGATAGAAATGTTTTTCTCCCTCGATAACATAGGGAATGTTGTGCCGTCGCAACGCGTCGAGGTAAGCATCCGCCTGCGTAAGCTTCCTAAAGAGCAGCGCCACATAACCCGGCTTCATCGTGGCGCGACTCAGGACCTCATCCACCAACCAGCGCGCCAGTACCTCGCTCTCGGCTCGTGTCGCCCCCGCCGCATCGAATGTCTCGTCTTCACTGCCCGGGGCCGTCACGCAGAGACGAACACCCGGTTCAATCGAAGCCGGACGCCGTTGGGGACGAACCTCCAATCGAACATTCGCCGGTTGGACCAGTGGCCGTCGTTCGAACAATCGATCGAACACCTCATTTACCGGCTCCAAGACTGCCGCATCGCTCCTGAAATTGGTCGTCAACGTCTGGACCATTCCACCATCAGCCGTCACTTTCTCCACGACCAGATCAAAGGCTTCGATGTCGGCCCGCCGAAAAGCATAGATCGATTGTTTCGGGTCTCCCACAATGAAGAGTTTCCCCGGCTCGAGAACCATCTCGCGCCAGTGCGCTGCCTGTGTTCCCCGCCGCTCCGAAACCGCGAGGATGATTTCGTACTGCACCGGGTCCGTATCCTGAAACTCGTCGACCAGCACGGCTCGATACTCCCGCTTGATCCGCTCACGGACGGACGGATGCTCGAATAGCAGCGCCCGTGCCCGTGCCAGCAACCCATCAAAAGAAATCCAACCTTGCCGAGCAAAGGTTTCACGGATGCTCCGCACCTGCGGAATGATCAGCTTCAGGAGATCATTGAGGAATTCATGGTCGACTGAGAGAAGCTGTTGCGCCGTCTCGATGAGGATGGCTGCCTCTCTGAAATCCCCTTTCTCCCATCCTGCCACGGCGCTCCCGAGATCTTTGTCGAGCCATTCTCGTTCCGCCATCGTCAGGTCTTGTCGGCCGGTCAACCCTTTCTCCGTCATGAGGTGCGTCAATGACACTGTGGCGGCGAGCATCTGCTCGACTTTACGGCGTTTGGGCCGATCATAGGCTTTCAAGAGTTGTTGCGCCTGTGCACTAATTTGCCCCATCCAATGAGAGACAGCCGGCGGCACCGCCGCTGATTCGAGTTGCCGCTGCAGCGTGTCGAGATTGACCAATTCACTGCACAAGGAGCGGGTCAATGTCCTGACCGCCTCGAGCGTGGTCGATGACAACACGGATCGCCACAGGCGATGGTGTTGCCCGGTACGACTCAATTCCTGGTCAAGCCAGCACTCCCACGCGGCCGTGAACTGTTCTTCAAAGCGCACGCCGTCGTCTTCCCTGAAATCTGGATCGACCGCGCTCTCCAACGGATGGAGTCGCAACACGTGTGCGGCGAAGCTGTGAAGGGTGCCGATCTGGGCCTTCTCGAGATCGTTGAGTCCGGCCTGAGCGCGCGCGGCTATCGCATTCGCGCTGAGCCCGTAGCGCTCCCGTAAATCGTCACGTGAGACGGCCCCTCCGTCGCTCAGCCGCATCGAATCGGCCTGCGGATGGGCAAGAATGGCCAGCCGCTCACGCAGCCGCGCTTTCATTTCTGTCGCCGCCTTGTTGGTGAACGTCAAGGCGACGACCTGGGTGATCGGGACCGGATCCGGTTCCTTGATAAGCAAGTACACCAGACGATTCACAAGCAAGGTCGTCTTGCCTGTTCCCGCCCCAGCCACGACGACGACGTTGCGATCGAAGGTCGTTTCGGACGACTCCCTGGCGAAGCGATCCGGTATCTGGAGATCGTTACTCATCGGCAATCTTCTGCGTACGAAGCATCTTCAGCGCTTTCGGTTCGGCCGCGCGGTACGCTCTCCACCACGTCGGGGCATGCTCTCGCCGGCAGACCATACGAAACTCGCATCCGTCGCAATAGCCGTCCGGAAGAATGAAAAATCGCCCGCTACGGATTCCGTCCACCAGCGTGCTGATCGACTTCTGAATGAGCGTCCCGGTTACGGATGCCCACGAAGTCGCCTCGAATGTCGAACGGCTGATCGCCGTGGCCCACTGGGGAGCAAGAAACAGGAACTGCACCAGGCTCGGCGGGGGCTGTCCCGGAACGGTGAGACAGCTATAAAGCGGTGGTTGCAACCGATATCCACGGACAGCTGACTGAGCCAAATTACGGTCCTCCGGTTTCATGGCCGAACCGACTTTGAACTTGTAGTCGAGCACCCGAAGCGCACCGGAGTTCCGGTTCCGATCGAGCCGATCGATTCGGCCACGGACCTTCAACGCTCCTCCGTCGAGGACGTCGGGCACCGCCCCTTCCGCATCCACTTCAAATCCAATAGGCGTATATGGATATTCGGCCTGCTCCGCCTCGTCCGCTTTCACCGCCGCGGTCACAAGCGTCACAGTCAGTGCTTTCGCCAACTCCCACAACAGATAAGGGCCTGTCCGATGCTGTGATTCCAAATCTGCCGCCGCCCGTTCGACCGACGAACGAATAACCTGCTCGATTGCTTCATCCGTCATCCGTTCAGTCGGCCACCCGGCCTGCACGAGCTGCTCATAGCAACGACGCAACGATGCATGACAGAGCGTACCGACCAACGCCGCGTCCGGTTCCTGTCCGATCGAAACGCGGCTCGGCTCGAGTCGCAGCATATCCGCGGCAAAGTATTGGAAAGGACATCGCGCATACCGTTCGAGAGGCGTCGGAGCGATCCCCCGTTCGATCAGTCTTGCCCAATGAGCCTCGACCGTCCCGGTCATCCCATCGAAGAGATTCAGCGTTGCCCCGTCCTCCTCGATTCGATCAAGCGACGCCGCCGCCTGGCGGAAGCTCTCCGCATCACGCCCGACCGCTTGTATCAGCTCGGTCGGGTCCTGCCCATTCAAGGCCAACCACTGAGCCAGTTCAGCCGGCGGAAGGAACATCTTGGTTGCCGGATGCTGCAACAGGCGATCGGTCAGGCGGCGAGGCAACAGATCGACCGGTTGCTCCGCATAGCCGAACCGGCGGCAGGCTTCTCCGAGATAAGGAGAAACGGCCAGCATGCGTCCAGATGCATCGGCTCGTTGATAAGACAGATAGAGCCGCTGACTCGCCGCCTGACCGAACAGGTGGAAGAGCAAGGCCTCTTCTCCATACGCCGTCAGTTTCTCGTCGATTTTAAATCCGAGTGTGGCGTCCAGAACACGCCGATGGCGGTCTCGGAGAAACGCATCTTCCCGAACATAGCGTGGAAATATTTTTTCGTTCAGACCGAGGACGAACAGGGCTTTGAACGGCACTCCGCGGGCCGCCATCACATCGAACACCGTCACTCCATGAGAGGAGGCTTCATGGAGAGGCTTCGTCGTCCGCTCGAACGTATGCGCCAGTAACTCGGCAAACTCGGCCCAGGTCATCTGATCGTTGAGCGGCTCCAATTCCATGAGCGTCGCCCAGATACGATCGATGGCGTCCCACGTCATCGCCCTCTGGGGAAGCTGAACGTCTTCGGCAGTCGAGTCCGCAGCATCCGGCCGACGCGAGCATCGATCGATGAGTGTTCGACACGCCGTGACCAGCTGGCTCATCGTTCCCTGCGATGGCAGGGCTGAACAGTCTTGCAGGAGCTGTGAGACCACCTGCCAGAGAAGGCTGATGACCTCCGGCGCAATGGCCACAGAACCGACGACGCTCTCCTCACCATCGAGAATCAATGCACTTCGGCTCGCGCTCTCCAACCGTTTCCACTCTTCGACTCCGTGGGTAATGTGCAGCGCTTGAACCAGCAGTTTCCACTGTTCAGGCCGGTATGCTTCGGACAAGCCGTCATACAGATCGGTGGCGTAAAGCGGCGACGTCACGACATCGAGGACCGATGCGCGATAAAACTCGTTCAGCGGCAAGGTCACCAGCTGCAACACCAGTTTGCAGATCGGTTCCTGAATCAACGGCCGCGAGGCCGTCGTACGAAAGGGGATCCGGTGCCGATCGAAGACCGACTGGAGGTGCTGGCCGTAGGGATCGAGCGTACGAGCAGTGACGCCGATCTCATCGAATCGATATCCGTTTGTTTCGACAAGATCCAGAATCGTGCGACAGGTTGCCGCCAGTTCCTCTTCCGGACCGATCACGCTCCGTATGGTGAAGTGGACAAGCTGAGGAGCCACGGAAGACGATTCCTGCCTCAATCGGATCATCCCATCGTCTGACGTGATCAGCGGCTGAACGTAGCGGTCGAAAAAGCGCCGGGCGAATCCGAACGCCGGATCATCCTCCAGCGGGAAGAACAAGGTCGTGCCCTTGACTCGACCGATGGCTTCAAAGAAGGACAGCTGCACCTGTGTCAGGTCATAGAACCCGTAATAGAACACTTCCTTCAGTGACTGGAGGAACGGGGCGGTCGGAACAACGGGGATGAGCGATGCAGCCAGATCGTCCTGCGTCCCAACCCCAAGCGTCTTGCCCGCTTCTGTCACTGCGGCATAGAGCGACACGAGTGCGCTGAGCCATTCCCGGTCGTCTTCCTCAAAATAGCCTTCACGGAGACCTTGCAGCACCTGCCCCGGATCGACATCGGCATCTTTCAGGTCGCGCATTGTCGCCCAAAGCGCGCCCCATGTACCGGCCGATTGCCCGATTCGTTGTAAGGGAGCCTGGCTCGAGAGCTTGCTGCGAACAATATGACGGACCAATTGTTCGAAGAACAGTTCATCGACGACCCGCGGCAGCGGGTCATCTACAGCTACCTCTCCAGCCAGCCGCAGGGCCAGTTGATGGAAGGTCAAGACATGGACGTTCAGAACCGAAAGTTGGTGTTCGACGGCGAGAAGGGTACGAACGCGATCGACTAATGGCTTGGATGGAACGAAGATCGCGATTGGCGCAAGCGGATCGCTCGCCTTGACGCGCTTGAGATGATCGACAAGAGCGGATTCGAGAGAGGGATGGAACCGACCGGTAACGACCCGCAACATGACGGGCTATTCTACGCTACCCGGTCTCCGGCCCCAAGAGCTCTCCATTGCAATCGACGCAAGCCCAATCGCCGTCGATGAAGGACATGGGATCACCGCAGATGGGGCAGTCGGGTGGAGGTCCTTTATCGAGGAGGGGAAGATCAGGTAGCTCGAAATCGTCTTCATCCATGACTCGCTATCCTTCTCGCTGTTTAATCTTCAATTGAAGAGCTTTTTCCGCACTTTCGCGACTCGGCACACCGACAAACGTCAGCCTTCCATCAATAATCGTCGCCGGGACGGCACGGACAGAATGCCGATCGGCCAGGTCCTGTCCGTCTTTTGTCGTAATATCGACTTCCCGATAGGAAAAACTGTATTTCACGCGCAGCTGTTTCCACAGACTTTTCGCCGAGGGGCAAGCTCCGCAACTAGGCGAAACGAGTAAGGTGATGTTAGGCATGGAACTCCGGAAACGAACTCAATGGTTTTGATACGTGTGCTTGGATCTTAGCACCGGCAGAAAAGTCGGCGCAAGGAGCGCCTCGCTCACGGATGGTCCGATGAATCACACAATCGATAGAGTAATTATCTCCCGGCAGGCCATCCGCCCGACTGATTCTCCGTGCCGCCCGTGATGGGCGGAGATCCCGCAGGATTTCCAGCAGGATTTCCCGGTGGGGCCACGATATTACCCGCCGTGTTGGGATAAAATGGAGGTTCGGTCTTTGGTAGCATGCTCCCTGGTTCTCCAGTCTGCTGAGCCAGAGAATTTTGCGTCTCTTTCGGTACGCAACCCAGGCATACCACCAGCATTGCAGCGCAGAAGCAGCCATGTCGCCTACCTCTCTCAAACGCGTAGAGAACGCCCATCAGTCTCTTTTTGGTGATAGGTTTGATACGACCCTTCCAGATCGCTTGTCCGACTCTCGGCGTGCGCCAGTTGTCCTCTGTTCATTCCAATTGTTAACCCGGCTGGTATTTCTATCCACATTGTCCCCTAAGAGTTCGGCTACTTGCCTGAGGGCATCTTGTTCAGCTTCGTCGCGCGTGGGATAGGAAACGGTACCGAACGATTGCTCTGCGGCCTGTTCGTCAATCCCACATGTCACGGTGCCGTGGACCATCCATTTTTCATGCTCCATTGCACGAAAGAAGAGTTTCACCCGGCAGCCGGCCACCCTCATATCCTTGATATCTTTCTCAACATCAGGAACGCTTGGCATGGCTGTCCCTCGCCCGTTATTTTTTTGGTGGTGATGTTCCTTCAGGAGGAAGCGTGGGATGCCGCTCCTCTTCGGTCTTGGCCTCGGGATCGATAGCCATCTTGGGATCAATAACCGGCGGAGTCACAACGGAATCCGGATGAGGAACCGTCTCGGGTTGCTTTACCATCCCGGGGTCACGTGTACTTTCAGGTGGTGATTTCTCGGGAGCGGGATCTTGTGGCATTGGCACGGAGGGTGACTGAGACGGTGGAGTCATCTCTGCCGCCAGCACGGGCGAACTCAGCACGGACAATAGTAAGATACTATACAACCACCGCATGGCCTAATCGTATCGGACGACAAGCATCTTCGCCTACTCGGAAATTCCCCGGTCGGTGCCTGAAGGGTTTCTGTGGATCACTCATATTCTCAAACAGATGCCTCGGGTGCGTTTCCCGCGATCAGATTGATCAGGGCGTTGTCGGGTGTGTGTCTTGTCCTAGCCTGCTTGACGAATGAACCCGCAGCAGCTTCAAGCCAGTCTACCCAACTTCGTGTCCTGACCTTTAACCTGCTGCACGATGGACCATGGTCGGGATTCGTCGAGAACGGTACCCATCTCGAAGAACGGCTCGAAATGACCATTCAAGAATTGCGGCGGTTGCAACCTGATGTGATCGCGCTTCAAGAAGCCTCGGACAGCCGAAGACATGGCAATGTCCCACAACGGATCGCCGATGCACTTGGGTATGAGGTGGTATTCGCACCGGCAACAGAACGGATCTTCGGAATCAGATTCTTGGATCGGTTGATTATCTCGGCGCTGGGATTCAAGGAAGGACCCGCTATCTTGAGCCGATATCCAATCGTTGACTCGGAAGTCTATGATCTCCCTCGGTGTCAACATCGGTTGGATCCTCGCATTCTACTACGCGCCGAGATCGATACGCCCGGCGGATCCCTCCAAGTCTTTTCCGCCCATACATCAAAAGGAGACGAATGTCAGCTTCAACGAGTCGGTGAGCTGTTCCGCGAACATCGTGGAAGTGGGCAAGCCATCTTGATGGGGGATTTGAATACTGGCGAACAATCTCAGATCCTCACCGGATGGCAGAGGGAGCCGGGATTCATCGATGCCTTCCGAGTCGCCAATCCGGGAGTATTGGGAGGCACGGTGTGGCAAGACATCCACGTTGAACAACCTACTGCCGATCGGCGGGTGGATTTTATTTTCCTGCTCGTTGGCCCCACCGGCAACAGTTCGATCGTGCGCTCAAGCCACCTCGTGTTTGAGCATCCGGATCATCTGTCGAACGGCGCCGCGTTGTGGCCGTCTGACCATCGCGGGGTGCTGGCAGAAATCGAAGTCACTCCTGTTCCAAGCCGATAGTCCACTTCCATCCGTCGATCGGCAGAGTTCCCCATCCGGCATTCGTCTTTTTCAGTATGAGTGGTCATGAAAGATCGCTCGTCTTGACCATCTTGACCAAACCGCCGCGCCGCCTAACAAGGCGGCGCAGCGGTATTCATCTGGTGACTTGCCCGAAACGGCCACGGTTAAAATCGTCGACGGCTTGGCGGATTTCCGCCTCGCTATTCATGACGAAAGGACCGTAGCCGAAAACCGGCTCTTCGAGCGGTTCACCCGTCAACACCAGCAAGAGGCTGTCGCGATCGGCATGAATCCTGACCTGTGAGCCATCGCGCTCGAAGCGAATCACTTCCGCCTCCCCCGTCTGTTCGCCGCCGTTGATCGTCAAATGGCCGGACAGCGCCGCGATCATCGCGGTATGACCTTCGGGCAGGTCGAGGGTGACATCAGTGTCGCGGTTCAGCCGTACATCCCAGACATTCACAGCACTAAACGTACGGGCTGGACCTTGCGTGCCTGCGAAGTTGCCCGCGATGACGCGCACCCGGCCGACGCCTTGGCCGAGATCGACAACCGGAATGTCGGCGTTGGTAATCGACTGGTACCCCGCAGGCCCCATTTTGTCCTTGGCCGGCAAGTTGACCCACAACTGCACCATCCGGAATGGGCCACCGGTCTTGGTGAAGGCCTGTGAATGAAACTCCTCGTGAATGATCCCGCTTGCGGCGGTCATCCATTGCACATCGCCAGGGCCGATCGTGCCGCCTGCGCCCGTCGAGTCACGGTGTGACACTTCACCGTCATATACAATCGTGACGGTTTCAAAGCCGCGATGAGGATGCTGCCCGACGCCGCGCGGGCTGTCTGCCGGCTCAAAGGTATGGGGGCCGGCATAATCAAAGAGTAGAAATGGACTGATAGCCTGCGCATCATCTCCATAGATAAAGAGCGAGCGGACGGGAAAGCCGTCGCCGACCCAGTGGCGGCCATTGGCGCGCATGACCTGTGCGATCTTCTTCATGTGTACACCTCCGATCTTACACACCGAAATGAAGGCGCGCGCCGCGAGAGAATTCTCCGACGCGTCTATGTAAAATACTAAGCACGATCCACACACTTCTCAAGTACGGTCTTCGAGGATACCGCTATGACCAAACAAGTCGGTTGCCCGACTGAAATCACGCTCGACGTGATCTCAGGCCGTTGGAAGGTGATGGTCATTTTCTGGCTGCTCCAAGATACACGGCGGTTCAATCAGCTCCAGCGCGATCTGTCCGGAATCACGCATCGGACCCTTGCCAAGCAACTCAAGGAGATGGAGGCCAACGGTTTGGTGGAACGAGAGGACTTCGGCGAGATACCACCCCGCGTCGAGTACAGACTGACACCGCTCGGGCGGTCGCTGGAGCCAATCTTAGCGGCTATGCACAAATGGGCGATACAGCATGGGGCCGAGGTCCGTCGTCCGACGAACGAGTAGTGCGCGTGCATGCACATCCGTAACTGGAACAAGCTCGCGGAGGGTGGACGAATCGGGTATGATCCGCGCGGCGATCATGCCCGCCGCGCTGGTAACCTCGTTTCGTTTGAGCACCTCCAGTACCTTCGGGAGATCGGGAGGGCCGGCTAGAATTTCGTTGTGGATGGCGGTGAACATCTGAACGGCTTCCTTAACTCGAGTTCGAGAATAGTTTCGTCTGTTGGGAAATCCCACGGCAGAGCTGTTTGCCGAAACAGGCTACAAGGTAACCGATCGAACTAAAAACTATTCTTGAGAACGAATGTCACCGCTTGCCTTCATAGCCCCGGTCACGCCAACGCTCCAGCAGTTGGATGCGTCGGCGAAGCTGGTCCATCGTGGCTTGATCAACACGACTCCCCGTGCGCGCGATTAATTCCGCATTCAGGCGCCGATGGTCGATTCCGCTGTTTCTGGCGACGGCACCGACCAGCAGCCGATGGAGTTCCCTTAGGTCCTGCTTCTGTTCGTGGAGCGACGTGGCCGGCTCGACCGAAGCAGCCGGATCGCCCACCCCTCTCGCATCCTCTTCGCCGATCACGCTGTCCATCTTGGCCACGGCCATCAACGGTATGTACTCGTTGGGAGAGACGACGACCCGGCCGTAGAGATCTCGTTGTCCGGCCGGCATAGTATCTTCCAATACATGATCGCGCTCCGCCTTGATCTGTCTCGCATAATGCGCCAAAATGGGATCTTTGGGCAGATAGAGCCAGGCCCGTTGCGGCTTGGGCACGCTATCCTGCATTCGGACGAACCGTCCCACCACCTGCCGGAAGTACATCTCCGTCAGAACATTGGTGCCGTACACACCGACACGAAGACGCGGAATGTCCACGCCTTCGCTGACCATATTGACCGCGACCAACCACTGTTGCTTCTTGTGGCCGGCAAACTCCTCGATTACACGGGACGCCGACGGGTCATCCGAAACCGCGATCGCCGCTTTGCTGCCGGTGATACGGCCGATGAGCTCCGCGACCCAGCGGGCGTGGTCTTGATCCATGCTCACGATCAGGCCTCCTGCATCGCCTTGTTCGTCCTTACGCAATCGGGTGAGTTGCGCATGCGCATCGGTGATCACCGGACCGAGCCAGGTTTCCTGCAACAGCGCCGTCTTCAAGCGTTCCCGCTGCCGATCGAATGTCAGTCCATCTTGAAACGTCGCCGTATGTTCGCGGCCCTCTGAAAACCAGGTCAGTTCGCCTTCATAGCTGGGGAAAACAATGGGCCGGCAGACACCGTCGCGTATGGCGTCGGTGTAACCGTAACCGAAATCAGCCCGACTCTCTCCGTGCTCGTATCTGATAAAGGGGATCGGGTTGTTGTCTGAACGGAACGGCGTGCCGGACAGAATCAGCCGGAACACGGCTGGCTCGAATGCCGAGCGCAGCGCCTTTCCCCAATTCTTGCCGTCCCCGGCATGATGCAGCTCGTCGAGAATGAGCAGGGTCTTCCTGTTCTTGCACGCCCGCTGAAAGATAGCGGGAGACAGACAGACTTGCTGGTAGGTGACGACGGCACCGTGATAGTCCCTCGCTTCAACGGCCTGGTCGTTCGTCAGAGCCGGGTCGAGATGGAGACCGATCTTCCCTGCCGCATCCGACCATTGGCGGCGCAAATGATTGGTCGGACAAACCACCACCACCCGCACAGCGGCTCGCTCGGTCAAATACTGGTGCGCGACAGCCAGAGCAAATCGTGTTTTTCCGGCAGCGGGGGTCGCCATCGCCAGAAAGTCTGTGGCTGAATGGGCGCGCACCGCCGATGCAGCGCGGCGCTGCCAATCTCGAAGGAGTGCCGTCCAGGCGGGCAAAGTCTTCATGGCAAGTGTGTGCGTGTGAGGACAGCCAGCGCCGTAGCGCCGACTCGAATGGTGCGGGCTAGTCTAACCAGTCTTTCTCTTTGAGCTTCCTCGGCAGGTATTTATTCGTGAGGTACTGAAAATCCTTGTTTGCCAACGCATCAAGCTCATATTTCAACCCGCTCGTCAGCATCCGCTTGATCTCAGCCTGCCAGGCCGGCTTTTGAAACCACTCATAATTCATCAGCTCTTTTGCGCGAGCGATGTCTTTGTCGTTCAGCTTGATACCGACGTTGCGCGGCAACCCGTACCGCGCCGGATCGGCGCTCGATAAACCCATGAACTTGGCTTTCGGGATCGCCATCCGCTGGCTCTCAAAGGCCAGATTGATCGAGCCTTGCTTGATGACGGAATAGATGTAGTATCCCCAGGGATCGTTGTCGACCAAGACATAGACCGGCAGCCGATGTTCCTCGTGGAGCCGTCTGGCCAAACGCCGGACCCCGCGCGGCGGTTGCCCATTGCCCGTGAGCAGCACACAGTTATAGCGCCGCCAGAACTTATCCTCCGACAGCCGATTCCATTGCGTTCCCTTTTCGACGAGCAGCACGAAATCCGCCGTGCAGCGGCGAATCTCCAGATACTCCGGCTCCACAATCGACGGCACCGAGTACCCGCCCTTGCCCAACTTGGAGCAGTCCACGCGGTCGCCGTCATCTCCGAAGACGACCGGCCCGACGATGCTGCCGCTGTTCTCCGCTCGAACATGCAACTCCTCACGGAGCGCGGCAAGGGACACTTCCAGATCTTCAATGACCGGATCGGACTCATCCTGTGTATCGAAGGTGTTCTCGTGCGAGTCTTTGATCGTATGTTTCGTGCGGTAATAGATTTCGCGTAACGACGTCGTCAGATCGGCGCGCTGTAACTCGGAGAGGGCATCCGCCACCAGCACCGTCTGCATGAATTTCTTGGCCATGCCGACGTTGAAAAACGACCGCTCCTGTTTTTTATTCCCCATCTCAATCAGGCCCTTCCGCTGGTTGAAGGACACATTGGAGAGGGCGCGAATCGGGATCTGAAACGTCGGATCTTTCGACCTCTCGGCCGCGTGAATCACGATGTCCGCCAAGCCCACCAGTTTCTTCTCGACTACAGTCGCCTTTTTTGTCTTCGTCGTCATGATGTCCTACTTGGGTTTGCGCGGAGAGACGGTCCTGGCCGGTTTGCGAGACTTCGCGCCTGGTTTCTTCTTCCCCCCGGACCCGCCGGCAAAGAGCGCCATCTGGTCTGGTTTCGTTTTCGCCTTCCGTAGCGACTTTTCCGATGTACTTGCTCGGTTGGATTTCTCTTTCGAAGCCCTCTGGTCTACCGACCGTGTGTCCCCCAGCAGATCCGGCTCGGCCGCTGGCGCCGCTGCATCCTGGTCGGCCTCGACCTGAGTGGCTAATTCAGTCTCGCCTTCGACTCCCTCCGCCGTAACGATAATCGAATGAGGCAACCCTTCAGGGCCTGCACCGGTCTTCCCCAGCGCTTCATCGGTTTTCTGACCGCCCGTGCGGGAGGTTGCAACCTTCTGGAGCTGTGCTTTCAGTTTTTCCTTCGGCAGCTTGCCGCCTTTCAACCTGTTACACGCCTCGACGACTTCTTCGATGTACAGCTCGAAAATATTCCGCCGCCGATATTCACTGGCCGCTCGCTCACGCCGACGAATGAAAAGTCCTAACCGCCTCCCGCACTCGCGAAGCGCCAGGGTGATTTCCTTTTGAATCTCGTCGTAATCGGCAATCGCTTCTTTAGATTCGCTCGTGAACGGGACCCACACCGAAGCCATATGAACGAAGATCACCATCGGCCCGGCCGGCAGGGCTCCGCGCGACTGCGTCAAACCGTAGTTTTTCCAGGTCGTACTCATGACGGCCTTGAATGTCGCGCAGGCCGATTGCTGGTATAGCAACGGCACCCGATTGGCGTAGCGGATCACACGGGCGAGTTCCGAATCTTCCTCCTCGTGTTCGCCCTCGGCTTTCGGCACGGCCGGTTGTTGCGGCTTGTTCTGATCCTGCGGTCGATTTCCGTAGGCAAGCCCTGCTTCGATGATGAATGGATTGCCACGATACACCGCCGGCGGCCGGCTGACGGCCGTATAAAACTCGCCTTTGATCTGCTTGTAGAGGCCCGAGAGAATGGCCTTTTCGCCGATCGGTGAAATGCAATTGGTCGGCGGCGCCATGATCTTGGTGTCCTGCAATGTCTTATAGAGCGTCTCGGCGGCAGGCCCTTTGAGGTCGCGAGGTTTTATATCAGGACGTATCTTCGCCGCCTTGCAGATCTCCTCCGCCATGGGGGAGGACACCCGGCAAAAATCACCCGCGAGAAAACCGGACAGTGAATGGCTCTTCGTGTCCTGCAACATCTTGAGCAACATACCGAACTCGATGCCGTATGGGTGCGGCTTGATTTCGCGAGGTTGCGGGGGCAGTTCGTGATAGGTGCGGGGATATTCTTTGGTCTCTCCTTCAGGTGTCTGATAGAGCAGTTTGACATGGGGATTGGCGATGGAGGTCTGTTCGAGCCATTCATCCACGGAGGCTCGGCCTTTCTGATACTTACCTTCAACTTCCAGTGAAACTTGGGTGCCCCGCGGCTGCTCCCAATCGATCTGTTTGTTCTCGTGAACCAGCGGCTCGTTTTTCTTCGTATCGATTTGGACTTCGAAGAAGTGGGCGGCGGCTTTGGGGCCGATACGGGAAATAATTTTGACCGGCTTCCCGGTGGTGAGCTGTCCGTACATTCCGGCGGCGGAGATGCCGATCCCCTGTTGCCCGCGGCTCATTCGCAACCGATGAAACTTGGACCCATAGAGCAGCTTCGCAAAAATTCTGGGAATCTGCTGGCGAACGATGCCGGGTCCGTTGTCGGTCACCGTGACGCGAAACCTGTTCGCTTGGCTGGGCGCCACCGGCTCTCCGTTCGAGACGACCTCCAACTTGACCGTCACGTCCGGAAGAATCCCGGCTTCCTCACAGGCGTCGAGCGCGTTATCGACCGCTTCCTTGACGCAGGTCAACAGCGCCTTGCGCGGATTGTCGAACCCGAGCAGATGCCGGTTCTTCGTAAAAAATTCCGAGACGGAGATCTCCCGCTGCCTCGCACCCATCTCAACCGCGGTCACCCGTTCTGCCTGCTTGGCAGTGGCTTTCTTCTTCGCGGTTGGTTCAGGAATCGACGGAGGAGCGGACGGTGTTGATTCAGTATGTGATGCGGATTCTTTCTTTGTTGCCATTCACCCTCTCATGAAACACCGGTTCACTGTTTGGTACCACAAAACTTTCGCGGAAACAATGGCACTAAACGGCTCCGTCACATAAGGCCATCTTCTGGGATCGCGTGCCTCGTTGAGAAGCACATGGACGGCAATCACGACCTCGTGATCACTGCCAGCCGGGTTTGTCGGAAGCCTCGTTATCGTCTGACGGAAGGATCCCGCAGATAATGGACCGGCTCCATAGTCTCCGTGGACCAGACGAGCATTTTCCGATCGAGCGTGGAGACGATCAAATATTTTCCATCGCTGGTCCAGTGAAGATGATAGGGAGTTTTCACGTGAAAGGTCTTCTTTTTGACTTGAGCAGAAAGATCCCACACGGAGAGATGTTCCCCAATACGGGTGGCAACCCATCGATACAGCGGATCGACGGCCATCGAGGTGCCCAATGCCACAGTCGGTCCGTTCTCGACTATTTCCGTGTCCCGCTTGGAGAAGGTGTCGAGGCTCGCCATGACGCCGTTGCGCTTGGTATCCCAGACAGCGAGGGTTGAAACCTTCGAATCACCGGGGCGAGTGATCGTCGCGACAAAAGGACGTTTCCATCCAAGACCGGACCACACCTCCGGGAAGCCGACCGGTTGCTCAACTTCTCTCCAGGTCGTGATATTCCAGACGACACGACTGGTCCGTGATTCGGTCAAGAGATAGGGGCTTCCATCCACCAGACTCACACTTTCTACGACATCCCCTTGCGTCGCCCGCTTCTTGGCACAGCCTTTCGTATCGCAGGCCTGAGAGAAGCCGGTATGCACAAGTTCTTTCATCACTTCGCGCGTGGTGACATCCACCACAGAGACTTTCGGTTGTTCTCCTGCTACGACGAGAAAGCGATTGCCGGGAAGGAATTGCAGCACGTTGATCTGGCCTTGCTGGCTTGAACAGGGTGGAAACTCCCGCCAGGTTTGAGTTTCCCATAGCCGTACTTCTCCTTTGGTGGTGCCCATCGCCAGGATCAGGCCGTCGGCACTGAACGCCAGCGCGCTTCCGGGGGAAGAGAGCACCAGTTGACGCAAGAGCCTTCCTTGGCCCGGATCCCATATTTTGAGCGTGCCGTCATCACCGGTGGTGGCAAGGATATTTGCGCTGGGGGAACTTGCCACCGAGCGCACGGTCGACGCGTGGATGAAGGCCGGCGCCGCCCCTGCGGCAGAAGGCCCGAGAGAGTTCGCCGACGGGTCCACCGCCACGGTTTCCGGCACGACACGCTTGGCCAACACTTTCGCCTGAGGCTGGCTGGGGTCCAGCACGAGTTCCGGGGACCTGGTCTGTACATCCCATACCGATATCTTGCCGTCTACGTCCGGATTCTGGCCTCCTTGCATTCCGACCACGATTTTCGAGCCTGTCGGCGACCACCTGAGTAAGGAGACGCGTAGCCCCATGTTCCGGCAATCGCTTCCGCAGAGATCCGACAACATGGAACCGGTACGCAGATCCCAGATCTGTAACGTGTGGAAATACTCCGGTTGCCCGACCAAATAGTCTGCATCGACAGAAATATCGACGGCATACAGGTGGGTATGCGACCTGACGCCACGCTCTTGATCGGCATAGGTGAATTCAGTCAACGAGATCAGCTTGCCCGTATCGGTATCGAAAAGCGGATAACTCCATTCTCCGTTGCCCGCCACAAGTCGATGACCGTCACGTGAAAACACTCGAGGCGTGATAGACTCGCGAGCTCCTTCGGCGGCCGTCAGCGTGGCACGCGCATGCACGGACGCCTCTGCGGTGTCAATGAGCAGGATCGTGTTCCCGACACTCGCAGCCAAGGTTGAGCCGTTCGGTGAAAAGAGGAGATCGCGCGGCTCTCCGTCTTCGATGGTCAAGTCACGGATCGTTGTCCCAGTGAGGTCGTGCAGGTGAATGGTGTGGCCTTGTGCGATCGCCAGCATTTTCATATCGGACGACACGGCCACCGAAGGAACCTTTTTCTTTACATCCAGCGCGATATGTTTGAGCGGCACCAGCTTCTTGCCCAGCTGCCAGACAGAGACGGCGTCGTTGCCGTGACGGAGAACCATCCGATCGCTTTGGTTCGAATAGGCGAGCACACTATAGGGCTGCCGCGATTCTGCCGGAATAGTTGCCACTGAAGCTTGAGCTTTCCAATCGTAGATGATGACTTCGTTTCCCACACACATCACCCACCCGTCCTGCTTCAGGAGCATCACGTATTGGCATGCGGTGAGCGGGATTTTGGCAAGAAGTGTCTTGGTCTCGAGGTCCCATAAAACCAGATCACTCATCTGGACCAGGAAGAGACGCCCATCTTCGGAAAGCGCCGTAGGAGTCTTGGAGAGATAGGCATCCGCCTGCCGGATCGGTGGAGTCGAAGGGAGGATGGCGACCACCAACAAAATCTTCAACCAGCCCTTGTACCGCTCCCAACAACTCACGTTCGGTTCGCTCCAAGTAGAGTCACGAAAGAGATGCGGGGATCGTCTGATTCTCTGGGCCAGTCTCATGACAATGGCAAACCCCCTGATCTCCAGTTCAACCGACTTTCCCGAGATGATCTATCCAGAATGTGTTTGTTATCTGGCCTTTTGACCGATGAGTTGTTTCTGTTTGGCTGAGCTCTCTTTCAACTTTGCCTCTACACGCAGACCGCCTTTGGCCGTCGGAAGGATATCGGCAAAGTGATCAAGCCCTTGTTCGTCCTTCCACCGATGAACCGGAGCCTTGGTGGTCATGGGGGTTCCATCGAAGACTTGCCAGAAACTCGTCACGGTCGCTTGAGTAGGGTTCAACCCTCCTCCCGATGCCTGTTGAGCAAAGACGTCCTTGATCGAGGGAACAGATACCGTGGGAGCCGGTACGGGATATACCTGCGCTTGAGGTTGCACAGGCAAGGTCGGCCGGACCATGGCCTTCTTCGGCAATGCCGGTTGCGGTGCGGGCACCGCGCCGACAGAGGGTTTCTTTGGGGAGCCGGGAGGCGGTGTATCAGTTATATGGAAATTCCCTAGGTCATCGGTCCATTTATAGAGCTGCGCAGTTCCAAGAACCGGCCACAGGAGGACGCAACACATCGCGCTGAGGATGAAGACTCTCATGCTACCATGTCTCTGGGTCTACGGATGATGTCGCAATGGAACAAAGTATAGCAGGCGATCCCATTTATGCCTGGGCACACAAAGCGCGACCGGAACTCGGCCGAACCGAAAAAGAGGTAGCCACTTGGAGTAGAGAAGGAAGACCGGTAAGGGTGGGAGGAGCACGCACCTAACCGAGGACGATCAGGTACGGCGGAGATCTTGGGAGGATTTTAGGCTTCCCAGTACAAGCTGGTCCTGCACACCATCCTCACGCTTGACCCCCTTTTGAACCATATTCCCTCGGGGCGTTAACTCCCCCCACAAGTGTACGATAGGCTTCGCACAGAAGTGAGTCAAGAGGTATGGCATATTCGACTTGTCGTCATTCCTCATCTGGTGATTGCCTGAGGCCGATGGTATGGTGTGGATGCGCTTGTCGAAGAAGACATAGGGTCGTTGGAACCACTTCCGGAAAGGATGACAATGACAGCCGCACTCACGAGTCAGGATATACACGAAGCCTGGTCGGCATTGGCGCGAGACGTTCGAACCGCGGTGCTCTTGACGCTACGGAACGGACGGCCGTTTGGATCGCATGTGCCGTATGTGTTCGGGTCGGACTGGACCAGAGCATATCTGCACCTGAGCCGCCTGGCATTACATACTCAACATTTACTGACTGATCCCCGTCTTTCACTGTTTATCGCTGAGCCGGATGGACCGGGGAAAAATCCCCTGGCGTTGAGGCGCACGAATCTCCAGGGCGAAGCCGCGCCACTCACGCCCAATGCACCGACATATGATGGTATCAGAGAGCAGTACCTGGCACGGTTTCCACAGGCAGCACTCATGTTTGGCTTCGGTGATTTTGCCCTTTGGGAATTGCGATTTGAAGATGCCCATTTTGTGCTTGGCTTTGGCCAAGCCTTCGTCTCCACCGCCGCAACCCCGTCCAGATGGGTGCATCAAAAAGTGGAGCGCCTCGCTGCGAGGAAAGATTGATCTTCGGAAAAGCCGCGCTCGCTTAGAGACGCAGGCGGCTCAAACTACCGTCAACTATCTTCAAAAATCTCCCAGCGGATATTCCACATGCCATCAAAGATGGTGCCACATCCCTTGTGTCTATTGATTAACGGTGCGCTTCCACCACACTCAGTCAACAATCGCAGCTCCTGACTTCTTGTCGCCCCCTAAAGGAGGAATCTATACATCAGCACCTTCTCTAGACTTGTAGTCGTGTTAATCGGATTAGTAGAGTGGTCAGGTCTGTTTTCGGAAGAGAAAGAAGCGATGATGCGTTTGCCGGCTCCCTCTCATCGGATGACACAATTTGTCACAACCATGCTGTGTGTGTCGGCTGTCTGGTTCCTCACGTCCTGTGACACACTGAACCGGAATGCGACTTCGACCCATGCCTTTGAACCCACTTTGACATCCCCAACACCTCGATTTGTCCCGCATGAAGTGTTGGTCAAATTCAAGGATGGGATTTCACGGGAGAGGATCGCGTCCATCATACAGGATAACGGGATCGCCATTATCGCTGAAATCCAGCAGGGACGCCTCTATCACGTCCGAAAAAGACTTGGACGCGTATGACCTAAGACTCACTCAGCCATCGATTGGCTTTCTGACGGTGGGATAAACACTTCATTCAGATCGCTGAAGGAGCCGCCCGGCACCGGGCCGCCACTGATGACGTGAATGCGTCCTTTCGCTACTGCCGACCCGAGGCCATGTCGCCCCGTGGGCATCGGTGCCATAGCCTGCCACCTGTCACGCACCGAATCATAGACCTCGTTCTCACGGAATGTCCCCTCCGCTCCTTCACCGCCGAACACGTAGATGTTCGCATCAATCGCGGCGGCTGTGATGCCGCTGCGCGCAGTCGGGAGATCTGAGACGCGCATCCAGCGATCGGTGGCTGGTTCGTACATTTCCGTTATGGCGAGGTTCCGAGAATGGTCGCCATTCAATCGTCCACCGATTGCATAGATCTTTCCAGCGACGGTGGCCGTGGCGAGATGATCACGGGGTGTCGGGAGAGAGGCCGCCGTTGTCCAGACGTTGCGCACGGGATCATACACTTCGACCGCCGCGCTGTTGGCCTTCCGATCGTAGCCACCGATGGCATACAATTTTCCCTCCCACTCTGCAACAGATAATGCGCCTCGCGCGGTCGGCATGGGAGCGCGCTCAACCCAGGTATCCGTAACCTGATCATAGGCGTACACCGTCGCCACGGGGTTCCAGACGGTCAAGCCCGACTTGCTGTATCCCCCAATGACGTACAGTCGCCCGCCTGCAACCCCAATCCCGACATGGTGCAGGCCGACCGGCAGAGGCGCTTTAGAGGCCCATTGATCCATCGTGGGATCATAGGCTTCGACCGTGGGGGTGATCGCGAAACTCATCACATTGCCTAAACTCGGCTTTTCAAACCCACCGACCGTGTAGATCTTACCGTCCAACGCCGCGACGGCCACCTCCGTCCGCTTCGTCGGCATGGGTGCGGCCGTACGCCACACCCCACGATTCGCGTCAGCCTGTGCCGGTGGAGTAGAGATGGACAACGTGATGACAACGAGCCCGGCGAGCAACGACGCACATATCCGTCTCAGCTTCGACGAGAACCAACTGCGACGCGATGACGATCTGCTGTCGTATGGCATGAGACCATTTTAGACCCGATTGGGGGGGAAGAGCAGCCTGAGTAAACCCCGAGGAGCGCCGGTCTATCTTGCGACCCTCAATTCCAGCTCATCGCTGTTGCTGGAAATCCATTCGGTCTCCCGTTGTTCGTTGTCGCTAAAGCGCGTCCTGACGCGATACTCGAATCGCAATGTGCCGTCGTCCACGTAGTCATACTCAAAATGTCCGCGGTCGTCAGGAGATCGGAACGTGAACGTATCCGTGTAGCACAACGCATTGCTCGAATCCTCATAACGCATTTCGACCGTCAGGTCCTTCACTTGCTGAGCCAAAAAATCCACATGTTCCGGGCGCAGCATAATGATCCGATGGCCCTTCATATCGCCCCGTATGACAATGCGCTTCTCCAGTGTGTACGAAGTGGGCACCTGGGATACCGTGCCGTCCTTGTTGATCACCATCACGTTGTAGCCCACAATGCGCTTGTCCGGGTTCTCCATGGACACCATGAATTTCTGAACTTGCTTATTCGTTTCACTGAATTCGAAGGAGGCGTGTTCAAATACCTGATTGGGGTCGTCCTGATAGGCCACATCGACGAACACACGGCCCACCTTGGCCCAGTCAAGCACCGGGACGATTTCCAGTGTTCGCTTAGTTGGATAGGGATCCCGCAGCGTGATCTGCTCGGCATCGGAATCCTCCCACGGCATCTCGACATCCTTGTGGGTTCCGGATCGATAGATCACTTTGTAGCGGTAGCGCGTCTGTCCCGGATTCAGCACAAAGAACTTCCAGATGGCGCTCGCAGTATCCTGACTCAACACATAGGTATGGCCAATCTTGATACCGTTGGCTGAGTCGCTGTATTGAAGCTGCACCTCGATTTGCGCATACCGTTCCCATGGAAATGCAAGCGCGATAATAGGCACCTGAACGATGGCATAGAGCTCACGCGGATCGATTTCGATGGTTTCGCCAGTGATGGTCTGACGTGGGGACTCCAGCTTGACGGGTCGCTCGGTGCCGTCTCCTCCTCTAAAGTTCACCGTATAGTGAGCGGTGACCGGCCATCTCATGGCGCCGCCTTCGAGAGTACTGGACCATTCGCACACCTTCCTATCGGTTGCGCTATCGAGCACCACATTCTTGGTCTCGTCTCCATACGTCAAATTGACATTCAACGATCGGATCGAGTCTTCGGCAAACTCAGCCCGAGAGATGACAGTGACCTTGCGCTTCCCAAACCACGCATCGTCGGTATCGACGGAGATAATGAATCGCTCGAGATCCAAGCCCTGCTCCTTGATTACTCGGAATAGACCGTCCAGATGTCCTTGAAGATACATGCTCCGCCTGACGGTCGTCCGCTCGTTCATCCTGACGTTGAGTCGTTTTTGATCGACACGAGTCAGGTCGGTCTTGTTGTAGCGGAACACCGCCTGCTCCCAGGTGCCGCGCATATGGAGCAGTTGGATAATTCGGGCTGCCTTGTTACTATCCGACTCGCGCAGATCTCCCCGAGCCATTGGATCAAGACTGGGCTTGAAGAACGTCTCCGTGACCATATCCTGAACTTCGGCCACGGCTTGATCACGACCGAGAAGGAGTCCGCTCGCATCGTCACCTTCGGGGACAGAAGTATCCGCATCGATCCTGATGACTTGATTCTCGATCAGGTTGTCGACGATCTCGTCTATTCCCGATTGCGTGATGTACGGGATTCCCATCGTGAAGCGCTCGTCCAGGAGAGTCTGTACTCGATTCCAATTCACGTCGACCCGTACAGAATACGCCGGCCGCAGGCCCAGGAAATCGAGTGAATACACAACGCCGACCGGAGCCATCTCTCCCTGAAGAGCCTTTTGCAAGATTGTGACTTCGTCCGCTGAGAGCTGGACCGAAAAGGCCGCTTGATTATTTCCAAACAAGGCCGGCTTTGCGCTGTGATCGGACTTCAAGACAAGGCATGACGACAGGGCAACGCTCCCTAGAGGACCTGGCGATCCCGATACCGGTGGCGGCCCGGTCATCATGTCGACCCACATCAGTTTCACCGAACCGTCGACCAAGGAAACGGGCGAGAGGCGCGGCAGGCCCTTTAAGTCTTCGAGCTTCTTCAGTTCACGGCGAATCTCATCGAGGACGTCGGCCTCGTCTTGAGGATTGACGCGCAATCCCAACCGGACGGTCATATTCAGGAAACCAGCGCTCCCTGCCACCTCGCGAAATGTTATGAGCTGGACTTGAGGCCATACGCCTCCCGCACCATCCGACGTACCCACCGGTAAGGGCACGGTCGATTGGTAATACCAGCGCATCCGGTCTTCGTGGTCACGAAAGAGCAAGATCCCGTTGATGAGATGAAATGGCGGATTGAGATAGAGCATCCTCGGCTCCTTCCTCCCTTTCGGGGAAAGGGACACCGACACCCCTTCCCCAACAGACTTTGATCACGATGACCCCTCAGTGGCCTGAACGCCGGCCATGCTTGAACGCGCACATCAGGATGACGCACCTCCTAATGTCTGAAGGCCGATGGCGTGCGCTCGGCTTCTTTGCAGCGAATGTCTGATCTTGCACATCCCGGTTGCTCAGCTATGATTTGTCTCAATTGAGGATTGGACGATGTATCCAATGCAGATCCGTACATGGGGTCCACCATGCGAATGTGTGCATTCCCTTCAGTTCGAGGAAACCATGTCGACACATCAGCCGTGATGTCGAACGGGATTTCCAGGTTCAACGTTTTCGATATCGTGACAGTGAAGTGGAGCACCTCTGGATCCGCTACCGTGGCCTGTCTCTGCCCCAACCATCCAAGCGCTTTTTCGGCAGCCATACGAACCTCTTCTTCAACAAGGTCTTTAATGCCCGTCGGCATCCCCTGTGGCGAGTGGCGAGTGCCAAGTGCCGAGTGAGCGTAACGTGTCCCGTGGTAAGAGCTCGATCCACGAGCGCACGAGCCTCAGCGACGGTTGAAAAAAGACGCAGCGAACGAACCTCGTGCCGGACGTCACCCGCAATGGTGGCCGAGAGTGGCACAGGGCTTGTGAACAGACCTCGATATTTCACGGTGAGGAGATGGGGAGTTCCATGAAGGGCACGGATCACGGACGCCTTGGCCGCGGCGTTCAGTCGCACATTGAAGATCGCCATGAACGATGGAAACCCGGATGTGGCAACCGACTGCAAGAGTTCGGACCGACCATTCTCACCCGTGACGACAAGGTCGGCACGACGCATCGTGACCGGACTGTGAATGAGTCGGACCATTGACGGAGTCAAACGGCGAGCAGGACATTCATCGACAATGTCGCGCCGGAGCGCATAAAGGATCTTCTCATCGGCACCCCATCGAGCGCCAAGTTGCAGGACGGCCGTATCCTCACACGCCAACAGACTCAAGGTCGGTCTACCCTGTGGGTCTCGCTCCGGACTTGGTTCGCCGGGAACATAATAAAAGGTGTCCAAACTGTCCGAACTTCCGTACAGGCCTTGGAGCCTGAAACTCGGGGAGTTCATAAACCCTCTCCTGACGTGTTAACCGTCAGCGCCTCGAAAAGTGAGCAGATCGTGATTGGCGAAGCGCATCATCTCAACGACTACGTGTTTCCTTGTAGGCACTTTACGTGCCCAACTTCTTTTGAGTGTCGCGGTGTATGTGTTTCTCTCCAAAGCCGTCTCTCAGACCTCAGGATTTGAGCTGTGGATTTGTGGTGAGCATGCGCGAGGGGAATCCTCGGCTTCTCTTCCTTGGTATCTGAGTAGATACACTGGAGAACAAAAGAGATACATCCTTCCCGACACCGATGCAGATAGTCTCCTTGCGACCATGGATGCAGGATACGAACGTGAGTGGGCGGACGCCCCGTGACGGGACAGGAAGCAGGATTTCACAGTGCTGAAGTGATCACGATCGTATTCATTCCAGGTTGATGCAAGCCGGCGACGCCGAACCCATGCGCCCATGGGTAGGTGTGCGCGTGCCTGACGGCTTATTCAAGCGTGGGTAGGGTTCGACTTCCTAGAGGGCGCCGTTGATTTCTGGATGAGGAAGGCCGATCTGACACTCTCTGTAGAGTTACTTGTCCTTGGCTCGACAAAGCAGACCGAAGGAGCTGCCCAGCGTGAGACCGCCGAAGAAGGTCAAGCCGAGGATGATGCCGAACAAAGACGGCGTGTGTCGCGCTTGCCGGCGGACATGCCGGCCGGCCTGTACACCAACGGTCGCTTCGCCACCAATCCAGGTGCACGGGTCGTCACTCTGTGTCTCAGTGCGAGTGTCCACAGGTTTCATGGGGTTCTCCCTTCATCAAGCGCAATACATTCCTCGATGAGCTGCTCCAATTCATCCATCTCTTGTTGCGGCACGTCGAGAAATCTGACGCCGAACGTCCGATCAAGACTCCACTGGACCCGCGCTTGTTCGATCACGATCGGGGTATCATCTCCCGGGAGAATGAGCTTCACGGCGATCTGATTTCCGGGTTGGACAACAAGAGAGCTTTCGATCCGGGCACCACCGAGTGAAAGATCCATGGTCTCCCCTTCGACCTCATGAGAGTTGGCCTTAATCAAGCTTTTGACCTGTGCGGAAACCCGACGGTGCCGACGCCGTTCCATGGAAAGTTAGCATACCCGTTTCGCCCACAAAAAGCACGCGGAACTCTTCCAAGTCACTGATTGTTCGAGTGTTCTCTTGCAAGTCGTCGAATCTTTTCGTAAGGTACGGCACGATGGATGGGTCTCGTCCGCACCAAATACTCTTCGCCTGCGCGAGCGGACTGCTGTTGCCTCTTTGTTTTCCAAAATTCGACCTGGGATTGCTGGCCTGGGTTGTCCTGATTCCCCTTCATCTTGCGCTCGATCAATGTTCCAGACCGCGGGCTTTTTGGCTCGGCTGGCTCAGCGGGGTCGTCGGATTCACGGGGATCATGGCTTGGGTCGTCACGGCCATGACGACCTATGGCAAGGTGCCAGAGCCCATCAGCTATGCGATTCTATTGCTCCTGACCACCTATCTCGGACTGTACGTCGGGCTCTATAGCCTGGCCGTCATCTGGTTACGTGAACTGATCCCACGCTACGGGATCTTCTTTGCGCCATGTTTCTGGGTAGCGCTCGAACTGTTCCGCACCAATCTCCTCTCGGGCCTTCCCTGGTGTCTCCTGGGTTATTCGCAATACCAAGAGCTGGAATTGATTCAGGTGGCGGACCATACAGGAGTGTACGGAATTTCCTTCCTGATTGTGCTGGTGAATTTGTCTTTAGCGGAGCTTCTTTTGTGGATCATGCCGTTTTTCCGTGGATTTCACCCGGCCAAGCTCCCGTGGGAGTTACTCACAGCCGCGGCCGTCTGCATGGTGCTCTCATGGGTCTATAGTTCGGCGGTCCTGAGCGATAGAGAGCTGAAACAACCGAGAACCTCGATTACCGTGGGTGTGGTTCAACCGAATATCGATCAAGCCGTGAAGTGGGATGCGTCCTTTCGCGACGAGACGATGGAGCGGTTGGGCCGCCTGACGGCCCATCTGGGCACCCATACAGACTTGGTGGTGTGGCCTGAAGCCGCGACACCGTTTATCTTGGAGCGGGAAAAAGAGTATCAGTTGCAATTGATCGATTGGGCCCAACGCGCGCAAGCCCCGATTCTCCTCGGCAGTCCGGCCTTGAGATTTTACCCCGATCGCCGCCCCTATCTCTTGAACAGCGCCTACCTGCTGGGCCCGGACGGGACGCTGCTCGGCCGTTATGACAAGCAACATCTCGTGCCGTTCGGAGAATACATTCCTCTCAAATCATCGCTGCTGTTCTTTCTCGACAAACTCGTCGAGGGGATCGGAGATTTCGAAGCGGGCCCGGGGTCGACGACTCTTTCGTTCACTCCCAAGTCATGGAGCAAGGACGGTTCGCTCGGCGCCAGATCCGTCAAGTTTGGAGTGGCCATCTGCTACGAAGTGATCTTCCCGGATCTGGTCCGTCAGTTCGCCGCAAATGGCGCCGAGTTTCTGGTCACGATCACGAATGACGGATGGTTTGGGCCTTCCTCGGCGCCTGCGCAACACTTTGCCATGGTCGTCTTCCGTTCGGTGGAAAACCACTTGGCCTTCGCGCGCTCCGCCAACACCGGAATTTCCGGATTCGTCGATCCATTCGGGCAGATCATCCAAGCCACGCCGTTGTTTACCGAACAGTCGTCGTATGCGGCGATTCCTACCCGGCAAGCCCGCACGTTTTACAGCTATTACGGCGATGTGTTTGCCCATGCCTGTGTTATAATCTGCGCGCTTTTGTGCTTGTTCGGCTATTTCCGCACGAAGGAACCAGCCCTGACGGCGATCACACCGGCGTGACCGAAGAAGGAGGATCACGGTATGTTAGAAGAAGTGGAAATTCGTGTGCGGGCGCTTTCCGAACAGGTCTCTGAATTACGGGGGCATCTTTGACTTCGCCCACATGACCGCCGACTTGCAAGAACTTGAAGCGCAAATGGGCCAGCCCCATTTCTGGAGCGATACGCGCGCCGCCGCTGGGGTGAGCCGAAAAAAGGCGACCATCGAGCGTGAACTTGAGCAATGGCGAGAAATCGAGTCCAAAATGGGTGATTTGGGAGCTCTGCTGGAACTTGCCCATGAGACCGGCGATGCAAGTCTGGAGACCGAACTCGCTGCTGAACTGAATCACTTAGAACCGCGCCTGGCCACGCTGCGTGTCGAGCTCCTTCTCTCTGGCGAACTGGACCCCAGTAACGCCATCGTGGCGATTCATCCCGGCGCCGGCGGCACGGAGTCTCAAGATTGGGCCCAGATGCTCCTCCGTATGTATGTGCGGTGGGCGGAGCACAAGAAGTTCAAGGTGGACACGTTGGACCTGTTGCCCGGAGACGAAGCCGGCATCAAGAGCGTGACGGTCTCGATCACCGGACCTCATGCCTATGGATACCTGAAGGCCGAAGCCGGGGTCCATCGCTTGGTGCGCATTTCCCCGTTTGACTCCAACAAGCGGCGGCACACCTCCTTCGCGTCCGTCTTCGTGTATCCGGAGTTGAGCGAAGACATCGACGTCGTGGTCGAAGAGAAGGATCTCCGAATCGACACCTTTCGCTCGGGAGGAGCCGGGGGCCAGAACGTCAACAAGGTGGAAACCGCTATTCGCATTACCCACCTACCCAGCGGCATCGTCGTGCAATGCCAGAATGAACGCTCCCAGCTCCAGAATCGAAACGGCGCGATGAAGATCTTGAAAGCGCGCCTCTTCGAATTGGAGCAAAAGAAGAAAGAGGCGGAATTCAACGCAATCGTCGGCGAAAAGAAGGACATCGCGTGGGGCAGCCAAATCCGCTCATACGTGTTCCAGCCCTACCAAATGGTCAAGGATCACCGGACAGGCCATCAGAGCGGCAATGTTTCAGCCGTCATGGATGGCGACCTCGATGGATTCATCGAGGCCTATTTGAAGAAGAAACTCGGGAAAGGAAGCGATCAACTTGCACCGGTCAGTGAACCTGATGATGATCTGTAGCAGGATGCTGAAAAGGGCCGTCAGCTTCGTTCTCGCGTCGCTTAGAGACTCAACGTACGGCCCCGGGTACGCTTCGCCTCTTCGCTCGCTGCGGCCTTGCCGAACGACCTTTTTGACCATCCTGCTGGCTCCCGTATTCTTTGTGGCAGTCCTGAGCTCTACTTTTCTGATGGCGGGATGATGGATGAACTGAACGAGCAGCGGCAGCAGCGGATCAAGAAACTCGAGCTCCTTCGAGAAGCCGGTGTCGCGCCCTACGGCAGCCGCTTCGAGGTTAAGGATCGGGTCGGACAATTGCTCAAGCTGCACGGCGAAAAGACCAAGGAGACGTTGGAGCAGGAAAAGATCTCTTGCACGCTTGCGGGACGGATCGTCGCATTGCGGCGTTTCGGAAAGGCCGGGTTTGCGGTCTTACAAGACGGTGCCGACCGCCTCCAGGTCTACCTCAAAAAAGATCTCCTCTCGGAGCAAGCGTATACGGTCGTCGAGCAGCTCGATCTCGGCGACTGGATCGGTGTCACGGGAAGATTGTTCCGCACGAAGACAAATGAATTCACGGTCGAGGTCCATACCCTGACGTTTCTCAGCAAAGCCCTCCGCCCGCTCCCGGAAAAATGGCACGGCCTCACGGATGTTGAAACCCGGTATCGACAGCGCTACGTCGATCTGATCGCCAATCCTCAGGTCCACCAGATCTTTTCGACCAGAAGCCGCATCATCGCCGGTATCCGAGCGTTTCTCCTTGAACGAGGGTTCCTCGAGGTCGAAACCCCGATGATGCATCCGATTCCTGGGGGTGCGGCCGCCAAGCCGTTCGTCACGCACCATAACGCGCTCGACGTGGATCTCTACTTGCGTATCGCACCGGAGCTGTATTTGAAACGCCTGATCGTGGGCGGGTTTCCACGCGTGTTCGAGATCAACCGAAACTTTCGCAATGAAGGCATCTCGACGATACACAATCCCGAATTCACGATGCTGGAGTTCTACGTTTCCTATGCGGATTATCACGACCTGATCGCACTCACTGAAGAACTGATCTCGACCCTGGCCCAACACATTCTGGGGAAGACCGTCATTCCATACCAAGGCAACGAGATTGTGCTCACTTCCCCTTGGCGACGATGGTCCTATCACCAAGCCATTCTCGAAGTGAATGGCCTTGATGAGTCGGCACTGCGAGATCGCGAGCGCGCAGTGGCGGCAGCCAAACAGCTTCATGTGCCGGTGGACCCTAAGGCATCCCTGTTCACCATTGTGAATGAGATCTTCGAAGAAACCGTCGAGCCCAATCTCCGGCAGCCTACCTTCATCACGGACTATCCGATCGAAATTTCCCCGCTCGCGCGACGGAAGGATTCCGACCCGACTCTGACGGATCGTTTCGAGCTGTACATTGCCGGGCGGGAAATCGCGAATGCCTTTTCCGAGCTGAATGATCCGTTGGACCAACGCGAACGGTTCGAAGGTCAGGCCGCTCAGCGTGAGGCGGGCGATGAAGAAGCCCATCTCGTCGACGAAGATTTCCTTCGCGCCCTTGAATTCGGCATGCCGCCTACGGCTGGAGAAGGAATCGGGATCGACCGGTTGATCATGCTGTTCACCGATCAGGCTTCCATCCGGGATGTGGTCCTCTTCCCTCAGCTCCGGCCGGAGAAATAGTGGCGCTTCCCTATGAAATCTTCGTCGGGCTCCGTTACTTGCGCGCGAAGCGCCGCAATCGAACGATCTCGCTGAACACCTTCGTGTCGATCGCCGGCATCACGCTGGGCGTGGCGGCGCTCATCGGGACGGTCGGCATCATGACCGGCTTCCGGGAGGATATTCAGAGCAAGATTCTCGGCACCACCGCTCATATCATCGTCCAAGAGCGGATGAAAGAGAATATGACCGATTACGATCGCCTGATCGACAAGATCCAGCCGGTACCCGACGTGGTGGCGGCCACACCCTTTGTGCTCCGCCAAGTGCTCCTGACCACTCAATCCGGCGTGCAGGGAATCGTCCTTCGGGGGATCGATCCGAAACGGGAAGCCAACGTCACCGAACTCTCGAAGAACATCACGACTGGACATCTGTTCGATCTTCTCACACCGGTGAAAGTCACGCAGACTCCCGTCGATGACCCTGAAGGCGCCCCACGGGTCGTCGAAAAACCTGGCATTATTCTCGGCAAAGAACTGGCGCTCAGACTGGGCGTATTCGTCGGCGATACGGTCAATGTGGTGTCGCCCGTCGGTCCGGTCAGCGCGATGGGCATGGTGCCCAAGATCCGAACGTTCGCCGTGGTGGCCCTGTTCCATTCAGGGATGTATGAATACGACTCCTCGTTGGCATACATAGAACTTGGGGAGGCGCAGAAGTTTTTCAACATGGATACGGGTGTGTCCGGGATTGAAGTCAAAGTGACGGATGTGTTTCGGGCTGGAGAGATCGCCCGCAGTATCGAGCAGGAGCTGGGATTCAGTCATGGGGCCAGAGATTGGATGCAGATGAACCGCAACCTCTTCTCGGCGCTGAAGCTGGAGAAGACGATGATGTTTCTGCTCCTTGTCCTGATCACGATCGTGGCCTCGTTCAACATCGTCAGCACCCTGACGATGATCGTCACGGAGAAGCAAAAGGAAATCGCAATCCTCAAGGCGATGGGCGCGACGAAGCGCAGTATCCGACGCATTTTCATGCTGAACGGGTTGATCATCGGATTTGCCGGGACCGGCATTGGGATTCCCCTGGGCTATGCGTTTCTCTGGCTGATTCAGACGTTTTGGACGTTCGACCCGACCGTCTACTATATCTCGACGATTCCGGTTCATGTGCTGGCCGAAGATGTGTTACTCGTGGCCGGATCAGCCATCCTGATCAGTTTTGTGGCGACGGTCTATCCGGCCAATCAGGCCGCAAAGCTGGAGCCGGTCGCCGCGCTGCGTTACGAGTGAATGTCCTCCGTCATGCGTGGCGCCGATGGTGACATGGAGCGAAGACACTCGACGAACGTCGTATGATTAAAGTCGTGAACCTTCATAAATCCTTCTCGATGGGGTCCTACGAGCTACCCGTCCTCAATGGAATCAATCTTGAGATTCAACGGGGCGAGCTGGTGGCCATTGTCGGGGCCTCCGGAGCCGGCAAGAGCACCCTCCTGCATATTATTGGGACGCTTGATAAACCGACCAGTGGGACCATCACGTTCGATGGACAAGACCTGTTCCGAATGACGGAGGCTCAACAGGCCGAGTTCCGCAACCGACGGATAGGGTTTGTCTTTCAGTTTCATCACTTACTCGCCGAGTTCACCGCTCTGGAAAATGCCTGCATGCCGGCGCTCGTGCAACGCCGGGAGCCCACCTCCGTCAAGGCCGATGCCACTACTCTCCTCACGGAAGTTGGATTGGGGCATCGCCTTCATCACAAACCCGGAGAACTGTCCGGTGGGGAACAGCAACGGGTCGCCATGGCACGCGCGCTGATGCAGAATCCGGATTTGGTTCTGGCGGATGAACCGACCGGCAACCTTGACACACACAGCGGGGAAGGGCTGTTCGAGCTGATGCGTAACTTGAAAACAACGCGTGGAACCACGTTCGTGATCGTGACACATAACGACAAACTGTCCGCCCAGTCCGACCGTATTATCCACATGCAGGACGGACAAATCGTCTGACTTGATCGCAGATCGAACGCGCGACCTCCCTTCGCGCCCGCCCGGTTCCGGTATTTCTTGAGTATGTGCTCCGTCTTCCCTTCGCCAGGGAGGACCGTGCAAATCCTTGACGAACAACCATTCCTTCTCTAGACTCCCATGGCTGCGCGTTCGCGCGAGGACCCGACATGCAACGCTTACCATCCCTTCGCATAGCCGTGTTACTGATCACCGCTGCTTTGCCGTCCCATGTAGCCGCAGCGGAGTTTGTGATCTCGGGACCTCGGGCCATGGGCATGGGTGGAGCCGGTGTGGCCGTCACGACGAACGCCCTCGCGACGTATTGGAACCCCGCCGGATTGGCGATGACCCAAACCGTGGATATCCGTGTCCAGGGGGGAGGGATGGCATTCGATCGGCTCGGCCTGGGCCATGCGATTCATGACCTGGAGGACTTCAATACCAGCGATACCACTCCGGGTAATTTGTCGAGGGCTCAGGATATCGCCGATCGCATCAATCGGTCAGGCGCAGCGATCTCGGTCAATGGGTCCGCCGGGCTCTATGTGAAGGGACACCTTGGCGAACATGCGTTCGGATTCAACGTGTCCGACGTGGCCACCGGTGGCGGATTTGTCTCGACACCGGTCCAGGCGTCCCAACCAGGTGGAGCCGGCTCACCCATCACCGTGGCGGGCCAGATGGCGCTTCGCGGGCTCGAAGCCAGACAGTTAGCCTTCTCCTACGCCTATGCCTTTGCCGACAAGACCTTTTCAATCGGGATTACCGCAAAGGTGATCCAAGGTGCCGCGTACCGTGGTTCCACCGATCTTCAAGGCGGGAGCGGTGTCAGCACGACCGATCATTTCGGCAAACCGAACATCTCGACGACCTATGGAATCGACATAGGCGCGATCTATCGCCCATCGTCATGGATCAGGTTTGGGATCGTCGCGAAGGACATTAATAAACCGACCTTCGATGCTGCAGAGGGCGGGGAATTAAAATTGGAACCGCAGGTTCGGGCCGGCGTCGCGATCAACCCGTATTCCACACTGACATTGACGGCTGATGTGGATGCGACTTCGAACAAGACGTTCGTTCCGGGAGTGAAGAGTCAGCTCCTGAGCTTGGGGCTCGAACAAACGATCTTATCCGAGTTTCTTTCATTCAGAATCGGCACGTTCAAGAACATGCAAGATGCAGCCACGCCCTTCGTCCCTACGGCGGGACTAGGCGTGCGATGGTTCTCCTTCCGCGCGGACGCCGGAGGCGGGTATGACTTCCGTGAAAAGGGCGCTTTGGTTTCCGCTTCTATTTCATTCACATTCTAATGGTATACTAAAGCAATGTTATCTCGATCATGTGCACGTCTCGCATCCGTAATGGCTCTGGCCTTGGTGCTTGCAGGTTGCGGCGGCTTGCAGGAAGTGTGGGAAGGCCCCGGCGCACGAGTCTTTCGAGCGCAGAGCATCGCGGTGTTGCCGCCGATGGCGAGCCAATACGACAGCGCGCGCGAGGATATTCAGGATGTCTTGGCCGGAGCGCTCAATCGACAGGCCACCATCGAACGGGTCGTATCGCCAGAAAATGTGACCGATATTTTTCAGGCCTCAAAAGAGGCATTCGATTCGCTCGTGTTTTATTTCTCCCGCCTCGAGATGACCGGTCAATCCGATAAAGATTCGGCCATCAAGCTTGGGAAAGCGCTCAGCGTCGATTCCTTTTTGGTGGTCCGGGTCAATTCGTGGGAATACGTGCGGAAGGAAGGAGATAACGTTGGGCGGGTGGGATTGAGCCTGCGGCTCATCGATGCCGCGACCGGCACGACGGTCTGGAAAGCGCGCCATGAACGTTCCAGCAGCTACATGTTCGTCAAGCCAAGCCTCAAGGACATCGCCAAAGAGCTCGCCGACGAAATGATCAAATACATGCCGCCGCAGACCAAGCACTGATCAGTCTCTTTCTTTCAGATTTGCCAGCGACGCGCTTCCCCTTCTCAGAAGAGTCATCGGCCTAATCCATCCTACTCGGCCTAAACAGCTATTGCCAGCTGGCTGCCAGCACTGCCTGAACATCCTGAGGCCGTTGATCAATAGCCTGGTCCCAAGTGAGCCCGGTCTGCTGACTGAACGAGGCCATGGCCTGAATGAGCTGATCCACTTGCGTGCTGAGCAGCACCTGGCTGTTACCGGCCTGCACCGTCTCCACCTGGTGGGCCTCACCGAGATACCAATTCTCAATCATGATTTGATCGCTTGTCCCATGAATCGCCAATCGAAGGTCATTTGCCTGTCGGCTGAGCACCAGATCCACGGGATCGATCGTCGTCCCAAATTCTAGGCGGTCACTATTGCCCGTAGTCGCATCATCCTCTGAGATCGTATCGGTCCCATCCCCGGCGATGAATGTATAGATGTCATTCCCCGTTCCGCCGACCAGATAATCATTGCCCATCCCGCCGGCGATAATATCGTCGCCCGTATTGCCGACAAGGGTATCGTTCCCATCATTCCCACTGATAACATCTGCTCCCTCTCCACCAGAAACATAGTCAGACCCGCTCCCACCAAAAATCGTATCGTTCCCCTCATCGCCGCTCACAGAATCGTCGCCCTCGCCTCCACTGATCTGATCGTTGCCGGCCCCGGCATAGAAGGTGTCGCTCCCAGCCCCACCTGTAAGCACATCATCACCGTCGCCTCCGTTGAGGGTATCCGTGCCCAGTCCACCCAGCAGTTGATCCTCCCCGGCTTGTCCCACCAACACGTCGTTGCCATCACCGCCGGTCAGCTGATCGTCACCGTCTCCGCCGTAGAGCGTCACGCCTGAAGTGCCGCCTACCGCAGTGAGAATGTCATTCCCACTGCTCCCGGCCACAAACTCCACTTCCGCCGTCGCCGCATTCAACGTCACCGCGTCCGTACCGATGACCGTCACCGCATCATAGCCTGCCCCGCCGCT
>JACXTT010001178.1_pt1 | contig 44159 bp, 36 predicted proteins | sample 9270951 | NCBI WGS metagenome assembly JACXTT01 (sample SAMN15532306, study PRJNA645909) | rock metagenome | isolation source: weathered quartz diorite | place: Puerto Rico | collected 2017-06-21
ATCGCAGCGGGGGGCGATGGCACGGTCCACGAGGCGGCCAACGGTCTCGCGGCGACCGGCGTCGTCCTGGGCGTCGCCCCCGCCGGAACGATGAACCTCCTGGCGAGGGTCATGGGACTGCCGCTCGATCCCGCGCGGGCGGTGGAGAGCCTCGCCGGCGGCTACCGCGCGCGCGCGGTGCGACCGGGCCGCGTCGACGGTCGCCTCTTCGTCCTGAGGTTCGGGTGCGGCCTCGACGCCTGGGTGCTCCGAGAAATGCTCCGCGGAGCGCGCGGCAAGATCGGATTCGCCGACTACGTGCGCGGCGCCGCGCTCGGCCTCGGCCGTTATCCGTTTCCGTCGCTCGCGATCGACCACGACGGCGCATTCCTCGAGGCCCACACGGTGATCGTCGGCCGCGCGCCGCTTTATGGAGGCTTCCTCAGGCCGACGCCTCACGTCGAGCTGGGCGCGGACCGTTTGGAGCTCTGCGCGCTCGCGGGGGGCGCCCTGCGGCTCGCCGCGCTGATGCCCCGGCTGTGGTCGGGCGCGCATGCCGGCTGCGATGGGGTGACGCTCGCGCGCGTGCGGCGCGTCGCGATCGGCGCCTCGGGCGAAGACGTCCCTTACCAGCTCGACGGCGAGCTTGCCGGAGCTCTCCCCGTCGAGATCTCGATCTCCGAGCGTATCCTCCTGCTGGCGGAGCCGCAGAGGAGAGCGGGATGACGTCGGCCGCGGTCTATCGAACGGAGCTGGACGGGCTACCTCCCGCCACGCGGGGGAAGGTGCGGGATGTCTACGACCTCGGCGACGCGATCCTTCTCGTCGCCACCGATCGGCTGTCGGCGTTCGATTGCGTCTTCCCGGATCCGATCCCGGACAAGGGAAAGGTCTTGAACCAGCTCTCGGCGTTCTGGTTCGCGCGGACGCGGGGAGTGGTCCAAAACCACGTGATCGCGACGGACGTCTCGGCGTTCCCGGAGCGCCTGCGCCCGTACGCGGGCATCCTCGCAGGACGCTCGACGCTCGCGCGGAAGCTCCGCATGATCCCGGTCGAGTGCGTGGCGCGCGGTTATCTCGCGGGGTCCGGGTGGAAGGACTACGTGGAGCACGGGACGATCTGCGGGATCAAGCTTCCGCCAGGCCTTCGGGAGTCCGACCGTCTTCCCGAGCCGTTGTTCACCCCGGCCACGAAGGCCGAGACCGGACACGACGAGAACATCTCGTTCGACGCCGCCGCGCGGATCGTCGGCTTCGAGACCGCGGAGACGGTTCGCGATCTGACGCTTGCCCTGTATCGAGACGCCTGCCGCCACGCGGAGTCCCGAGGGATTCTCATCGCCGACACCAAATTCGAGTTCGGATTCGACGGAGACCGGCTGACCATCGGCGACGAGATGCTCACCCCGGACTCGTCGCGGTTCTGGCCGCTCGCGGACTACAGGCCGGGTGCGCCGCAGCCCTCGCTCGACAAGCAGTTTGTGCGGGACTATGTCGAGCGGCTGGGCTGGGACAAGCGGCCGCCGGCCCCATCCCTGCCAGCCGACGTCGTCGGCGGTCTCCGGTCTCGATACCTCGACATCTTCCGGAGGCTGACCGAGCGTGATCTCGCCACGTGACGTCCGTTGGAACCCGAGTTGACGAATTCCGGCGCGCGCCCACGGAATCGTCATGCGAGATCTCGTATTTCGGGCGATTTCCCGGGGAACGCATCTTGCTTCCCGATGGGGTGCGGAACCGTTGACGCTCGTGGTCGACCGTGGTAGGGTTCCGCGGGTTTTTCGGCCCGTTAACGAAAACGGTATCTTCGGGCCGTCGCCCTCTCAAGAATCCGGTCGCACGAGCTTTCGAGTCGCGGGGGTTGGCGCGACGGGGAGGTGAGAGGATGTCGAGGAAGTTTTACACCGTCTTCATCCTTCCTCACGCCAACGCCCGTTTCCGCAAGCTCCACGTCTCCCGCAATTTCGTGGTCGCCATCGCGGCCCTGGCTCTGGCGATCGGCGGGTCGGCGGCCTGGATGCCTCACCTGTTCTTCCGCTCCCGTGCGCTCGCCGATCACGCCGTCGCGGTCGAGCAAGAAAACAAGAAGCTTCGCGACGACAAGACCCGCTACGAGGCCGCCCTCGCGGAGATGGGCGAGCACCTGGCGTCGGTGGAATCGGTCGCCGGCAAGCTCGCTCAGGCGGTGGGCCTCAAGGACTTGCCGTCCGAGCGCCCCTCGGGCGGTGTCGGAACCACGCCCGGGGCGCGCTCGGAGATGTTCGGAGAAGAGAGCGCGGCGCTGCAGAAGCGCATGGACAATCTCGACACGTCGTTCGATCGCCTGGAGCAGGCGTGGGGCGAGCGGCTCAAAGTGTTGGCCTCGACGCCGAGCCTGGCCCCGGTCAGCGGATTCTTCTCGGACGGCTTCGGCTGGAGGCGCGACCCGATCGACGGCTCGCGCGAGTTCCACAAGGGCGTGGACATCGTCGCGCCGAACGGCACGCCGGTCCGGGCGTCGGCCGACGGTCTCGTCACGGCGGCCGGCCGCATGGCGGGATACGGCTCGATGGTCCATCTCGTCCACGGTTACGGGATGGGAACGCGGTACGGGCATCTGAGCCGTGTGATGGTCACGCCGGGTCAGCGCGTGAAACGCGGTGACATCATCGGGTACGTCGGCTCCACCGGTCGCTCGACCGGCCCCCACCTCCATTACGAGGTGTTCCGCGCAGGGAACCAAGTCGACCCGCGCAAGTATCTCGGGGAAGCCCTGTTCTGAGGCCGAAGCGTCGCTTCGGCGAAACCTGCTAACCTTCCGAGGATGAGCCCCGACGAACCGGTCGAGCTCGTTCCCGACGATTCCTCCGAGCCGAGCCTCGACCATCCGGTCGTGACGTCCGGACCGCCGCAGCGCCTCTCTCGCGCGCTCGTTCCGTCGGATCCCTTTCGGCGGTACATGGCGGAGATTCGTCACTACCCGGCGCTGAGCCGCGAGGAGGAGCAGGACCTCGCCCGCCGGTACCGAAAGACGGGCGATCGCGAAGCCCTGTTCCGGCTCGTCACCTCGAATCTCATGCAGGTCGTGCGCGTGGCGCTCTCGTTCCGGCGCGCCGCCAAGAACTTGCTCGATCTCGTGCAGGAGGGGAACCTCGGCCTCCTGGCGGCGATCGAGCGTTTCGATCCGGAGCTCGGCGTCCGTCTTCCGACCTACGCCGCCTGGTGGATCCGCGCGTACATCGTGAAGTTCCTTCTCGACAACGTCCGCTTGGTGAGGGTGGGAACCACCAACGCCCGCCGGAAGCTGCTGCGCAACCTGCGCCAGGAAAAATCGCGGCTCGAGGCGCTGGGTTTCGAAGTCGGGCCGAAGATGCTCGCGGATCATTTCAAGGTGTCGGAGGAGGACGTCGTGGACGTGGAGCGCGCCCTCCGATCTCAGGACGTCTCGCTCGACGCGCCCCTCGCGGAGTCGGAGGACCGGACGCGCGGCGACGTGATGCCGGCGACGGGACCTTCGGTCGAGGAGAACGTCGCGCGGCAGGAGCTCCAGGACAAGGTCCGTGCGGCCATCGATCGGTTCCGCGTCGGTCTCGGCGACCGAGAGAGGGCGATCCTGGACGAGCGGTTGCTCTCGGACGATCCGGTGACGCTTCAGGTCATCGGCGACCGCTTCGGAACCACGCGTGAGGCCGTGCGCCAGGCCGAAACGAGGCTCATGTCGAAGCTCAAGGAGCACCTCATGGGCGAGATCGGCGATCTCGAGAGCATTCGCGTCGGCCCCGCGTGAGACAATGCCCGCCCTCGAAGCGTGAGGTGCCCCCGATGAGACGTATCGTCCGGACGAAGCCGATGGCTTCCGCGCTCGTCATCGCGGTGGTCGCCACGGCGTCGGCGTGCGGCGCGCCGAAGACGAAGCCGAAGGATCCCGCGACGGAGACCGCGAACAACATCCGCCTCGCCGAATCGTACTTCAACGCCGGGAAGGTGAACGAGGCCCTGGGCATTCTGGACAAGGCCGTGGCGTCGCAGCCCAACAACGCGGCGCTGCGCAACTACTACGGCCAGCTCTCTTTTCTCGCCGGGCGCAATGCGGAGGCCGAGCAGGCGTTCACGAAGGCCCTGGAGCTCGACCCGCGCCTGACCGACGCGCGCAACAACCTCGGGGCGCTCTACGACGCAACGGGTCGCAAGGACCGCGCCGAGCAAGAGCTCAACAAGGTGCTCGAGGACGGCACGTACCCCTCTCCCGAGAAGGCTCATCTCAACCTCGGGATCCTCTATCTGTCCCAGGGGAGGCAGGACGAGGCGATCTCGCACCTGCGGCGAGCGGTCGAGATCAACCCGAAGTTCTACCGCGGGCACTACGAGCTCGCCTCCGCGCTGGACAAGTCGGGACGCCTCGAGGAAGCTGCCCGGGAATACGAGGTCGCCGGGCCGGATTACAAGAACAACGGCGAGTATCACTACCGTATCGGCCTCGCCTACATGAAGCTCAATGAGTCGACCAAGGCGCGCGAGCATTTCCTGCGCTGCCAGGAGCTTTCGCCTGGCAGCGAGAGCGCCTCGAAGGCGCTCGACCTGATGAAGATGATTCCGTAAGAGTCTCGATGGCGTTCGACGCGTTCAAGAAGCTCGTCCGTGGCCTCGCGCGCACTCGGGAAGGGATCGCGAGCTCGCTGCGGCACGCCTTCGGCGCCGTCGAGGTCGACGAAGCCACGCTCGACGAGCTGGAGACGAGCCTGCTCTCCTCGGATCTCGGGCCGGCGCTGACGGAGGAGGTCGTGGAAGGGCTGCGTCGGCAGTCGCGGGCCGGAACGCTGGACGGCGCGGCGCTGCGCGACGCCATGCGGCGCACCCTCCGCGAAGCGCTCGGTACGGCGGTCCCCGCCGAGACGCCGCCGGCGCCGCCGAGCGTCGTTTTCATCGTCGGCGTCAACGGCGGAGGGAAGACGACGACGATCGGAAAGCTCGCCGCCCGCGAGCGCGCCATCGGCCGCAAGGTCCTGGTCGTGGCGGCCGACACCTTCCGGGCGGCGGCGATCGATCAGCTCGAGCGCTGGGCCGAGCGGGCGGGCGTCGAAGTGATCCGGCATCGGGAGGGCTCGGATCCCTCGGCCGTGGTGTTCGACGCTCTCCGCTCCGCGAGGGCGCGCGGGATCGACACCGTGCTCGTCGACACGGCGGGCCGCCTGCACACCAAGGCCCCGCTGATGGCCGAGCTGGAAAAGATGGCGCGCGTCGCCGCGCGCGAGGTCGCGGGGGCGCCCCACGAGGTCTTGCTGGTCGTCGACGCGACGACGGGGCAGAACGGGCTGGCGCAGGCGCGCGAGTTCACCAAGTCCGCCCCGATCAGCGGCGTCGTCCTGACGAAGCTCGACGGCACCGCCAAAGGCGGCATCGCGCTGGTGATCCGACGCCAGCTCGGCGTTCCCATCCGTTATGTCGGCGTCGGGGAAGCGATCGACGACCTCCTCGATTTCGACGCCGAGGCGTACCTCGACGGGCTGCTCGGCGTCGAAGGAGCCGCGTGACCGATCGGGAGCTCATGATGCAGGCGCTGGCGCTGGCCGCGCTGGGCGAGGGGACGACCCGCCCGAATCCGATGGTGGGCTGCCTCGTCGTCGCCGACGGGGACGTCGTCGGGCGCGGATTCCACCACGCCGCCGGCGAGCCGCACGCCGAGCAACTGGCGCTCGTCGAAGCGGGCTCCCGCGCCCGCGATGCGACGCTGTACGTCAACCTCGAGCCGTGCGCCCACCAAGGGCGCACCGCGCCGTGCGCCGACGCGATCGTGCGCGCCGGGATTCGCCGCGTCGTCGCCTCCATCATCGATCCGAATCCCGCCGTCCACGGTCGCGGCTTCGCGGTGTTGCGCGCCGCGGGGATCGAGGTGAGTGAGGGAGCGCTCGCCTCCCAGGCGCGCGCGTTGAACGCTCCGTTCCTCGCGACCCACGAACGACGACGGCCGTGGGTGACGCTCAAGCTGGCCCAGTCGCTCGACGGACGGATCGCCGCCGCTTCCGGAAGCTCAACCTGGGTCACCGGCGAGGCGGCGCGCCGGTACGCCCACCGCCTCCGCTTTGTTCACGACGCGGTCCTCGTCGGCGCCGGGACCGTTCGCCGGGACGACCCGCATTTGACCATTCGGCTCCCGAATCTGAAGGCCACGCCGAGACGCGTTGTGCTGGCCGAGCATCTGCGCGTGCCCGCCGGCGCCAACGTGTTCCGGAGAGCACGCGAGGACGCTCCGAGGACGCTCGTCTATTCCGGCCCCGCGGCGGACGCGGCGACCGCGGCGCGCGTCGGCGCCGCCGCCGACGTCGTTCCGGTGGCGGCGAGCGACGAGGGGCTCGATCTCCTCGCGGTGCTCGAGGACCTTCGTCGGGAGGGAGTCCAGTCCGTCCTCGTCGAGGGGGGCGGAATCACCGCGGGCGCGTTCCTTCGCGCCGGTCTGGTCGACCGCATCGTGCTGTTCGTCGCGCCGCGGCTCTTCGGGGCCCTGGGCGCGACGCCCGCCATCGACCTTCCGGCCGTCGGAGAGCCGGCCCGGGCGTGGCACGTCGAGCTCGCCGAGCAGATCCCTCTCGGGCGCGACACCGTCGTCATCGGGTCGGTGGCGAGGACGTAGGTGTTCACCGGATTGATCGAGACCGAAGGGCGCGTGGCACGCATCGCCCCGGCCCACGGCAGGACTCGCCTGGCGATCGCCAGCGGTCTCCCGGCCGCGAGGACCGGTCGCGGCCACAGCATCGCCGTCGACGGCGTCTGTTTGACGGTCGCGCGGCGATCCGGAAGGATCTTCGAGGCCGACGTCGTCGCCGAGACGCTCGAGCGGACGACGCTGGGCGCTCTCTCTCCGGGCGACTCCGTTCACCTCGAGCGGGCGCTCGCGGTGGGCGACGCGTTGGGAGGACATCTCGTGCAAGGGCACGTCGATGCGGTCGCGAGGGTCGTGCGCCTGAGGCGGCGCGGGGGTGACGTGAGGCTGTCGCTCGCGCTCCCCGCGGCCCTGCACGGGCTGGTGGCGATGAAGGGATCGATCGCGGTGCAGGGGGTTTCCCTGACCGTCGCCGAGGTGACGAAGCGCTCGTTCGGCGTCGCGCTGATCCCCGAGACGCTCGAGCGGACCAAGCTGGGGAGCCTTCGTCCCGGCGATCGCGTCAACGTGGAAGCGGATCTGATCGCGCGGTATCTTGACTCGCTGATGCGCACGAGGTTTCGATGAGCGACGCCCGCAGCGAGCCGCGGTTCGCGACGGTCGAAGAGGCCCTCGACGAGCTCCGCGCGGGGCGGGTCGTCGTGATCCTCGACGACGAAGATCGGGAGAACGAGGGCGATCTGGCGTGCGCCGCGCAATTCGTCACGCCGGAAATCGTCAACTTCATGGCCACGCACGGACGGGGGCTCATCTGCCTCCCCATGATGGCCGACCGGCTCGACGCGCTGAAGATCCCGCCGATGGTCCAGGAGAACACGGCGCGTCGCGGGACGGCATTCTGCGTCTCGATCGAGGCGCGCCGGGACGTCACGACAGGCATCTCGGCGGCCGATCGGGCCCGGACGATCCGCGTCGCGGTCGATCCTGCGGCCCGCCCCGACGACCTGGCGCGCCCCGGACATGTCTTCCCTCTGCGCGCGGTCGCAGGCGGCGTCCTGAAGCGGGCCGGGCACACCGAGGCGATCGTCGATCTCTGCCGCCTCGCGGGCCTCAACCCCGCCGGGGTCGTCTGCGAGATCATGAACGCCGACGGGACGATGGCGCGTCTGCCGGAGCTGCTCCCGTTCGCCGCCGCGCACGGCTTGAAGCTCTTGACGATCGCCGACCTCATCCGCCACCGCATGCGGACCGAGCGGCTGGTCACCCGCGTGGCCTCTCCTGCCCTGCCAACCGACCGCGGTGAGTGGACGATCCACGCGTTCCACACCGAGCTCGAGAACCGGACGCACGTGGCGCTGGTCATGGGTGACCCGAAGCCGGACCAGGCCGTGCTGGTGCGCGTGCACTCCGAGTGTCTGACGGGGGACGTGTTCGGCTCGACGCGCTGCGACTGCGGCGATCAGCTCCATCGGGCGATGGAGCTGATCCAGGGCGAGGGCCAAGGGGTGATTCTCTACCTCCGGCAGGAGGGGCGCGGGATCGGGCTCGCGAACAAGCTCCGCGCCTACGAGCTTCAGGACCGGCACCACAAGGATACCGTGGAGGCGAACCTCGCTCTCGGCTTCCAGGCCGACCACCGCGACTACGGGGTCGGCGCTCAGATTCTCTACGACCTCGGCATTCGGCGACTTCGTCTGATGACGAACAATCCCGGCAAGTACGTCGCGCTCCACGGTTACGGCCTCGAGATCGTCGAGCGCGTCCCGCTCGAGGCGAAAGCGGGGGCGGGCAACCGCAAGTACCTCGAGACCAAGAAGCGCAAGCTGGGCCATCTTCTCGAGTCGGTCTAGGTCGGATCCGGCGGGATTCTCCGATGTTCAACACGCTCTCCGAACGCCTTCGCGGCGTCTTCGACGCGCTTCGCGGCCAGCCCCGGATCACCGACGAGGTCCTGGACAAGACGCTCCGCGAGATCCGGATGGCACTGCTCGAGGCCGACGTCAACGTGGGGGTCGTGCGGGCGCTGCTGGAGGCGGTGCGGGCGAAGGCGGCCGACGAGGCGGTCCTGAAGAGCCTGACGCCGGGACAGCAGGTCGTCAAGATCGTGCGCGACGAGCTGACCGTGCTCCTCGGGGCGAGCGAAGCGGCACGGCTTCAGTTCAAGCCGAAGCCGCCGACCGTCGTCTTTCTGGTCGGGCTGCAGGGCTCGGGGAAGACGACCACCGCCGCCAAGCTCGGTCTCTGGCTCAAGAAGAACGGCAGATTCCCGTACCTCGTACCCGCGGACGTCTATCGCCCTGCGGCGATCGAGCAGCTCGTCCGCGTCGCCGGTTCGGTCGGCCTCAAGGTCTACGCCCACGACGGCAAGGCCGAACCGCTGTCGATCGCCCGCGCCGCAATCGAGGAGGCGAGGTTGAACGGGTACGACCCGGTCATCGTCGACACGGCGGGGCGGCTGCACATCGACGACGCGCTCATGGACGAGCTGCGCGGATTGAAATCGGCGCTCGATCCTTCGGAGATTCTCTTCGTGGCGGATGCGATGACCGGCCAGGACGCCGTACGCTCGGCGGGAGAGTTCCACAAGGCGCTCGGACTGTCGGGCGTCGTGCTCACCAAGCTCGATGGCGACGCGCGCGGCGGTGCCGCACTCTCGATTCGCCACGTGACCTCCGTGCCGATCAAGTTCGTCGGCACCGGAGAGCGTCCTTCGGAATTCGAGCCGTTCCATCCCGACCGGATGGTCTCTCGGGTCCTCGGGATGGGAGATCTGCTCGGCCTCATCGAGAAAGCGGAAGAAGCGGTCGACTTGGCGCAGGCGCAGGAGCTCGAGCGCAAGCTACGGAAGAATCAATTCACCCTTCAGGACTTTCGGGATCAGCTCCGCACGATTCAGAAGATGGGTCCGCTGTCCGGGATTCTCGGGATGCTCCCGGGGATGGGTGCCCTGAAGAACGTCGATCTCGACGACGGCGCGCTCCAAAGGGTCGTCGCCTTGATCGATTCCATGACGCCGGGCGAGCGGAACCGTCCCGAGATCCTGAACGGCAGCCGGAAGAAACGCGTCGCCAAGGGCTCGGGCCGCTCGGTCCAGGAGCTGAACCAGCTTCTCAAGCAGTTCGCCCAGATGCGGAAGGTGATGAAGCAAGTTCAGGCCGCCCGCGGCGGCGGCGGCGGCGGGGGGTTTCGGCTCCCATTCTTGGGGCGGTAAGCTATATTGTCGGTTTCGCTGGCCCTTGGAGTCAGGAGGAGAAGGCTCGTGCTGAAGATTCGCTTGAAACGGATGGGTTCCCGGCAAGCCCCGTACTACCGGGTGGTGGTCTCCGACGGGCGCTCGACGCCGCAGAGCGGCGTGATCGAAAACCTGGGCACGTACGACCCGGCGACGAATCCGGCCACCGTCCGGTTGGACGTCGCCAAGACCGAAGCCTGGATCGGCAAGGGAGCGCATCCGTCGGAGACGGTACGAAGCCTGCTCATCCAGGCGAAGGGCGCGCACGCCTGACCGTGGGCGAGCCCGCCGTGAAGGAGCTCGTGGAGCTGATCGCGAAGGCGCTCGTCAACGAGCCCTCCGCCGTCGTGGTGACGGAGACGAAGGGTGGCGGCGGGTCGGTCGTCGAGCTGAAGGTGGCTTCGGGCGATCTCGGGAAGGTGATTGGACGACAGGGACGCACGGCCCGTTCGCTGAGGACGATCGTGGCGGCCGCCGGGACGAAGCTCCGGATGCGCATCGCGTTGGAAATCGTTGAGTAGTCCGGGCGAAAGGTCGCTTGTGATCGGAAGGGTGAGCGGATTTCGCGGCACGAACGGCGAGGTCACGGTGAGGGTGGTCTCCGGCGACGCGAAGCGGTGGGTCGGCGTGAGCCGTGTGCTCGTCTCGGGTACCGGCGTCCGCTCCCGCGCCGCGTCGCGCCGCGTCGAATCGGCCCGGGCGTACCGTGATCGACTTGTGTTGAAGCTCGCGGGGATCGAAGATGCCGACGGCGCCGCGGCCCTCACCGGCCGCGAAGTCAGAGCGCCCGCGGCGGAGCTCCCGCGGCTTCCGCGGGGGGTGTACTGGATGGATAGGTTGGTCGGGGCCACCGTGAAGGACGCGAGGTGGGGCGATCTGGGTCGCGTCCGCGACGTCATCGAAACCGGAGGCACAGACGTGCTCCGCGTCGAGGACGACCGGGGCGTCGAAACGCTCGTCCCTCTCGCCGGCGAGTTCGTCACCGAGATCGACGAAGCCTCGGGGACGATCCGCGTGGCGATTCCCGAAGGGCTCAAGGGTCTGAACCCGTGAACGTCGATGTGATCACGCTCTTCCCCAGCCTGTTCGGCGGTCCCCTCTCGGACGCGATGCTCGCCCGCGCGCGCCGCGCGGGGCGCTTCGGCGTCCGTGTTCACGATCTGAGGACGTGGGGGGCCGGGCCGCAGCGCCAGGTCGACGACGCTCCCTTCGGCGGTGGCCCGGGGATGGTGCTCAAGCCCGAGCCGTTCTTCGAGGCGGTGTCCTGGGTGCGATCTCGTTACCCTTCGCGGAAGGACCGAATCGTCCTCCTCTCGCCGCAAGGACGTCCGTTCGATCACGCCGCCGCCCAGAGGCTCTCGGAGCTCGATCGCATCGTCCTCCTGTGCGGCCGGTACGAAGGAATCGACGAGCGCGTTCGGGAGGGGCTGGCCGATGAGGAGCTCTCGACGGGCGACGTCGTGCTCACCGGAGGCGAGCTGCCGGCGATGGTGGTGATCGACGCCGTCGCCCGCCTCGTTCCGGGGGTGCTTGGAAACGCGGACTCGACGGCGGCGGAGAGCTTCGCCAGCGGTCATCTGGACTTTCCGACCTACACGCGGCCCGCCGAATACCGCGGCCTTCCGGTTCCCCCCGTGCTCTTGTCCGGCGATCACCGCGCGATCGCGGAGTGGCGCGGCGAGCGCGCACGCGCGGCGACGCGCGAGAAGCGGCCGGATCTGATCGATTCGTCGAATCGAGTGGCGGCGTCTTCCGGACGCCGGCGAGGTATGTCATGAGCGTGATCCGCATGATCGAGTCCGCAGGACAAAAAGCCGACGTCCCCGAGTTCCGGCCCGGCGACCATGTCCGCGTCCACGTCCGGGTGGTCGAAGGCGACAAGTCCCGCATTCAGGTCTTCGAGGGAGACGTCACCAGCCGCCGCAGCGGCGGCGGGCTGCGGGCGACGTTCACCGTGCGCAAGACCTCGGGCGGCGTCGGCGTCGAGCGGATCTTTCCGCTTCATTCCCCGATCGTCGAGAAGATCGAGGTCGCCCGCCTCGGGAAGGTCCGCAGGGCGAAGCTGTACTTCCTTCGCGAGCGCGCCGGGAAGAAGGCGAGAATCCAGGAACGCCGCGAGCGGTAGGAGGCCATGGCCCTCGATCGCGAGAAAACGTTCTCGAACGCCGAGCGGCTGCTGAAGCAGGGGAAGACCGCCCAGGCTCTGGAGGAGTGCCGGCGCCTGGCGGAGGACGCTCCCAAAGATCTGCTGATGCTCAACCGGCTGGGCGATTTCCTGGCCCGCAGCAATCGCGGGGCCGACGCGGTCGTCTACTACGAGATGATCGTCGAGAACTTCTCGGCGTCGGGCTTCTACCCTAAAGCGATCGCGATCCTCAAGAAGATCGTCAAGATCGACCCCAATCGCCTCTCCGCAGTCGCTCGCCTGGGCGAGCTGAACCTCAAACAGAAGCTCCCCGGCGAGGCGCGAACGTGGTTCCTCCAGGCCGCCGATGCGTACGTGCGTGGACGCGAGTTCGGGAAAGCGCGCGAGGTGTTCGAGAAACTCGTCGCGGCGGAGCCCGAGAATCTGGTCCATCCCCTCCGCCTGGCGGAGACGCGCGCGGCCGAGGGGGATCCGGGGCGCGCGGGGCTCGATCTCGTCGCCCTGGCAAGCCGGATGCTCGCCGCCGGCCGAGCGGAGGACGCCGAGAAAACGTTCAAGCGGGCGGGTGAGCTGCTTCCGGGGCGCGCCGAACCGCTCGTCGGCCTCGCCAGGGGCCGGGCGGCGGCGGGCCGTCGCGCGGAAGCGTTGAGTCTTGCCGACGAGGCGTGGTCGAAGGACACGGATTCCGGGGCGATCGCAGGAGCGCTGCTGGCGTTGTTCGAGCAGCTCGGAGACCACGAGCGCTCCGCGAGGCTTCTTGCCGACGCGCGGTCGGACGTGATCGAGGACGACGCTATCGAACAGGTCTTTCGTGCGGCGCTTCTGGCGGGAGGGGTCGACGCGCTCTGGTCCCGCGTGCTGCCCGTTCTCGACCGGTGGGCCCGGGCGCGGCAGTTCGAGCGCGGCGCACGCCTGCTGGAGCGCGTCGCTCGGATCGAGGACGGCGGCCACCTGCGGGCGCTGGAGCAGCTCGTCGAGCTGCGCAAGGTCGAAGGGAATCGTGCCACCGCGGCGCGCGCCGTCGAGCGTTTGATCCGCGCCTACCAATCCAAAGGCCTAGCGACGAAGGTCGGTCCGCAGCTCGAGACGTTGAAACAGCTCGACCCGACGTCACCGCTGCTCTTCCTCGGACGTGCCGCGGGCGAGACGAGCCCCTCCGTCGAGCCGCGCCCTTCCGGGGCAACCGCGGCCGCGGCGCCCGCGGCCGCTCCCGCGCCTTCCGCACCAGCGATCTCCGCCTTCGAAGCGCCCGCCGTCCCGATGGGTCCCGCGGACGAGGAGTTCGTCAGCGGCAACCTGACCGAGGCCGAAGTGTTCGAGAAGTATTCCCTCCACAGGGAGGCTCTCCAGCAGCTTCGCCAGATCACGACGCGGTTCCCCGGGCATGTCGTCGCCCAGGAGAAACTGGTCGGATTCCTGAGAACTCAGGGGGAACGGGGCGCCCTTCGGGACGGTCTCGTCGCGCTGGCGCTCGCCAAGCGCGCCGCCGGCGACCTCGACGGAGCACGGCGCGCCGCGGGCGAAGCCGGAGAGATCGGCGGGATCGAGCGATCCCTGAGGGCCGTCCTCGAGAAGTTCGCGTTGCTGGAAGCGGGAGCGCCTCCTGCGACTCCGGCGACGCCGATGCGGTCGACGACTCAGGCGAAGGCGGCGCAGCCGCCGGTTGCGGCGGCCCCGAAAGCGCCACGGCCGCCGGCGGCTCCGCCGCCCCTCGCGTCGAGCTCTGCGTCTCCCGATGACGACGCCGAGCTCGAGATCCTCTTCGACGACGGCGACGAAGGCGGTGCGGCGGCCGCACCGGGAAGCGACGTCCTCGAAGAGATCGAGTTCTACATCGGCCAGGGGATGGAGCAAGACGCCTTGAACCGGATCGCGGAAGCCCGCACCGCCGGAATGAACGGCCCCTCGCTCGATGCGCTGGAGGCCCGCGTCCGCGGGGCCGCCTCCCCCGTGGACGAGGGCGGCGAAGGGGAGGACCGGCTGGACGAGGAAGATCTGTCGACGATCACCGCGGCCCTCGAGGCCGAGTTCGGGACCGACCGTGTGCCGGATGTCACCGAGCCGCCCGCCGAGCCCGAGAGCGAGCAATCGGTCGATCAAGTCTTCGAGACGTTCAAGGAGCACGTGAAAGCGGCCGTCGAAAGCGGCGACTTCAGGACGCACTACGATCTCGGCATCGCGTACAAGGAGATGGGGCTCATCGACGACGCGCTGGCGGAGTTCGAGATCGCAACCGGAACTCCGGAGCTCTATCGCGAGGCGTGCAGCATGCTCGGGCTCTGCCACGGCGAGCGCGGCGACACGGCGGAGGCCATCCGCTGGTACCGCGCGGCCCTGGCGGCTCCCGCCGAGGACGAGGAACCGCTGTCGGGGCTGCGTTACGACTTGGCGTCACTTCTTGAACGGTCCGGTGACGAGCGAGGGGCGTACGACCTCCTGGCTCAGGTGCACGCCGAACAACCGGGCTTCCGCGACGTGGGCCGCCGGGTCGCAGCGCTGCGCGCGAAGCTCGGCTTCTAACCCTCCGACCGCGGTAGCCCCGCCTGGTCGTCCGCTATACTGCGGCGCCGGGGGTGTTCGTCGCAGGCCGAGGAGGGAGTTATGCCGTCCCCGCTTGCCCTGGTGCTCGACGAGGATCCGGCGGTGCGCCAGCGCGTCCTCGACCGGCTCTCGCGCTCCGGAATCGAAGCCGTTGCCGCCGGTACCCCCCGTGAGGCCGCTGACCTGCTTCGGGCCCACCCGTTCGCCGTCGTCGTGACCGTGGGCGACTCGGCCGACGCGATCCGCAAGGAGGGGCTCGAGACCCTCTGCCGCCTCCGGGCGGAGGACGGCCGCGACGCGAGCGCCCCCAAGATCCTCGGCCGATCCGACGCCTCGGAAGGCCTTCGCCGGCGCGTGCTGGCGCTCGCGGCCTCGAGGGCTCCGGTTCTCTTCACGGGTGAAGCCGGGAGCGGGCGCCGCCACGCGGCCCGCTGCGTTCACGCGCTCTCAGGGGACGCCGACGGATTCTTCGTCCTGCGCTCCGCCGATCGGGCATCCCTTTCGCGCCTGCTCGCCGAGCGCCGGGGCACCGTCTTCGTCCCGTCGATCGATCAGCTCGCTTGGCGCGACCAAGAGGCGCTGGCCGGCGCGATGACGGACGCTCCGCCGCGAGCCAGAATCATGTCCTCGACCACGCTCGATCCGCAAGCAGCAGCCGGCGAGGGTCGGCTGTCCCGCCCGCTCGTCGCGGCGTTCGGGGATGCGATCGTGCGCGTGCCGCCCCTTCGCGAGCGGCCGGCGGACGTCGCCGTTCTCGTTCGGACGTTCATCGAAGAGCTTCGGCGTTTGAACGGTCTTCCCCCGCTGGCGGTCGCGCCGGACGCGCTGGCGGCGCTCGAAGCCTATCGCTGGCCGGAAAACGTCCGGCAGCTGCGAAGCGCGGTCGAATCGGCGGTGATCCTGGCGACAGGCGGCGTCGTGAAGGCGTCGGATCTGCCGGAGGACGTCCTGCGCGGTGCGGGTGGGAAGGCGCCCACCGCGCGCCTCGACGGGCGGTTCCGGGAGGTCAAGCGCTCGATCGTGGAGGCGTTCGAGCGCGACTATCTCCAAGAGCTGCTGAAGCGTCATCGGGGGAACGTCACCGGCGCCGCCGAGCAGTCGGGGATGCTGCGCTCCGCCCTCCAACGACTTCTCCGCAAGCACGATCTCCGGTCGGCCGATTTCAGGCGCGGAGCGTCGGGTCCGCCGGCCTCTTGACGGCCTCGTGGCGACTGATCGTCGAATCTCGTGACGATGGCGCTTGGAACATGGCCGTCGACGAGGCGATCCTCGAGGCGTACGCGGGTGCCGATCCCAAGCCAGCGCCGACGCTGCGACTCTACGGCTGGAGCCCGGCGACGCTTTCGCTGGGACGCAGCCAGCCGTCGCAGGGCTCGCACGATCCGCGCGTCCTGGCGCGCGAGGGCATCGGCCTCGTTCGGCGGCCCACGGGAGGGGCGGGAGTGCTTCACGAGCACGAGCGCACCTACGCGGTCATCGGGGCCCTCGGCGCGCCACCGTTTCCGCGGGGAGTCGTCGCCACATACCGGGCCGTCGCCGAGGCCCTGAGAAGCGGCTTGTCCAAGCTCGGCATCGACGCGCTTCCGACGGAGCCGCGGCCTGCAGCGCGACGGCCCGAGGATGCATCGTGCTTCTCGGGCACCGGCGCGTGGGAGCTGGTGGTGGCCGGGAGGAAGATCGTCGGCTCGGCGCAGGCCCGTCGGCACGGAGCGTTCCTCCAGCACGGAGCGGTTCCGATCCGGCTTGAGCCCGGGCGACTGGGCTCAGTCATGGGCGCGCCTGTCGATGGATCCCGATTCGTCTCGCTCGAGGAGGCCTCCGGCCGGCCCATAACGACGGATGAGGTCGATCGAGCCCTGATCGCCGGATTTGAGGCGACGTTCGGGACGCGCTGCGTGGCTGGGGAGCTCACGGCGCGCGAGGCGCTGCGCGCGGCGGAGTTGCGCTGCTGGAAATACGACTCGATGTCCTGGACCTACGGAGGGACGATCGGCGGCCGCGAAACTCGCTGGGGGCCGGCAATCCGCTGACGACTAGCGGGCCTCGAGGCGTGAGGCCTCGCCGAGGAGCACCACGTCCGCCGGCCGGCCGTCCTTGCCCAGCCACGGGGTGGGATCGATCTTCCCCTCGAGCGCGACAGGCACACGGGCGGTGCCGCCGGGGACGACCTTCAGGGGCAGCGACACCGGGCCGTCCGCCGCCCCGGCTGCGATCGACCGGCGCGCCGCATCGACGCTGACCGTGGGCTCGGTGGCGAGAAGCGCGTTCAGATCGTCCTCGGGAACGACGAGAGCGCCCTGGTCGTCGAGGTCGTAGCGCTGCAGGATCCAGGGCAGACGCAATCGCGCGTGCTCCACCGCCGAACAGTCGCCCGTCGGTTCGGTCCCCTGGAGAAACGCCTCGTTGATGATCTCCGAGCACCCGGCGGTCTCGACGGCTCGGAGCCCGGTCGCGTGATCGACTGAGGCGTGCGCAATCCCGTCGACTTCCGGGAAGGGGAGGGGAGGCGTGTCGCGCAGCGTTTCCTCCATGAACACCTGCCAGATCGGCAGCGCCGCCTGCGCGCCGGTCTCCTTCGAGCCCAAGCTTTTCTTGGCATCGAACCCGACCCAGACTCCGACGACGAGATCGGGGGTGTAGCCGATGAACCACGCATCGGTGAAGTCGTCGGTCGTCCCCGTCTTCCCGGCGAGCGGGCGCCCGAGGCTCGACGCCGCAGCACCGGTGCCGTCGGTGATGACCCCTTCGAGGAGCGCGTTCATGACCGCGGCGATCTGCGGCGAAAGCACTTCGCGCGCCGAAGGCTTCGCCTGCTCGAGGATCGCTCCTTCGCGGCTCCTCACGGCTTCGACCAGATACGGTTCGACCCGCACGCCCTGATTGGCGAAGGCGCCGTAGGCGCTCGTCATCTCGAACAGCGAGACTTCGAACGCTCCGAGCGCCATCGACGGGAACGGCTGGAGTTCGGTCGTCAAGCCAAGATCTCGCGCCAGGCCGATGACCGGCCGGAAGCCGGCGCGATCGAGGACCTTGACCGCGGAGATGTTGGCGGATTTCTCCAGCGCTTCCCTCAGCGTCAGCAAGCCGTAGTACTGCTTCCCATAGTTCTCCGGCTGGTAGATGCTCAGGGTCCCCGGCTCGACGAACACCGTGGGGGCGTCGAGCACGCGGTCGGAGGCGGTCAGCCCTTTCTTGAGCGCAGCGGCGTAGACGAACGGCTTGAACGAGGATCCTGCCTGGCGACGGGCCTGCGTCGCGCGATCGAACTCGCTCCGCCGGAAGTCGAAGCCTCCGACGAGCGCGCGCACGGCGCCGGTCTGCGGGTCGATCGCGACGAGCGCGCCTTCGACATTCGGCTCCTGCTCCAAGGCGAACACGGCCTCTCCCGGGATCTTCGAAGACAGGACTCGGACGCGAACGACGTCTCCCCGGTGCACCAGGGCCGCCGGATCGGATCTCCGCGTCCACGCCACCCCATCGGCGTCCAGAGTGCCGACCACGGTTCCCGCCCGAATGCGCGCCCGGCCGTGGCTCGTTTGAAGGACGACCCCGTCGTACGTTCCCCCGTCGGTGACCCCGTCTCGCCACGATGCCGAAGCCCACGTCTCGGGCGTTTGACCGGCGGGAACCTTGTCCATCCGCCCGCGCCAACCCTGACGCTTGTCGAGCTGCCTCAGGCCGCGCTCGACCGCCTGGTTCGCGATGCGCTGCATCGTCACGTCGATGCCGGTGCGGACCTCGAGGCCCCCCTGATAGACGCCGTCCTCGCCGTAGCGCGCCTGAAGGGCTCTCCGCACGTCCTCGACGAGATAAGGAGCGATCTCGGTCGCGTCCCGGCGCGTCGAGAGCTCGAGCCGCTCCTTATTGGCTTCGTCGGCCTGCTGCTGGCTGATGTTCCCTTCCGCCACCATTCGCTCGAGGACGTGGCTCCGCCGCTTTAGCGATGCGTCGGGATTTCGGAAGGGGCTCAACCCCTCCGGGCGCTGGATCAACCCGGCGAGGAGGGCCGATTCCGCGAGATCGAGCTCCGGGGCGTGCTTCCCGAAATAGAACTGGGACGCCGCCTCGAGCCCGTACCGGCCGTGGCCCATGTAGACCTGGTTGCAGTACATGCGCAGGATCTCGTCCTTCGAGTAGCGCTTCTCGATCTCCATGGCGAGCAGCATTTCCTGGAGCTTGCGCCGCGGGGTCTTGTCCGGCTTCAGGAACAGATTTCGTGAGAGCTGCTGCGTCAGCGTGCTGGCGCCCTGCTGGAACGACAGCGTGGTCAGGTCGTGCCACGCGGCCCGCGCGATCCCCTTGAGATCGATCCCCCCATGTTCGTAGAAATGCGAGTCCTCCACGGCGACCAGCGCCTGGAGGAAAACTTTGGGGATCTCGCGCTGCGAGAGAAGGGTGCGGCGCTGATCGCCGAAGCTCCCGATCGTGGCGCCGTCCCGCGCCAGCACCCGGGTGTTGAGGGGAGGGGTATAGCGATCGAGCGCCTCGACGTCGGGCAGATCGAGCCTAAGGCCGTGGCCGAGCGCGACTCCGCCGATCAAGGCCGGCAGGATCAAGGCGCCGAGCAGGAGCGTGCGTCGTTTCAGGCGGCTCATGACCATTTCGAGATTAGCACGCAGCGTGCCGCCCGCGACCGCGCTCGAAAGCGGCGTTCGGGCGCATTCGGTCGCACCGCGGCGCCCCCGGGACGACACGAACCGTGGATCTCGATCCACGATCCGTGCCACCGGCAGCACCAGCCGGCGCTAGGATTCCCGGGATGATCGTCTGCAAGTTCGGAGGGACCTCCGTCGCCGGACGGGAGGCACTGGAGCGGATGGGATCGATCGTTCGAGCCCGCCTCGCCGAAGCCCCGCTCGTCGTCGTGTCCGCGCTCGCCGGCGTCTCCGACGCGTTGATCGGCGTGATCGACGCCGCGGAAGCGGGGCGGCTGGATTCCTCGGCGGGCGAGCTCGCCCGGATCGCCGGCGAGCACTACGCGCTCCTGGACTCGACGCCCGCCCCCGATGCGGCGAAGAAGATGGCCCGCGACGCCATCGCGGAGACGCTCGCTCTGCTCGAGGATCTACGACGAGGCGCGGCGCTCGTCGGAGACGTCACCCCGTGGGTTCGCGCCCGCTTCATCGGCTCGGGAGAGATCCTCTCGAGCCGCATCGTCGCCGCGTCGCTCGCGGCCGAGGGGGTCGACGTCGCCTGGATCGACGCGCGGACGCTCCTGCGCACCGAGGGGCGGGATCCCGAGCGGGACGCGCCGGCCGCACCTCCCGTTCTCGCCGCCTCGGTGGCCGCGGTGACTCCGCTCCTCGCGCCCGGCCGCGCGGTGGTCACGCAAGGGTTCATCGGCAGCGCCTCGGTCGAAGACGCGCTCCGGCCGACCCTCCTGGGGCGCGGTGGGTCGGACTACAGCGCCTCTCTCTTCGCCCGGGCGCTCGGCGCCTCGCGGGTCGAGATCTGGACGGACGTCGACGGCGTCCTGAGCGCGAGCCCGCGCATCGTTCCTGGAGCGAGGCGCATCAAGGTCCTGTCGTTCGACGAGGCGAGCGAGCTGGCCTACTTCGGCGCCAAGGTGCTCCACCCGAGCACACTCCTCCCCGCGGTCGAGGCGGCGATCCCGGTCTGGGTCGGGAACGCCCGCCGGCCCGAGGGCGAGGGGACGACGATCCTCGCCGAAGGGATCGTCCCCGAGGATGCGCGGTTCGCCGTCAAGGCGATCGCCGACAAGCGTGGGATCACCGCAGTGCAAGTGGTGTCGACCCGCATGCTGATGGCGCACGGCTTCCTCGCGAGGATCTTCGCGGTCTTCGACGCTTACCGCACGCCGGTGGATCTCGTCGCGACCTCGGAGGTCTCGGTCTCGCTCACCATCGACGACGATCGACGGCTGTCCGAGATCGTCGAGGCGCTCAGGAGCTTCGCCCACGTCACGGTCGAGCGCGGCATGGCGGTCGTCTGCCTGGTCGGGGAGGGGATGAGGGGGAACGCGCACGTCGCCGCCGAGGTGTTCCGCGTGCTCCGCCACGTCCCCGTGCGCATGATCACGCAGGGCTCGTCGGCGATCAATCTGAGCCTCGTCGTCAAGAGCGAGGACGTTGCCGACGCCGTCCGCGCGCTTCATGACGCGTTCTTCCGTGGTCCTCTTCCGGCCGACGTGTTCGGCGCACCCACAACGCCCGCCCGCCCGGGCTCGGAGAGCATTCCGCCGCTCCCCAGGGAGATGCTCCTCTCGCTGGCCGATCGTCGCGGCACGCCCCTCTATGTCTACGATCTCACGGCTCTGGAGGCGCGCGTCGCTGCTCTCCGCCGCCATCTTCCGCTCGACCCGGGCCGGCTGCTGTTCGCGTGCAAGGCCAACGCGCATCGAACGATCGTCGCGCGGCTCGCGCGCCTCGGCGTCGGCATCGAAGCGGCTTCGCCGGGTGAGGCCTTGCGAGCGCTCGAATGCGGGCACGCGCCGAACGAGGTCTTGGTCTCGGCCACCAATGCCCGCGCCGCCGATCTCGCCGAGCTGGTTTCGCGCGGTTGCCGCCTCGCGCTGGGATCGCTCTCGGACATCCGGCGCGTCGGAGCTCTCGTCCCGGGAACCGCCGTTCTCTTGCGCGTCAACCCCGGCGTCGGCGAAGGACACCACAGGCACGTCGTCACGGGCGGCGCGCAGAGCAAGTTCGGCATCCCCTTGGAGCACCTCGCGGCCGCCCTCGCGGCGTGCCGCCAGGCGGGCCTCCGTCCGCTCGGGCTCCACGCGCATCTCGGCTCGGGGATCCTCGAGCCCGCGCCGCTCCTTGCCTCCGCTCGCGCGCTCTTGGGCGCGGCGCGGATGCTCGGGCGAGTGGAGGTCATCGACTTTGGGGGCGGTTTCGGCATCCCCTACCGGGAAGGGGAGCCCGAGCTCGACCTGGCGTCGTACGGCGCCGCCCTTCGCTCCGAGCTGGACGCGTTCGCCGGCGCCGTCGGCACGCGACCCGAAGCCTGGTTCGAGCCCGGACGCTTCCTGGTCGGCGCCGCGGGCTGTCTACTGGCGCGCGTGACGTGCCGCAAGGAGAGCGGCGGCCATGTCTTCATCGGGGTCGACACGGGGATGAACCACTTCCAGCGCCCGGCGCTCTACGGCGCCTACCACCGCATCCTCAACCTGAGCGCTCCCGACGCGCCCGTCGAGTGGGTCGAAGTCGTCGGCAACGTCTGCGAGTCGACCGACGTCTTCGCGTCGGGACGCGCGCTGCCGCGTGCGGAGGAGGGCCACGTGCTCGCGATCCTCGATGCCGGCGCCTATGGCTTCACGATGGCCAGCGTGTACAACCTCTGGCCGCTTCCGGCAGAGGTCGTGCTCGAGGGGGGCGAGGTCGTCCCCGACCGCTGAGCTATAGTGGCCCGGCCGATGGATCCCCTTCTGAAAGCGCGACGGCTTCGCGATCTCACCGACACGCCGCGCGCGATGCTCGATCAAACGTATCGCTCCAGCAAGGCGGGGACGGCGTGAGCCGCGAGGCCGTCGACGTCGATCTCTCGGGATTCGGTGTTCGGTTCGAGGGGCTGCCGCACGAGCTCGCCGCGGAGCTCCGGACTCGCTGGTCGGAGTACCTCGCGGAGCGGGTCGAGTCGCCGGAGATCGTCATCCGGGTCGAGGACGACCTTCGCGCGATGGCACCGGGCCGCTTCATGGACGGGAGTCTCCGCATCGAGGCGACGCGGGAGTCGATCCGGTTCGGCGCGGACGAAGGCGAGCTCGTCCACGATCGCCTTGGGACGATCGCCACGGTACGCTTGGCGCGCGGCGATGACGGGCGGCGATTCTGGGGGCTCGTCAACCTCGCGTGCGCGGCGGTGGGATGGCGGCTCGCGGCGCGCGGCGGAGGCGCCGTCCACGCGGCCGGCGTCCTGATCGACCGCCGCGCGTTCCTCGTGGTCGGACCGCCGGGGTGCGGGAAGACGACGTGGGCCCGGACGGCGTCACAAGCCGGCCTCCCCGTCCTGAGCGACGACTGCGTGCTCCTCGATGCCTCCACCGGGAGGCTGTCGGCGCTGGGGTCGCCTTTTCGATCGAGCGATTTTCCCTCGCCGGGCAGAGGCCGCTGGCCGGTCGCCGCGATCCTGATACCCCGGTGGGCCGCCGAGCCCTCGCTCGCTCCGACCACCCGGCTGATGCTCGAAGCGCGCATCGCGTCGAGCCTGCTGTTCACCGATCTCACCCACGATTCTCACTCGGCGGCGGCGCGCGCCGTGGCCGCGATCGCGGCGGGCGCGCCGGCCCGTATCCTCTCGTTCCGTCCCGACGCGAGCTGGGTCCCGCTGGTGGGAAGTCTCCGGTAGCTACAATGCCCTGATGCAGCCGTTCAGCATCGTGTCGTCCTTTCGGCCGACCGGAGATCAACCCGGGGCGATCGACCGCCTGGCCCAGGGGCTCGCGGAGGGGCGTCGCGACCAGGTCCTCCTGGGCGTCACCGGATCGGGGAAGACCTTCACGATCGCCCACGTCGTCGCGCAGGCCCAGCGGCCCGTCCTCGTCCTGGCCCACAACAAGACGCTGGCCGCCCAGCTCTATCAGGAGTTCAAGCGCCTCTTCCCCCAGAACGCGGTCGAGTACTTCGTCTCCTACTACGACTACTACCAGCCCGAAGCGTACGTCCCGCAGTCGGACACCTACATCGAGAAGGAAGCGACGATCAACGAAGAGATCGACCGGATGCGGCACTCCGCGACGCGTGCGCTGTTCGAGCGGCGCGACGTCCTGATCGTCGCCTCGGTGTCGTGCATCTACGGCCTCGGCTCGCCGGAGGCCTACCACGGGATGATGCTGCTCCTCGAGAAAGGGACGCGGATCGACCGCGACGCGGCGCTCCGGAAGCTGGTCGAGATCCAGTATCGGAGGGTCAACACCGACCTCGAGCGGGGCTCCTTCCGCGTGCGGGGCGACGTGCTGGAGATCTGGCCGTCGTACGCGGAGGACGCGCTGCGCATCGAGTTCTTCGGCGACGAGATCGAGGCCCTCTCGCGCATCGATACGGTACGCGGCAAGGCGGTGGAGACGCTCCTGAGGCATCCGATCTACCCGAATTCGCACTACGTGACGCCGCGCGAGACCATGCTCAAGGCGATCGACGCGATTCAGGCGGAGCTTGGAGAGCGCCTCACGGAGCTTCAGGCCGCCGGGAAGTTGCTGGAGGCCCAGCGCCTGCACCAGCGGACCAATTTCGACCTCGAGATGATGCGCGAGGTCGGCTACTGCCACGGCATCGAGAACTACTCGCGCCATCTCACCGGGCGGCGGCCGGGAGAGGCCCCGCCGACGCTGATGGACTATTTCCCCTCCGATGCGCTCGTCGTTGTCGACGAGAGCCACGCGACGATGCCGCAGCTCCGCGGGATGTACCACGGCGACCGCTCCCGGAAGCTGACGCTCGTCGACTTCGGTTTCCGCCTTCCTTCCGCCGTCGACAACCGACCGCTGAAGTACGAGGAGTTCGAGGAGCGCCGCGGGCAGGCGATCTACGTGTCCGCCACGCCGGCCCCCTACGAGCTCACCCTGACCGGCGGCGAGGTCGTCGAGCAAGTTGTCCGTCCCACGGGCCTGCTCGACCCCGAGGTGGCCGTCCGGCCGATCGACGGCCAGGTCGACAACCTTTTGGCCGAGATCCGAGCGCGCGCGGCGGCGGGGGAGCGAGTGCTCGTGACGACCTTGACGAAGCGGATGGCGGAAGACCTGACGGAGTACTACCGGGATGTCGGCGTCAACGTCGAGTACCTGCACTCCGACGTCCAGACGCTCGAGCGGATGAAAATCCTGCGCGAGCTGCGCAAGGGGACGTTCGACGTGCTCGTCGGCGTGAACCTGCTGCGGGAGGGGCTCGATCTCCCCGAGGTTTCTCTGGTCGCCATCCTCGACGCCGACAAGGAGGGGTATCTTCGCTCCGAAGGCTCGCTCATCCAGACCATGGGGCGCGCCGCGCGCCACGTCCACGGCACGGCGATTCTCTACGCCGACACCGTGACGCAGTCGATGCGCGCGGCGATCGACGAAACCGCGCGCCGCCGCTCGCTCCAAGAGGACTACAACGCCCGACACGGGATCACCCCGGAGACGATCAGGCGCGCTCTCGACGAGCTGCTCGTCTCCCCGATCGCCGCCGACTACTCGACCGCGCCTCTTGACGAGGAGGAATCCGAGGAGATCTTCGAGGACCAGGAGGCGCTGGTCGCGGAGATCGCCAAGCTCGACAAGGCCATGCGCGCGGCGGCCCTGCGTCTCGATTTCGAGACCGCGGCGGCCCACCGCGATCGGATCCGTTATCTCGAGACGAAGGGCGCTCTCGCGTGACGGGGTTCTGGCATCCGGTCTCCGCGGTCTATCTCGACCGGCCCCGCGTGCTCGCCTCGCCCGCCGTGCTGCGTCTCATGCTGGCCGGCGAGGGCCGGGCGGAGATCGTCTATGCGGGCGACCGGATGTGGCCCGCGATTCGTCACGGCGAGGCGCTGGTGGTGTCGCCCCTCCCTCCCGAAGCTCCGGCCGAAGGGGAGATCGTCTTGACTTTGGACGGAGGCATCCCCGACGTCATGCGGCTCACGCGGGAGGGAGGTGCGCCCGCGGTCGCCGCGGATGCCGATCCGGGGCCTCCGCGCCCCGTGAGGCCGCTCGACCTCCTGGGTCGCGTGGCGGGCGCGCGCGGCGGGCGCGCGCCGTGGCGGACGCTGTTCCGCCGCTGGCTCGATCTCGCCGAAGCGACCGTCGCAGGGCCGGACGCCGGAGACGATCCCGCCCTCACGGTCCGCACGAAGTACGACGACCAGGCGCTCCACTATGATCGGCTCGACGGCGTCGCGCTCGAGCCGAGGCTCGCCGCCCGCATCGAAGAGAGCGTGCCGAACGGCTCGCGCATCCTCGTCGCGGGGAGCGGCACCGGCCGCGAGGCGTTCGCCCTCGAGCGACTCGGCTACCGGGTGACCGGGGTGGACTTCGCCGCGCGGATGGTCGAGGCGGCGACGGCCGAGGCGGCGAGACGAGGATCCTCCGTCACGTTTCGGGCTTCCGATCTCCGGTCCCACGACGAACTCCAGGGCTCGCTCGGCGCGGTCGTCTTCACCTACGACGTCTACAGCTTCGTCCCGGGAGCTCGCGCGCGGATCGCCGTCCTGAGACGTCTGCGCACCTGGCTCGCTCCGTGCGGCGTCCTGTTCCTGTCCGCGCGCCGGGCGCGCGGGCTCTGGACAGGCCTCGTGCTCACCGTGCAGTGGCTCGCGCGCATCTCCCGCGGCAGCGGCGGAGCATGGGGGGACTCGCACACGCGATGGCTCGACGCCTCGGGAGCGATGCGGCGCTCGTTCGTCCACGTCTTCTCCGATCGACGGCTCGACCGCGAGGCGTCGGCCGCGGGGTTTCGCCGCGTCGTCTGGGAGGGCGGGCACGGCTTGTTCGTCGCGAAGAGCGACGCGGCCTCCCGGGACGGCGCATGAGAGAGCGCTGGAGCTCGAAGGGGGGAAAGGCCTACCCGATTCGCGACGGCACGCCTCCTCCCATCGAGTTCTTCTCGGCTTCGCGCCCTCCGGCGGGGCCAGCCGGCTTCGGCTTGACGCTGGGACCGCTTCGCCTCGAGATCGAGGGGCTGGACGCGGCGCTCGCGTCGGAGCTGGCCGCTCGCTACGCACCGTATGGCGACGGCGGGGCCCCGGAGGCCGACGCCGCCCTTCGCATCCGCTTCGCGCGGGAGCCGCGCGAGTACTTCATCGATCCGCCGACCGCGCCCGAATTCAACCCGGTGTGGCTCGCGTGCGACGGGCACCGCATTCGCTATCTCGGCTACCGACTGGCCGGCTGGTTCGACACCGAGGAGCGCCGCGGCGAGATCCTGCTGGCCGGGGGCGCGTACGAGCCCGAACTGCGCGCCCTCGAAAACTACATCCGATGCGCCGTCGCTTGGTGCGCCGCGGAGCGGGGAGGCGCCCTGGTTCACGCGGCGTCGGCGGTCCGGAACGGAAAGGCCTACCTCTTCTACGGCGAGTCCGGTGCGGGTAAATCCACGCTCTCCGCCGCGAGCCGTCAAGGGGCGATCGTCAGCGACGACCTCTCGCTCGTGCTCCCGCGGCCGGCGGGTGGCCTCGACCTCGTCGGCAGTCCCTTCCGCGGCACGTACGACGAGGGGGAGCCGGTCACGGGCCGGTATCCGGTCGCCGCGGCGTTTCGCATCGTCAAGGATGAATCGGCCGAGGTGCGCACGCCGGCGCGAACGGTCGCGTTCGGCCAGCTCGTCGGCAACCTGACCTTCGTCGCCGAGGCATTCGGCGACCGACCCGATCTGTTCGCATCGATCGAGCGGGCGTTCGCGCCGGTTCCGCTCTTCCACCTTCATTTCAGGATGGACGACTCGTATTGGGAGGCGATCGACGCCGCGGGGCTCTAGGAGCCGTGGTCAGCGGCGCCGAAGCAGCCCGATCAAGTTCGAGCGATCGTCGGTCCACAGGAACCGCCGTGCGTCCGGGCCGTCGCCCGGCCGAGCCGGGATCCAACCGTCCTCGTCGTGCACGGGGAGGGTGTCGCCGGCTTCCCTCCCCATCACCGCCCATCGGGACAGATCCTTCCCTTCGAAGGCCTGCTCCGGAGTTCTCGTCTTGTCTTCCTTGAAGGCCGCCGGCACGCGGAGCTCGCGGGCGATGGCGGTCACAACCGGCTCGAGGGCGACGTAGCCGTTGGTCAGGTGGAGCGCGACGCATCCCCCCGGCTTGAGCTTGCGCAGGTACATGGAGAGCGCCTCGCGGGTCAGCAGGTGAACCGGAATGGCGTCGGAGCTGAAGGCGTCCAGCACGATCAGATCGAAGCGCCCGTCGGCGCACTCCGCGAGCCGGCGGCGGCCGTCGCCCAGGACGACGTCGACCTGCGCGCGCGAGTCGGTGAGATAGGTGAAGAACGCGGGGTCGCGGGCGATCCGCGCGACCGCCGGGTCGATCTCGAAGTAGGTGAAACGCTCGCCGGCTTCCCCGTACGCTGCGGCGGAGCCCGCGCCGAGTCCTATGAGCCCGACGTCGGTCACCGATCCCCGCGCGCGCAAGCCGCGAAAGACGTCCCCGAGCGGACCCGACGGGTGGTAGTAGGTCGTCGGCGTTCGGCGCCTCTCGGGCTCGAGCGCCTGGCTCCCGTGCCGGGTCACGCCGTCGACGAGAACGTGCAGCCTCTGGAAGACCATCGCGCTCTTGCCGGCGGCGTCGACGACCTGCAACCCCGGGGAGGTCGCCTCGACGACCTTGTGAACGCCGTAGAAGGTCCGATCGCGGTGCAGCGCCGACCAGCCGGTGTGAGCGGACCCCCAGGTCACTCCCAAGAGCGCCGCGAGCGCGAAGGCGAAGCGCCGCGGCCACCCGAGAATTGCGAGCGCGAGGAGGGCCGGCACGCCGACCCTGATCGCGCCGAGCCAGCGAAAGGCGAGATCGCTCGTCGGCGTCAGCCTCTCGACCAGGAGCACGGATGCGCCGACGGCGAACGCGGCGGCCGCATCGAGCGCGAGAGCCGACGCCCGAGTGCGCGCCGTCCCGTCGCGGCGGGAAGGATCCGGAACGAAAAACGCGGCGAGCGCGAGCGCGATCGGGTACTCGGCGATCGAGTTGAAGAGGAGAGGGGCCGCGATCGCATTGAAGACTCCCCCCAGGCATCCGCCGAACGCGATCCACAAGTAGTACTCGGTGAGCTGGGAGCGGTCGGGGCGCACGGCGGCGAGGCGGCCGTGACAGAGCAGGCCGACGGCGACGAGGGCGGCGAGATGGACGGCGAAGATCGCCGGCCCGATGACGTGCGAGCCGCCGTGAAACTCGGCCGCAACGCCGACCGATAGCACTCCGAGGACGATTCCCAACGCGGGGAACGGTAAGCGCACGCGCGGGGAGAACGCCACGACGAACGTCAGGAGATAGAGTCCGAGCGGGACGATCCAGAACAGCGGGATCGCCGCGATGTCCGAGGTCAAGTACTGGGTGACGCCGAGCACCGCGCTCGAAGGGACGAAGGCGAGCGCCATCCACCGCAATCGCGAGCCCCAGCTCGCCGGAAGCGCCGACGTCGCTTCGTCGACTGCGCGGAGGGGCGCCGGACGGCGCGCCGCCTGAGCTCCCGCGGCAACGATCATGACGGCGAGCGCGACGAACCCGATCGACCAGATCCCCGCTTGCGACGAGTGGCCGGCCGCGGCGCGCAGCGGCAGCATCCGCTCGATCACGAGCGGATAGCCGACGAGACCGACGAAGCTCCCCGCGTTGCTGGCCGCGTAAAGAAAATACGGATCGTCGGCGCGCGCATGACCCGTCGAGGAGAACCACCGCTGCAGCAAGGGCCCCGTGGCGGCGAGCGCCGCGTACGGCAGGCCGAACGACGTCGCGAGGGCGAGGAGCAGCCAGGGGACCGGCGAGGCGTCGACGGGGGGAAGGTGGGAGGCGCCGATCACAGGGGGCAGCGCGAAGAGGGCCGTCAGAGCGAGCGCGCCGTGCAGTATCACCTGCGTGCGTGGCGCGAACCGGCGACCCAGCAGATGCGCCCAACCGTAGCCGGCGAGTAGCCCGGTCTGGAAGAAGAGCATGCAGGTCGTCCACACGCCGGCGCTCCCGCCCAGGAGCGGTAGCGCCATCTTGGCCGCCATGGGCTGGACCGCGAAGAGCAGCGCCGCCGAGAGCAGCGTCGCGAGCGTGAACAGTGGGATCACGGCGCGGGTTCGATCATGCGGCGGCGACCACGGCCGTAGAATGCCACGGGTGGACCGAGCCGCGCTGCGAGAAAAGGTCGAGGCCTTGCCCGAACGGCCCGGCGTCTATCTCTATCGCAACGCCGCCAAGGAGCTCCTCTACGTCGGGAAGGCGAAGTCGCTCCGCCAGCGCGTCCGATCCTATTTCCAGGCGGGCGCGCAGCACACTCCCCGCACCGTGAGCTTGGTCGCGGAGATCGACGACCTCGAGACGATCGTCGTCGACACCGAGATGGAAGCGCTCATGCTCGAGGCCAACCTCATCAAGAAGGAGCGGCCGCCGTACAACGTCATCCTCCGCGACGACAAAAACTTTCCCTACCTGAAACTGTCGCTCGCCGACGAGTACCCGCGCGTGTCCCTCGTCCGGCGCGCGCGCCTGGACAAGAACGCCTACTACGGGCCCTTCCTTCCGGCGTCGGTCGCCCGGCGCTCGCTCAAGCTGATCCCGCGCTTCTTCCAGGTCGCCACGTGCGACGAGGTGTTCGACGGCAAGCGGCGTCCCTGCCTCTACTACCACCTCGATCAATGCCTCGCTCCGTGCGCGGGGAAGACGAACCCCGAGGAGTACGGCAAGGCGGTCACCGACGCCAAGCTGTTTCTCGAGGGGCGGCACAGGGAGCTGACCGCGAGCCTGACGCGGCACATGCGCGATGCGTCGGACTCGGAGCAGTTCGAAAAGGCGGCTCGCTATCGCGACACGCTGCGCACCATCGAGAAGCTCGGCGTTCGCCAGACGATCGATTCCTCGGGAATGGAAGACCGCGACTCCCTGGCCCATTACGTGGAAGGACGGCAGGTGGCGCTCCAGGTGTTCGAGATGCGCGCGGGCAAGGTGCAGGCTCGCCGCGAGTTCACGTTCGAGGATCTCGATTTCGAGCCGGCGGGGTTCTACGCGCAGGTGCTGCTTCAGCTCTACGGCGACGCGGCTCCACCGCCCGAGATCGATCTACCCACCGCACCGGCCGAAGCCGATCTCCTCGCGGCGTGGCTCTCGGAGCGGGCGGGCCGCAAAGTGCTGCTGCGCATCCCCGAGCGCGGCACGCGGCGCCGCTTCCTGGCGATGGTCGAGAAGAACGCGCAGCTCGCCTTCGAGGCTCGTTTCCGGGCCCGGCACAGCCACGGCGTCGAGGTGCTCGACGCGCTCGCGGAGGCGCTCGGCCTTCCCGAGGTGCCCTATCGCATCGAGTGCTTCGATATCTCGAACATCCAGGGCCGCGATTCGGTCGCCTCGATGGTCGTGTGGGAGAATGGGAAGCCGAAATCGTCCGATTACCGGATCTTCAACATCAAGTCGGTGCGGGGTCCGGACGACTTCGCCTCGATGGCGGAGGCGGTGACGCGGCGCTACCGGCGCCTGCTCGCGGAAGGACGCCGTCTTCCGGACCTCGTCCTGATCGACGGCGGCCCCGGGCAGCTCGGGGCGGCCGTGCGCGCCGCTGCGGCGGAAGGGCTGCCGACCCTTCCGACGGTGTCGCTCGCCAAGCGCGAGGAGGAGATCTTCCTCCAAGGACAAGGGGAGCCGGTCCGCCTCGACCGGTCGTCGCCGGCGCTCCAGCTCCTGCAGCGGATCCGGGACGAGGCCCATCGCTTCGGCGTCAAGCGCCACCGGGCGAGGCGCGCAAAGCGGACGATCACCACCGCGCTGCTCGAGGTTCCCGGAGTGGGTCCGAAAACCGCGCGGTCGCTCCTCAAGGCGTTCGGGAGCGCCGACGCGGTGCGGCGGGCGACCTCGTCGGAAATCGCGGGAGTGGCGGGAGAAAAGGTGGCGCGGGCGGTCGCCCTATGGGCATCCCGAGGCGACCTTGTTCGCGGGCGATAGCGGTCCCTATATTCAAGTCCATGAGGTTCTTGCGGACTTTGCCGGGGGCGATCCTCGTCGTCCTGCTGCTCGGCACCGCCGCCGCGTTCGGCATGGCGGGGGCGCAGCTCTACCGCGTGACGCACCCGGCACGGCAGGCGGACGTCGCGCTCAATCTGGGTGTGGCGCTCGCCAAGGCCGAGGACGTCTCCTTCCATTCGACCGACGGCGTCACTCTCACGGGTTGGCTCTTTCACGGCACGGCCGGGTCGGCGCCCGTCGTGCTTTGCCACGACCTCGGCGAGAGCAAGAACGCCGTCATCAACGTCGCGATCGCGCTCAACAAGGTCGGGTTCACCGTGCTCGCGTTCGATTTCCGTGGGCACGGCGGCAGCGGGGGGAGCGCGTCGACCCTCGGGGTCGAGGAGGCGCGCGACGTCATCGGTGCGGTGGACTTCGTCGCGGCGCTTCCGAAAGCCGACGTGGACGCCCGGAAGATCGGCGTCTTCGGCGCCGGCATGGGGGCGCACGCGGCAGTGCTCGCGGCGGCGGATCGGCCCGCGATGCGCGTGCTCGTCCTCGACGGCCTGTGGCCGGACGCGCGGTTCACCCTGCTGAGGCACGAGTTCGCCGACTGGCCCTGGGGAGAGCGGCACCTCGGGGTCTTGCCCGCGACGCTGTTTCCGCTCTTCGCCAATACGTCGATCGACGGCGAGCGCGCGGCCGACGTCCTGCCGAAGCTCCTCGGCCGCGATCTCCTCCTCGTCGCGCCGGCCGGCGACCGCCGGCTCGACGAGGCGATGAAGGCGATGTACGCGACCCTGCCGGAGCAGCGCGAATCGGAGAGAAACCTGATCACGCTTCCTGCCACGCGAGCGTCCGGATTGGGGGCCGACGATCTCGCCCGCTATCACGAACGGGTCGTGGAGTTCTTCCGCACTCGCCTGGCTCGCTCGTAGTCCCGGCCTGATAAAGTTCCGTCGATGAAGCCGATCGTCGGCTCCGATCTCGAAGCCTACCTGGCGCGCGGCCGCGAAGCCGTCGAGAGGGCGCTGGCTCTCGCGGTGCCCCCGCTCTCCTCTCCGCCGTCGGCGCTTCACGAAGGCATGCGCTACACGCTGTTCCTGCCGGGGAAGCGTCTGCGAGGGATCCTCGTGCTCGCCGCATGCGAGCTGCTCAAGGGGCGCGTCGAGGACGCGGGTCCGCTGGCGGCCGCCGTCGAAATGGTCCACGCATCGTCCTTGATCCTCGACGACCTCCCGTCGATGGACGACGCGACGCTCCGGCGAGGAAGGCCGGCGCTGCACAAGGTCGCGGGAGAGGCGAACGCCATCCTGGCGGCGGTCGCTCTCCTCAACGCCGCGTACGCCGCGATCCAGGAGGCGCCGGGCCTCAACGATCGAGCGCGCGTCGCCGCCACCCTCCGCTTGGGGGAGGCGATCGGCGCCTCCGGCCTGACCGGCGGGCAAGTGGCCGATCTCGCGGCGACCGGCAAGAAGCTGGACCTCGAATCGCTCGAGTTCATTCACAGCCACAAGACCGGAGCATTGTTCATCGCGGCTGCCGAGCTGGGCGCCATCGCCGCGGGCGCCCGACGTGCCCGGGAATCCGCGCCGCTCCAGAGCTATGCGAAGAATCTGGGGCTCGCGTTCCAGATCACGGACGACCTCCTGGATTACAGCGGGAGCCCCGGCACGACCGGGAAGGACGCGGGGCTCGACCGCAACCGCACCACGTTCGTCAACCTTTGCGGGATCGACGGCGCGCGCAAGCTCGCCGACGAGCTGATCGCGGCAAGCCTTGCGGCTCTCGAGCCCTTCGGCCGGCGCGGACAAACGCTGGCCGGGTTGGCGAGCATGGTCCGCGACCGGGACCGCTGAGCCGATCTTCGTGGGCGAGCGCTACGAGGAGGTCCGCCGGAAGCTCGTCGAGCGGGGGTATCTCCAAGGCCCGATCGAGCGCTTCCTGCTCCGCGATCTCCTGGCAGGGAAGGGCACGCTCGTTCGCGCGAGCTTGAAAGCCGCGACGCTCGGCGCGCCACTGATGGGGGGGCTGCTCGCGGCCTCCACCGTCGCCGCCAATCGTCCCGCCTTCGGCTCGCAAGACGCCCTCGTGCTCTGGCTCTACTTCGCGCTCCTCTCGGGAGCGGTGCTGTTCACGCTCGACCTTTCGGCATCCGCCGCGGCGTCCGCGTGGGCGCGGCGCCGCGGCGCGCGCCGCTCGGATGCGGTTCGAGCGGGGTTGATCGTCGCCGTGCCCCTCCTGGTCTACCTCGTCATTCTCTGGGCGCGGGGGAGGCCCGACGGAGGCGCGGTGGGTGATGTCCTTTTCCTCGCCGCGGCCGCCGGGGTCGCCACGCTCGTCGCGTGGCTGGCGGGTCTCGTCTCGCTCGCCGGAATCGTCGGTCGCACCGGCGAGGTGCCCGATCGCGGCCGGCGCTCCGTCGTCGTCGTGCTGGCGGTCCTGATTCCAATCGCGGCGGTGTTCTTCGTCCTCAAGGAGACGGTCGCAGCCCACGGAGCGCATGCGATACCTCCGTCGAGCTTCGCGGCGCGGCCGACGCGCGAGCGGCTCCTCGTCGTGGGTGTCGACGGTCTCGACGCGGCGCTCGTCGAGACCGGGGCGGGGCAGGGCACGACGGAGCGGCTGATGGCGCTCTTCGCGCGAGGGGCGTTGTACCCGAAGCACCGCGCGCCCGCGGAGCCCCCGGAGGTTTGGACGACGATCGCGACGGGCATGAGCGCCGACGCGCACGGCGTGCGGTCCGCCGGAGTCATGCGCCTGCCCGGCATCGCCTCACCGATCGCCCCCCGCTCCGGACCCGTCCTCCTCGACGCCGCGCTCGACTTCGCTATCCCCGCGCGGACGCTGCCGACGTCGGGCGCGGGACGCCGGGTGCGTGCGCTCTGGGAAATCGCCGGGCTCGCGCACCCCGCAGCCGCCGTCGGCTGGTGGGCCTCCTGGCCCGCGCGCGGAACCGAGGGGGACGCGGATGCGGGGTACGTGGTTTCGGACCGTGTGCTCGCGAAGCTGCTGTCGAGCCGGACGGAAGATCGCGACACGTCTCCCGCGAGTCTGTACGCTCGACTTGCAGGGACGTTTCCGGCCGATCGCGACGCTTGGCGCCGGGATTTCGAAGGACGGTTCGCGCCGCTCTCGCCGGAGCTTCACGCGCTCGCCTGGGAGTCGTACTTGATCGACGAGTTCGCCTGGCGGACGACGCTCGCACTGCTCGCGGACCCGGCGATCGCGACCGCGTTTGCTTACCTTCCTGGCCTGGACATCTTGAGGGCACGGCTCGAATCGCATCCGGACGGAGCGGCTGCTGTCGCGCTCTACGTCCGGTGGCTGGACGAGTCGGTCTTCGGGGAACTTGCGTCTCGCCATCAGGAGCGCATCGTCATCGTCGGCGACCCGGGTCGAGGCGCGGGACGCGACGCGGAAGGCTTCGTCGCCGTCGTGGGGGGCGGAGCCGCGCCCCGGTGCGTCGGCCCGCCGATCGGGGATCTCGATGTCGCGCCACTCATCCTGCGGCTCGCGGACCTCCCCGCGAGCCGCGAAATGCCCGGTCATGCCCCGGCGCGCTGCTTCGAGGGAGGCGATCCGGCGCCAAGCCCGATCGCGAGCTGGGGCCGGCGGGGTCGCCCCCGTGGGGACGCCGGCAGCGATTACGATCCTGAGATGCTCGATCGGTTGAGGAGTCTCGGGTATGTCCGGTGACTGCCGCCTCGCTTCAACGTTGTCGAAATCGGACCCTCGTCGTACACTTTTGGCGCTTTTCTTTCGAGATGCGGAGGAACCGGTCATGGGTCTCCTGATGGCGAACCCTAAGCGCCACCCCGACACGTCCTTTCGCCAGATCGGCGACGAAGGGGGGCTCGTCGTCCTCCCCGGCCGGGCGGAGGTCAAGGTCTTGAATCCCGTCGGGATCGCCGTATTTTCGAAGCTCGACGGATCGCGCGATATCGATGCTCTGGTCGCCGCGGTCGCGGAGGAATTCGAGATCGACGAAGCACAGGCCCGAGACGACGTCGTCAGCTTTCTGAACGAACTTCAGCGCGAGGGAATGCTCGAGTCATGAGCGAGGCCGCACCGAAGCCGACTGTCAACCCGTACCGAAGGCTCGTCGAGAAGGCGTTCGCCGAGGCGATACCGCTTTCCGCCCAGTTCGAGCTGACGTTCCGCTGCAATCACCTGTGCACCTTCTGCTACAACGCGCCCGAGGGCCGGCGGGAGATGACGACGCCGGAGATCTTCGAGACGCTCCGCAAGATTGCGGATTTCGGCGTCCTCTATCTGACGATGACCGGCGGCGAGGCGCTGTGCCACAAGGACTTCTTCAAGATCAGCGCGGAAGCTCGGCGTCTCGGCATGGCGCTCAGGATCTACACGAACGGCTACCTGCTCGCCGACAAGGCGATGACTAAGAGGGTGGCCGACTTGAAACCGGTGGAAGTCGAGGTCTCGATCCATGGCGCGCAAGCGTCGACGCACGACGCCCTGACCCGCATCAAGGGCTCGTTCGAGAAGATGATCCTCGGAATCAAGAACCTTCGCGAAGCCGGGATCACGGTGCAGCTCAAGTGCCCGATCACGAAGTTGAATCAGAACGAGTTGTACCAGATTCGCGACCTGTCGGACAGCCTCGGCTGCTTCATCTCGTTCGACGCGGTGATCACGCCGAAGGACGATGGCAGCCTCGAGCCGTTGGCGCTCCGGCCCGACGAAGAGTTCCTCCAGAAGTACTGGGGTGAGTGGTATCTCGACCTTCACCATGGCAAGCTCCCCCCGCGGACGAACCATTGCGCGGCGGACGGTGTGGAGGCGAACTGCGGCACAGGCCGGAGCGGCTTCACCATCGACCCGTATGGGAACATCCTCCCGTGCGTGGCCTTCCGTCGGTCGGTGGCCAACATCCTCGAAATCGATTCGCTTTCCGAGATTTGGGGCTCTTCTCCGGTCCTCAAGGAAGTTCGGGATCTGTCCGTCGAGGCTCGACGGAAGCTCAACGGCCTTGAACATGGCCAGTATTTCCAGTTCTGCCTGGGGGTGGCGGAAAAACAGGTCGGGGACCCCCTAGGGATCTATCCCCAGGCGGAGATCAACGCTCGCGCGGTCAAGAGATCGTATGAATTGCTACAAATCGGGGACTGACCGGAGAAAAAGAAGTTGAAAAGGTTGGCCCTGCACCGTATAACGAGGGTCCTTGCGACCAGGCCAAATTAACGCTCCATTCAGGGGGAGGCTATGAAGAAGACTTACGAACGTCCTGCGATCGTCCACACGGAAAAGCTCGAAGCTCGTGCCGTCTCATGCGCGAAGTCGACGGATTCAGCTTGCGGTGCGGGGCCGATCCAGAGCTAAATCGGACGAGAGCCGTGCGTCGTCGGGGGTAAGACGGCTCTCCAAAACAAAAGGGTATGAGAGTTCCCCGACTTGTCTTGTTCTCGGGGTTCTTGACAGGATTGACGGCGGGGTTCGCATGGGCGGCTCCGCCGTCTTTGATTATTAAGCCGGTCGTTTCCACCGACAACACCTCGCAGTTCACGTTTCAGCTCACTACTCCGGCGCCGGTCCTGTCAAGTCTTCCCGACGGCTCCACTCGGGTCCGGCTCGCCGGGTTCGAGGGAAGGAATTCCCGTCCGGGCATTCCCGATCTTCCCTTCCAAGTTTTTCGTGTCGCGATCCCGCTCGGGGCGGCGCCTCGGCTGGTCGTCTCCGTTCCCCAGGAGTACTCCCTTCCAGGCGTCAAAGTCGCCTCTGTCCCGCGGCAGGTCGCGGATGTTCCCGTGGAGTCTCCAGCGGATGAGCCGCCGGAACTGCTACGCGACGGACTCCGACCCAATCTGGCGCGGCGCGACGTGTACGAGCCAGACCCCTCGATCTATCACTCCGCTTATCGTTGGCCTGAAGCCGTCGCCGCCATTGAAAAGATAGGGATCTTTCGCGACCAGCGTTACGTCGAAGTACGGGTTACGCCGATCCGTCTGGAGCCGAGAATAAATGGTCTGGCAGCGGCCGCGTCCGTCACGGTGACCGTGCGATTCGACGCCACGAGTGGGGGGCCGTCGACGCCAGAGGCGTCGCGGTTCGAGGATGTCTACCGACGTATGTTCGTTAACTACGCACAGGGAACAACGTTCCGTATCCCATCAAACGCGCCGGCGGCGGTCTCCGCGACGGTTCTCGCCCCCACGACAGGGCCTCTCGAGAAGATCAGGATTCGTAAGAATGGGGTTGTGCGCCTCGACGCGGCGCGCATAAGCGCGAGCGGGTTCGCGAGCCAGCCGATTTCCACGTGGAAGCTCATGAATCGCGGAGTCGAGGTTCCCATCGAGGTCTGGGACGCCAACGCGAACGACTTGCTTGATCCGGGAGATTGGATCGAGTTCTACGGACAAGCTTCGGACGACGAACCGAAGACCACTCTCGTCAAAGATCTTGCCGGAACCACCCAGGACATCTTCGAGGTCACCGACACGACCGACGAAAACGTCTACTTCCTCTCGGTCGACGCCGGGCCGCGCGCCCGCATGGCGGCGCGCGAGGCCGCGGCGACGAATCTTCGGACACCGCCGACCGACTTCAGTGCCACCGCCCACGCTGAAGTCGACGACACGTGGCGGCCGCTGAATGGCAACGACCCGTGGTACTGGGGTCCCTCGCTCGATTCCTCGGGGGGAACCTCGCTACGCACCGATACCGTCGCACTGCCGGGCCTTACCGCGGGGGCAAGCACGGCCCACGTGGTCCTGACGGTCCGGGGGTTGTCGGAAGACTCGAATTACTTCCCGGATCATCGCACGCGCGTAACGCTCTTCAACGCCTCCAGCCAGACCCTCGCCATCAACGACGACAACGGGACGTTCGACGGGAGGATGATCTACGCCCATGACTTCACGTGGACGTATCCCGGCTCGGGCGCGGTCTTGACGAACCCAGTTCTCGTGCGCCTGCAGGCGCTGCCGAACGGAAGCGCGAATCTCCACGAGGTCATCCTGAACGCCATCGATGTCACCTATCGCCGGAGCTTCCAGGCCGCCGGCGATACTCTCACGTTCGATTGGCCGGACGGGGACGCCGAGTTCGTCGTGTCCGGCCTGATGTCGAGCGCCCCGGAGGTTTGGGAGATTACGGGGCAGGTTGGCGCGTCGGCGGTGGTGGCGCCGGTGCGCTTGTCGAATGCCACCATCACCGGGACCGGGCCCTACACCGTTCGCTTCCGGGTCGACGACGACCCGCTCCTCGCGAACGGAACGCTCCGCCGCTTCGTCGTGTTCGGGAGCGGAGCGCCGGCCACGCCCGCCGATCCCGACTTCCAGCCCGACACGGTCTCCGATCTTCGGTCGAACGCGATCCAGGCCGACATGATCGTGATAGCGCATCCCTCGGTTCTGGGGACGGCCTCGCAGGCCACGCTGAACGAGCTCCTAGCGTGGCGGCTCGCGAACCAGGGGATCACCTCCAAGGTCGCGATGATCGACGACGTCTACGACGAGTTCAACTATGGCCTCGCCGAGCCGAAGGCAATCCGCCAATTCTTGCAGTGGGTCATGTCGACGGCACCGGGGGAGGGGTGGGCGAGCCCGAAGCCCTCGTACGTCATGATCCTCGGGGACTCCTCGTACGATTTCAAAGCAGGGACTGCGGACGGCACGTTCGTGCCGACCGCGATCATGGTCGAGGACGACGCCGCGTTCGGTTATTACGCCTCCGAGAGCTCACTCGCGGCCGTCGTCGGCGGCGATACGATGCCGGATTTGGCCGTCGGCCGGATCTCCGTTCGCAACGATGCAGACTGCAACGCGGTCCTCCAGAAGATTCTCACGTACGAGCAGAGTCCTCCCGCGGGTAACTGGCAGCGACACGCGGTGTTCGTCTCCGACCGTGGGAAGAACTACGACCCGAACGAGGCACTCGAGTTCGAGTCGGTCAACGACGGTGCACTGGCCAACATGAAAACGCCGCCGCATACCTGGCGGCGAATGCGCTACTGGACGGACTACTGCCTGCCGGCCCCGAACCCCGGTCAGTGCAACCAGACCAAGGCCGGCACCCTCCGGGCGGACATCAAGGCCGCGATCAATGGGACCGACGGCATCTCGGATGGCGCCTCGATCCTCCAGTATGTGGGGCACGGCAATTTTGACGTCTGGTCCGATGACGCAGTTTTCGACAATAGGGACGACCCCTTCGGTTATCCGCCCCCCGGACGGGACACCGACTACTTGACCAACAGCAACAAGCTTCCTTTTCTGATCGCGCACAATTGTCTGACGGGCGGATTCATGGGCACGTCGGTGCACACGCTCGGCGAGGACTTCGCCAATCGCGCGAGCGGCGGCGCTGTGGCGCTCTTTGCCCCGTCGGGACTCTCGTACAACTATTTGGGGGATACGGCGAGCGCAACCCTGTGGGCCGATATGTTCGGGCCTCATAAGGAGCGCGAACTCGCCGTACCCGTGATGGACGTCTACTCCGACTTCTGCATTTCGGGGGCGATCGAGGGATGCCTGAACTATGTGTTTCTCGGCGATCCCGCGACGAGGGCCGTCTTCCCAGCCGTGGGCCCCGCGATGAACGTCACGGCTGTCGCGGGGAACGCGCGCGTGGACCTGTCCTGGACGGCGAGCACGACGTCCGGAGCTCGCTACGACGTCTGGCGCTCCGTCGCCGATCAGACGAGCGGCTATACGAAGGTAGGCGCGCTGGTCACGGCGACGACGTTCGCGGACGCGTCGGGGTTGTCGAACGCGCACACCTACTACTATTACGTCGTCGCAGAAGACATCTCCGGCTTCGAAAGCAGGTGGTCAAATTTCAACAGCGATTGCGCGGTCGCCGGTCCGGACTGTCTGAGCGCGCGACCCCTCAACCCGAATCCGCCGGCTGCGCCGACCGGCGTGACGGTCACCGACCCGGAGACGGGAGGCAAGCTCAACGTGAGTTGGACTGTTCCTACCGACCCCGAGCTCAGCTTCTACACCGTAAAGTGGGGAACACAGTCGGGCGCGTACACGAACTCACAGAACGCGGGAAAGAACGGCTTCTCCTCAATCGTTGGCCTCCAGAACGGCCACAACTACTACATCGTGGTGACGAAGACGAGCACGTCGAACCTTGAGTCCGCGCCGTCCACGGAGGTAACGGGAAGCCCGAGCTTCGTGCGCGGCGTGCGCGCTCCCGAGTTCATCTCCTCGCTCCAGATCGCCAAGTCGGGCGCCAACGCCGTCCTCACGTGGGGCGTCGTGACGACTGACATTTATGGCAAGCCCGCCACGATCGCATCCTACGAGGTCTACCGCGGCACGACGCCGACGTTCGTCCCTGGACCCGCGAACCGGGTCGGCACACCCACGACCGCGACGTTCACCGACCAAAACGCCTTGTCGCTCGCCAATCCGAATTACTATTACCTAGTGCGAGCCGTGGACGCGAGCGGCAACGTCGGCGGGCTGGGGAACCAGCTCCCCAACGGCATCGACGCGCTCGCGCTCACCAAGACACCCGACGGAAGCGGTGGTTACAACCTGTCGCTCGGTTGGCCGGCGGTGACGATGGACTTCGATCTCGCATTTCCCGTCGTGATCAATCACTACGAGGTCTACGGCACCGATCATGTCTTCTCCAGAGCGGACATCCGGGATGGCCTTGTGCCGCTCCTGGCCTCGCCGACAACGAATTCATGGAGCCTTCCCGCGCCGGCGACCAACCGCTACTTTTCGGTCATCGCGGTGGACGCCCGAGGGAACAAGAGCTCGTTCTGATCGAAGACGAGAAGGACGATGTCCTCGTCGAGGCTGCCCGCTCGGGCGACGCCCGAGCGTTCGAGTCCCTTGTGGCGCGACACGAGGTCCGGGTGATTCGAATCGTCAGGTTTCTCGGCATCCCGAGCGCAGAGCGCGAGGACGTGGCGCAGGAAGTCTTCCTCAAGGTGTTCCGGCACCTATCGACCTACAGCAGAGGACGCTCGTTCTCGGCCTGGCTTTACAGCATCGCCGTCCGCGCCGCCTATGACTGGCGGGCTAGAGCCAGAAGGGTCTCGGTGCGCGAGGTCACATGGTCAGACGAAGCTGACGCGAAAGTGTCGGGAGAGGCCTACGCGGTCGAGCAGCCCCCCGGTGACCTCGCGCGTCGCCTCGAGTCCGCTCTTGGCACGTTGAGCGAGCGAGAGCGGGCCGTGTTCGTTCTCAAGGAACTTGAGGGGCTCGAGACAGACGACATTGCCCGTGTCCTGCGGCTGTCCTCGGTGACGGTTAGGCGCCACCTTGGGCTTGCTCGTGCGCGGCTTCAAAAAAGTTTGGCCGGCATTGAACGCAAGAGCCTTCGCTGACGGTAGTCCTAGTTGATGGACGACTTGCTCAACAGCGCTATCCAGGCTCTAAAGGAGGAAAGCCTTCGAACCGAGGGCTTTTCTGACGGCACTCGGGCCAGAATCGTTGAAGCTGCCTGGCGAGAAGCCCTTCAGATGCCGGTGCGCCGAGTATTTGATCCTCTTCGGTGGCTTACGGTCGCCGGAGTTATCCCGGTGGTCGTCGTTGTCGTTATGTCCTTGATTCCTCCCCAGGTTCGTAGAGGACCCGAGTTCGTTGGGGCGACGAAGATCGGCGAAGAAGTCATGTTCACCATCAGGGATGGGCTTGGTCGGCACAGCGTCGTCCGGTCGACCGACGCTGCTCAATTCAACGAAGCGGGAGCCAAGCGTGTCGTCGATGGTCGCTTTCTCGACAGGACCAATAGCGGTCCGGTCGTCGTGTTTTACAGAATCGATTGATTTTGGGAGTTATTGTTCGAACCGCTATCGGGGGGGAGTCAAACGGCGGATTCAACCTTGACGATCGGGGCTTTTTCGGTACATTCATGCCGCGTTCCGCGTGCCGATTTGGCCCCGGGAACTTGGGGTAGGGATCCGGGGACCGACCCCGCATAGCACAGAAACCGGAGGAGGATGGAATGAGCAAGAGGACGTACGTCGGGGCGACGATGGTGGGGCTGGCCGTGCTGCTCACGGCCACCGCACTCGTCGCCTCCAACATGGGGTTCAAGTTGAACTACACCTTGGACCAAACACTGGCCGGCACCTCGAAATCCGGCACCAACCTGATCGCGCTCCCGGACAACCGGCAGACCGGGATGAACACCGCGAAGAACCTGATCGACGACATCGGGCTGGCTTCGGTGACCCAGGTCCAGAGGTTCGTTCAGTCGACGGACACGTTCGCCGGCTACACCGGGCGCATCCCGCAGACCGCGGCGAACGACTTCGCGCTGAACGCTGGTGAAGGTTACGTGGTCAAGATGAAGACCGCGGTGAACTACATCATCGTGGGCTCCGACAACCCGTCGCTCGCGTACACGTTGAACCAGACGACGGCTGGTGTGTCGAAGTCGGGGACGAACTTCTATGCCTACAACTACCACCAGACTGCCGGCACGGCGAAAGGACTTCTCGATGACATCGGGCTGGCCTCCGTGACGCAGGTTCAGCGCTTCGTCCGGTCAACGGACACCTACGCGGGCTACACGGGACGCATTCCGCAGACGGCGGCCAACGATTTCGCGTTGACTCCCGGTGATGTCTATATCGTCAAGATGAAGACAACGACCGCCTACACACCGTCCCACTACTGATCGGACAGGGAGGACACAAGATCATGAGAGGCAAGATTTTCCTGGCTCTGGTTGTGGTGGCGGCGGCCGTTGTCGCCGTCGGCCCGGCGTTCGCCGGCTGCAACCCCACGAAGGAGTTTGCAACCGAGGGATTCGCGGCCAACGACTACTTTATCGTTTTCAACGCAGGTGAGGACACGGATCCGGCGGCCGGTGTCATTGGACACGTCTGGCAGCCGGGCTCGTTCGCGACAACCAACGAGACGACCGGTAACGGATGCCCGGACACCGTGTGGCTCGTCGCAAACGGTGTCTATGGCTCCAACGGTGGCGATCTCGGATTCGGCATTTGCGATACCGCGGTTTGCCCCTCCGGCTCTCTGATCGTCGTCGTTCAGACCAAGACGCTCGACGGAAAGAGCGCTTCCTACACAGTCGGCCGCGTGAACGAGGGCGGCGTCATCGCCTTCGACTACGCGCGCACCGGAAGCAACTGGAACATGACCCCGATTCCGCGTCCGCGGCTCCTGACCTCCAGCCGCGCGGGGACGGACGTCGTCTCCGACGTCGCGCTCGACGCTCCCGATCCGGCGTTCCATGGCGCCGGGGCGTCCGCTGACACGACGGCCACCTCCAACGTCACCGGCTACCAGCTCGTGACCTTCACGGGCACCGCCGATCCCGGCCGCGCGGCGGCGCTTTGGACTCCGCTCGGAGCGGCGATCAACTCGGCGACGCCTTCGTCTCCGGGCGTTCACTTCAACTGCTCCGACACGACCAAGGACGTTTTCGTCGCGAACCGCGTCGTCTTCGTGGACAACGTGCTGAGCGACTACGTGAGCGCTCCGACGGTTGTTCGCTGCTCCAACCTGGCGAACCCCGGATCGCCCAAGATCAAGCCGATCGGCAAGAAGAAGATCACGCCGTAGGCCGGTTCGTTCTCGCACCAAGAGAGAAGCCGCGGGGGCTCCGGTCCCCGCGGCTTTTTTTTATGGAGTAACCTCCCGCCCATGCGAGGCTACCGTGCGAAGCTCGCCGCGATGCTGGCAGTGGGATCTCTCGCCCGGGTCGCCTACGTCCTCACGCAGCCGAGGTTCGATCCGGCGTGGGGACGCCCGCTCCTCGACGGCCGGTACTACCTCGACTGGGCCAGCTCGATCGCCGCCGGTCACGGCAGCCCGTCGGGGGGAGCGTATTACCTGGCGCCGCTCTATCCCTACGTCCTCGCCGGGTTCCTGCGGGCGTTCGGCGAGAACTTTGTCCTCCTCTACCTTGCGCAGAGCGGACTCACCTTGTTCACGGCCGCTCTCATCGCCGTGACGGCGCGGCGGCACGCCGGCGAGCGAGCCGCGCTCGCCTCGGCGATCCTTGTGCTGAGCAGCCACGCCCTGATGTTCTTCGCGACGCGTCCGATCGGGGAGAGCCTCGGGCTCGCCTTGGTCGGCGCGGCGCTGGCCCGATCGGGGGGGAGCAAGCCGGCGCAGAGCTCGTTCGCGGGGGCGCTCGCCGCGACGGCGGCGCTCGCTCGGCCGAACCTCCTCTTGGTTCCCGCGGCGTGGGCC
>JACXTT010001179.1_pt1 | contig 44153 bp, 40 predicted proteins | sample 9270951 | NCBI WGS metagenome assembly JACXTT01 (sample SAMN15532306, study PRJNA645909) | rock metagenome | isolation source: weathered quartz diorite | place: Puerto Rico | collected 2017-06-21
ATGTAATCAACGCGTTTCGGAGTTTTGATACCCAACAATTTTTCAACTGTCATGTGCCAGCCCATGTTGTTGATCGGTGCTGAACAATAATTCAGGCGGTCAGTCAATGGGGTGATCTGGTAAAAAGGCCTGTGTTCGGCTATTTTTTCAAAAGCACGGTGAATATAGCCTATGGTTGATACGCCGCTCACGATGCGCTCTCCGTCAAGGGTCAGCACGTTCTGGAACACACCATGTGTGGCCGGGTGCGTAGGCCCCAGGTTCAGGGTCGAGTACTCGGTTTGCGGATCGTTATCAGTATATACAGGATGAGTTCTCATCTTCTATTATCTTCCAAAAAAGTAATCTCTTTTATCAACACGGTTCGGATCTTCCAACGGATACTCCTTTCTCATCGGGAACACCGTCATATCATCCACGTTTAGTATCCTGCGCAGATCAGGGTGGCCTTCGAAAACGACACCGAATAAATCGTACGTTTCACGCTCCATCCAGTTAGCGCCATTCCAAAGCACGGTTGCAGTAGGCATTTTCACATCACCATCAGCAACAAACACTTTTATCCGAATGCGGATATTATTCACCAGGCTGTGCAGGTGATAAATAACGCCAATCGGTTTCTCTGTCTCAGGATAGTGAACAGCCGTAATATCCGTCAGAAATATAAACTGCAGCGCAGCGTCAGTCTTTAAAAAGGTCAGCAGATCGATGATCTTTTCGCGGCTGGTTTCAAGGGTCAGTAATCCGAAAGGTTCGCTGATATTAGTTACATCGCTGTCAAACTTTGCTTTGATGCCGTTCAGCAACTCTTCGTTGGTTATCTTGCTCATTATTGAATACCGTATGAAGCTAGTAATTTTTGATATTCAGGTGTATTTCTTCTGCGCAACGACTCCGTTTGCACCAGTTTCTGAATACCTATAAAACCATCGATGATGGCCTCAGGGCGCGGAGGGCAGCCGGGAACATAAACATCAACCGGGATCACCTCGTCAATACCCTGCAGTACCGAATAGGTATCAAATATACCACCGCTCGAAGCGCATGCGCCAACAGCCATTACCCAACGGGGCTCAGCCATTTGCAAATAAACCTGTCTCAAAACAGGGCCCATCTTTTTTGAAATAGTACCCATCACCATTAGCAAATCTGCCTGGCGTGGGGAAAAACTTAATCGCTCTGCACCAAATCTCGACAAATCGTAAGTAGAAGCCATTGTAGCCATAAATTCGATACCACAACAAGAGGTGGCGAAGGGAAGAGGCCATAATGAGTAGGAACGCGCTAAGCCGATTGCTTTATCAAGCGACGTGGCAAAAAAACCTGCGCCTTCTACGCCTGGAGGAGCTTCAACAATTTGAATTTCACTCATGATCTATATAAATAGAATAAATATTACCGTTGATCGGTAACGAATGCAAATTTACTAATAATAACGCTGTAAAATATACACTAAAATGATAGTATTTTATTTAGAATTAATCTAAACACCTCTTTTTAAAGTCTTCCGCCGACTGGCGGAGAGATTTAGAGCGGCCACTTAATCCCAATCCAGCGCACCTTTTTTGAGAACGTATATAAAGCCCAGTAAAAGCGTGCCCATAAAGATGAACATTTCGATCATGCCATCTTTACCCAGGTCCCTGAAATTAACCGCCCAGGGGTACATAAATATTACTTCCACGTCGAACAATACGAACAGGATAGCCACCAGGAAATATTTGATCGACATTGGCGTACGGGCGTTACCGATTACTTCGATACCCGACTCAAACGGCGTCAGTTTGTCGCTGGTAACACGCTTAGGGCCAATTTTATGCGTTACAAACATCGTGGTAACCACGAAACCTACTGCCACTATCATTTGGAAAATGATAGGCAGATAATGTACAGGTAAACTTTGTGCTTCCATGGTGCAAATATAGTAATGCATAAATAATTATAAACAAAAAAGCCTCCCGGAATCCGGAAGGCCTTTATTTTCTTTTTATAATTACTTGCTCTTGCCGCCGCCTTTGCGTTTGAAGTAATCAACGGCCTGCCTATCGGCAGGGTTCAAATCGCGAGCTTTACCGAAGTAATCAGCTGCTTTTGCTTCGTCTTTTTCTTTAAGGTCGGCATAGGTTCCCAGATAATCGTAGGCTTCCACTAAATTTGTTTTGGTCCTATCATCCTGAGTAGACTTCGATAGCGCTACCTGGATAAATTTCTCATAATATGGTTTCGCTAATCCTTTGATATTATTCCTGTCGGTTTCATGCAGGTCAGCGATTCTTGCGCGGTATAAGAATGCATCGGCCGGTGCATTTGCGCTAGTCTTTTGAATTACATAACTGAACGCAGAATCAGCTTTTACAAGTAATGCGCTATCTGTTCTTGGAGCTTTCGGATCCTTAACACCCTTGGCGCCTTCTACAGTAAAAGCAAAGTAATAACTAAATCCAGCATAAAAATGATCGCTTAACTTTGCATTACGTGATTTCGAAGCATATGTATCATAAGCATCGCCTGCCTCTTTATATTTTTTCTTAGCGAAATCGGATTTTGCGATATCAAGATATACATCTACAAAGCTGCTATCCAATTGTAAAGCCTTACGTAATGATTGAACACCCAGCGAATCCTGTCCGCTGGCAATCTGCGCACGGCCCAGATACATATAGTCGCGAGGGATGATACGCTTAGGATCAGCTTTAGATATCCAGGTGTTGCCCGCTGTTACAGCAGCAGGATAATCTTTATTTTCTACTGCTGCGTATAATTCATATCTGTACGCTCTCAAGTTGGCATTAGCGTTTTTGGCAATATCACCTGCGACCTGCTGCAAGGTTTTGAAATCACCTGCATTGATCAGGAAGTCAGCATAACGCATTTGAGACTCAGGAGAGTAATCCGTTAAGCTGATATATTTTTTGTACTGCTCAGCAGCTTCTTTTACTTTTTCAGACGCCTTGCTTGGATTGCTTTGTGCCCAGCGCAGGTCTGTTTCAGCCCATTCGCGATAAGCTGGACCATAGTTAGGGTCGATAGCTAAAGCTGCCTGGAATTGTTTTTCGGCATCTTCAAAGTTATCAGCATATTTCCATAGCACGCCAAGACCTACATTAGCTGCGGCCGACCTGGGATCAAGGGTTTGAGCGGTTGACAAATTGGTATAAGCGTCATTACTCTTCAGCAATACTCGGTCCGCTTCGCCCATTGTGATGAACAATTCAGGGTCGTTTGATTGAGGTGTTGCACTTTTATCTTTGCCTTTTGTAGCACTTGCGGCGTTGCCTTTAGTTAATATATCCAAAGCTGCAGTGGCATCAGCAGGGGCAACTTTGCCGTTTGCATCTGGCAACAGGTAGCCTTTAGCAATGTATACATAAGGCTTGCTGTCTTTACCCGCCAATGTTGTAGCCTGTGCAAATTGAGCTGCTGCACCGGCTTTATCTTTATCCAGGCGGGCAACGATACCCAAACCAACATGATTCAGTGCCGAGTTTGCATTTACCCCTATTCCTTTTTGGAATACCGCTTTTGCTGAATCCGGGTAATCCTGCTTAATATACACCCAGCCCAGGTAAAAGTAATTCTCATCCTTGGTTGATTGGGTGTTCACTAAATTTTTAAGCATTGATTTTGCTTTCTGGAACTGCTCCGCATCAATAGCTTTTTTCGCATCGGCAAGGCTTTGCCCGAACGCCGACGTCCCCGCGAATACCAGGCCCAGTCCGGCTGCAGCTATTTTACTGATAATCTTCATCTTGTTTAGTTAATTTTTAATGGTAATGTGGTGTGTATAAAGGTCATCGTAAATAACGATAACTCATTATTGATATTATAATTTATTTATTGTTTTCAATACAGTATATCAAGTTGCATTTTTTCTGTTTGACCCAGTATAAAAATTAAGGTTTATTAACAATTTATAACAATAATGTAATATTAAAGTTTATTGCTATGAATTATAATATTTCTTTCAGGAATATTAATCGGCAGCAAACCCGAGCGCAAAATTATACGCTGGCCCTTATCGCTTTCAATAAAGTACTCAAATCCATGACCGAGCCCGGTCCTGCCGGTACAATTCACAATATATAAATATCTTAACAGGGGGTATTGTTTCAAATAAAGTGTCTCCTGCGATGGTCTGAAATAGGCAGTTGGCACTGTTTTGCTGTTTTCATCCCTTATAGCCAAAATCTTAACTTTTTTGGCCGCTGCAGCATAATCAGCGTCGGGATCATTCACCCAACTAAACCCGGTAATCCCAATAGCATCGGGGTGGGTGCTAACATATTCAATCACTTCCTTGTTTGATTTTAAGGCATAAATATTCTTCTGCTTAAAATCCGTTTGGCTACTAAACTCTTTCAGGTACCTTACCAAACTTGAGTTCGGATTATCAAAAACGATATTTCTATCGGTCTTAGTCTGCCCCGCAAGCATTTTTTTTATTTCACCAACGGTCGTTGCTGTATCCGGTGATGCTTCGTTTACGATTATCGCTATTGCATCAACAGCAAATTTCTTTACCACCGCCGACAAATTGTGCGACTTTATTTCAGTCAGTTCATCCTTGGTTAAATCTCTTGATAAAAAGCCAAACCTTGAACTATCGGCTGTCAACATTTTTACAACGCCATTTTCCGATCTATAAACCATTGTCGGTTTAGCCTTCGGATAATTGCTCTTGAAAATATATAATTCCTGGTCCAAAATGGGGGCAAAGGATTCATCCGAAACAAACACCGCCTCACCTGAATCTTTTGTGTCAGTGTCTTTATCAGGCTTGTTTTGTTTACAGGTTTCAAATGCAAACAGGGCAAGTAATCCCAAAGCCGGCAATATGATTCTATTCTTCATCCTGGGGGGCCTTTTTAAATAAACGGGAGAATCTCAATACGCTGTATAATAACAATAACCCGCCAAGCGCTAAGCGCTCATTTCTAGACATATCAAGTTTTTCAATAAGCGGGTCATAAAACATGATCATTAGCCCAAAGCTTACACAGGCAATAAGGGTGGCAACGCCCAAAATAAGCAAAAACCGCCTTGTGAGCGATTTTTGCTTGTAATTAGATTTGTATGGCATCAGACCTATTGATCTTCTGTTTGTAATGTAAAGCTGATCGGCATGGTGTACTGAACACGAACCGGACGGCCATTTTGGATACCAGGAGTCCATTTTGGAGAGTTCCTCAACACGCGTTGCGCTTCTTCGTCGCAACCGCTGCCAATACCACGAACAACCTTGATATCGGTAAGTGATCCGTCTCTTTCAACCACGAAGGTTACGAATACTTTACCCTGAACATTGTTTTCCTTTGCAACCGCAGGGTAGTGAATGTTGTTTTGCAGGTATTTATAAAACTTCTCGATACCGCCTTGAAATCCAGGTTCCTTTTCTACCGCGGTGAAGATCTTGTTCGGGTCTTCCTCGGTTACTTGTTTCACGTCTGAATTACCTACAGGTTCATCGATCTTGATCTCAGCATTCGGGTCACCCTTTACAGTTTTCTGACCTGGGTCAGCAACTTCAAGTTCTTTCACCGTTGGTGGTTGTTCCTTCACCTCATTATCCGGTTTTACTACCGGAGGAGGGAACTTCACCTGGTCGACCTTTGGTTTTGGTGGTTCTGGTGGCGGTGGTGGGTGTTTGGTTTTATCAAGTGGTGGTGGTGGTTGTAAAACCACATTAGTTATCTTTACCTTTTCTTTAGCTTTTGGAATAAAGCCGCTGATAAAGTTGAGGATAGTTTGGAATGACAATATAAACACAAACAACGCAATACCTATCACCAGGGCCTTGCTTGTATTTTTAGGGTTCTGTTTTCTTAATTCATAAGCCCCATATGTTTTATTTCTGTCGCTAAAAACGACATCAAGCCATTCCGGTTTAAGTATGTCTAACTTTGATCCTAACATCTTGTTGGCTTTTAATTTTAACGTTTTTATTACCTTTTTAGTACAATTTATTATCCTTTAGCATGCCTACTTCCGGAGGGGTAATAGCCACAACGGCACGACTCTTTATACCGGTAATATCGAGCTCGTCAAGTATACTTACAAAATCTTTGTAGGTAGCTTTATCGCTTGCCTTGACCAATACAATCATGTAATTGTCAGGTCCGGCATGCGACGCTTCGATCTCCTTATTTTTATCAATAAGGGTTTTACGAATTCCATTTTTACCGAAATTATCAACTGTTGGTGGTGTTTTGCCAGGTGCACCGACATACCATGCAATTGTATGGTTGGCCCCTAGCAATACGGTCATAGTTCTTGATTCAGGAACCGGCAACTGCACGTCTTTTTTTGTTTTATCAGGCCAAAATGTCTCCATTGCCTTGGGTTTGGCAAGGGTAGTGGCCATGATGAAGAATGTGATCAGCAAGAATGCAAGGTCAACCATTGCTGTAAGATCGATACGTGTCGACGCTTTCTTACTTCTTACTTTCCCGCCTTTTTTCCCTCCGCCCCCGGAGGTATCTAATTCTGCCATTTTTTACTTACCTTGATTAAGTGCTGTTATTAGACTAAACTTATTGATTGCCTGCTTTTGCAGAATATCAATTATTTTTCCAACTTTAGGATATTCCTCGCGTGAGTCGCCTTTTATTGCAAACCTAAGCTCCTTGTTGTGCAGGTTCTTGGTGACAATGCGCGCCTGGTATATCCAGTTAAACAATTCGCTGTTGTTGGTAGTATCGACCTGTATTCCCGGTTGAACGTATTTTTTCTTATCGTCCGCACTCAGGTTAAGATACTGTTGCATCATGTTCATCGGAACCCCAAAAGTTGGTGTCACCATGAATTTCTGAGTTTGTTCAGGAGTAAAGGGAACGTTATACTTTTTACCCATTTCCTCAAGCAATGCTCTGCGAATGTCTGTACCTTCTACTCCGAAGAACACTTTGTCGTGGCCAACTGTGATTGTTGCCATGTCAACATCCGGTATATTTAGCTTAACACTAGCTCCGGGAACGTCTACCTTCAGCGGGTCTTCCTGTCTTAATTTTGCTGTTAATATGAAAAAGGTAAGCAAAAGGAAAGCCACGTCGCACATGGCCGTCATGTCAATTGCTGTGCTTTTTCTTGGAATTTTTATCCTCGCCATAATAAATAATTTTTAAATATAATAGTGTTTAAAGGTTATTAAACACCCGTCCGGACTGGGCCGGACGGGAAAAAACTAGCACTAAAATATTTTATTATCTTTTAGCAGCGTGTGAAGCAGCGAATGTTTGCACGATGCTGAAACCTGTTTCGTCAATAGCGTAAGTCAGCTTATCAATTTTTGATGTAAAGAAGTTGTACAGGATAATTGATGAAGCCGAAGTAGAGATTCCTAATGCAGTGTTGATCAAAGCTTCAGAGATGTTCGCTGAAAGTTGTGATGTATCAGGAGCACCTGAAGCAGACAGCGTTTGGAACGCACCGATCATACCCACAACTGTACCTAACAGACCGCTTAATGTACCGATAGATACCAATGTAGCGATAATGGTCAGGTTTTGTTCAAGCATTGGCATTTCTAATGAAGTTGCTTCTTCGATGTCTTTCTGGATAGCCAGTGTTTTCTGATCGATGGTTAACGTATCATCAGCTTCCATTTCGCGATATTTCTTTAAACCAGATTTAATTACGTTAGCAACTGAACCTTTTTGTTTATCGCATTCAGCGTTAGCTGCGTCGATATTGCCTGCGTTAAGCAAAGAAACGATCTTTCTTACGAAAGAATCCATGCTTCCTGTACCCGCTGCTTTTCCAATAACTATAGCGCGCTCGATTGAAAATACAATTACCATCAATACGAATGACATAATTACGGGTACAATTGGCCCTCCCCTGTGAACTATACCAAAAATATCTGTTGGGTGTCCAGTCTCTACATTGCCTCCTTCATAGTGGCTTGGATTACCCAAAATGAAAAGGTAGATCACGATACCGACTATAAGACAGATAGGTATAGCCAATACTGCGAACATGCCCGTTGCACTTGAGCTCTCTTTTTTTACAGGAGTTGTTGGTTTTGTTGGTGCGGTTGCCATTACTTTAGATTTTAGTTTTAGTTTTTGTTTATAATAAAGTTAATTAATGTGCGTGTGTTAAAAGCGGATAACAAAATTAGAATTTTACTTAAATAAAAAAACTTTTTCTGATAATCTTTATAATTATTTAATACTCATTGGTGTTATTCGCATGCAAAGTGTGATTTACATAACGCCACCAAACAAAAAAATTGTCTTTCTTACAGACAATTTTTTGCAATGAAAACTATTTTTTTTTATAATAGCAAGCAATCACCTATAAAAAATATGTAACTATACTGCTATAGTTACCCTGGGACCGGCATTTATTATGTCTGAGTTACTTTGATTTACATATTGTTCGAAGTTTTTTATAAATGCCATAGCCAGATTATTTGCTTTTTCGTCGTAGCAGTCCTTATCAGCCCAGGTATTACGCGGATTTAATATATTATCGGGTACATTAGGACAGTTCACCGGCATATTTAAATTAAATATCGGGTGTTTTTTATAGTGTACGTGGTCCAGTTGCCCATTTAGGGCGGCTGTTATCATTGAGCGGGTGTGATCCAGCTTCATTCTTTTCCCAACTCCGTAAGGGCCGCCTGTCCATCCGGTGTTTACCAACCATACATTTACATTATGATCTTTTAATTTATTGCCCAACAACGTGGCGTACTCAACAGGATTTAATGGCAAAAAGGCTTCGCCGAAACACGCCGAAAAAGTTGTTTTAGGCTCATTTATGCCAGTCTCTGTCCCCGCAACTTTTGCAGTATAGCCTGAAATAAAATAATACATAGCCTGTTCATCGGTAAGTTTTGATATAGGAGGCAGTACCCCAAATGCATCGGCTGTTAAAAAGAAAATGTTTTTTGGCGATGATCCTAACGATGGCATAACCGCATTATTGACATAATACATTGGATAAGCCACCCTTGTATTTTCAGTTTTATCAATATTGGCATAATTCACCTGGCGAGTGCCGTCTTTAAAGTTGATATTTTCCAATAACGCCCCAAACTTAATGGCGCTAAATATCTGCGGTTCTTTTTCCGGGGTAAGATCAGCGCATTTGGCGTAACAACCGCCTTCGAAATTAAATATCGTATAGTCGCTCCAGCCATGCTCATCGTCGCCTATCAGCCTGCGTTCCGGATCAGCTGAGAGGGTAGTTTTCCCGGTTCCTGATAATCCAAAAAATATCGCCGTATCGCCCTTAGCCCCTGTATTGGCCGAACAATGCATAGAAAGCACCTTTTTTTGATGTGGCAAAACAAAGTTCAACACAGAGAATATGCCTTTTTTAATTTCGCCGGTATAGCCGGTTCCGCCTATCAGAACAATCTTTTTACTAAAATTTAAAATAGAAAAATTATGCTGGCGCGTGCCATCCACTGCCGGATCGGCTTTAAAACCTGGCGCGGCAATTACAGTCCATTCAGGTGATGATGTAGGGTTGGCCACCTCGGGGCGGCGGAATAAGTGGTGAACGAATAGGTTCTGATAGGCGGTTTCTGTGATTACTCTTATATCAATATGATATTTCTCATTAGCGCAAGCCGATGAATCGCGCACAAATATTTCGCGCTCACTCAAATAGTCGGTTACTTTATTATATAAGTTATCAAATTTTTTGGCGTCAAACCTGATATTCACATCGCCCCACCAAACTGCGTCGCGGGTTATATCATCTTCAACAATAAATCTGTCTTTAGGCGAACGGCCGGTAAATTCACCGGTATCTATAGCCAGGGCGCCAGTGTCTGACAGCACACCTTCGTGCCTTATCAAAGCGGCCTCAACGAGCTCAGCCGGCGTTAACTGATAAAAAATAGTATTCGCCCGACCCAGGTTCAAATATCCCAGGTCAGGTAGGTTTTTAGAAGCATTTCTCATTAAAATAGGTACAATTGGTTTGTACAAAAATACCGCTTTTAAAAAGTAAAAACCAAAGAAATTTAGATAATTATTTACATTATGTAAATTTTACACTTATACAATTAATTCATTTTTAGATATTTACAATAGTGTATCAAAAAATATCAATACACTAACCACCGGCCTTTTTTACCTTATAACCATCAACCTGTAATAAAGTAAGCACCCGGTCGCGGAAATCCCCCTGAATCAATATTTCACCGTCTTTTACCGAGCCGCCAACCCCGCATTTCGACTTTAATTGCTTGCCTATTGCTTCCAGATCGGATTCTTTGCCCACGAAACCAACTATGCGTGTAACCACCTTACCGCCGCCCTTACGGTCAAGATGTATTCTAAGATCTTGTTGCTGCGGCGGCGGGGTTGAAGCCGCAAAACCTGTATCGCCGTTGTATTGATATTCAGGATCGGTGGAATAAACGATCCCTGAAAAGTCTTTGAATTTTTTTGACATGATTGTTAATTAAATTCTAAACTCTAAGTTCTAAATTCTAAAATTCACCACAGCAAAATAATTTAGAATTTAGAACTTAGGATTTAGAGATTAGAGTTTGGGCTTATGATTTAAACCCCTGTCCTGTTATTATCCTTAATGACGCAGGCACCATCTGTATGCTCACTTCCTTTCCCATCGTCTGCGGTTCGCCATCCAGGTGAACGGGGCCATCAGTTGAACGCGTTATGGTGACGTTTTTCCCGCGAATGATCTCTACATATTTCGATTTATCAGCCGTTTTTGCAAACATGCGGATGCCCATTTCAATAAAACGCCAAAGCGGAAATTGTTTGATGATGCATATATCCAGCAAGCCATCCTGCACCGAAGCACATGGCGAAACGTGTGCATTATTGCCGAATTGAGAGGAATTGGCAATGCTGAGCATAAACGCATCGCGTACATATTCGGTCCCATCAATATTTATATGATACGTTTCAGCTTTGTAGTTCGATATTTCGCGAAATGAAGATTTGATGTAAGCAAAGAAACCACGGTTTTTATCATGCGAAAAGACTTCGGCAATATGGGCGTCAAAGCCCATGCCAGCTAAATTAAAAAATTTTTGCTCGTTCAGCGTTGCTGAATCAATAGCCTCTACCCGCTCGCCATTAATAGTTTCGATTGATTTGCCGGTATCCATTGGTATGCCCAGGAAGCGCGCAAGCCCGTTACCTGAACCAAAAGGGATAATTCCTAATGCTAAATCAGTTCCTACAATTGCTGAAGCTATTTCATTTACCGTACCATCTCCCCCAACTGCAATCACATAATCATAAATGCCCACTGCATCTTTTGCCAGATCGGCTCCATGCATTGCCCATTCGGTGTAAACGATAGTAGCCTCAAACTGCGTGTGGTCTAGTATCTCCTTTATCAGGGCAGGAACCTGGTCTTTCTTTTTTCCTCCCGATATCGGGTTTATTATAAATAAGGCTTTCCTTTTCAACTAATTATAATTTGACCGTCAAAAGTAACCGGATTTTCCGCTTTGTAAAAAATTGTTTTATTTTTGCACTTCGAAAGTGGACTGATTTGTTGTTCTTGTGCTTAATAATAAAACACAGAACTGGATTGCAACCACGTAAAAAAGTGCTAAACCCAGTTTCCCTTTTTTAACCCGCGATCCCTTAGATTCCTGCTTTTAATTACTTTAATTAATTGCTTTTAACAAAATTTTATATGCCCTATTTATTCACTTCAGAATCCGTATCAGAGGGACATCCGGATAAAGTAGCAGACCAGATATCTGATGCATTAATAGACAACTTTTTAGCTTTTGACCCGGAATCAAAAGTCGCCTGCGAAACGTTGGTTACCACAGGCCAGGTGTTTTTGGCGGGTGAGGTAAAATCAAAAGCATACCTGGACGTGCAGAAAATTGCGCGCGACGTGATCAACAAGATCGGTTATAACAAGAGCGAATATATGTTTGATGGCAACTCTTGCGGGGTGCTGTCGGCTATTCACGAACAGTCTCCGGACATTAACCAGGGTGTTGACCGAAAGGAAAAACAGGAACAAGGCGCTGGTGACCAGGGAATGATGTTTGGTTACGCGACTGTAGAGACGGATAACTATATGCCGTTGGCATTGGACGTTGCCCATGCTTTGTTAATAGAACTGGCTGCAATACGTCGCGAGAACAATGGAATCAAATATCTTCGCCCGGATGCAAAATCGCAGGTTACGTTGGAGTATAATGACAACAACCAGCCAACACGTATTGATGCGATCGTCATATCAACCCAGCATGATGATTTTGGTGATGAAGAAACCATGCTGAAAAAGATCAGCGACGATATCATCAATATCCTGATCCCACGCGTAAAAGCTAAATATCCAAAATATGCGCATTTTTTTAATGATGATATCAAATATCACATTAACCCTACCGGTAAGTTTGTGATAGGCGGACCGCATGGCGATACCGGCCTAACCGGTCGTAAGATCATTGTTGATACCTATGGCGGTAAAGGTGCACATGGCGGCGGTGCCTTTTCGGGTAAAGACCCGTCAAAGGTTGACCGCTCGGCAGCTTATGCAACACGCCACATTGCCAAAAACCTGGTTGCTGCTGGTGTTTGCGACGAAGTGTTGGTACAGGTATCATACGCTATCGGGGTAGCGCAGCCAATGGGCATCTATGCAAATACTTATGGAAGCGGGAAAGTCGGTTTGAGTGATGGCGAGATCGCCAAAAAAGTAGAAGGCATTTTTGATATGACCCCTTATGCTATCGAAACCCGCTTTAACCTGCGTCACCCTATATATAGCGAAACAGCTGCCTATGGTCACTTTGGCAAACCAAGCGAAAAAGTAGTAAAAAGTTTCTACAGCCCTAACGGTGAAGAACTTAAAGTAGAAGTTGAACTGTTTACCTGGGAAAAATTAGATTATGTAGATAAGGTAAAAGCAGCTTTCGGGTTGTAATAGATCTCATAAATAAAAGGAAAAGCGGCTTAATTATCGGGCCGCTTTTTTTGTGTATTTTAGAAAAATTAAGCAGAAAGAATTTAATGCCTTTTACCTTCTCACATCCTGCAATTATATTACCCCTAAATCGGCTCAGCAAAAACTGGATTTCGCTTACTGCATTGGTGACCGGCAGCATTACCCCCGATTTTGAATATTTTATCAGAATGCGGGTACTTTCTATCTATAGTCACACCTGGTTGGGTATGTTTTGGTTTGATTTACCGCTTGGACTGCTACTACTCATCATTTACAATAGGCTAATTAAGGATAGGCTAATAGACCGCGTTCCGGTATATTTTAATCGGCGTTTGTCGGAATTTAAAAATGAGCGGCCGGTATATCTCGGCGCTAACTTCTTCATCGTGATATTCTGTTTATTGATTGGAGCAGCTTCGCATATTTTCTGGGACAGCTTTACGCATCCTACCGGATATTTTGTAAAACATAGCCATTTGCTATCACATAAGATCGTTATCAAACATTTTCCGATACCACTTTATAATATTTTGCAGCAATTGAGTTCGATGGCAGGTGCTTTAATTATTATTTATGCTATCAATAAGTTAACTCCGGGAAAGATTACAACATCGAAAGGGATTACGGCCTACTGGTTTAAAATAATGGCGATAAGTGTTGTAATACTAGCGACAAGGTTTGCTATGGGTTTAAAATTGCATAATTACGGTGATGTGATTATAAGTGAAATCTCAGGATTGTTGATCGGATTGCTGATCGTTTCAGTTATAACCCCGGCCCGGCAATCTCAATTAATACCTGTTCCTTCTGACAGCCCGCATTAACTGGCGGTGCCTGCGGGCCTCGTAAAAATCGTTGGTAACCAATATGGCGTGTATAACACCCGGTATCCAAAAACAAAGTGTAAGCAGGCAACTTAAAATAAATGCGCCGATACGCCCGGTTGTTAAAACCGCTGCAGGAGGAAATAATATGCAAAGGAAGTAACGCATAGTACCAATAAGACGGTTAAAGCAGCGTTAAGTTACAACGAATATATATTTTTACAAAATAACATCACCCTATGCAGCACCCCGAAGAAAACCCCTGGCAGATAACCGATGAAAAGATCGTGTATGACAATCCATGGATTGGGCTCACCGAATACCAGGTGATCAACCCCTCGGGTAATCCCGGGATATATGGCAAGATCAGGTTCAAAAACTTCGCTATAGGTGTAGTTCCGCTTGATGCAGAAATGAACACCTACCTGGTGGGGCAATATCGTTTTGCGTTAGACCAATATAGTTGGGAAATTCCGGAAGGAGGCGGACCATTTACTGCTAATCCGCTGGAATCGGCTAAGCGCGAGTTATTGGAAGAGACGGGGCTCAAAGCCTCGCACTGGACGGAGATACAACGGATGCATCTGTCCAATTCCGTAACAGATGAGCTGTCTATTATCTACCTGGCACAAGGTCTTGAGCAATTTGAACCCGAACCAGAGGACACTGAACAATTAATCATCAAAAAAGTACCTTTTGACGAAGTATATCGCATGGTTCACAATGGTCAGATCACAGATTCTGTGACGGTGGCAGCAATATTAAAAATAAGATTGATGCAGTTGGAGGGACAGTTATAAAAGTTGATTTAATTGATTAGTTGATTAGGTTAAGTGGTTTTTGCCTGATCAAACTTATTCAACTCAATCAACTTATTCCAATTTAATTAACCAAACACTACCTTTGCCTCTTTATGAGGAAATTTTTAGGCTATATTTTAACCCCTATTCATTATTTGTTATTTGGTTTATGGCTGGTGGTTTTTCACCCTATCCAGTGGATTTGCTTTAATTGGTTCGGTTATAAAGCACATAAATGGGCGGTTGATATATTGAATTTCTGCCTGGAAAGTTCCTATTATGCCTTGGGTGATACCGTCACTTTCATCAATAAACAAAACCTGCCGGTTGGCAGGCCGATGATCTTCGTGGCTAATCATCAAAGTTTGTATGATATTCCGGTACTGATATGGCACTTGCGTAAATACCATGCTAAGTTTATCTCCAAAATAGAGTTAACCAAAGGCATCCCGTCAGTCTCTTATAACTTGCGTCACGGCGGCGCTGCTAATATCGACCGCAAAGATGCTCGCCAATCTATTATGGAAATATCCAAACTGGGCATACGGATGAAGGAAAACCGTTGGTCGGCAGTGATATTCCCTGAAGGAACCCGCTCTAAAGACGGACAAATGAGACAATTCCAGGCTGCCGGAGTGGCTACATTACTCAAAAAATGTCCCGAAGCACTAATTGTCCCTGTCGCTATCAACAATGCATGGAAAATGCAACGCTACGGCAGTTTCCCGCTCAATACGTTTATCCGCATGACCTGGGAAGTATTACCCCCTATCGAACCTGGGAAAAGACCTGTTGATGAAGTGGTTACTGAAGCGGAGCTGGCCATTAAGAAAACATTCTTTCAATAAGTAGTTGGCCGTTTCCGGTGTACAGTTGGCACTTTTTTTCTTTACATTCTGCAAACTGCCTACTCGTAACTGCAAACTGGAAAAGCTGCAAACTAGATATTCTTCCCGTCAATTATCTTAAAGAAATCTTCACGATAAGTATCTCCTACCGGGATGATCTTATCACCGATAAAAATGCGACTGCGTTCGATGCTGTCGATCTTGTTAATAGAGACAATGTAGGATTTATGAACGCGGATAAAGTGCTTTTCAGGTAAGGCATCTTCCATCTTTTTCATGTTCTGTAAGGTGATAATACGCTCGGCAGGTGTAAAGATGGAGATATAATCTTTTAAACCTTCGATAAACAGAATATCGTTCAGGTATACTTTTTGGATCTTATGCTCGGTCTTCACAAAAATAAAATCGCTCAGGAAATCATTCTGCGGAGCAGCCTCTACCTTGATTTCCGGTTTAGCTGATGGCTGTATGATGGCCTGCGCTTTTTGTACCGATTTAAAAAACCGATCGAATGCGATAGGTTTCAACAGATAGTCGATCACGTCTAATTCATAACCTTCTAGAGCATACTGGGGATAGGCTGTCGTCAGGATCACTTTTGATTTACCATTAGCAATACGCAGGAACTGGATGCCTGTCAGCTCCGGCATCTGTACATCCAAAAATACCAGATCGACATTCCCTTCCTGCACCAGTTGCAATGCCTCGATGGGGTTGGTGGTTACCTTCACCAATTGCAAAAAGGGCATCTTGGAGATGTAATCTTCCAATATATGGAGCGCTAAAGGCTCGTCATCTACTACAAGGCATCTGATCATATTATAAAACTAATGATAATTCGCAAGTATAGGTATTGGCTTCGTCCCGTATAGTTAAGCTATAATTCCCAGAATAAAGCAGATCGAGCCTTCTTTTAACATTATTTAACCCAATGCCGCCTTCAGTATCCCGGTTCATCATATGCTTTTTATTCTCCATATAAAAATGAAGATGGGTACCATCCAGGTTTATCCGTAAGCATATGGGCGAAGACGGGTCATTGGCTACCCCGTGTTTAAAGGCATTTTCTATAAATGCGATCAGCAGCAAAGGTACAATCTTTTGGTTACCAACCTCACCGGTTATTTTAAAGTCGACAAAGGCTTTATTCCCAAACCTGATCTTTTGCAGATCAATATAGTTTTGGAGGTATTGCAGCTCTTTTGCCAGGTCAACTTTATGGTCATTGCTCTCATAAAGCATATACCGCATGATCTCGGATAGCTTCAAGATGGCCTCAGGCGTGGTGTCCGACTTTTGGTAAGCCAGCGAATAAATACTATTAAGTGAGTTAAACAAAAAATGCGGGTTAATCTGTGATTTCAGGAAAGCTAGTTCGGCAGTCAGACGCTGATTTTCCAGGTCGCGCTGCACACGTTCATTCAGGAACCAGTCGACACCAAACTTAAGGGCGGTACTGAGAAATAAGAAAAAGATGTTGGTTAATGAAGCACTGATCATGTAGACCCCAAAGGATGTTTGCTTATGACCTTCCATCAGGATATAGGTTTTGAAGCCATTAGCCAGCCCATACTTTCCCAAAGCAAAAACGATAATGACTATGATAAGCGCTATGCTGTAATTCCTGTATTGCTTTTTGTCTAAAAACTTAGGCATCAGGTACAGGTAATTGAGATAAAAAAGGCAAATGTTCACTACCGCAAAAATGCCAAAGACGACCGCCAACTGAGCAGCTGTCATTTTGCTGTTGCTATGAGCCAGGTACACAAAATAAGAGACAATACTCACCCAAAAAACAACATGCCAGAATACTTGCCAATTACGCTTCATTGCACCTAATGTAATATATTCAGTACTTTATCAGCTATATATTTATATATAGCCCCCTTTTTTACCGATAAACCCGGCAAAATCTCCGATGAACGCCTCATATCAGGAAAATGTCCGTTCATCTACAATTCGCGTCAGTTGGTCTAATAGATTTTAGCAGGTTAAACTTTCGCCTTTTATTTGTATCATAATCAATCACACAATGAAAAAGCTAGTCTCTAATTCGAATCCATTTATCTTACTGCTGCTACCTGTAGTATTTGCCTTGGTGATGGGGATAGGTTATCAATTTCAACAAAAAAAGGTTTATGCCGAAGGCACTTCAGCTGCAGTACACGCAACTTCGCTGTTTTATAAAGGCGTAACCTTAGTTAAAACTGTTTGCTCTGTTGCCAAAGAAAAACTATGGTAATCAGCACTGAAGGGTTGAGCTTTAATTTTGGCGATCAACAGGTTGTCAAATCGCTATCCCTCCAGGTGCCTGAAGGCAGTATTTACGGTTTCCTTGGCCCAAACGGTGCAGGGAAAACCACTACAATAAAATTGCTGCTCAATCTGTTAAAAACAGATCAGGGCAGCATTCGTATTTTTAAGCGGGAGCTGCAAAGCAACCGCATCTCCATTCTCTCACAAATCGGTTCGTTAATAGAGCAGCCCGCAATTTATCTTCACCTTTCGGGCCGGGAAAACTTATTGAACCGCGCTTTACTGTTACAGGTACCCGAAAAACGGGTAGACGAAATGCTCGAACTGGTTCACTTGAAGGATGCCGCACATAAAAAAGCAGGTAAATATTCACTGGGTATGAAACAGCGCTTGGGTATTGCCCTGGCTTTGTTATCAGACCCAAAATTGTTGATACTGGATGAGCCTACTAACGGCCTCGATCCAAACGGCATTATCGAAGTGCGGGAATTGTTGATCAGATTAGTCACTCAACATAAGAAAACCGTTTTTGTATCAAGTCATTTACTGGCTGAAGTAGAGCGCATGGCCACACATGTGGGTATTATCCACAAAGGCGAAATGCTTTTCCAGGGAAGCATAAAAGACCTGGAAGCGATCAGTCAGCCACAGATACAGGTTGAATTGAATGAGACGGTCGATGCTGCCAATTTTTTGAAAAAGCACGGTCTTACTATTACTGAAGTTAGTGACGAATGTGTATCTGTTCCTTTTACATCAAAAACGCAGATGGGAGAGATCAACACTTTGCTAAATAAAAATGATTATACCGTTTACAGCATCCGCAAGGTGAATAAGGACCTGGAGGAATTATTTTTAGATATCACCCAAAACGCCTGAGCAGATGAAGGGATTTTTACTATCGTTCCGGTCTGAGTTTTATAAAACGCGCAAAACCATGGCCCTTTGGAGCGCTGTTATCCTACCATCGGTTATTTGTTTGATGATATTTATTGGATTTTTCAGCCACAGCGATAAATTAGGCAATCTTCCGGGAGCAATGTTGTGGTTTGAATTTGCGACTCCGGTATTAGTGGTCATGGGACCTTTACTATTGCCAATGCTTGTTGTTTTTGAAGCTTATTCTGTAAATAACATTGAACACAAAGCCGAAACATGGAAAACCTTATTTAGTTTACCATTACCGAAGTGGTCTATCTATTCAGCCAAATATTTATATGCTTTTTCCCTGGTGCTCTTATGCCTTGCTTTATTTATGCTTTTCACATTAGGTTTTGGCAACTTGCTGAGCGTGCTCAAACCTTCTTTAAGATTTAATGAATATCATGTAGAGCGTATTTTAGCACAGATATATTTAAAACTATTATTATCTGCACTAGGAATATTATCGATACAATTTCTATTAAGTCTTCTTTTTCGAGATTTCCTAAAGCCAATGGGTATTGGCTTTGTAGCAACTATAACCGGCATCATAATGGCGAATTTAGGCTGGAAATATGCATATCTTTTCCCTTACTCAATACCCATGCTTACATTAAAAAGCGTTAAACCAAATAACACCATGACTAGCCCAAGCATACCGCAGATCACGGTTGACATATTCACTAAAGATATATTTGTGAGTTTGGCGGTTGCCGTGGCGGTATTTATACTAGGTTATTTTATTGTGCTGAAGAAAAGCGTGAAATAAAGATATGGGAATCCATTAATTATTCCCTTTGATACTATTCAGAATTGCGTTAATGCTTTTATTGCATGAATCAATAGATTTATCGTATTGCAATGTATTGTTTTGCTCAATTGCTTTATAAAGCAATTGGTATTTTTTTAACTGTATCATGCAATATTGTCTGATCTTATTATCTCTATCTTTTAATTGTTCTGGAATATCAAGTTTATCAGCTTCGTCTAATATTCTTAAATTTTCATTCCAATTAGCTATCCCCTGGCTTTTGATAATAGGCAGCATCCCCGGACCAGTGGAATTTTTACCGCTAAAAACATCCAGCGCTATAGCTTCATTGTCACTAAATTCTTTCATTTTGTCAACGTATTTTGCTATGCTATTAGGTATTTTATGATACATTACAAATGAAGTGGTTAGTGTAGCAATAAGCAATAATCCGACGGTTATATACTTAAGATTTAACGACCCAGGACGTTTTAAGCTTGGGTAATAAGCGTAACCAATTATCAACCCACTGATCAATCCACCAATATGAGCTGCATTATCTATTCCTGCTTTTACTCCGTTCATTAAATTAAAAACGACAAAAACTCCGATGCTGGCAAATAAAGCCGATCTCGTTTTTTTATCAATGATGTTGGTGGTTAACATTGCTAAAAAGACGCCATACATCCCAAATATCGCGCCTGAGGCCCCCGCACTTACAGTCATCGGATGCCAGTAAATACTGGCTAAGCTTGCTAAAATACCTGTGAATAAATACGCCGATGCAAAGCGAAATTTGCCCAGATAGGGTTCTAACAAAATTCCTATATAAAGAAGAGCATACATATTCATTAAAATATGCAGTACTCCAATATGAAGAAAAGTATTAGTTAAAAGCCGCCACCATTGTCCTGATAAAGTAATACCTCTAAAATTCGCCCCCCAGGCTATTAGATCTTTATTACTGGGTTCCAGCAGGCTTATGCCTGAAAATGCCATCAAAATAAACACCAGCAGATTAATATCAATTATAATTGGAGTGATGTAATACCCTTCTCGTGGTGTAAAAAATGAAAAGAAGCTTTGTAATTTCTGTTGCGCCGTTTCCGGAGGCGCTGTCAACATATCTTCTTCCTGTTCCCGCAAGGGAGGCATAACTTCGCTAACCTTCTTTTCTATCTCGCTTTCTGATATAGCATTTTGGATGTTATCGAAGGCCTTTAAAAAGTCTTCAACGTGTGCTTTATTTTTACCCCAGTCGTACATCCCACTACTTAGAGTTTTACTGGTTATTGAGACGGTACCGTCTTGTATAATCAATCTAAACTCCTCGGCAGTTGAAAAAGCACTACCACCAATAACAGCAACCAAGCCACTTTTGCTGGTGTAATTTATTGACCAATCAAGTTGTCTTACAGCGTCAAGTGCAATTACGAGATAGTGTTCCGGATCTAAGCCATTAAGATCTAATGACTGCTCATATTTAGGTGTAAAGCCAAAAGCCATGTGATAATTTTTTCAGGTTGAATACGCATAAAAATAATGATAATTTTTAAACCTGGGCGAAATATCGGAATATAATTACTTCATCGGTTTAGGATACACAGGCAAGCTTTCATGCCCCTCTGTATCTACCGATTGCACCGCGAAGAAATAATTATCCTTTGAGTAAGCCATGTCGGCTTTGGTATCGGTTATATAAAATTTCTTCTCCCAATACGGACTGGTGGTTTCGCGCATCAGCACGTAATAACCTGCCGGCTCTTTGCCGTTTGCAGGGGCATCCCATTTTAATTGGGTGCGATTAGTTAATCCGCTGGTTACCAGGCCTACGTTTTGCGGCTCAGCAGGGGCTGATGCCAGGCTGGCCAGCACTGAAAGGTTCATTCGGGCTACTTTTTGCACATAATTGAAATCCACGTAATCGGGCAGGTCACCATAGCTGATACCATTCTCCGTACGTATAGTTTGATGCTGACGGGTATAATCCTCATTCATTTCGGTAATACGTACCGCGGTATACCCCTCCTGTTGAAACGGGGTATGGTCACCGCCGCGCAGATAGCGGTCGCGACGGTAGATCAGCGTTACATCCAATTGATCAACATAGCGTTCGCCCGTTTCTTTTATATAACGTGATAATTCGCGAGAAGGACTATCATTTTCCCCCCCCAGCGCTATCAGGCTGGCAATCTGCTTTTCATTGCGGCTATCAACAGTTGGCACACCCTCGCTGAAGATACGCACGCTGCGGTTATCTTTCACGTCCGTTTCCATTCCATGACTGTTCCCCACAATATCATTATTCAACATTGCATCGACATTCCAATTTTCAGCTTTAGCGCGTTTTGCCACATGAGCAGAACCTAACAGGCCCTGCTCCTCGCCAGCCACAGCCATAAAAATAATGGTTGCCGGAAATGAGCGTTTGGACATTACTCTTGCCAATTCCATTGAGACTGCCGTGCCCGATGCATCATCATTCGCACCAGGTTCATCACCATTCGGATCCATTATATCCGATATCCGCGAATCGTAATGCCCTGAAACAATATACACACGGGTATCTTTTGGATCGGTACCTTTCAGAATGGCCAATACATTTTTCAGTTTAACAGGTGCATTAACCCGCTCACCTTTGGGCTGGGTAGAAGTATCAAACTTAACTGTCATCCTTCCATGCGAGTCTGCCGCATAGCGTTCGTATTCAGCTTTTATCCAGTTTCGCGCGGCACCTATCCCAGTGGTTTTGTTGGTGGTATCAGCAAGTGTGTGCCGGGATTTAAAACTCACCAACTTGCGGATGATCGTCTCGATATTGTTTGACGACACTTCATCAACCATTTGTTTAATGGCGGCATCTTGCTTGATGGTGGTTTGCGCCATGGCAGGCACGCAAAAAAATAACGGCAAAATAAATTTCAGGTATTTCATGATAATATTTGGTCATTCAGAGCCGCGAATACTCGCGTCTCTACGATCTATCTAATTAACATCGGCTTCTTCGGCCTCTTCCATAATATTTCCGGTCTGTTTAAAATTACTACGCACAAAATGGCACCAGTCGCATTCCTCTTTACCGCAGCCAGTATTAAAATCATGCGCTTGTATTTTAGCATAAACCGTTCTGATCTGCTCTCGTACTGTCTCCACATCCTCCGGACTGATCACTATTTTCTCCGTCACATATTCACCCTCACTTACCGGTTCAATAAAATCAAACTGCGTACTTATCACCTGCCAGTCTTTAGAGCGGTCATTCTCGATGAGTAATTTATAAAAAACGGCCTGCCGCCAGTAGTCCCCTCCATTAGGTTTCTCGTTAGTTGGCCGATGCAGCTTCTCTTTTGCATTGCGGAACTTACCGGTTTTATAATCAACCACTGTAACCTGTTTGCCTGTAAATTCTACTTTATCCAGACTACCTTTTACCGGAACGCCATCCACTTCAATGTTTTTTATCGATAACTCCACCAATGCAACTTTATTCCAGCTGAGGGTGTTCAATTCGTAATAAGGTGGTAATATTTTATCGCCGTAATCCAATCTTAGTTTGAAATCTTCCTTGGTAAACGAATCCCGGTTGCGGAACATATAGGTCCGAAAATCTTTCATAAATAACTCTGTCGGCGGGAATTCATCGTTGTTCTCTTTCAACGTACGAAAAGCCCTTTTCAAAGCATCGTGCGCTGCCGAACCAAACGTTGCTGACGGACTTTTACCCGAAGGCACCCTTATCAGGCACTGGAAGTAAAATCGCAATGGGCAATCGAGATAATTACTCAAATGTGTAACCGACAAGGTGTAATTTTGCAACAATTGATTAATGTAATTTTTATCGATCAACTCAACTTTAGGCTTATCATCTTCGCTAAACTGCGTTGTATAAAAATCCAGCATGTCTTCCTCAGCAGGCTTTGGATAATCAACCCGCAAGTGGGTCGCCGCCAATATTTCACCCACAAATTGCGAAGCTTCCTGATCTTTTCCGTTCTTATCTTTTGCTGCGTATGAAACGCTGAGATGCTGTTTGGCACGGGTCAGGGCCACATAAAACAATCGGCGCGACTCTTCCCGCTGAGCGATCTCGTCATCCGGTGCCTGGGTTAAGGTGTCAGGTAGGCTAAATCCGTTGTTTCGTCCTTTACTATCCCAAGTCTTTTTATCACAACCGATCAGGAACACATGCTCAAATTCAAGCCCTTTTGAACCGTGCGCGGTAAGAAAGTTAACGCCGTTTTCGGAATAGATCACTTGCGTCAGCGGCAGCCTGATATTATTATCTCTCATCAGGTCGATGGTCTTAACCAGATCTCCAGCGCTGATATCCGGATTTTTCCGGCTCTCGTCTTTCAGGAAGTCGAAGAAGTTAGTCAGCACCTGGATATACCAGCCTTTATCTGGCTGTTTCATGATGTATCGAAGAATACCCATCTTGGCGATTAGATCCTGGAAAAGCTGCTGCAAGGTGACACTAACCGATGCCTTCAATAAGTCATCGATATAGGTCATCAGATATTTCATCTCTTGGTTGGGAGGCGCGTCAAATAACGCTTGCTGGGCAGGCATCTTTAATTCGCTGATATATCTTCTGTGGGATGATTTCGGTTCGCTATTATTCGAGGTCTTATAGTTCTGATTGGCTACCGCGATACTGGCTTTTGCGATCTCGATCGGCGGGATTTCAAAAAAATCATAGTGCATGATCTCGAACAGCAGTTCATCGCCACTATAAGGCGAATCCATCTCCATGGCAAGGTAACGCAATATGTTGATGATCTTTTCGCCAAAAGGAAGGGTCAGGATATCGATCTTCCGCCGGGTATTTACTGCGATCTTTTTTGAATCGAGATATTTCAGCAATTCCTCTACCTGGCTATGGTTACGGTAAATCACTGCTATTTCGCCGGGTGCCGTTCCGCCATCGATCAGTTGTTTGATCTGCTGCGCGGTGTGCACCATTTCTTGCGCCGGGTTTTCATATTCCCGTATCTCAGGCTCATGAGCCATTTCTTTAAACCGGGCGCCTGCAGCCATCAGGTTCTTGTCCAATTGCAATTGACCGGTTAAACGTTCACGGTTATTAACAATTAGTGCTTTCGAAATATCCAGTATATGTTGATTGGAGCGGTAGTTATGCTTTAGTACGACTGTCTTCAGCGTTTTGACATAGTCACCTGCAAAATCCAGGATATTCTTCATGTTGGCGCCCTGGAACTTGAAAATGGATTGGTCGTCGTCGCCTACAACAAACACATTTGGCGTATCCCAATAATTCAGCAACAGTTTCAGTAACTCGCTTTGCGAACCGCTGGTATCCTGGAACTCATCTACCAAAATATACTGATATCGTTCCTGGTATTTGCGCAGCATTTCTTCATTCTCCCGAAACGCTTTCAGCACCCAGATGATCATGTCATCGTAATCATAGTAGCCGCCCGTCTTCATTTTGGCATCGTACCGCTGGTATTCGCTCACCGCGGCCAACAGTTTTGCCATTACTTCGCTTGCGGCGTCGAGGTCTTTTTGCTTTACATCGCCAACCTTAATGCCTTTTGCAGCATTGGCGCGTTTATAAATATATTCCTCGCGGTTTGGCAGATCTTCCAAATATTCAGATACTGCCTTGCGGATCATATCCTCATCCCAGTTTTCCCGCTTCATTACAGAAAACAGGTTCTTCAGGCGAGGTACATCATAATAAATATCCCCTGTGAATCGCTTTAATAAATGGTCGTTTGGAAAATCGCTCACCAAGTCCTGAAAGAGCGCTACGGAATCCAGATCAGACAATGGTTCCAGGTTCAGTTTGCCGAAATAGTCCAGGTTCTCTTGTATTACCTCGTTGCAAAAAGCGTGGAAAGTATAAATATTTACCCGGTAAGCATCCGGCCCAATAAACTCAAACAAACGCTTACGCATGGCAACTGCTCCGGCATCGGTATAAGTTAAGCACAGTATCTCGTGAGCACTGGCATCAGTCTCCAGTAATATCTTACCAATACGTGCCGCTAATATCTGCGTTTTACCCGTCCCCGGACCAGCAACTACCAACACCGGACCCTCAATCTGATCTACAGCCGAACGTTGCTCCGGGTTTAACCTGGCTAAAGCTTCCTGAAATTTCTCGTTATATTTATTGGGAGTAGATTGCATAATAGAATAAAGTAAATGTAAATAAAAGGCAACGAAAATATTTCGCAGCCTCGTCAAATAGAAAATGAATATCGGGATACTTAGATACTCTTCGCCGCCTCCACAATATCTTTCACCTCTAAGATATTTTTCGGATAACCGTTTAAAGTGACATTGATCATCGCCTGCCCAACTTCAGCCAAAGTACAAGATCCGGATGGAAAGAGCCAGTGAAGTAACGGGTACAGCCACTCAAGATATTTATAGATCGAAGGCACGTTCTTAGCTCCTTTGGCAGCCTTCATTAGTCCGGGCCGGAAATTGAATTCCTGCTTAAAAGGCAGCTTTGCGAGATCATTCTCAGTTTTACCTTTTATGCGTGCCCACATCTGGCCGCCTTTTTCACTGCTATCGGTACCGGCACCGGATACATAACAAAAAGTCATATGCGGATTAAGCTGACTTAACGTTTCGGCAACATGCAGGGTTAATGTATAAGTGAGTTTATAATACTCCGGCTCTTTCTTGCCAATAGATGTTACACCCAAACAAAAATAACAGGCATTGTATCCTTGCAACTGATCGGCAATGGGCGAAATATCGAAGAAATTAGCATGGATGATCTCTTTTAATTTAGGATGATTTACCCCGCAAGGTTTACGGTTGACCACCAGCACGGCTTCCACCTGCGGATGCAATAAACATTCCTGCAATACGCCTTCGCCTACCATCCCGGTAGCGCCGGTTACAATCACCCTGATCTTTGCTTCCATGCTGTCGAATTTATTTTAGAATAGCTCCTGTTCCGTATGGAAAAACCGTACTTACCCGCACCGGTAATTTTCCTTTGGGGTTAATAATTCGGTTGATCACCTTCGCCGCTGATCGCTGCATCTCGTCGCTCATCTGGTAACAGGCGATTAATGCGCCGCTGTTTTCAATTCCTGGCAAACTTGCCATCGTGTACGGGTTTGCAAATACACACACCACCGAGTGCGGATGTGCTGCCACCTGCGCAATAAATATCTTCACCCCGTTACTGTAGTCCAGCTTGCTCGCCGGGCGTGTTCGGGTATCGTTAATACTAACGACCACCTGGTCGTAACGGCGTAGTTTATCCAGTAATGCAAGCAGGTCGTCTGCCGGTGTTGCTTTACCTACAATAAAGGTATCATTATTCAGGTACCATTGGGCTATCTCATTTTGAAATAAAGTAGGCTGCGAAACACCAATGCTTATGATGGCAGTCTTAGCTATCGGGTTTAACTGCACGGTCGATGCGTCACCTTTCAATAAGGTAACTGAGGCATCGGTCAATTGCTGCACCAGCGATTTGGCGCTTTGCCTATTCAGATCTTCGACCAAATTTTCGGGTACTGCCTCGTGATAATGATTTAGTCCGGCCCAATATTTTGCGGCCAATACTTTCTTCACTTTTGCTTCAAATTCCAGCTTCGTAATTTTTTTCTGGCGCACCGCCTTCTTTATAATGTCGATTGCTCTTTTTGAGTCTTCTGACAGTTCGATAACGTCATTTCCTGCTATAAAAGCCCGTAAATCAGCCTCGCCTTCCGGAAAATATTTCACTACCGCTTTCATCTCCATTGCATCGGATACGACCAGGCCCTTAAAGCCGAGCGAATCTTTTAAAGCCCCTGTTACTATCGGTCTTGATAAAGTGGACGGTAAATTTTTGGTCGAATCCAATGCCGGGATATCCATATGGGCGATCATCACCCCGCTTATGCCCGCTTTGACAGCTTGTCGGAAAGGGTATTCTTCCAGTGTATCCAGCCGCTCCCTGCTGAAGGGTAGCAATGGTAGGTCAAAATGTGAGTCGACATTGGTATCACCATGACCGGGGAAATGCTTGGCAGTAGTAAGTAAGCCGGCATCCTGCATGCCTTTCATATAAGCGATTCCCTTGGCCGCTACATTGAATTTGTTGTCCCCGAACGAGCGATAATTAATCACCGGGTTGTTGGGATTATTATTCACGTCCATATCAGGCGCAAGGTTGATCTGCATACCTAACCGTTTAAAATCGTACGCAACGAACTGACCCATTTTATAGATCAGCGAATTATCTTGTATAGCGCCTAAAGTCATTTGATACGGATAGGATACTGTCGAATCCAGGCGCATGCCTACTCCCCATTCACCATCCATTGCAACAAGCAGGGGAACTTTAGCCAGCTTCTGATATTCATTGATCAAATTCAACTGTCTCACCGGTCCACCCTGGAAAAATACTAGTCCGCCTATTTGCTGATCCTTGATCACATTGCCTACAGAATCTTCATAAGCCTGCCCTCTGTCAGTATGCGCCCTGACAAAGAACAATTGCGCCACACGCTGCTTACGGCTGAGCTTTTTATAAACCGAATCGACCCAATGATTTTGACGGTTTAACAGGTTGATATAACTGATTTTTTGTTGTGAGAAGGCAGAAAGGCTACTCATTAACAGACCAAACAAGAAAGTAAGTTTTAACCCTTTTTTAAATTGATTCATAGAGGTTTCAAATGTAGTTATTACAGATTGGTTGTAAATGTTGGAAAGGTTGAAAAGTTGTAAAAGTTGCGTTCCATTTACAACCATTCCAACCTTTCCAACTACTCCAACCAATACAACCTCTCCCACCAAACTTAAACCCTAATTAAAAAAATTTCCGCAAACAACTAAACCTATCCATTTTGTTTCACTCTAAAAGGTCAATAAACTATAAAAAACTTACTCCAATGAAACACATTTTTATTTTAGCTATATGCCTGCTGGTGGCAGGATCTGTAAGCGCCCAGACTTATTATTATGGTCCGCGTCGGGTTGTTCGTCGTCCGGTACAACGTCAGCAAGATGATTTTTACCGTCCAACTATTGGTATCGAAGGTGGTGTTAGTCTTGCCAATACCGTATCTTCTTATAACACCGGATACAGCACAAGTGGTATCGTAGGTTTCAATGCCGGTTTAGTAGCCAGTGTTCCGCTGATGTATCCGTTATCTTTTCAGCCTGAAGTGTTGTTTTCGCAGAAAGGTTACCAGGCTGTTACTACCGATGGTACTTTAACTCAGCGCAACAACTACATCGATATTCCTTTGCTGGCAAAATTCCGCATTGTGCGGGGCTTTAATGTTCTGGTGGGCCCGCAGATCAACATACCGTTAGCGAGCACCACTACCTTCGACAATGGGTTTACTGTGAGCCGTGAAAGTTATTACGACGATGCCACTAACAAAAGCTACATATCAGGTGCATTTGGTGTGAGTATTGATCTTAACCAGAATGTTGATATACACGCCCGTTACCTGATCGATCTTTCATCAAATACTTACGACCAGAATTCACCAATTCCTGATTATCGGAACCAGGTTTGGCAGTTCGGTATAGGCATTAAGTTTCAGTAGTTAATTTAATACTATTAAAAACAAAAATAGCCGCTTGTTTAAGTGGCTATTTTTTATTGTCCAAAAACTAGTTTCCGCACAAAATTCACTTTACTAAAATATCCCCTCTTCTTGTGGTTCATGGTATAGAACGCCAAATCGAAATGTTTTAGCATAAACAAGAAACATTTGAATTTATTTTTGCCATTCATCAGATCGATAAATAGTCTACAAGCAGTATTAGTTATCTCGGGTTCCTTTTTATGTTTAAAGGTGAGACAATAATGCAACCAGGCCGAGCTGACTCCTAACCTTTCGAGCCCATGTTTTGGTGAATGTGCCCCTTCTTTGCGTTGCTCTAAAAAATCGGTTACAGCATACTGATGCTGGCGATAATGCACCAATATGTTATCTAAATATTTTACAGAGCCTAAATTGAAAGCAGCAAAGGCTATCGCCCAGTCATGCGAAAACCCTTTGTCAAAAGGGAATAAATGATCTTTCAGTTTGCCGGCAAACAGCATAGCATGGCCATGGATATTGTTGCCCAGGATGACAGGCAAACAACTTTCATCATGATACATGCGGTGTTTTGATGCCATAGAGTTGTTGCCAATACGCTGACCCTGCTCATCAATAAAATCTGAATCATGATAGATCAACACAGCATCACCAACATTTTCCATCAGACTTGCGATCTTGTCTGTTTCCCAAATATCATCCTGATCAGATAAAGCAATGTACTCGCCTTTACACAGACTTATCGCTTTTTCGAAATTTAAGGTATGACCGAGGTTATTCTCATTTTTATAAGGCACCAGTCTTTCATCCTTACCAGCATATTCCTGCAGAATGCTCCAGGTGTTATCGGTTGAACAATCGTCCACTGCTATAATTTCAATGTCCTTATAAGAAGACTGCGCCAGGAGGCTATCCAACTGCTGAGACAGGAACCGCTCCCCGTTGTAGGTACATAAAGCTATCGAAACTAATGGATTGGGCATCGGCAGTTGAAGTTAAACTCCCCTGGAGAATTTCCGGGCAAAGATATGTTTTGTGAGCACCTTCCAGGGTTTTCGATTGGGAAAAAGCTCCCGATAATTTTGACCGATTATTTTTTCAAGGAGAGCAGATTGCGTTTCTGACCCTCGCAGTTGATAAGCATCTTTCAATTGAATAAGGAACATTCTATCCTCAGGTCTCAAGTTTTTATACCCCGAAAAAGTTTCCAGCATTTTCAAGGTATTTTCAAATTCCTGCCTTTTGATATTGCCGGCATCCAGGCTGCTTTGCACCACTGAGTCTGAATGTACCCGGTATAATGTAAGCACCTCATCTAAAAAAAATATTTTGTTATGATAAGACGCGACAAATCCCATCCACCAATCGTAATAACCCGCATTTGGAAACGGTAAAACGAAATTCAAACAATCCCGATGCATAAGTGAGGTATGCCCGGTCGCATGATTGCGCAGTAATATCCCTTTATAGTTTGACGGGAGGTTAAAATCATTTAAAAGCCTGCCTTGCTTTGAGTCTCCGAAATAACTTGAGTTAGAAAATATCAGCCAGTTGTTTTTAATATTATCGAGCAACTGCTGTAATTTCTGCGGTAGCCAGATATCATCCTGGTCACTTATTGCGATATAATCACCTGAAGTTAATCCAAGCGCTTTTTCAAAATTCTTATTAAAGCCGAGATTCACCTCATTTCGGATCAATTTTATCCGCTTATCTTTTTCTGCGTAGGTGTTAAGAATGTCGATAGTTTTATCAGTCGAGCAATCGTCAACAATAAGGATCTCAAGATTTTTATAGGTTTGAGCAAGAATGCTCTCAATCTGCTCCCGTAGGAACTTTTCACCGTTATAGGTGCAAAGGGCTACCGATATTAAAGGTTCCTGCATGGTTACGAACTTAATATTTCCCGGATGATTTATACTTTAGCTTATAAAACAAACGCACAATACTTTTGATCAACGAAATATTCATGAACGACCGCCATAGCTGGTTCGGACTCAAATAAAAACGGGTGACCGTCGTTTTTATATACCTGCTTCTGAAAAACCGGGAATATTTTCTCTCCAGTTTGTTTGACAACTTATAAAAAGAAGTGTCCATTTTGCCTTTGCTCAAATGAATCAGATTGAACTCGATTGCATAGGCGGTATATCCTAAACATTCAGCGATCAGGCATATATCAGTACCGTACATGTGAAATCCGGAAAGGTCGCCGGACAGCGCCAGATTGGCTGATTTTTTCAACAGCAAAAAGTTCTCATCAAGCGAGCGGGCTTTGGACGGCAAAACTCCTTTTTCAACGGAGGTCATGTCGGCATACGTGATCTTCATCGATTCGAGATAAAGATTATTAGTGCCAGCGTTCCCGGCTACCGCCCAGTTATTGTCGAGCCGATCCAGATAAGCAAGCCGACGGTCAAGATCGGCCCGCTTATCAAATTTTAACAGGATGTCCTGGTGACAGACAATGATATACTTTGAGTCGGCATTCTGCAAAAACTGGTTGATCCCCTGGTAGGCGTCAAAACTATTGCCATTTGTATTGTCAGCGTAGCGGTATTCACAGTCATCGGTAGTAAAACCAGCCGCGATAAATGAATCGAGCATACGGCCATATTCGTCCCAATTGGTTACCAAAGTACAAATGGCATACTGGTATTTGTTGGGCCGCAATACTTCCTTTTGGGCGATATTTACAACAGGCGGTATCGACATTAATTAGATCTTATCCGATTGTGACACAAGCTACTGAAAAGTTTGCATATCGATAAGCCTTTTGTACAGGCCATTTTTGGCGATCAATTCATGATGCGTTCCCTGCTCTACAATTTCCCCGCTTTCCAAAACAATGATATTATCTGCATTCTGGATAGTGCTTAAACGGTGGGCGATAATGAGCGATGTGCGATTCTTCATTAGGTTGTTCAACGCCTCCTGTACTAATTTTTCCGATTCGGTATCTAATGCCGACGTCGCCTCATCTAGTAACATGATAGGCGGATTATTCAATACCGCGCGGGCAATACAAATACGTTGGCGCTGCCCCCCTGAAAGTTTAGTGCCGCGGTCGCCTATATTGGTGTTGTATCCGTTCTCTGTTTCGATAATAAAGTTGTGGGCGTTGGCAATGCGCGCTGCGGTTTCTACTTCCTGCTGGTTAACATTTGTTTTTCCGAAAGCAATGTTATTATATATGGAATCATTAAACAAGATCGACTCCTGGTTCACCACACCCATCAGTGACCGAAGGGAATTCATGGTCACATCATGAATATTATGATCGTCGATCAAAATATCACCCGATTGCGGTTCGATAAATCGCGGGATCAAATCCATCAATGTAGATTTACCACCACCCGACGGACCAACCAAAGCTATTGTTTTCCCTTTCGGAACGATAAAATTGATATTTTTTAACACCTCGCGACCGGGGTAGGAAAAAGTTACGTTATTAAAATGAATGCCTTCGTTAAATTCTTTTATATCTGTAGCATTAGGCACATCAGTTATTTGCGGCTTTTCATCAATCAATGCCAAAACACGCTCGCCGGCAGCTATTCCGGAATGTATATTACTGAATGAATCGGATATGGACTTTGCCGGACGCATGATCTGCGAAAAAATAGCGATATACGCTATGAATTGTCCCCCATTTAGATCTGATCTTTTATTCAGGATAAGATAACCTCCATACAGAACAATAAATGAGATCATGGTTACCGCCAGAATTTCAGAAACCGGAGAAGCTGATTGCTGACGTTTGGCCATAGACCGCATGATTTTTGAATAGCGCTTGTTTTCAGAATGAAAACGTTGCTTTATGAAGTCAGTAGCATTAAAAGCTTTAATGATCTTAACACCCGAAAGAGCCTCATCCAGGTAACTTATCATGTTGCCATAGCTTTGTTGAGCTGCAATTGCTTGCGCTTTTAATCTTTTTACAATACGCGAGATGATAAACGCTGATACAGGAACAACCAGCAGCGACCATAATGTCAGCTTTACCGAAATTAAAAAAAGCATTACCATGAAAACAATTAGCTGCACCGGGTCTTTAAAAACAACCTGCAAAGTCGCGGTTACAGAGAATTGCACAACCTGTACATCCGAAGCGATCTTAGAAATAATATCTCCCTTGCGTTCATTGCTAAAATAGCCAAGATGCAGGTCCATCACATTCTCAAAAACGCGTTTCCGCATATTTAAGAGTGTATGTATCCTGAGGTTCTCCATAGTGCGGGCTGAGAGGTACCGGAATAAATTGCCCAGAAATATAGTAATGATAATTGTGATGCATACAAACCGCAAGGCGCCCCATGCTCCGTGAACTTGTATGAAATAATTCATATAGTATTTAAACCATCCTTGTACATTAAGTAAATTGTCGGGTTTTGCAATGACGGTAACAACCGCTTTGGCAGCACCCGCACTACCGTCAAAAAGAGTATTGAGTAATGGAATAAGCAGAGCAAATACCAATGAGCTAAGTATTACATAAAGTAGGGTGTATAATATATAAGGTATAGCAAATTTTTCAATTGGTTTGGCAAATGAAAGTAATCTAAAATAAGTTTTCATTGTTGATAAAAGTACTGCTTAATATTTATTTCGGTCTATATCCTTTTGCAAGAGATGATTATGCATATTTTCTGGCTTTTCTGGCATATTTAACAGCAAAATTGAGCAAAGAAAGCCCTTTTCGGGCTTTATGATCATAAAACAGCTCTTTATAATTTTTTAATATTATGCTTATCAAGGGCCACGAGTTTTTTTTCGAGAAATTCAACCTGTAAGCATCCCTGATGTTTGCTATTAACGCGGCATCTTCGCTCTTCAATTGCTTATATTCTGCAAATATAGACAGCGTCTGGTCTATAGTCTCTATTACTTTGCGTTTTTCCAGCCCCGAGTTGTTTCTTTTTTGTATTACAGAATCTTCATGAATGCGGTATTTTGTAAGCGGCTGATTAAGAAATAATATCTTTTGGTGATACAATGCAACAAATCCCATCCACCAATCATAGAAGCCCTTTTCCGGGAAAGGCAAAAAATAATTAATAAATTCTCTTTTAAAAAGGGTAGTATGCCCCGTAACATAGTTAGTAAGCAGCAAGCTTTTATAATTACTGGATGTCAGTTCTAAACCCATAACCAGCGCTTTTCCGTCCTTGATTTTTTTATCTTCTTCGTCAATATAGTATGAATTTGAAAATATCAACCATTTATCTCCGATACAGTTCAACAGTGACGTTATTTTGTGAGGCAGCCAGATATCATCCTGGTCGCTTATAGCTACATAATCGCCTGTTGTGAGACTGATAGCTTTTTCAAAATTCTTATTATACCCCTGGTTAACCTCATTTTTATAGCATCGTATCCGCTCATCAATTTTTGCGTATTCACTTATAATTTCACAGGTGTCATCGGTAGAACAATCATCCACTAAAACAATTTCTAAATTTTTGTGGGTTTGATCCAGAATACTATCCAGTTGTTTACGGATAAACTTTGCTCCATTGTAAGTACATAAAGCAATTGAAACTAATGGCTCCTCTTTTGTCATAACCGATCAGGGCTTAAAACGGGTTATCTTCTTGTTTATTACCGAGGCTTTAATCCTGGCGACTATTTCAAAAATAGAAGTATGGCTTTGATGTTTTTCCATTAACTTTTTGAACTCGACCCTGCGTTGTTGAATGATGCTTCGGCTCTTAAATAGCTCCACGTAGCTTTTCCATAACCAGAATTGCCCGGCGAACAGTTTAGGCAGGAGATCGATCAGTGTGATCTGGCAATAATAAAAGAATGATGCAAGAGCGTTAAAATGGATGACATGAAAATAAAAACGGTTGCGAAAATAAACCCGCTTTACCCATTGCGGAGTCTTATAATTTTTGGTTGTTGCAGATAAACGGTGCCGGCAAACCGACTGGTGTTCATAATAACATTTCCAATTCAAACGCCATGCCCGGATACTCAATTCCATATCTTCGCTGTAAAAAGGCGAGAATATTTCATCAAAGCCGCCAAGTTCTGTCAGTTTTTTGGCATCTATCAAGGCATTGGCTCCTGAGAGGTACATGGTGTATGGCCTATCATCTTTGTTATCGGTATAGTAGAAATAATCCGTTTTTAGTTTCAGACCGTTGAATTTTGGCATACGGGCCGCATCCTGTATATGGTCGCCTTCCATATCAATGATCCGTCCCATAACTCCAAACGTATCTGGCTCAGCAAAGTATTTCCACTGATGCTCAAAATAATCGGGCGTAAGCTTTACATCTGAATTTAGCAGGAAGATCAGCTCATACTGTGCTTCGTCTATGCCGCAGTTACAGGTATGGGAAAATCCCCTGTTCTGGTGATTTGCGATCAACGTGATTTGCGGGAACGTTTCTTTAATAAACTCGACTGAATTATCTGTAGAGCAATCATCAACCACGATAATCTCATAAGTTGTATCTGCGTTTTTAATAGCATCGATAGCAAAAGGCAAGTATTCCTTTAATAAATGCTTACCATTATAATTAGGTATAATTATCGAAACGCTTTTTTTGAGACCCATCCGGATGCCTGTCTTTTTTGAAGGCCAAATATAGGTTAATCCTATATCTTAATATTTATTCTGCCGAATCTCTTTCACGATACGCGTTTACTCAAATACCTTATATTTTTGCTACCTTCAATGCCCGTGCAAATGTTATCAACTAAACACTATATCAAGCCTGATTGCCATGACTTCAAATCGGTTGCCCGGGCATTGACCGTTGTCGAGAATGATTTGGCAGGAGCAGACAGACTTCTAAAAAGCCTGATGTTTCCCAGAAACATTCCTGTGATAGGCGTTACTGGGCCACCCGGAGCCGGCAAAAGTACGCTGGTAAACGCCCTTATTACCAAACTAACTGGTCAGGATGAAAAAGTCGCGGTATTAGCCGTTGATCCTACTTCACCGTTCAACTTCGGCTCCTTATTAGGTGACAGGATACGGATGGCATCGCATTTTAACCAGCCTAATGTGTTCATTCGCTCATTAGCCACAAGGGGTTCCTTAGGCGGATTATCAGCAAAAACCATTGAAATGACTGACGTATTAAAAGCATCCGGCTTTGATTATGTGTTGATAGAAACCGTCGGTGTGGGACAATCGGAAGTAGAAATAGCCGGCCTTGCAGATATTGCCTTTGTTGTATTGGTACCTGAAGGAGGTGATGAAATACAAAACATCAAATCGGGGTTGATGGAAATTGCAGATGCCTTCATTGTCAACAAAGCCGACAGGGATGGAGCTGACCTATTTGCCAATAATCTGAAAAAGATGGTTCAGCAAAAAGGAGCAGAAGTTCCGGTTTTTAAAACAATAGCTTCTGAAAACATCGGTCTCGATGAAATCGCTGACTTCATTTTAAACTCCCCTGAAAAGCAAAATAGTCACAAAGAATACCTGCTAACAGAAAAAGCGTATAAGCTCATCCAGCAAAAACGGATGGGTAATATCGACAAATCTGAATTATACCAAAAGGTATCAGAGGCTATTAAACACCCTGAGTTTAATATCTATTCATTTGCGGAGAAGCTTGCTGACTTCTGAGATCTGACTTCTGAGATCTGACTTCCGACCTCCTAGCTGTTCATTATCTCTTCAATATGCTGCGCCTCAAGCGGAATGTCGGCCATCAGATCGATGTTACCATCTTTAGTAATCAGGACATCATTTTCCAGGCGTATCCCTAATCCTTCTGCTTGAATATAGATACCGGGCTCGCAGGTTAAGATATTTCCCACTTCAAATGGATTATACCGATTGGCGAAATCGTGCACATCCAAACCTAAATGATGCGAAGTACCGTGCATAAAATACTTTTTATATAAGGGCATTTTAGGATCCTGCTTTTCAACATCATGCTTATCCAGTAATTTCAAACCGATCAGTTCGCTGGTCATTATCATACCAACTTCTTCCTGGTACTCAGTTAACACCGCTCCGGATTTTATCATACTGGTTGCACTTTTCATTACACGCAACACCGCATCATATACATCGCGCTGACGCTTAGTAAAGCGGCCACTTACCGGTATCGAGCGGGTCATGTCGGCGTTATAGTTGGCATACTCAGCCCCGAAATCGAGTAATATTACATCACCATCCTTACAAACCTGGTTATTATCAATATAGTGCAGCACATTGGCATTGGGTCCCGAGGCTATGATCGGGCTGTAGCCATGGCCGGTAGCACGCTGGCGCAAAAACTCGTGGGTGGTTTCAGCCTCAATTTCATATTCAGTGACGCCTGGCTTTGTAAACTTCAGTACACGAATAAAAGCATCTCTTGTAATTTCGCAGGCTTTTTTTGTTAATTCAATTTCTATGTCCGATTTCACCGATCTCAGATCGCGCAAAATAACCGCTGATCGTTCATAGTTATGTAGAGGATATTTTTGCCTTAACTGCTCATACATCCTGATATCCCGGTATGGAACTGAATAACTATACCGGTCGTTCTCATTTGTATTGATATAGATGTTATCGGCATAATTAATGATACTGTGCAGTATGGTATCATATTCGCTAAGCCATTGTATGTTTTCGATACCAGAAGCGGCCCGGGCCTCCTCCTTCGTATACTTATGGCCTTCCCATACAGCAATATGCTCGTTGGTTTGTCTTAAAAAAAGTACTTCTTTGTATAGGGGATTAGGACAATCAGGATATAAAACCAGTATGCTTTGTTCCTGGTCGATACCGGTTAGATAAAAAAAGTCGGCATTTTGCTTAAATGGAAAAGTCTGATCGCCATTTTTTGGGAACTCATCATTGGCATGAAAAATCGCTATCGAATTACTTTTTATTCTTTTTAGGAAATTTTTTCTATTAGAAGTAAATAATTTTTTATCTATGGGTAGATATTTCATTATTATCGGTATTATTAATTTTTTGCAAACAATTATTTTTATTTATTTGTATTACCAAAAGAGAAATTTTGGAACAATGTTTGGTAATGAAGTCAAACATAATTACTAATTTTGAAAAAAAATCACAATTAAATTGTTTAATCTTAAAACTATGAATTATTCTACATTAAAAAAAACAGTCGCCCTTTCATTCGCGTCTCTGTTGGCTGTCAGTGTGGTAAATGCCCAAACTGCTAAAACAGATTCGACGAAGGCATCAGCAGCAACAGGTCCTGCCAAATTATTTGGCGGTGCCAAACAGTACAACACATGGAGTGTTGGCGTAAACGTTGGAGTAACAGCTCAGTCTGTTGCGACAGGTGGTGTAAACGTATTCAACCACAATCAGCCAAGCTTAGGTTATGGCATTAGCTTAAGAGATCAATTATCACACGCTTTCGGCTTGCAATTAGACGTAAGAGGTGGTAATGTTAAAGGCAGTGAACAAGACAAATTTGGTTCCGGTACTCAGGTACAGGATTCTGAATCAGGCCTTTTAGCTGGAAGCTTCAAAACACAGTTTTACCAGGCTACTCTGAGCGGTGTTGTTAACATTGGTTCAATAAACTTTTTACACCGTACCAACGCCGTTAATTTCTTCGTAAATGGCGGTGCAGGTTTAGCATGGTATCAGCCTAAAGTTTATTCTGATGACAGCCAGTCAAATCTGATCCTCGATTACAAAGGTCATGCTGGAACAAACCACACAGGAAATTATGTTAAAGAATTAGTAATCCCGGTTGGTGCAGGTGTTAAATTCAAGCTGTCTGATGCATTTGCTCTGAACCTTGGATACACTGAAAACTTCATCGATGGATTTAATTTCACTGGTGTTCATAGAGCATACCCTGCTTCTAACAAATATTCTTACGGCTATGCTGGCTTAGAATATACTTTCGGTTCAAAATCAAAACCAAACCTGGATTGGGTGAACCCAGTAGCTATGATGTACGACGAACTGTATGATGCAGCTCTTCGTCAGGAAGTAGAAGCTTTAAAAGGCCGTGTTGGCAATGTTGAAAATGCAGTTAACGACCTGAAGAAAGATTCTGACGGTGATGGTGTTTCTGATCAATTCGACAAATGTCCAAACACTCCTGCCGGTACTGTTGTTGACGGTTCTGGTTGTCCAATTGTATTCCCTAAAATTGACACTTCATTATTCGTAATGAAACCAAAACCAGGTGAAGCAAAAGCATACTCTAACATCCAATTCGAATTCGATAGCTCAGTATTGAGAACTTCTTCTTACCCAGTACTAGACGCTACTTCAGCTGATCTGCGTTCTAACGCTGGTTCTAAGATCGAATTAGACGGTTTCGCTTCATCAGAAGGTACTGCTGCTCACAACATGCGTTTATCTAAAGACCGCGCTAACTCAGTAAAAACTTACTTGGTTAACTCTGGTGTTGATGCAAAACGTGTAAAAGTAAAAGGATTCGGTGAAACTCACCCGATCGCTGACAACTCAACCGAAGAAGGTCGTATCCTGAACCGTCGTGTTGAATTCAAAAAACACTAATCTTTGTAAAAAAGATAACTAGCAGAAGGCTCTCCAAAACTGGAGAGCCTTCTTTTTTTTATTAAATTTGTTCATGTATTTTTTCAGAAAGAAAGATCCAAACCGACCTACCAGTTTTAACCTGAAGGTAATGCATGCGATCAATGCAATTGCCATTATCATGTTCCTTGCGGGTATTATCTGGAAACTGATCGATTGGCTTATTTTGAAGAAATGATTGGGTGTGGTTGAAAAAGTTGTAGTGGTTGTAAAAGTTACCAATTCAATTTTGCAGCTACTCTAACCACTCCAACAATTACAACCTCTACAACCCTTACAACTTACTATAAATAACACCCTATGAAAAAAGTGATCAATACCGCTAATGCCCCTGCTCCAATCGGCCCGTACAGCCAGGCTGTCGCTGCAAATGGGTTCTTATTTGTTTCAGGCCAGATACCCAGCAATCCGACTACAGGGGATATAGTTTCGGGCGATGTTAAAGCTGAAGCAAAACAAGTAATGGAAAATATTAAGGCCATACTAACCGAAGCGGACCTTAACTTCAGTAATGTGGTTAAAACAAGTATTTTCCTGACTGACATGGGCAACTTTGCACAAGTAAATGAAGTATATGGCGCTTATTTTTCCGATCAGTTCCCGGCGCGGGAAACAGTGCAGGTTGCCGCATTGCCTAAAAATGTAAACGTCGAAATTTCGGTTATCGCAGTAAATTCCTGATAGATAAAATTGAACAGGCAGGTTTTTCAAACTCCTATTGAATATTTAAAGGGCGTCGGCATGTCACGTGCTGATGTACTTAAAAAGGAATTGGGAATATTTACGTTTGAAGACCTGCTGCGACATTTCCCGTATAAACACATTGACCGTACCCGGTTTTATAAGATAAGGGAAGTGAATCCAGATTTGCCTTACGTCCAAGTCTTAGCCCGGTTAACTCATAAAGAAATTCTTGGCGAAAAGCACACCAAACGCCTTGTAGCTCAGGTTCAGGACGATACCGGGATAATGGAACTCGTATGGTTTCAGGGGGCGCGATGGATAGAAAAATATCTTCAGCCGGGAAAGGTTTATATACTATTTGGCAAACCTGGTTCGTTCAATGGCAAGCCACAAATGGCCCATCCTGAAACCGAGTTATACTCTCCCGCTGCGATGAAGCAAAAGGGCAATATGACCCTGCAACCAGCCTACAGTTCTACCGAAAAACTAAAGCAGTTTGGATTAGACAGCAAGGGTATCCAGAAGCTAACCGAGCCTTTGCTCGATCAGCACGCCAAGGATATTCACGAAAACCTGCCCTTATATGTTCTGAATCATTTCAAGTTGATGGGTCGTGCAGATGCCTATCGCAATATGCATTTCCCCGAAGATGCGAGCATGCTGAATGAGGCGATCCGGCGGTTGAAATTTGAAGAACTATTCTTCATTCAACTCAAGCTCCTCAAAAATAAACTGCTCCGGATACAGAAATTCAAAGGACATATATTTGAAACAGTAGGTGATTATTTTAACGAATTCTATCATCATAAGCTTCCGTTCGAGCTAACCAACTCGCAGAAAAAGGTACTACGCGAAATACGCCTGGATACCCAGCGTGGTGTGCAAATGAATCGTCTCCTGCAAGGCGATGTCGGTAGCGGTAAAACGGTAGTTGCCCTAATGAGCATGCTGATCGCTATTGATAACGGTTTCCAAACCTGTATTATGGCTCCCACCGAGATATTGGCTAATCAGCATTATCAAACCATAAAAAGTCTGGTAGGCGAGGGATTTCTTGAAGTAGCTTTACTGACTGGCTCAACTAAAAAGAAAGAAAGAAATATACTTCATGAGCGACTGGAGAATGGTGAATTAAAAATACTGATCGGTACGCACGCTTTGATAGAAGACAAAGTGCAGTTTCAAAACCTGGGTTTTGTGGTAATTGATGAGCAGCACCGCTTTGGAGTAGAACAACGCGCAAAGCTTTGGCGAAAGAACAATATTCCGCCGCATGTTTTGGTAATGACCGCTACCCCTATCCCGCGAACATTGGCTATGACGCTTTACGGGGACCTGGATGTGTCAGTGATTGATGAACTCCCGGCAGGAAGAAAGCCTATCCAAACCCTTCATTTTTATGAAAATCAGCGCCTGCGAATGTTTGGTTTTATGAAGCAGGAGATAGCCAAGGGCCGACAGATCTATGTAGTATACCCGCTGATACAGGAAAGCGAAAAGCTCGACCTGAAGAACCTGGAAGATGGTATTGAAACTATGCGGCACGAATTTCCGATGCCGGAGTACCAGATCAGTATTGTGCATGGTAAAATGCCAGCAAAGGATAAGGATTTTGAGATGCAGCGTTTTGTGAAGCACGAAACGCAGATCATGGTGGCAACTACCGTTATCGAAGTGGGCGTAAACATTCCGAACGCTTCTGTAATGATCATTGAGAACGCAGAACGCTTTGGGTTATCACAACTACATCAGTTACGTGGCCGTGTCGGTCGGGGTGCGGAACAGTCTTTCTGTATCCTGATGAGTAGTCATAAACTGAGCTATGACGGCAAGATCAGACTGGATACGATGGTGAAAACAAATAACGGATTTGAAATATCCGAGATCGACCTCCAATTGCGAGGGCCGGGCAATATCGAAGGTACGCAACAAAGCGGTGTTGTTGACCTGAAAGTAGCTGATCTGACTACGGATCAGGCTTTGCTGCTAGAGGCGCGTAAATGTGTGGAAGAAATATTTACCAAAGACCCGGCATTGGCACATCCCGAGAATCAAATCCTTCAACTGGCATTCCAGACAAAAAATGCAGGTTTAAGCTGGGATAAAATTTCCTGACCGAACAATATTCCTTCAAAATATTACATTTGTTGAAAAGCACTCTTCTCAACATGAAACTGAAATTTTTTACTATCCTGTCACTCGTCTTTTCGACAACCTTACTCAAAGCCCAGGATTCATTAATGCTTCGCAAAATTTACGATGAGGCATTGGTAAATGGACAGTCTTACAGTAACCTGCATTATTTATGTAAAAATATCGGCGCACGCTTGAGCGGTTCGCCAAATGCGCAAAAAGCTGTGGAATGGAGCAAGAAACTCATGGAAAGCTATGGCTTCGACCATGTTTTTCTGCAAGAAGTAATGGTGCCACACTGGGTACGTGGTGCAAAAGAAGTCGGCATGATTATCGATGGCAATAATAAGATAGTCGTACCCATAGCAGCATTAGGTATGTCTGTAGCCACACCAAAAGAAGGGATCACGGCCGATGTTATCGAAGTACATAGCCTAAAAGAATTAGATACATTAGGTGAAAAAATTATAAAAGGCAAGATCGTATTTTTCAACCGTCCGTTTGACCCGCGATTTATCGAGACTATACGGGCTTATGGCTCTGCAGGTGATCAGCGTTTCGCGGGCCCGGCAGCCGCGGCCAAATACGGCGCTGCTGGCGTGATCGTTCGTTCGTTAACTGAAAGCCTGGACGATTATCCCCATACAGGTGCAACAGGTTATACCCCCAATGGCCGTAATATTCCCGCTGCTGCCATATCCACTAAAGGTGCTAATCAGCTGAGTGCTTTGTTGAAGCAAAGGAAGTTACCACAGGTCAGATTCTATTTTAAACAGAACTGCGAATTACGACCTGACACCCTGTCCTATAATGTGGTAGGGGAATTGAAGGGTTCCGAAAACCCCAATAAATTTATCACAGTTGGCGGTCACCTGGATTCTTGGGATCTTGCGGAGGGCGCACATGACGACGGCACAGGTGTCATGGGCTCATTAGAGGCCGTCCGCATTTTAAAAGCGATGGGCTATCGACCTAAAAACACTATTCGCGCGGTATTTTTTATGAACGAAGAAAATGGCGACAAAGGCGGCATCAAATACGCTGAATTAGCTGCTCAAAATAAAGAAGAGCATATTGCAGCAATTGAGTCAGATTTAGGTGGATTCACGCCACGCGGATTTGGCTTTTCCGGATTGACGACTAACCAATTCAAAAGCCTGGCGCCATGGAAGCAACTTTTTGAACCTTATGGATCAAGCAGGTTCGTTGTCGGCGGCGGCGGTAGCGATATTGGTCCGCTAAGAGAAAAAACACAGGGCGTTGTATTGATTGGTTTCGACCCTGACTCACAACGCTATTTTGATGTTCACCATACACCGAACGATGTGTTTGAGAATGTAAACAAACGTGAATTGGAATTAGGATCGGCATCAATGGCATCATTGATCTACCTGATCGATCAGCACGGGTTTAATTAAACATATTCTCTTGTAGAGATGTGATGTATTCGCATTATTACATAATTATATAAATCAACAATTAGAATTTAAGACATAATTGTAAATTGCAGAGCATTAACCTATAAACAACATTAGTGTCCGACGAAGGTCATAGTCAGCCCAAAAAAGATTCATTCGCAGCGTTGCGATTTAAGGATTTTCGATCTTATCTGTCTATGCGTTTCTTTTTTACCTTCGCCTACCAGATGCAAACCACCGTACTGGGTTTCTACATTTACGAGCTCACTCACAGCAAGGTGGCTATTGCACTCATCGGTTTAAGCGAAGCTATCCCAGCGGTTGGTATCGCACTTTATGGCGGTTATATTGCTGATAAATATGAAAAGAGAAAAATGCTCCTGCTCATCTTTGTGGGTGTGTTTATCTCGTCACTCATCATGTTTTTGGTAACGCTCAAAAGCATGGGGCCATATATTCATGCTGGCTGGATCGTGCCAATACTATATGCCATTATATTCTTCAACGGTGTAGCCCGTGCGTTTTATGGCCCGGATACATTTACCTTATATGCC
>JACXTT010001180.1_pt1 | contig 44114 bp, 38 predicted proteins | sample 9270951 | NCBI WGS metagenome assembly JACXTT01 (sample SAMN15532306, study PRJNA645909) | rock metagenome | isolation source: weathered quartz diorite | place: Puerto Rico | collected 2017-06-21
AGGCTCTCCACGATCCCGCCGGGTCAGCGTTCTTGATGCTCAATTCGAAAGGATGTTGCTTGAAGATTGCATCCACTTCGGCCTTCTGCAAGAAGCCCAAGATGGCGCGAACATTGCGAAAACGGTTTCTGGACTAGGCTCATAAATCATCCCATTGGTAGAGTCTGCGGAAAGTTGAAATTTATTGGCGAGGGCGCTTGCGGAAGGAGACTGGCCTTGCGGGGAAGAGCAAGTATCAGGGAGAAGGCGAATTGACAACGCCCATACCACGTGATACTTACAGAAACGCCGACGCCGATAGCTTTGCCGCTGTAGGATTTGTCGGTCGCCGGAGGGCTGCTCGAACAGTTCCTCCGGCACTTTTTTCCTAGTCTTGGGCCTCCCTGACGAGCTTAAGCTCCAACAACCTAATTGCCATCGCTTGTCGACTCACTCCAAAAACCTCCGCGATGCTCTGATCGTAGACCTCGGATTCAAAAACTCTTCCCTCTGCCAGCCGGAGCGCGACGTCGCGTGGATTCTGTGTCCCGTCAAACTCCGTGCGCTCGGCGCGGACCCTATGTTTGAACTCTGATATGACTGCCCACTCGGGCATAAGAAGCGCAGAGGAAAAGACATTTGCCTGCCACTCCCGCCAATCTTCGTGCGTCGCGAGCGCACGCGGGCCTGCAGACTTGCTCACCCAGACGTTTACGGCCTTTTCCGCAGCAGAACGGAATCTCATCCGTTCACTATCAACAAATACTGCTGTCTCCAGATTTGCTCTGGTCAAAGATCGTGTTCCTTCTTTCGGCATGCGAGGCAGGTGTTCGACCGCGTGGAACAATTCGTGTCCCAATGTGAAGTTAAAACGGTGAATGTCAGATTGACGATTGCTGTCGGCCAGCAAGCTACTGATCACAATCTGACGGTTTCCGCTCTCATCCCAGCCTGTGAGTCCGAGGACCATCGCATTCCCGCGCTTATAAGACTGCAGTTCTTCCACTCGATACAGGACGCCGTCTTCTCGGTCCACAAGCAGCTCGATTGGAGTGGGAGGTTTGTAGGTCTCTTCTGTCAGTCCGTTACGGCGCAGCCTCTCATACGCCATCTCAGCAATCTTTCTTTTCGAGAGAAATCGGGGCTTAGCTTCCGCAGCAAAAAGACCGTCTTTGCCGCTTTCGTTTATGCGCGGTAACTCAGACTTGAGCTGAAGCAGCCTTTTTTCGATCTCTTTGTCATCTGTGATGCCTTTTTCCCGGAGAAACTTTCGGATCAGATCCTCAAGCCCAACCGCATCCAATTCTGCTCCGAGACGGTAAAGTGCGCGAAGCTCCGGGCTCAGCTGCATTGCACGGCCATGAGCTGCCGCGGAGGCTCTTGGTTTTGCAACTCTGCTTGTAAGATCAACAAGCGAAACACCGTAGAGGCGTGCCATCTGTTCCATTAACTTACCGGAGGGATCATCAACGCCGTTTTCTACGTTGCTGAGGTAGGTTGCGGAAATTTGCATTTCACGCGCGGCTTGACGCAGTCCAAGGTTGGCACTAAGTCGCGCGGACCTTGCGAAGGAACCGAAAATGCTTTTAGTCTTTACCCCCATCGTAGCCTCCGATGGTAGCGTTAAGTATTCCCTAACACCAAGCCTAAAGCAACGGAAAAAAAGTGATTCAACGAATTCAAAAAATTGCTAGCTGGCAGTGCGTAACACTTCCACGTTTTTCTACTCTCCCCCAAACACGCCACTTATCCTTTCCTTGACAAATATTGAAAACGTGGTATAATGGGTTTGTTGATTCGGCGCAGCGTAGCTTGCGCCCTTTGGTCATATGCCGCGCCGCTTGGAAGTGCCTCAGAATCTTCCAACGCGATCCCGCCCAAGGCGTTTACCTTCTTGTAAACAGCCTGCGCCCATAACCCCTTTGTTTCCCACATTTACAAAGAGTGCGCATCACTCTCATTTTACGCTACTTAGCCGTCCTTTGTTTTCAAGCACTTACGCACTCTTTGCGCTCTTTGCAAAGAGTGAAAGGCTATGTCTTTCCCTTTCAATCGCTTCCGCACTCTTTGCAGAAAACACCCGGGGTGTACTCCTTTTGCTTCCCATTTTGGCTCTTGTCAGGAGGGCTTTGCCCCGAAAGGATAGTCCGAAGGGATCCCTACAGGGACTAAGGACATACCATGACCACGGCAACCGCACCGCTAACTTCTGCGCAGGCCGACTGGCGCCAGGAATGGTTTGAGTTTGAAGGCGCGACGTACCTGAACCTTGCCAGCCAGGCGCCGCTTCCGAAGCACACGCTCAAAGCCATTCAAGCCACGATGGATGCGAAAAAGTTTCCACATCTCAAGCCGGATTCGATGTTCTTTGAAGTGCCGAACCGCTTGCGCGCGAACCTGGCGAAGCTTATCGGCGCGCATCCCGAGGAAATTGCTCTCACCACGGGCGCCAGCTCCGGCGCCATGGCCGTCGCGCACGCCCTCGACTGGAAGCCCGGCGATGAAGTCCTGACCTCGCGCGGCGAATTTCCGCTGCAATACACCACCTGGAACCCGATGAAGGAGCGCGAAGGCATCAAGGTGAATATCATCGCGCAACAGGGAAAATTCCTGACGGCCGATGACGTGATCGCCTCACTGACGCCGCGGACTCGCGTCGTTTCCATCAGCCACGTGCGGTTCGATGACGGCTCCATGCTGGACGTGCCGCGCGTCGCGGAAGCTTGCCACAAGCAGGGCGCGCTGCTGCTGCTGGACGCGAGCCAAAGCTGCGGCGCCGTGCCCATGGACGTGCGCAAACTCGGCGCGGACTTTATAGTCTGCGCGGGATACAAATGGCTGCTCGGCGCGTTCGGCACCGGCTTTTTCTGGATCAAGCGCGAACTGCTCGCGTCGGTTCGCCCCGCGCCGTTTTACTGGATGGCCGTTGAAGGCTCCGGCAATTTTTCGAAGCTCGATTTTTCCAATGCCAAGCCGGAGGAAAGCGCCAAGCGCTGGGACGCTCCCGAATGGGCCAGCCATTTCAATTTCAATCTCGAGGCGCTTGATGCTTCGGTGGAATTTGTTTTGCGCGCCGGGCCCGAAACGGTGCTGGCGCACAATCACGCGCTGATTGATTCGCTCTTCGCGCGATTGCCGGTGGACCGGTGCGTTGCGGCGAGCCCGCTGGATAAAAATCTGCGTGGGCCGTACGGCTGCTTCGTCGCGCGCACGCCGGAAAAAACCGCCGAGCTGTACAACAAACTCCGCGAAGAGAGAATCTTTGTCAGCCTTCGCGAATCCAAGATTCGCGTGTCGCCCTATCTGTACAACACGATTCAGGACATTGATCGCCTGGTTTCCGTGATCACGACGTAGGAGCACGAAGGGCGAACTCAGAAGTTCGCCCCTACAACTTCCGATGCTTCAGGGGCTAAAGCCCCCTTTTACTAACACAACCCTTACGCGGGGGCTGAAGCCCCCGCCTCCTAAAGAAGCGAGGCGCGCGACATACGAGCATGAGCGAAGAAAAAAACTGGCCAAAAATTGCGGTGGTTGGAGCGGGAGCCGTGGGCGGCTACTTCGGCGGAATGTTGGCCCGCGCCGGTGCGCCGGTCGTTTTCATCGGCCGGCCTGCGTTTGCCGAAGCCGTCACGAAGGACGGCCTGCTGCTGGACACGACGACGTTCAAGGAGCGCGTCGCGGCCAAAGCTTCAGCGGAACTTTCGGCGGCGCGCGATGCGGAAATTGTTTTGTTCTGCGTGAAGACGACGGACACTGCCGCCACCGCGAAAGAACTCGCAAAGTTTGTCGCGCCCGGCGCCGTTGTCGTTTGCATGCAAAACGGAGTTGACGGCGTCGAGCAGATTCGCGCGGCTTCCGGGATTCAAGCGCTTCCCGCTGTCGTCTACGTTGCTGCTTCCGTTCCCGCTCCTGGAACGGTGAAACACGTTGGCCGCGGCGATCTCGTCCTCGGGCCGGAAAATGAAACAACGCGCCGAATTGCGAGCGTCTTCCTGAATGCAAAGGTGCCCTGCCGCATTTCGGAAAATATTGCCGGCGAGCTCTGGACCAAACTTGTTTGGAATTGCGCGCTGAACGCGCTGTCCGCTCTCGGCAAGGTGACATACGGCGAAATCATCGCCAGCTCAGATGCAAAGCAACTCCTCGAAGGCACCGTGTACGAAGTTCTTGCCGTCGCGCGCGCCGCGGGAATCAAGCCTACCGGGCTAGACGATCCGCAAGCCGCGCTGGCCGGCGCATACAAAATCGCCGAGCAGATGGCCGCGACGCGCAGCTCCACGGCGCAGGACATGATGCGCGGGAAGCGTACGGAAATCGATTCGCTGAACGGTTTTATTGCGCGCAAGGGCCGCGAACTCGGCGTGCCAACACCGCTTAACCATGCGCTCTACACTCTGGTAAAACTGGCGGAGGCCGCTGCCTAGGTGTGCAGGTCTCGCAGGAAAACATAGCCGTTACGGAAACACTCCCTTCGGCAGTGCTTGACGCGTTCTCTGGCGGGAACTTAGGCTGGTAATGGGGCCAGGCCTACCCTAGCGAGGCTCGATCTATGCAAAAGCGCAGTTGCCCCTTCTGCGGAAAGCAAATCGCCACAAACCTGAGAAGCTGCCCCTTCTGCAGGGAAGATATACCGCAGTCCGTTGCACTGAAAACCACACATTCGGCCGATGGGCGAAGGTACATGCGCCGCGGATTTTTGTACACGTTGATGGCAGGTGTCATCTATTTTTTCGCCGGCGGCTATAGCGGGATGACTCTGCCCATTCCCATTCCTCCTGCGGTGAATCAAATTTTCACGCCTTTGCTGGGCATAGCCGGACTGGGGCTGATTCTGTACGGATTGGTTTTGTATATTCGGGGTTGATCTCTTTTTTGCTGCCAAAATTTCTGGTGTCGCGGCGCTAGTTTCCAGCGGCAACACATTCTGGTCGCAACCCAGGCCTATCTCAGATAAACTCGCACTCCACCATGAGCAAACTTTCCCGCAGAACCTTGCTGAAATCCGCTGTTTCGGGCGCAACAGCGATAGCCGCATCGCCAGCAATGTTGGCGGCATCTTTTTCTGAAGCGCAGGAAATTCACGCGACTCCTCGCAAGGGCCGCATCAAACAATCGGTTTCGCGCTGGTGCTACGAAAAAATTCCGCTGGACGAGCTTTGCAAGCGCGGCGCGGAAATGGGTTTGAAAGCAATCGACCTGCTCGAAATTTCGGAGTGGGATGTGCCGCGGCGTTACGGACTGATTTGCAGTATGGGCTACGCGGGCGGCGGGGACATCCCGCACGCGATGAATCGCACGGAGAATCACGCGAAAATCGAAGAAGCGTTTCGAAAAAATATTCCGCTTGCAGCGAAAGCCGGCGTGCCGAATGTGATTACGTTTTCGGGAAATCGCGCCGGCATGTCCGACGACGAAGGCGCAAAAAACACGATCACCGGCCTCAATCGCGTGAAAAAAATCGCCGAGGACAACGGCGTGACCATTTGCCTCGAACTTCTCAACAGCAAAGTCGATCATCATGACTACATGTGCGATCACACGGCATGGGGCGTTCGCGTCGTGGAAGCGGTGAATTCGCCTCGCGTAAAACTTCTTTACGACATCTACCACATGCAAATCATGGAGGGCGATCTGATCCGCACCATCCAACAAAACATTCAGTGGCTCGGCCACTTCCACACCGGCGGCGTTCCCGGCCGCCACGAACTCGACAACACGCAGGAAGTTCACTGGGATGCGGTCATGCACGGCATCGCTTCAACAAATTTCGCAGGTTACGTCGCACACGAATTTGTCCCCACGCGCGATCCGCTCACCTCGCTGCGAGAAGCAGTTGAATTGTGTGATGTATAAACGAGAGGGGCCGCGCTAGCGGTCCACCGAAGTCCGAAACGGAATGTGCACGATCGCTTCTAAATCTACGGTTTCGCCTTGTTTTTCCGCCGGCCGGAATTTCCATTGCGCAAACGCGTGCATCGCATTCTCATCAAGCTGCTCATCCACACCTTTCACAAGTTGAATGCTGTCCACCGACCCGTCGCGCCGAATCACAGCGTAAAGAACCACTTCGCCTTCCACGTGCTCTGCAACCAGCGTCGGCGGATATTTTGGATCCACTTTCTTGATGGCCACCGGCGAGGCGACATCATCCCCCGCGGCAACTCTTCCGCCCGACGGATCTGCGCGCAATTCAGAAAAATTCAGAATCCAACTTCCCGTCGCGCTGTTCAGATTCGGCATGTTTACGTGCATCGTGTAAACGCGCTTCGAAGCGAAAATCGCTTCCGGCTTGGCATCGGGTGCAAGATTGGCAAAATTTGGAGGTGCGGTCCGTGCAGTCGGAGCCTCTGCGGGGCTTTCCTTTGCTGAGTGCATCGCGTTTGGGCGTGCCGCAGAAAGATCCAGTTTTGGTTTCGCGCCACTGAGGCCGGACTTGCTGCTACTCGGATTTCCCCCGCTGATACTCACCCCGATACCGCTTTTCCCTGCTCCAGCCCCTGGACCTCCCGCGCTTGAATGATCTCCGCCTGCGCCTCCATTTGAAGTCGAGGCTGCGCTCGACGATCCGTCTGGCACGCCCCGCTGCTTACCTTCCGGGCTGATCGCGATGCGCGCCGCGAGATTGCCTTGCGGTGGTTCGACGGGCGCCGCAGGTCCCGGTGTTGCAGAAAGCGCGATGAGAGTAGACGCTGCCCCGTTCGAAGCTGCTTGCGCGGAAGCCATTTCCGGCGCTGCCACAGCTTCGCCTTCCTGCTTGCGTTTCGCCGCGCGCGGAGCTGCGCCTGTGTTCAATTCAAGCTGCGGGCGCGCGGGCGCATTCTGGCTGGCGGCGATCGGCAAATCCGCGGGACGCATTTCATTGTTCTGAACCTCAGGAGCAGGCGTCGGAACGTCGTTCGCCACGGCGCGCCGCTGACGCGGTCGCAAACTTTTCAGCACACGTTCGCTGATTTCAAGGTGTGGCCTCGCAGGCATTGCGCTCGGCGCAATCTCCACGATGTTCGGCAGAGTCGGTAGAAGCTTCGGTGCCTCTGGTGGCGCTTGCGGATTGATCAGCGTCTGCCTCGGATGCGTGGGACGCACGGGATCTGTGAAAATCCGCTGGCGCGGATGAAACGCGTCAGCACCTCTTGGCGGCAACTGCTTTTCCGGTTCACCTCGTAGCGTCGGCTTCGGCTGATTGCGGTGTATTTTCAGCATCGGCAAATCCTCGATCGGCCCCGACCATGTCAACACCGTGTTATCCAGCGCGGAGTTATGCCGCGGCCCGGAAATGTCCGGTGTGGGTAGCGCAATCAAAACCACGTGCCACAGCGCCGCAGCCGCAACGGCACGGCGCGGAAACTTGCGCTCAACCCAGGCATCCTTGAAAAAACTTGCCGTCAGAAATTTGCGCGATGCCTTTGACCAGCTCAGCGCCCCGGAGACACTGCTCGCGAGACTTTGCCGGAACTCGCCCCAACTCACTTCCAATTGAGGCTCGCCGGGGCCAGGCAGGTGCACCGTCGGCGGCGCCTCGTTACCTTGGCCAAGGAGGTCGAATGCATTGATGAGTTGGCTTGCGGACATGAAACTCTAAGTATACCGCGCACGGGCGGGGCCGCGGCGCAGGCAAAGAGAATGGATGAAAAGTCCTGGCGCGGGGTTTGCTCCCAGAAATATATTTATTTTTCTTCAGTTTTTGTGCGAAAAAAGCTCAGTGCGGCGTCGCCCTGCCTCAAAACGCGGTATCGCTGGAGGCCGGAGAAGGATTCGGGCAATTCAAACGATTTTCGGTGCTCGGCAATTACGATTGAACTGGGCGAGACAAGAGTGGATGTCCCCAGAATGTTTAATGTCGCTTCGTATTCGCGTTCGGCGGCATAGGGCGGATCGAGAAAAACACAATCAAATGGAGCGCGAGGACGCATCGCAAGCTTGGCAAGCGCCGGTGCCACATCTGCGGCAATCACCTGAACACCCGAAACAATCTTGAGCGAGGCAAGATTTTCGCGAATCAATTTTGCGGCGGGACCGTGATTTTCCACGAAAACGGCTTCCACGGCTCCGCGGCTGAGAGCTTCGATGCCAACCGCACCGGTACCAGCATAAAGGTCGAGAAAACGCGAGCTGGATATGCCGGGACCGAGAACATTAAAAAGAGTTTCGCGGAGATAGTCGCTGGTAGGACGGAGAGCCGGGCCCTTGAGGCTTTTCAGAATACGGCTGCGAAATGTTCCGGCAATAACACGCATTACTTATCCGATGCGCGCCAGATGATAGCGGCGCTGCCAGTGCCGGGGAAGGGCGTGCAGAATCTGGTTCAATTCGCCATCTAATCCAAAATTCTCCGCAAGGGCAAACGCTTCGCGCCGCGCAAGATCCAATAGCTCGCGGTCCCGGAGCGGATTCGCGATGTGAAAGCCCAGATCGCCGGACTGCCTTGTACCAAAAAATTCTCCGGGCCCGCGCAACTGCAAATCTGTCTCTGCGATCTCAAATCCGTTTGACGTTCGAACCATCGTCTCCAGCCTCGCTCGCGCGTTGTCATTCATTCGCACAGGGGCGACGAGGATGCAGTGCGATTTCTCCGCCCCGCGACCGATTCGCCCGCGCAATTGATGCAATTGCGATAGCCCAAAGCGCTCGGCATGTTCAATCACCATCACCGTTGCATTCGGAACGTCCACTCCCACCTCTACAACTGTAGTCGCCACCAGAATCTGTGTTTCATTTTTGCGGAAGCTCTGCATCGCTTCTTCTTTTTCATCGCTGGAAAGCCTTCCGTGCAACAACCCAAGCCTCAGCTTCGGGAAAACCTGCTTCGAAAGCCGCTCGTATTCCTCCATCGCGGCTTTCAGTTCGAGCTTCGATTCCTCGATGACCGGATAGACGATGTACGCCTGATGACCCGCAGCAACTTCGCGACGCAACGATTCCCAAACGCCGGGCAACTGCGGCTCTGTGGCCATGCGCGTCACAATCGGCGTACGTCCCGGGGGAAGCTCGTCGATTACGGAAACGTCCAAGTCCCCATACAAAGTGAGTGAAAGCGTTCGAGGAATAGGCGTTGCGGTAAGCACCAACACGTGTGGCGAATGCCCGCGTGAAGCGGCTTTATCCATCAACCGCTTGCGTTGCAGCACGCCGAAGCGGTGCTGCTCGTCAATTGCCACAAGTCCAAGCCGTGAAAAAACCACATTCTCTTCAATCAGCGCATGCGTCCCGATCACCAGTTGCGCTTCGCCGCTTGCAACGCGCGCCACAGCAGCAGACTTCTCGGCGAATTTCATCCCGCTCACAAGCAGCTCAACCTTATATCCGGCTTTTTCCAGAATTCTTCGAGCGGAAAGAAAATGTTGCACCGCCAAAATCTCCGTCGGTGCCATCAACGCCGCCTGACATCCGTTCTCTATCGCAATCACCGCCGCTTGCAGCGCGACAATCGTTTTTCCGCTCCCCACGTCACCCTGCAACAACCGGTTCATGGGCGCCGATTTTTCCAAATCCGACGCAATTTCCGCGACCACGCGCTTTTGCGCTGCCGTCGGTTTGAACGGCAGAATTTTTTTAAGCGCCTCCCTCACGCTGTCTTCTCTCACTCGAAACGCGATGGCATTCTCCTTGCGCGTCGCTCGGCGATCCAGCGCAAGGCTCAATTGGTACAAAAACAATTCCTCAAAGATAAGCCGCTGCTGCGCCGGTGAGCGGAACCGGTTCAATGCATCGAGCGACTCTTCCGGCGAAGGAAAATGAGTCTGGATTACTGCATCTCGATGCGCCGGAAATTTCAGTTTCGCGCGAAGTGCTGCCGGCAGCACATCCGGCATACGTGGATCGAGCTGTTGTAACGCCCCGTAAATTGCCCGTCGAATTGCACGTGTCCCGAACGTGCCGACCGCTTCATAAATCGGCACGATCCGTCCAACTTCGGTGGAATCCAGACCTTCGCCGCTGATCACTTCCATTTGCGGATTGACCATCTCCACGCGCGCGGGCCGCTGTTTGTCCACCTCCGCCTTGCCATGGAGGATCAGTTGTTGTCCTGGTTTTAGCCGCCCTTCGAGGTAGCCGCCGTGGAAGAATTTGCAGGGCAGCGAACCGGTCTCGTCCTGCACAAGCAGGTGATAAATCGCGTCACGCCCACGCATCGTGCGCACGGCCTGGCCGCTCGCTACAGTTACGCGCAACGTGTAGACCGCATTCGGCTTCACATCGCGAATCTGCGAAAACTTGATGCGGTCCTCGTACCGAAACGGCAAATAGGAAAGCAAATCTTCGAGGGTGTGGATTCCGCGTTTCGCGAGCAATTCCGCGCGCTGCGGACCCACGCCCTTGATCATCTGCACGGGAGATTGCAGTCCATTCCCCATAAACGTCTTTTATATCATTACCGAACACGATGAGCTGGATCAGAGATAACGGCGGTGGGTCAGTTTGAATTTTTTACTTGTGCAATTTCGGGTTTGTAAGTACAAACCCCGAACCCCGTTGTGTCACGAACCAAAAAAATTCAAACTGACCCACGTGATAACTTGCGCGCCCGGCCTGCGTATTACTACAGTACAGACTCGGCAGGTCTGCATGCGAGGAGGAGTCTGTGCCCAGCGTCAAGCTAACGAGTTCGGAGAAGCGCGCACTTTTTCTTTGGGTCCTCGCCGGCATCGGCGGTCTCTTCTTTGCGCAACGCTACTTTTCCCGCGCCTTTCCCGAGGCCTCGGTTGATTTCAAGGTATCCCGCGCAGAGGCGGTGAACCGCGCGAAAACGTTTTTAGCCGGACTCGGCGAAAACGTGGAGGGCTACCGTTCCTCGATCGAATTCAGCGTCGAAGAGCTGGAGAAAGTCTACCTCGAGCGCGAACTCGGGCTGCAAGAGGCGAATCAGCTTGCGACGTCGCAGATCAATCTCTGGTTCTGGAATGTCCGGTTCTACCGCGTTCTGCAGGAAGAGGAATACCAGATCCGTGTCAGCCCATCCGGCCAAATTGTGGGCTACACGCACAAGCTGCCTGAGGCGAAAGCCGGGGCGACGGTGCAGCAAGCCGACGCTCGATTTTCAGCGGAAGATTTTTTCACGAAGAAATTGGGCAAGGATCCAAACGAGTGGAGCTTTCTTCCGGAAGAAGCCAACTCCGAGAAAAAGCCGAATCGCCTCGATTGGGATTTCACCTGGGAAAAGCACGGGGTGAAGGTCAAGGACGCGCCGTATCGCGAGAAAATTCACATCGCGGGAGACAAACCAACGGGCGCTGAGGAAACTCTCCAAGTGCCCGAGCAGTGGAAGCGCGACTACGAACGGCTGCGTTCCGGGAACAACACGCTCGCTCTCGTCTTCTTTGTAATTTACTTCGTGCTGATTGGATTGGCCATCTGGTACGGCATTGTCTTCACAAAACAAGGTCAAACAAAGTGGGGTTTGGCGATAAAGCTGGGCGCTCTCGCTGCGGGGTTGCTCTTTCTGCAATCGCTGAACGAATGGCCGCTTTGGGGCGCCACCTACAGCACGAAGGAAACTTACGCGGGATTTGTCGTGCTGCAGATCTTGCAGGCTCTTGGAATCGCGGTCTTCACGGCATTAACCATCACGCTGGTTCTTCCCGCAGCTGAGCCGCTTTATCGTAGATCGCAGCCAAACAATTTGAGACTTTCGAAAACGTTTACCTGGCGCGGTTTGCGTTCGAAAGAGTTTTTCTCCTCGGCAGTAGTGGGGATTTCGCTGGCCGCTGCGCACATCGGCTTCGTCGTCGCGTTTTATATCATCGCGACGCATTACGGCGCGTGGGCACCCCAAGAGGTCAATTACACCGACGCCGTAAACACGGGATTTCCCTGGATTTCCGGGGTCGCGATTGGTTTGCTGGCTTCCATGAACGAAGAGTTCACGTTCCGGCTCTTCGCGATTCCCTTTTTCACGCGCTACACCCGGTCACGATGGATCGCCATCATCGTACCGGCGTTCCTGTGGGGCTTTTTGCACAGCAACTACCCGCAGGAACCGGCGTACATTCGCGGCGTTGAAGTCGGGCTAATCGGCATAGTCGCGGGCTTGGTCATGTTGCGATGGGGAATCCTTGCCACATTGATTTGGCATTACACCGTGGATGCCTCGCTGGTTGGACTGTTTCTCGTTCGCTCGGACAATCTCTACTTCAAAATTTCCGGCGTGATCGTCGGGCTGGCCGCAGCTGCACCGCTGCTTTTTTCGCTGGCTTCTTATTTGAAGCGCGGTGAGTTCGAAGCGGTGGAAGATTTACAAAATGGGGTAGAGGTTCAGCCAGAAGCCGTTGCCGAGGCAATTGACCAACCTGTTGCGCAAACGACGGTTAGCTCGCGCTACCAGCCTTTGAGCGGCAGCGCGTTGGCGGCGCTTGGCATTTGCCTGATCCTGGGCACGGTCGCAGCGTTGAAGCTGGACCGCGAGCGCATCGGGGACTATCTGAAGCTCAACATCAACGCGCGTGACTCCGCTGCACTTGCTGACAAAGCTTTGCGAAGAAGTGGGGTTGATCCTGCTGCATACCACCACGCCACGCTGTTTTTGGACAACAGCGACGGAGCTGCTAACGAATTTCTGCGCGAGAAAATCGGCGTCGTCGCGATAAACAAACTTTACGAAAGCCAAGTTCCCGTACCGCTTTGGGGCACGCGGTACTTCAAGGACAGCGACCCCGAAGAATATTTTGTGGTGCTGAAATCCGACGGCTCGCTTCATTCCATTCATCACACCATCGCGGAAAGTGCGCCCGGTGCATCACTCGCCAAGGAAGAAGCCGTCGCTCTGGCGGAGAAATATTTGAAGGAGCAAAAAAATCTCGACCTTAAGGGGTGGTCGCTTGTTGATTCCGATTCGAAGAAACAGCCACACCGGATCGATCATACGCTGACGTGGCAGCAAACTGCCGCCCTTGATCCGGGGAACGACACGAACGGCCACGCGTATGCCCGTATCGAGGTCAAAGTTACCAGCAATGAAGTTTCCAGCTACCGCAGCTTCGTGAAGATTCCGGACGAATGGTCGCGCAAACAGGAAGAGCAGGGGCTTTCGCGAACTTTGTTCTTAGTCGGCAAGATTCTGGCTTACGTCGCCCTCGGCGCGTTCATGATCATTATTTTCTTCAAGAATTTCCGGACGGAAGATGCGCGCGCCATTCCGTGGAAAAGGATTTCGCGGTGGGCGCTTTGGTCGCTGGCGGGGTACATCCTCGTGTTTGGCTTTGGCGATCGTTTTGTCCAGCTTCAGCAGCAATACCAGACGGCAATCCCGTTGAAGATGACTTATCTGATTGCAGCGATTCTTGCGCTATTGGGGGTTGCCGCGGGAATCGGAGCACTCGTATTTGTTTTTGGCTTGGCCTGGTTTTATTGTCGCAAAGCGTTCGGTGAAGAGCGGCTGCCAGGCTGGTCGGGAATGCCGAGCGTGTATTATCGCGACGCATTGTTCGTTGGAGTCGGCGGCTTGGCGGCGCTCGTCGGATTGCAGAGCGCATTGGGCTGGGCGGCCACGCATTGGCAGACGGCGCACCGCTTTCTCCCGGCGGCGTTCGGAAGCGATTTCAGCGCAAAGTTGCCGGCGGCTTCGGAAATTGGTGCGGCGATTTCGCACGCGCTTCTTTACTCAGCGTTGGTTGCGGCGATTGCGGGCTTCGTCGCGGTTTACATCAAGCCGATCGCGCTGCGCTTGCTGATTTTTTTTGCGGGCGCGGCGACGCTCGTTGGCGATTGGGGCAGCACGGGAGATTTTCTCCTAAAATATTTCGCCAGCTGTGTCTTGCTGGGGGTTATCGTTATCGGCGTCCGCTGGATTGCAAAATTCAACCTGCTTGGCATTTTTTTGGTGGTCATGGGCGCTTCATTGGTACCTGCTGCCTTGGTGCTGCTGAAGCAGGAAAATGCCTTCTACCGCGGAAATGGGCAGGCGATTCTTGCAGGCTTCTTGATTCTGCTGAGCTGGCCCCTTCTGAAGTGGGAATTCTTCCGCCCAAGCCCTGAGCCAAACCAGGGCAACCCGGGGTAGCTTTTCCACAATCCGAAACAAAAAGGCCTCTCATTTCGTTGTACAGAGAAGAGGTGGCTGCTCACCCGATGGGTGTCTCTGCGTCCAAACCGGAAGAGGTTGCTATTCTCCGACTGGTCGCGGGGATTGTTTTGCGCTAAAGTGTTCCTGTTCAATGCGATACAGGGCTGTTGGGCGCGAATAGAAAGCGAATATGCCACTTTCCCGATGGGTGTTGGCTTTGGCCGATAGTTCCGGCCGGACAAGCGGCTCTGCCGCCGCTCTCGCAACGGTGACCTCCTTGCCCAACCTCGACGAGAGGGCCCTGGTATCCCAAGCTCAGGCAGGCAATCGCGCCGCTTTTGAAGAACTTGTCCGCCGCTACGACCGGGACGTCCTCCGCCTTGCTTTGAACCTCATGAAGCGCCCGGAAGACGCGCGCGACGTCTATCAGGAAGCCTTCCTCAAGGTTTACCGCAACCTTCACCGCTTCCGTTTTGAGTGCAGCTTCTATACCTGGTTGTACCGGATCGTCACCAACGTTTGCCTCGATCATCTTCGCCGCCGCCAAGCTCGCCCGGAAGACCAAGCTCCCGAGATTCATCCGAATCGCATGGAAGAAGGCCCGCGCGACTTCTTCGACTACCAGAAGGAACATCGCCCCACGCTTGATCCCGAGCGCAGCCTCATCGGCAAGGAGATTCAATCGCGCATCGCGCGTGCCATGGAGCGCCTGTCGCCTCGCGAGCGCGTCGTTTTCGAAATGAAGCACTATCAAGGCTTGAAGCTTCGAGCCATCGGCGACGCGCTCGGCACGACCGAAGAGACCGTGAAAAATTCCCTCTTCCGCGCGACGCGCAAATTGCGCAACGAATTGGCAGGTTTGCGATGAGCCAGACGCCCAAACTCACGCGCTGCGAAGACGTCGCTCCTCTTCTTGTTTTCTACGCCTGCGACGAAATCACATCTGAAGAACGCGAGCAGATCGTCGCTCACCTTGCTATTTGCAGCGGTTGTCGCGCCCAGCTTTCCGAAGAAGACGTCCTTCAGGCTGCGATTGACCGAATGCCCCAGGCCGCCGATCAGTTTGAATCCTCAGGAGTCCTCCTCGCCCAGTGCCGCAGTGAACTTTCCGAATCGCTCGACGAACTCTCCGCCCCCAAAGTCAAAGAACGCTGGGAGCCCTTCGGTTGGATGCGTGCGTGGATGGCGTTGCGCCCGGGCTGGAGCGCTGCTGCTCTTTTACTTGTCGGCGCCATTGTCGGAACGCAGGCGCTTCAGTGGCTCCCGTTCGGCACAGGCAACGGTTCTGGTCCTGGACTAAAAGTTCTCGCGGCGCCGATACTCACAGAAAAGCAGCTCGACAATATGGAAGTCGCGGGTATCAATTCTTCGCGGTCAACGGGAAAGATTCAGATCCAACTTAACGCCGAACAGCCGATGACTCTTTCGAGCGACGAGAACGACGCTGACGTTCGGCGCGTCTTGACCTTCGTCGTCACCAACAGTGATCGGTTTCATGCCGGCCTTCGTCTTGATTGCGTGGAAGCCCTGCGCGCAGCTGCAAACGACGAGCAAGCACGCGGCGCATTACTTGCCGCTGCTCGCAAAGATCAAAACCCCGCTGTGCGTTTAAGGGCGCTTGATGCGTTGCGTGACATGGCGAGTATGCCTGCCGTTCGCGATGTATTGCTGGAAACCCTTCAGCACGACCCGAATCCCGGCGTTCGCGTGGAAGCGATTAATCTTTTGGTCCGCGCGATCGAGTCCGGCAGCGAATTGCCGGAACTGGCTCCGGAAGCCCCGGATTCCGAATCTCCAATGCAAGGCATGGCCCCGCAAGCCTTGCCACTTCCGGGCCGGGAGTCCGAGCAGCGCATCCTTCGCGCTTTGGACGAACTTCGCCAGCATGACTCAAATCGCTATGTCCGTTTGCGGAGCGCCGCAGCGCTTCGCCAGATTGCACAACAGGATATGCAGTAGACAAGACACGATCTTCAGCGCATCGCAGAAAGTTTCGAAACTTAATGATTCAATGCAGCAAATCGAAAATGATGTCGCGTGCGGCTACGTCGCTTCGCAAACGCAAATGGTTTTTTCTAATTGTTCTTTTCGGCTGTTCAGCTTTCTTGCCGTTCGCCAGCGCGGCCACGCAACGTGCCACGCTTGATCGTGCTGGCGTTCTCAATACGCGCGATGGCCTGACGCTCAAAGTCATCGCCGATGAGGGCTCAATCACCATCGTCACGCTTGATCGCGGCGCGTCTCCCGTTGTCCGCTACTCGGTTCATGTGGAAACGGACTTGCGCGGCAATATGGCGCAGCAAATCATCGAGCGCTACTCAATCACTGCGAAAGCCACCGCCTCCGGTGTCGAAATCGTCGGTGCGCTTCCTCCGCAACCCCCTCACGGTGCACAATTCTCCGTCCATTTCGAAATCGCGGTCCCCGCAAACTACAACCTCGACATCAACACTGAAGTCGGCGACATTGAGACGACGGACATTGGCGGAACAGCTTCCCTCGTCACGCAGGGCGGCAACATTCACACGCAGCGCATCGGCAGAAATGGTATGCAAAGCTCTCTCGGCCGCCCCGTCGCTAAGCTGATCACGGAAGGCGGCCACATTCAGATTGGCGACGTACTCGGCGATGTTTCCGCGTTCACTGCTGGTGGCCATATCGTCGCCGGCTACATCTCCGGGGAAGCCAATCTGCACACTGGCGGCGGCCACATTCGGGCTACGGGCATCGGTGGCCGCGCTGAGCTTGTCACCGAAGGCGGAAACATCTCCGTCGGCAAAGCCGCAAAATACGTTTCCGTCAAAACCGGGGGCGGACAGATTGATTTCGGTGAAGTCGCCGGCTCCGTGCACGCCCAAACCGGCGGTGGCGGCATTCGCGTCATGTACGTCGCAGGTCCCATGGAGGTCGAGTCCAGCGGCGGCAGCATTTGCCTCACGCGCGTCGCCAGCTCCGTTCGCGCCGCAACTGGTGATGGCACCATCACCGCCTGGATCAACCCCGATTCGCAGTCTTCCCCGGTTCACCTTGCCGGTGCATCCCAACTTTCGTCCGGCTCGGGCGATATCATCGTTTACCTCCCGCGCAATCTCGCTGCAAACATCGAAGTCATCGTAGAAACGGGCGGTGAGAAACGGATCGAAGCTGATCCTGCGCTCGCTCTTCAGATCAATAGTTCCGGAGCAGGCTTCGCAAAAGGCTGGCGTTCTCTCAACGGCGGTGGCGCTCCGCTTCGCCTCAAAACAACCGCAGGAAAAATCAAATTGCAGTTTCTTGATTCGGAGACAGGCCTTCGCGATTCTCTCATCCGCGACCAACGCGAACGCTTGGAGAACGCCGCTGTCGTCGCTCCCGCATCCCCGTCGCCTACTCCCGCTCCCGCTGCACTTCGTGATTTGGAGTCTTCCTGGACGAGCAAACTTGAGCTGAAGTTATTGGGTGGAGTCCGTATCGACTCCGAGACGTTTCAGCAACACATCACTTACAAACCACTCCCGGAATATCCCCTTTCCGCACGCAAGGGGGGCGTTCGCGGAAGAGTTCGTCTACAAGTCCGCCTCACGCAAGATGGCCATGTTCAGATTGACAAAGTCGTGGAAGGTTCTGAGCCTTCGCTCGTGGATGCTGCCATCGCCGGCGTGAAACGTTGGCGCGGCATCCCGGGGGTGATGGGTGGCAAAAAGGTAGACGTCATTTCCACCGTGCGGTTTGATTTTCAGTAGCGCTGATAAAGGGTCTGCATTGCTTTGATTTTGGAAAGGGTTCTCGGGTCCTCGGTTCGCAGATTTGTTCTCGAAGGGAGTACCAGCCATGCTTCGAAAGATCCTGTTCGTTTCTGTTCTGGTTGTGCTTGTCCTCACGGTTGCAGCAGTTCCTGGTTTCGCAGTCTCCAAGCAGTTTGATCAAACCTATCCACTTCAACCCGGCGGTACATTCGAACTGCAAAACGTGAATGGCCCCGTCGAAGTACAAGGCTGGGACCGCGATGTGGTGGAAGTTCACGCCGTCAAAACAGCCAAGCGCAACGAGGCGGACCTCGAGCGCGTCACGATTCAAGTTGCCGCCAAACCGCGATCGATCTCCGTTTCCACGCATTACCCTCAGGATGAAGGCGTGGAGGTCGCCGTCGAGTATGTCATTCACGTTCCTCACGGCGCTCACGTCGAGCACATCGGCACTATTAACGGCACTCTGGTCGTTGCCGGAGTCGAGGCTGTGGACGATCTCCACACGGTCAACGGCAACATCGAAGTTTATGACGGCGGTGAAAGCGTCCATGCCCGCACCACCAATGGAAACATTCATTTGGAACTCGCACACTTTCGTGGCGGCACCGGTGCCTCGGCAGAAACGACCAACGGCTCCCTCCTGGTCGCCCTGCCCAGCGATATTGGAGCTGATCTGGAAACGCGCTGCCTGAATGGAAATTTTCTTTCCGAAATGCCTGTCGCGATGGAAAGTACGCTGCGTCCCCGTGAGATGCATGGGCGCCTGGGCAAAGGCGGCGCGCCGATCAAACTCAGTACTATCAACGGTGGAATTCGCATCGTCATTTTGCGCGCGACGGTTTAGCCGCACCTGCGTCTAAATCCCGCAGAAAGGAAGGACGACTCCATGACGAAACGAAATCTTCTCATTGCCGCAGGGACTGCGGCTCTTGGCCTCGCTCTGGTTGCACTACCTGGCCTCTCAAAGCAGACTCAGCCCCAGCAGGACCAATCCGTCGCCTCACTCAAGCGCGAAATCGCCGAACTTAAGGCCAAGCTCGCCGCGGCGCAACAAGTCGAAGAGTTGGCGGTGCCGGAAATCGAAGCAGAACCCGAAATTTCCTTGGACCGCGAAATCTTCAACATCGAAGAGCCCCAAGTGGTGCAAGCTCCTTCCCCTCGCAAATTGGTGATGTCATTGGACGGCGAAGGCGGCAGTTGGCTTGGCGTTGAAACTCAGGAAGTCAACGCGGAGAAAGCCAAGGAGCTCAAGCTCTCCGGTGAACACGGCGCATTGATTGGAAAAGTGCTCTCGGACAGCCCCGCCGCGAAGGCAGGTTTGAAGGAAAATGACGTCGTAACGGAAATTAACGGCCAGCGCGTGGAGGGGACGGCACAATTTCGTCGCATGATTCGCGAAATTCCTGCAGGCAGAACTGTGCAACTATCCGTGTGGCGTGATGGCAAGCAACAATCGATTACGGCCACGCTCGGTAAGTCCGAAGAGCGCCATAAGGCCCTAATGAAGGTCTCGCCGCAAACTTTCGCCTTTCGCGTTCCGGAAATGCCTGAAATTCCCGACGTTCCCAGTTTTGCGTGGAACGGCAGGTTTCTCGGAGGCAATCCGCGCCTTGGCATCGATGCAGAAGATTTGAGCGGCCAGCTCGGCAGCTTCTTCGGCGCGCCCGACGGCGAGGGTATTCTTGTCCGCAGCGTGAACAGTGATTCCCCTGCGGAAAAAGCCGGCGTTAAGGCTGGTGACGTCATCACCACGTTCAATGGCGAGCGCATTCGTTCGACGTCTGAGCTCCGCGAAAAACTGGCTAGAGTGGAAGCCGGCAAGACCGCCACGCTCGGCGTGCTTCGCAACAAGAGCAATGTAACCGTGACTGTCGAACTGCCCGCGCCTGCTCCCAAAGAAAAGCGCAAGATCTCAGTTCGCACCAACATCTAAAGTTTGCAGACCTAAGTAGCGAAGGCCCCCGCATCCCGCGGGGGCCTTTGCTTTTTGCCCTTGCGTTCTACATCTTCCCGTCTTGCCCGTATTTCTTCATCAGTCGAAACGGTCTTCTCACTGCGTCAGAAATCCAAGAGCGTCTCGTTTCCGCACCTTCTACCCAATCTTCTTCGGTTGGCGAGAGCGAAAGGCGAAACAAATATGCAGGCCCCGCTACCAAGCCGCCACGCATGTTCATTCGAAACATGGCGCGCTGCATCAGGCTTGGCGGCGCAAACCCTGCATAGGGCAGCCAGCCCAGGATGCGCTCGCAAATTCGTTTCGTTGCGCTGTCCCTTGTCACATCATCCTTCATTTCGGTTGGAATCTCTGTGCGCAGCAACTCCTGCACGAGGCGCAGCGCCACGCGTACCATTCGCTCGGCGCCCACAGCCTTCGCAGATTCTCTGACGACTTCCCAATCCAGTTGTGTCCCTCCCGCTGCCATCGCCGCCACGTCTGCCACCCACATCAGTCGTTCCCAAAAGTGTTTCGCTCCGTGAATACAGATCAGCACGAACTCGTCTTCCGGAGAAAGAGCGGGAACGCTGTTCCCATCCAGCGCGACGAGCGTTTGCCGCGCAAAATAATCCTCCATGGGCAGCGGCCTCGGAAAATAGCGAAACGTGTGCTCCGTATGCAGTTCCACAAGCAAACTCGTTCCCGGCTTCATGAAAAGGTATTCGCCGGGAATCTTGCCAGCCTCGATCGCAGCCAGCGGGACGTCAGGATCGTATCCGCAATGAGTTAGCACTCGTGTTGCCGCAAGCAGATCGCGCGCGCGAATCAAGAAATCCAGGTCCACGTACTGCCGTAGTCCAGGATCTCCATGGGCGCGCACGGAGAGCACGGGACCTTTCACAACAATCGATTCCACGCCTGCTGTTCGGAATTTTTCGAGGAGCCGGAACAATTCGGCCGTCATGCTCAGCGTAAACAGGAGCTGCGCCCGATGTCGCTCACGCAAGTTCTTCTCAATTTCCGTGGGGGTCGCTTCTGTGCGCAGCTTCGTGTGCAGCTGCGCTATGACTCCATGCTCTTCGGCCAGAGAAAGCAGTGAGCTCCAATTCGGCCTTTTGGCAAGCAGTGAATGGATCTGCTCCGCATTCGCGCGGGGCGAACAGCACTCGAGCAGCAGTGGCCACTCGACTTCCAGAAACTCTGTCCCGAATGGAGGAATCTCCCCCAAGGTTTTTCTCCCGAACTATTGCGTCAAGTTTATGCGAGAAAAGGCGAAGAATTCAGCGGGAATACCGGTCGGAAATCTCCCCGGCTCTTCGAAACGCGTCTTCCACACGCGCAAACGTATGCGGAAAGTGTTCCGCTGCCTTAACCGCAACTTGTTCCAGTGGCGTTTTGCCGTCCATCGCCATCAACAGCCAACGTTCCGCAAGGCCTGCCTCGGAAAGCACGGGCACAAATTCCGCGGACCGTTTGCGCAACGAACCGGGCGTGATTCCGCCGCCTTGAAATGTGGACTGCTGGTAATTCACCGCATCCCGCCCGGTCCGTGCTTCGATTCTGAATTCCCAGCGCCAAACGTAATCCGTCCCGATCAGATCTGCGTGCAGTGCCGCGCAGACTCTTTCACCTGCCTCGACGTTCACAGGGTGGAGAAGCGGCAAGAAAACTTGCCCATACACACTGTCTTTCGCTCCCGGCTCTGTGGAAAATCCGATTTCCCCAAAAAGGCTGGTCTCAAACCACAGCGTAAACCCATGTACAGTTCCCGCCCGCGTACACGTAAACTGCAGCGCGCTCCCTGCCCGCGGATTCGCCCCGTTCAGATAATCCAGCACGTGCCATTCCTGCCCGTCTGACATGAGTTGCCCGGCCTTACACTGACGCTTGTACATCGTATTCAGGACTACGGGCAGCGCTGCCTCGAGATCCAATCCCGCGACGCTTTTCCACGGTTCTATGATTCGCTCGTAATTTTCCGAAGCTTCCACAAGCGCCGCACATAATTTGTCCTGCTCGGGAATCATGCTTCCCTGTTCGGCCAGGAATCGCTTCCGCGCATCATTCAGAGCGAGTATCCCTTGTCCGAACAGTGGCAGCGCGCCTCGAACGTCCGATACGACTACGTTTGCCTGTTCCGGAAGCAGAATCTGCCGTGAATCACCGCGAAGGAACTCAATCCGTTCCGACATCCCATTCGCAACCGCGAACTGTCGCCCAAATTCGATTACGCCCTCCGTGTCAATCGCATATACTTTTCGCGCGCCCGCTTTGCACGCAAGAAGGGCAAATACTCCCGCGCCGCTGCCGATATCCACTACGCTGTCGCCGGGTTTTACTGCCCGCGCGATTGCTGCGCAGTAGGCGGGAAAGCGTAGCTCGTCCGCTACCATCTCTCCGAATTCATCAAGTGAATACATCTATCCCTGCTGAATGGACAGCCGCTGCCAATCTCCTGTAGTCGTTCGCACATCTTTTTCAATCATTTCACACAGACTTCCGATTTTCGCCGCGTCCCGGTGCGGTATTAGCCTCTTGCATGGCACATGATTCACCAGCCGGCTCAACAATTCAAATTCCGTCGCGCGCTGCTCCCGCGTTAGAAACAGGTTCATATAGGTGTTCCTCACGAGATCCAACAACGCCTCTCGCGCCGAGATTTCTTCTATTCGCGGGGCCATTTCTTCCTCAGACCGAGCGCCCAGCAGATAAGTCGTCCCGAGCGGCATCCGGAATGGCTCGAATTTTGCGCGAACTCCATCGAGTCCCAAGAATTTCTTGTTCCACGTCGGCGTCAAATTAGGCAGCGCGTCTTTTGATCCCAACAGCTTTTCTACGGCGTCCGGCCATAGGCACATTCGGGGATATCCGGGCTCAACGTAAAACTTCCCCTCGGCTTCGTGCAAAGCCGCGATGTCTTCACATAATCCGGCCGCTCCGCGCAGCGCCAGCGCCGCCGCCGTCGTGGACTTTCCCGCACCGGCGTCTCCGGCAATTGCCACTGCGGCATCACCAATTCGAACTGCGCTTGCATGTAGCGGCGTCACTCCGCGTCGGCGAAGCACAAATCCCATCACCGGTCCAAGGAGGTATGTTGCAAGATCTTCAATCGTTAGCGGAGGGGAATAACTTCCCCAAACAAGCTCGGCTTCCGCATCCAAAAAAAATTCCGTGCCGTCACTGTAGGAAAGTTGGAAAAATCCGCCGCCCTTGGATCTCCGCACGATAAAAGCAGGATCACCGGATTCCGGCTCAGCGCGTAGGGAATGAATCACTTCGAAAGGCAGGCGGGTGGCTTCGATAGCCCACTCCGGTCTCAGCTTTGTCGTAAGGCAAACAGGCCGGGACACACTTGTCTCGTTCGCTTGCCTTAATCCAGGTAGCTCAGCGTCAGACCGCAATGACAAGCCATATGCAATGTATTCGTAGTTCACAAGAGAGGAGGGAGAGGGCAGGTTATTCCGGAATCTCTTAGCGTCCAGTGCGCCGCATATTCGCGACCGCCCCGCCATCAAGACGACTGCGGGGGCCCTTTGTCTTTGTCATTTCGGTCAAATCCCCATATACCTGCAACTTCGGGGCCTGATACACCTTCTTCGGCGGCACAGTTGCCGGCGATTTCATGTGTGATCTCCCTCAACGACTCTACTGAATCCCTCTTTTCATTTCAACGCTTTTTAGCCACCGCCCTAGTGACACCGGTCTCAGATTTTCGTAAAGTGCTTCCTTGTCATCGGACTTCAGGCAATTTTCCAGTCGTTCAACATCGACCATATCTTCGATCCAGATTTTTTCTTTAAGTGGCCCTGGGCTCCATCTTTTTTTCGATACGTGCAGCTCCAGGGGATCTTGTGCAAGCGGACTCTTCCGCCGCTCCAACGTGTCCTTCGGCAATTCCCCCTTCATCGCCCGCCGGACTAATTGCTTATTCATGCACCACGATATCGTCGGCAATCGCAGCAGGAAGCGCACCATCCTTCGATCCAACAGCGGGGCCCTCGTCTCGAGCGCCGCGCCGCTCCACGCCGCGTCTTCTCCCTCCAACACATTCGGCCAGAACGGCCCCGTCAGCATCGCATACGGCCCCGGATGCGTTGGATGCTCCGACTCTGGCTTCTTCTGCAACTCCTCAAATCGTTCGCTCAAGTTCAATCGCTTTTCAAAATCTTGTTTGATCCATGCCGGAAATTTTTCGGCTACTCTTCCATTTCCAAACCGACTCCGAATCCGCGTTCGAATGCCCAATCCAAGAACAGGGAACTTTCCTACATTCCATACGTGGCCAAGCACCGCAGCCGTCGCCTCAAGAATTTTTCCTCGCCTCAATATGTGGCGCAGATACGGCCACGCGTGCGCAAGTAACACGTCATCTCCTCCGTCTCCGCTAAGTGCTACGCGCGCAGTCGCAGCAGCTTTTCTATGCTGCTCGACGTGAAACGCTAGAAACGGTTCATGCCGTGGTTCTGGCATCGGAAAATCCGGCATGTCCAATCCCGAAAATGGCTCGTAGTCGCCTCCGTGCAATACTTCAAGCGGAATCCGCAGGTAGTCCGCCACTCGTTGTGCCTCTTCTCCCTCTTCGTCATCAAAGAGTGGCTTGTAGTCAATCGTCTGCGCTCGTACCGCTCCGCCTCCTATGCTTTTCGTCCATGTTCGACTCGCCTCCGCTGCCACTGTCGTCGAATCAAGTCCTCCGCTCATGAAAACAACATTCGTCCCGCTCGCCAGCCTGTCCTTCACTACCAGGTGCAAAATCTCCCGGTAATGCTCGACGTATTCTTCCTTGCGCTTGTAGCGAATCAGCTCCTCAATCGGCAGCTGCGCCCCCCGGCGCAACTTCAATCCATCGTCTGAAAATTCCAGCAGATGCCCGGGCGGCAGCCTTCGGATCTGCTTGTAAACCGTTCGCTCCGGATCGGGGCACCACGAAGCGATCAGATAATCTCCCAAGAAATTCTCGTCCAGCGTTCCCGTAAATCCGGGCGCAACACGCAGCGCGTCCAGTGTGTTGCTGAAACTCAGCACCTTTTCACTCGCGCAATAAAAAAAACTCTTGCTCCCCGTTATATCGCGAAATCCGGACAGTTTTTTCTTCTTCGAGTCCCACAGCACAAAAGAAAAATCACCATCCAGTACCGCAACCGCTGTTTCCCCAAAAATTTGAACCAAGTGCAGCACTAACTCTTCATCCGAAATGCTTTGCTCGACCTTTTCTCCTCTCTGTTCGAAACGTCGGAACAATTCTTCCCGCCCGTCCAGCCGCACGTCCCCCAGCAGCCAGACTCGGCCGTCCAACGAACAGGGCTGCGTGTGCGATTGCGGTGCTGGTCCCGTTTTTAGGAAGGAAAAACAAAAGTGAACATCATGCTGCGACTGGACATGCTGCAAATCTGGCCCGCGGTACGCGATGGCTTTCGCCATTTTTTCGACGCGCCGCGCGTCCTCGCTCGCGTCAACCTCGCTGCTTCCCGGCCGCGCAATCCCTGCGTACCCGCTCATGACTGCGCCGGCGGCATCGAAGAAAATTCCGCTTCGAACGGCGCATAGTGATCATGTAACGATTCGCTCTCATTCAACGCAACGCCCCCGCACTCCACCCACGCGTGCGCTTCAAACTTCGGAGTGTTCTTCTTCACGCCGATGCGCAATTGCGCCGCGATCCCCTGCACGCTCAAAAGATGCAACAGCACCAGCGACTCTTCCAAGCACGACGGATTCCCGATTCCATGTCGCGCGGCCGCGCGCACCATTCGCGCCGTCAGCGCAGCGCGCTCCAGATTTTCACCCAAATTGTTCGTGGAAACATTCTTGGCGGAACTTTGCAGTGAATTCTTCGTTGCCTGAAACCCTTGCAACCTCAGCCGCAGCGCCACCCACGGAAGTAGCACAGCCGCACGCAGAAAAATTCTCCGCGCCGGCGCAGGCAAATTGTTAAACCGTCGAAGCCGTTCCCACATCGGCAGGATACAGCGACAGCAGGCCGTTTTCGACCAACCGTCCCAGCAATTCCGTTAAGTTACTTTGCAAAATTTCCAGCTGCGCATCGTATTCGTCCTGCAATTGCAAGAGCGCCGCCTCCACGTTGGGCGCGGACGTCGCCACCTGCCACATCCGCGTCCCCGTTTCATCCAGCCCGAAATACCGTTCCGTCTCCAAGTTCAGCAGCACCGACTCGCGGTCCATAAATCGCACCAGCACATGTTGCGGAACGACTACACGATCAGCGAGTGAAACCATGAAAACTTCCGCCTCGTTTCTGGGGGCTGTCCAAATCCGGCTGGCTGGAGCCCGCTTCGAATACCCACGCTGCCCCTATTCTAAGCCACACCCCGCGTCCGGTCACCCTGCAACTTTCTCCAACCGCGACACTCTTCTAAAACACCGAATCTCCCAAGTTGTTTCTCTTTTCTGGACGCGCTATAACTTCGCCGTGCCCGATTCCGCAGTCTGCATCGAATCCCTCGTTAAATCTTTCCCTCCCGCGCGCAGCGGTTGGCGCGCTTTTCTTCAGCCCTTCGAACGCCCTTCCATCCCGGCTTTACAAGATGTTTCCTTTTCGGTTGGGGAAGGCGAAGCCGTTGCGCTTCTCGGTGCCAACGGCGCCGGCAAGTCCACTCTCCTTCGTATCCTCTCCACCCTCCTCCTTCCTACTTTCGGCCGCGCTCGTATCGCTGGCCACGACGTCGTCCAATCCCCGCGTGATGTCCGCCGCAATCTCGGCTATCACGCCGGCAGCGACCTCGGTTTTTACGCTCGCCTCACTGGCCGCGAAAACTTGCTCTTCTTTGGCAGGCTCAATCAACTCTCCGCCGGCGCGGTCCACGAGCGCATCGCTCAATTTTCTGCGCGTTTCGAACTCGCCGAAACCCTCGATCGTCAGGTACGCACGCTCTCCTCCGGCACCATTCAACGACTCAGCCTCGCTCGCGCCCTCCTGCATGGGCCACGCGTCCTTCTTCTCGATGAACCTACGCGCAGTCTCGACGCCATCGCCGCGTCATCGTTTCGCCATTTTCTGAAATCCGAACTCTTACAGCGCGGCGCAACTTCTCTGCTCTTCGCTTCGCATTCTCTCCCCGAAATCGAGCTTCTCGCCGACCGCGTCGCCGTTCTCAGCCAGGGTCGCCTTCTCGCACTCGACACCGCCTCAGCCCTCAAGCAGAAAACTTCCTCGGCGACTCTGGAGGAAGCGTTCTTCCGTCTCGCCGGCCACAGACACGACGCGCAGGCTCAACCATGACCTCTCTCTTTCGCGAACTCTGGCTCTTCTTCCGCCGCGACCTTTACATCGCCAAGTCCTATCGCAGTCCCTTCATCATGGAAATCGTGCAAGCTCTCTTCGGCACGGCCATGTTTTATTACGTTGCCCGTTTTGTGGACAGTCCCGAACTCCGCCAGACGCTTCCGCAGAACGGCGGCTATTTCGCCTTTAGTCTCGTCGGTTTTGTTTTTCTTGATTATCTAAACGCCGCGCTCGACACTTTCGACCGCAGCCTCGAAGAGGCCCGCGATACCGGCACACTCGAACATTTGCTCGTCACGCAAACCTCTCTCTCCGCCATTCTTGCCGGCTCTGCGCTCTATCCCTTTGCCGCCACCACGCTGCGCATCGCCGTCTACATCGCTTGGGGTGCGCTTTTCTTCGGCTTTCCTCTTCACTCCGCCAACTGGCTCGCTGTTCTCCTCGTTTTGCTTGTATCTCTCCTCGCCTTCGCCGGTCTTGGCATTCTCTCCGCCAGCTATCTGCTTCTCTTCAAGCGCGGCAACCCCGCCAAGTGGCTCCTTCTCGGAATTTCCAGTATCGCCGGAGGCATGTTGTTTCCCATTTCCATTCTTCCCGACTGGCTCCAATTCCTTGCCCGCCTCAATCCCATCACTTACGCACTTGACGCCATGCGCGCTTCCCTCCTCGGCTCCATCCGTCTTCGTGACGTTCTCCATCCCGTTGCAATCCTGCTCCTTTTTGCCGCTCTCTTGCTCCCTCTCAGCATGTTCTCCTTCGCCGTCGCGCTTCGCCACACAAAATCTACCGGCACTCTTGCCCATCGCTAAAAAGAAAAAGCCGGCGCCCAAATGAAGCGCCGGCTCTTCCAATTTTGTCTTGACGTTTACGTCTTCTTTTTCTTCTCGTTCACCTTCGTGGATACGCCGCCCATCATCCCTTTCAATTGCTCCAGGCCGGCCTTTGCCTCTTTCCCCCACGGTCCATTGGGATCGAGATCAATCGCGTGTTGAAACGCTTCCAGCGTTCCCGGCTTCGGATTCACTTCGATCGAACTCGCTGTTGTCTTGTAAATGCTCGGGTCGGCTACCATGCACGTCGCCAGCAGATACCACGCTTGCGCGTTCTTGGGATCAAGTCCCGTTGACTTCTTCAGCGGCTCGATCGCTTCCTGCTTCTTGTTCGCATTAAACATGATAATTCCGTAGTTCCGCCATGCTTGTGCCGCGTTGGCCGGATCCAGTTCGGCCGCTTTTTGGAATGATGCAGTCGCCTCATCCACCTTCCCGGCTCGACCCTGCACTCCGCCCAGGTTCATGTAATAGCCTGCTGCGGGCTTCAACTCGATCGCGGCCTTGTATGCAGCAATCGAATCGTCTACTCTCCCCGCCGCTTCGTAGGCATCACCCAGCCGTCCCAGAATCAAGGGCAGGTTCGAATCCTTCTCAGGCGCGGCCGCCTTTGACGCCTCAAATTCTGTTACCGCTTTTCCCGCCTGTTCGCTCAACTGCTGCTTCAGCGCATCCCTCTGGTCCAACGGCGCCTTCGCCAAATCCGCCTTTGTTTGCTTCGCCGCATTCAGCGCAACATCACCGGCATCGAAATGCGACTTCATGCCGCTCACTTTCTTGCTCTCTTCGTTTCGTTTCTTTACCTCAGCGACATATTCCGGATTTTTCTTCCCCACCAATTCCAGTAAATTCAAATCCGCGGGAATCGTTTGCCCACTAGATACCTTCACCTGCCCTGCCACATACGGATCCTTCTGGTAAGGCAGCATCACGGAAATCTTGTACGTCCCCGTCTTCAATCCAGAGAACGTATACTTGCCGTTCGCGTCCGTCTTTGTTTCGGACTTCACCCCTTGCTCACCTTCCAGGCTCAACGCGTAGTTCGGCCACGGCTTCCCTTCCAGATCCAAAAGTGTTCCGGTAATCGAGGAATCCTGCGCTTTCGCTCGCGGTGCTGCACCCAGCACCATCAACGCGGCCACTACTCCTGCGATCGCCAGTGTCCTAGCCCATTGCTTCATGCTCGCTTCTCCTTTTGCCTGCCCACCGCAGGCGGGCCTGCAAGCCGCTTTCGCGGCCAATCCTTTGCGCCTCCTCCGGACGTTTCGGAGAGGTCCTCTGATTGCGCCTTATTATCTTCTCATCCGCGTCGGATTCCAACCCTCAGGCACGGGCCAGCGCTTTGCGCTTGTAGGGGATCGGGTCTGGACTTCCCGCTTCCGCAAATGCCGCGAGCCGCAACAAGCAACTGTCGCAGACTCCGCAAGCTTCCTGCTCGCTCTGGTAGCACGACCAGGTTAGATGCAGCGGAGCGCTTAGCTCGATGCCTTTGCGAATAATCTGGTTTTTCTTCATCCCGATTACTGGCGTCACAATTTCTATCTGCGCCTCCGGACGCGTTCCCACGCGGATCAATTCCTGAAACACTTTGTAATACTCCGGCCGGCAGTCCGGATACCCCGAACTGTCTTCCGCCACCGCGCCGATGTAAATAAAATTCGCGCCAATCGCTTCCGCCCAGCTCACCCCCACGGAAAGAAAATGTGCATTGCGAAACGGTACGTACGTAACCGGAATCGTGCCTCCGTGTGGCCCCGTCTTATCCAATGCGTTTTCCGGCACTGCAATCCTTGCATCGGTTAACGCCGATCCGCCAATCGCCCGAAAATGCTCCAGCCGCACCATCAACCGCTCGCGCACTGCATAAAAATCCGCTATTCCCTCAAACGCCTGCCGTTCGCGCGCTTCCGTTCTCTGTCCATAGCTCGCATGCAGTAGCGCAATCCCATCCGATCCGTGTCGCTCGCGCGCCATCGCCGTACACACGCACGAATCCATTCCTCCGCTTAGCAAAACTACCGCTTTTTCCTTGATTCCCATGACTAATCCCTAGACGCCTCTCGTCGCCGGATGCCACACAAACTTGTGCAACTGCAGTCCCAATCTCACCGGTAATCCATCCTCTAACATCCACTCCACCAGCTGCCGAGGCTCCAGTCCCTTCCACTTTCCCTCCGGGTCATCGAACACAGGCGAAAATAAGACCTGCCTCACTCTTTCGCTCAACCGATGCTCCCTCGTGAACTCTCGCGCAAACTCGTAGTCCTTCCGCGTTGAAATCACGAACTTAATTTCATCGTTCGAATCAACCGCTTCCAGATTCTTCATCTCGAACGTGTCCGCTTCTCCCGAATCCGGACACTTCACGTCCATAATCTTGATCACTTCGCGCGGGAGCCGTCCCACAAACTTCTCTCCGCTCGTCTCGATCATCACCGTGTATCCTGTGGCAACCAGTTTTTCCGCCAGAGGATAAATCTCTTCCTGCAAAAGCGGCTCTCCTCCCGTCAATTCCACCAGCGGCACTGCCGCATCAGCACCCGAATGACCTGCGCCACGCCCCGCCAATTCGTCCACGCGCACCATCACCTCATCCACGCTCATCTTCTTTCCGCCATGAAACGCATACGCCGTGTCGCACCATGTGCATCGCAAATTGCACCCGGTCAACCGCACAAACACACACGGCAGCCCCGCCCGTGTCCCTTCGCCTTGTATGCTCTTGAATATTTCCGTGATGAACATAAAATAGAAGACCAATCGTCCAGCTTATGGGAACTGCGTTTTCTTGCGATCCCGCCGCCCAAACCACCAAAACCCCAGTCCCAACGCCGCCACAATTCCCGCTAGTTTCCAATACGGCGGTTCCAGTCCCATCGATCGCAAAACCAGCACGTATCCAATCGCCACTACAGCCGCAGGCACCAACACAATCAAAAACGCTCGATTCATCTCCGGAAAACCTTCCGTGCGCCTAAGGCCGGTACACCGCGCTTGCCGTATCCGTTTCCCACACAATCGCTTCCGTCAACCGGGCTCCCGGCGGCAATTCCTTTAGTTGCGCGCTCAACTTTTCATAAAAATACTTCGCCATGTTTTCCGCAGACGGATTCGTCGTCTTGAACGCATCCAAATCGTTCAAGAACTGGTGATCCAACCCCGCGATAATTCCGCGCAGCGCATGCTTTACGTGCGTAAAATCCACCAGCAGTCCGATGTTGTCCAGTTGCGGGCCTTCAATCGAAACCTGCACGCGGTAGTTGTGCCCATGGACGTTCTCGCACTTCCCCTTGTATCCGCGCAACGCGTGGCCCGACGAAAAAGTCTCTTCCACACTCACTCGAAACATAATTCTCCCAAAATCGCTCCAGCCTCTCGCTCTTTCCTCGGAACAATCTCGGCACTCTCAGGCGGGGCTCGGCGCTTCCATAAATCGCGCAACGTCAGACAATTCCTGCGTCTTCTTGTACGCCGGCAGCGACTCTAAGAAAATTTTACCATACGCCATCCGCTGAATCCGCGTGTCCAGCAAAGCCAGAATTCCTCGGTCTGTCTTCGTTCGAATCAGCCGCCCAAATCCCTGTTTCAGCGCCAGCACAGCCTGCGGCACCTGATATTCCGCAAACGGATTCCGCCCTTCCTCCTCGAGCGCCTTCACTCGCGCCGCCACGATCGGATCGCTCGGCACCGCAAATGGCAGCTTGTCCACGATCACGCACGATAGCTGCTCTCCTGGCACGTCCACGCCCTGCCAAAAACTCGCCGTTGCAAACAACACTGCCCCGTCCGTGTTCTTGAACCGCTCCAGCAGCACCGACCGTGGTGCCGTCCCCTGCAATAGAAGCGGGAACTCAACCTTCGTCCGAATTCGCTCGTACAAATCGTTCATCTGCGCATAGCTGGTGAACAAACAAAACGCCCGCCCCTGGCTCAGTTCCAGCAATTCCGCAATTTCATCCGCCGCTTTGCCCGCAAATCCCGCATCGCGCACATCCGGCATCTTCTTCGGCAAATAGAGCAATGCTTGTTCGCCATAATCAAACTCGGGCGGCAGCGCTTTCTCCTTCGCATGATCCAGTCCCAGTCGCTGCCGCACATAGTCGAATCGTCCGCCCACTGTCAGCGTCGCCGAAGTCAAAATCACTGTATCGAACTGTTCGAAAAGTCTCTCCCGCAAAATCTGGCTCACGTCAATCGGCGTCGCCGCCAGGAACACTCCCTTGTTTCGCCGTTCGAACCAATACACAAAATTTCCTTCATTCGATTCGAACAAAAAGGACATTTCCTGCCGCAATTCGAAACTCCGCCGCGACAATCGCAGCAACTCTTCCGGCTTTTGCGCCGTCGCCGCAAATTCCGTCTCCAGCGATTTCAGCGCCTGCGCCAGCTCGTCGTACGCCTCACGATTCTGCTCTAGAAATGCCGCCCGCTCTGCTCGCGTGAACGGAAATTTTCCATCTTTCGCCGGAAACGCCTCAAAAAACGTCCGGCTCCGTTCCCGGATTTTCTGCGTCCTTCGCAACAACGACGGTGTCCCCAAATGCAGCAGACGTAACGCAACATCCGCGTCGCGCGCTAGCTCCTCAAAGCGGAAATTCGAAATTTGTCGCCCGAAATAATCGCTCGCTACATCTTCGATCTCATGCGCCTCGTCAAACACAACCGCTCCATACTCCGGCAGGATGCTCCCGAAATCGTCCTGCTTCAGCGCCAGATCCGCAAAAAACAGATGGTGATTCACGATAATTAGATCCGCTTCCTTCGCGCGCTGGTGCATCTGCGTCACAAAACATTCGTTGAAATTCGCGCACTTCTGGCCTGTGCACGTCTCGCGGCGCGCATCCAGCCTCGGCCACAATTCCGAATCGTCCGCCAAGAACGTGAGTTCCGCGCGGTCGCCCGTTTCCGTGAGTTTGCTCCAGTCGCGAATCTGCCGGAACGCGTCCATCTCCTCCATCCCGCGCAGCAACGGCTGATCCGCCATTTGATGCAGTTTCGCTTTGCACAAAAAATTCGAGCGCCCCTTCATCACCGCTACCTTCAGATTTGGCGCAAAATATTTCTGCAAAAACGGCACATCCTTTTGATAGAGCTGCTCCTGCAGCGATTTCGTCGCCGTCGAAATCACCACGCGCCGGCCGCTCGAAATCGCCGGCAGCAAGTACGCCAGCGTTTTTCCCGTCCCCGTTCCCGCCTCCACAATCGCGTGCCGGTGCGACTGAAATGCATCATGCACCGTCTCCGCCATTTCCAGTTGCGCTGGCCGGTGCTCGTATCCCGCCGTCATGCACCGTTCTAGCAATCCCCCCGGCCCAAACACATCCTGCATGCTCGGCGCCTGCAGAGCCTCCCGTGTGCTCTCCGTTCGAACGCCACCCTCGCGCTCCCCTGGGTCCAAAAACTCCCGCTCGTCCCCGGGCCGGCGCGCATTCTCTTCTTCATCCAGCGGCACATACACCCGTTCCCTCGTCGCTCCTGCCGCCGCAGCCTTCTTCTTTGGCTCCTGCTCGCTCTTTTTCGTCCCTTTTGCCAATTCGTCCTAAATCCCTTCGCCGTTTCGAACCGATTTCCGCCCCGTCAACTTACCACACACTCCGCCGCTCTCCCCAATCGCCCTGGTGTTAGCACTTGAACAACTCATCCCTCTTTACCTGCCCAGTCTTTTTCTAAGGCGCTAAAGTTTTCGTGTGTCTGAGTTTTATATTGCTCTCGAACACAGCCGCGCTTTGCGGTGAATTCTCTTCCATCGGTCTTGGGGTGCGCAATGAAACGTTCTTATCTTCCTCTCGGCTTTTCAGTCTTTCTTATTCTTGCCTCTTTCTCGCTCAGCTCCTGCAGCGGTCTAAATAGCACCACCGTGACCCCTCCTCAAAACGGCACCTTGATCCTGGTCCTTAAGGCAAATCCTCCTGCTCCTTCCTCCGGTCTTTCGCTTCTCTCATTCGCGGGCACGGTTACCGGTGTTTCTCTTACGCCCTCCACTGGAACCACTTCCACTCTCGCGGCCACCACGTTTAATGTCGAATTCACTCGCCTCACCAGCGACACCTTCTTCCTTGGCACCATCTCCGCTCCCGCCGGCGCCTACACTGCCATCACCATCACCTTCGGCGCGCATACGGCCACGTTCTGCACACAGCCTACTGTCGGCGTCGCAGGCTGCAGCGCTGCTGTCACGCAGGTTTCTGGCGCTTCCGGTTCCGCCACCGTCACCACTCCCATCACCATTACCGCCAGTCAAAATTCCAGCCTCGCCCTCGTCGCCGATTTGGGTAAAGCCATCACGGCCACCGGCCAGATCATCACTGCCGTCAATCTCGGCGCCACAGGCGTCTTCTCAACCTCCGCAATTCCCGGCACTTCTGATCTCACTTCGTCTCAACTCGCACATGTCGAAGACATCTTCGGCATCGTGACCAGTGCGACCGTCAGCACTCACACCATCACCGTCCAAACTGCTACCCACGGCTCGATCACAGCAGTTCAAGGATCTTCTGCCGTTTACGACGCTAACGGCTGCACTGTTCAGGATTTTACTTGTGTCGTCGTAAATCATGTCGTCAGCCTCGACGCAATCCTCAACTCTGACGGCACTTTCACCTACACCTACTTCGACCCCATCTCCCCGACGGCAAATGACTTCGTTGAAGCCCTCGTCACCACTCCTGGCAACTCCGTAACAAATCAATTCAACGTCGTCGCTACGGACCTCAGCCTCGCTTCCTCCGGTAGTCTTATTTCCGGCAAGATCGCCCTCGGCGAGGCAGCCGTCGTCACCATTTCTACTAGTCCCGCCCCTGTTCCTTTCATCATCGACAACAAGGGCCTTTTTGTTCCTTCCAATTCTTTCGCCGGCGCTACTGACGCTTCTGTCGTCCAACCCGGCCAAACTGTCCTCATTCCCGTCACGGCCTTCACCGCCAAGAACGGCACAACTCCCGCCGCAATCACTACACGCAGCCTCGCCCTTCGCTACACCCGCGTCTCCGGTACTGTCGCCACTACTGGCAATCCCATCTTCTCCGTCAATCTTCTGCCGCCGTTCTTCGGGATTGCGGGCAACGCGCAAATGGAGGGATCCTCCACTTTCACCTCTCTGGACGGGTACACTCCGCCTCTCAGCGTCGCTGGCGGAGACAATGTCTCCGCTCGGGCTCTCTTCTTTGGCCGTGGGCTCGCGCCTTCCTTCTCGACCGGAACGGTTCGCAAGCAACCCTAACTTTTCTTTTTGATTTTCCGCCTCCGCAAAAGGCGCGGGCTCCCCAACTCATCGGGGAGCCCGCTTTTCTTTTATGTTTCCTTTAAATGGCCGGCGGCGGTATCGGTATGCTCGGCGTCGCCGCTCCCGGCAATCTCCGATACAGCGCTAGAGAAATCGCTCCAAATCCCCAAAACATTACAGCTAACTTAAAGAAGAGCTCCAGAATGTGCACTTGGTGAATGATCGGCACCACCACGCCCAAAATCACCATCCCCAGTGCCATCCGCCCGACGCGTCCCCAAGTATCATTCGCCGGGCCAAGTATCCATCTTCCGAGCAGTCCACCGAACACAATCTGCGCGGAGAATAGCATCACCAGCCACAAGATAAATCCGAGTATTCCCAGCGGCGCTCCTACGAACGTGACGCAAGCAAGCAACGCCGCAACAAACAAGCTGATCATCACCAGCAATCCCAGTCCTATGGATACTCCAACCCGCTCTGCTGCCTGAACGCAATCCTTAGCAAACGTCGGCATCAAGTGAATGAGTACAAGTCCATACAGAACGAACGCCGAAGTCCACAACAAACGCCACAAATAGTAGCCGCCGCCGCTGTGCTCGCGTGGTCTTTCGGCGTGCACGTAATCAACGGCCGACGCCAGTTTCGCCTTCGGGGAAACCTCCGGCGGCTTCACTCCCTCGTAGCGAATGGGGCCGCCCACCTGGGCCGTGTCCCCGATGGAAAGATTCTGCGCCTTTAAACGAATCCCGCCGTCCACTTGACCGGACAGATCCAGCCTGTCATTCATGGCCAGCACGTCTTGCATCACGCGCCCATCCATCGTGAAGCTGTCAGAAAAATCGGTGACGCTTGCTCCCACCTTCCCGCTTTTTTCAATCGCAAGCGATTCGCAAAACGCTGTCAGGCTGCGGCCCACGTCGCCGGTTATGGTCAAATTGTTATTGAAGGCGCGAACGTTCCCCACCACTTTTCCGGTGATGTGTACGGTATGGGCAAAAACGATGACATCTCCGCCCACGTTGCCGCTCACTTCCAAAGTGCGTCCGAATGCGAACACGTCGCCGTTCACCGTGCCTTCCACGCGCATGCGGTCGCCGTTCAGAAAAACGTCGCCTTTGATCGTTTCACCCTGCGCCACTTCGGCCCTTGACCCCTTGCGGAATTCCGTCGCCGACGCCATTCCCGGCATCAACAGCGCCGCGCACATTCCAGCCATCAGCAACGCTGCGAGCGTTCCTCGCCGGAACCATCGCCGGAACAGCAGCGCGGCGCTCGCCCCCACCACCAACAATGCAAGTATCTCCACGATGGAAGCCATGGATTGCCATCCTTTCCAGAAGGCGCCTTGAAAAACCAAAAGGCCAAGTAGATTCGTCCCGCCAAAACCTGCGTCCTGCAACCGGCTTTGCACGGGTTCGATATAAGTCGTATAAATTGCGTAAGCACCCGTTGTTGCCAATCCAAACAGCGCCATCCAGATCCACTGCATCGAACGCCGCGCCGTTTCCTGGAAAGTCGCCAGCCGCGAGGGCAGAGGCTCCTCTTCCTCCAGCATCGCGCGCGTCAGCAATCGCGACTCCCGCTCCAGCGCGCGCAGCAGCGTCCGGCACACGTCACACTCCTGCGTGTGCGAGGACACTTCCGCCGCCCTCGTCCGGTCCAGTTGCCGTTCGAGGTACAGCAGAATCGTCATCTCATCCAGGTGTTGCCTGTCGTTCCCCTGCAAGTTGCTTCCTGGCGGCGAGCTCATCCCGCACCTCCTGCAGCAAGCGCCCCTGTGCCTTCCAGCGCCTGCCGCAGCTCATGCCGTGCGCGCAGCAGCACCACGCCCACAAAGGCGCGCCGTACTCCCAGCGCATCAGCAATCTCGTCGTAACTCATGTCGGAGTAGTAGCGCAGCACCAGAGCCATGCGCGCCCGGGAAGGCAGCTTATCCAACGCTTTCCGCACTTCTTCGCTTGTCCGCTTTTCGATCAGTTGTTCCAGTTGATTCGCGTCGGGATGTTCCAGCGGTAGCGTCTCCAGGTCTTCCGTCTCTTTGTCCTGCCGAATTTTTCTCCGCCTGAGCATATCCCAGCAATGGTTTGCCGCCACTTTGTACAACCACGAGGAAAAGGCGCGAGTCGGGTCGTATTGGTGCAGCTTATCGCGCACTTTCATGAACACTTCCATCGTGGCGTCTTCGGCATCTTCTCGCGTGGGAAGCGCCCTGCGGCAAAACCGGAAAATCGCCGGAGCATACTCGCGATAGAGGTCACCCCAGGCCTCCTGGTTCCCTGCCCTGGCCCGGGCTATTACCTCCGCCGACTCTGCTGTTCCCGGCGCGCTCATCCGGCCTGGTCTCGTTGCTTCCATATCCTAGTACGCAGCCATCCCCGCAAAAATTACACCCTACTCCCTGCTGCCTATGCCATCCGATTTGCCCCATCAAATCCTTGGTGTTCAGGTTCCGGCGGCAGCACTCTATCATCAGAAAGCCCTCTCGTCGGAAAGTCAGTAAGCTCATACCCATTGGTCGCGTGCAAGAGAGCTCTCCGCTCCCGACCGTCGTTCGGAACAAGCACCTTCGTTGGGTTGCTTGGTTAACCATAATCTGCCCCCTACCCCCCTCAATTTTTGTAAGTGTTGAAAAGAAAGGGACTTTAAGTCCTTTATGCCAGAAGTGTTCATTCTAGAGGGCTTACAGACGCACTTTTTGTAAGTGTTCATTCCAGAGGAGTTAGCTGACTTTCTTTTTGAAGTAAGGGAAGGAGGGAGCGCCGCGAGGCTAACCAGGAAGGACCGACTGACCACACCAGATATTACCACAAGAATAACTACAATTCAAGGAAAAACTGTCTTCCAGTTGAAAGTGGGCTGAAACCCCAAGCGAAATCGCGCCGGAAGGTTATACTTCCAGCTATGCAATCCGACCAAGAGGTTCTAAACCGATGGAGTGGCTCGGCTCCCTATTGGGAAAAGAACCGCGAAATCATCCGGCAGATGTTTGTGCCGATCACGCAGGCGCTGGCAGAGACAGCGAAGATTACCGGCGGGGAAACAGTCCTTGAAGTTGCCACGGGGCCAGGAGAGCCGGCGCTAAGCGTCGCGGCGCAGCTCAGGCCGGATGGCAGGGTTTTTGGGATAGATCCGATACCAGAGATGATCGCTGCGGCTCGACGAGCGTCAAGCCAGCTTGAGCTAACCAACGTGCAGTTCGAGGTCGCATCTGCAGACCAATTGCCGTTTCCGGCCGATACGTTTGACGCTGTGATCAGCCGCTTCGGGGTGATGTTCTTCCCTTCGCCGTTGGAGGGAATCCGCGAGATGTTGCGCGTGCTCAAACGGGGACGAAAGCTGGCTTTGGCCGTCTGGCATTTGGCGGAAGGAAATCCATTTCACTATGTGTTGTCACGAGTCGTTGACCGGTACATCGAGTCACCGCCGCTTCCGCCGGATGCTCCGGACGCGTTCCGTTTTGCGAGTCCCGGAAAATTGCTGAAGATCTTTGAGAAGGCCGGTGTGGCAGCTCCAACGGAGCGTTTATTCAAGTTCAATATCGAAGCGCAGTTGCCCCCCGAAGACTTCTGGACGCTGCGGATTGAGATGTCCGACAAGCTCCGAGAAAAAATCAGAAAGCTTTCCAACGAGCAAAGGAAGAAGGTGAAGCGAGAGGCGCTCGAATCGCTCCGCGAATACAACACGCCGTCAGGGTTCAGTTTCCCGGCAGAAGTGCTCATCGTTAGCGGCGCAAAGCAGATTTGACGTAATCGAGCGCGCTTTCGATTGAATGGCGTTCTGGTGGTGCGTCAGTTTGAATTTTGACCCCTTGTGTGACGATTCACAAAATCTCCTCACAAAAAGCGCTCGGAGAAAAAAGAGGTTCAAACTGACCCACTACTAAATTGTTGCTCTACTTCCTGAACAAGACATACACTACGCAACCGAAGAAAAACACAACCGTAATTAGCGCTGCGAAATCCAAGAAATCAAAGAATGGTCGTCCATCGTCACTACCTTGCTCGATTTGCTCTTCTTCTGAATTTTCTAGGTGCTGGTCTTCTGTTTTACTCAATCGAATTTACCTCCACAAAGATAACTGTTGTTAAGCAACTAGATGGCAGTGTGGCGCTTTGCAATGGGGACCAGCTTTTCATCCTTGCGCAAGGCCAGCGTTGGTCAATAGGCGGCCATTGCCCTACGGAGTCAGGCACTACACAACCTACTGCTGTAATCTCCACGGAACATCCCTCTTTTGTACCCATCGGATTTCTAATGCTGTTAGCCGGATTCTTCATCCAGTTCTGGTTGGAGCGCCCTGTTCCTTCTAAAAAACCAAAATCAAAGTGAGTCACTACCCTAGAGCTGCGCTCTTCGACATTCGCAGTCCCCTCACGTTACACTGGAAGTTTCCAATGCTTACGCCGTGGCGCGCTGTGCGCCCGCGGACAAACTTCTATGGCCCAAAAACTTCCATCGCTGGTCATCGTAGGGCGCCCTAATGTGGGCAAGTCCACTCTTTTTAACCGTCTGACGGGCACGCGGCGATCGATCGTCACAAATGAACCGGGAATAACGCGCGACCGGATTTATGGCAAAGCGGAATGGCGGGGGCGAACGCTCGAAATTGTGGACACGGGGGGCATCATCCCCGACGACAAGGCCCTGATTCCGCAGGAGATTTTCCGGCAGGCGCACGTGGCCATCGAGAAGGCCGCGCTGCTGGTGCTGGTAGTGGATTCACAGGCCGGAATTACGCCGATGGATGAGGAGCTAGCGCGGCTGCTGCGTACGACGGGAAAGCCGTTTTATGTTGCCGTGAACAAAGTGGACGTGCCGACGCAGGAGTCTCTTGCGGGGGAGTTTCATTCGTTTGGAGTGCCGGTTTTTCCGATTGCGGCGGAACATGGCTCCGGCGTGGACGATTTGCTGGATGCGGCGTTAGCTCAGCTGAATTCTGGCGATGCTACTGCCGAGTCCGAAACGGCTTCTCACGACGTCACCGAAATCGCCATCATTGGCCGCCCTAATGTGGGCAAGTCCACATTGCTGAATCGCATGGCCGGAGAAGAACGCTCCATCGTCTCTCCAATTCCGGGCACGACGATGGATTCGGTGGACACGGACGTGAAACACGACGGGCGCCTCTACCGCTTTGTGGATACGGCTGGAATCCGGCGTAAGGGAAAGACAAAACTCGTCGCGGAAAAATTGAGCGTGGTGATGGCGAGGCGCGGGCTCGAACGCGCCGATATCGCGCTTCTCATCGTGGATGGCGAACAGGGTGTCACGCAGGGCGATGCGACGATTGCGAGTTATGCGGAGCAATCGGGGCGCAGCGTGATTGTCGTGATCAACAAATGGGATCTAGCGGTCGAAGCCGCACAAAAAGCCGCCGACCAAGATGCAGCGACTGCGAAGGGTAAGGCGAAAAAGGCGGCGGGCACTCATCATTCGACGACGGTGGACCGCGGCAAATTGCTGATTGACTACGAAGAGATTATCCGCAAGAAATTGAAATTTCTGAGCTACGCGCCGATTGTTTTTCTTTCGGCGAAGACGGGGGACCGCGCGCAAAAGCTGTATCCGTTGATTGATAAAGTCGCCGCGGCGCGCAGGCGCAAAATTCCGACACCGGAACTGAATCGCTGGCTGAAAACCGTGGACCTGCAGCGCGGCACCACGCCAAAGTCGCGTCCCGTCCGCATCTACTACATCACGCAGGCTAAAATCGCGCCGCCCACGTTTTTGCTGTTTACGAATCAGCGGACGCAGATGCATTTCAGTTTTGAACGATTTTTGGAGAATCAGTTGCGTGAGAAATTTGATTTTACTGGAGCACCGATCAGGTATGTGCAGAGGTTGCGAAAGGCAGATCGGGATACACGAGGCAAACGAAAAGAAGGCTGAAAGCTGTGAAGATTGTCTCAGTGGCGGCAGTCAACTCTGCCATCAAGCTGAGATCCCTCCGCTCCGTAGCCCGCGTGTAAAAACCGCACGCAGGAGAAAAGCCGGGCTACTCCGGTCGGGATGACAGGTGGTTCGGACGTGATGGTAAGAAAAGCGGCAACAGGGCTGACGCAGTCCAAAGGGCCATCTCAGAAGACGGCCCCTACAAAAAGCGACGCAAACTGTTAGAATTCGGATGTTCCCTTCCCGAGAATGCCAATGGCCAGCAACGGCGCAGCTACGCAAACTTCCCCCGAGCAGGAGCTGTATCGGATTGGCGATGTGAGCAGGATTACGGCGCTCAAGCCGTTTGTGTTGCGCTATTGGGAGACGGAATTTCCGATGCTGCAACCGATTAAAAGTCCGAGCGGACACCGCCTTTACCGGCAGGAAGATGTGGACCTCGTACTGAAGATCAAGCGGTTGCTGTACGACGAGGGGTTCACGATTGCGGGAGCGAGGCGGCACTTGCGCGAACATAATGGCGCGGCTGATCCCGATTCGAGCCGGCCGATTCCTCCGGGGCACGGCGCGACGCAGCTCTTGAACCGCAAAATGCTTCTGGATTTGCGGGATTCGTTGCGCGCTTTCTTGACCCTTCTCGAACGCAGGTGATAGCCTTGAACGAGTCGCGTCGCACTCCTTTTTGTCTATTTTCACGCGGCTTTTGTGCAAGTCGGGGCGTAGCGCAGCCTGGTAGCGCGCACGCTTGGGGTGCGTGAGGTCCCCGGTTCAAATCCGGGCGCCCCGACCATCTTTTCGTCGGCCATGACTCGCCCTCGGAAAATTCTGTCCTATGCGATTCTTGCGGTGCTTCTGATACCTGTTGCCTGGCTTGCCTACCAAGAGACGCGGATTCCGCAGAATGAAGCCGAAGTGAACAAGCGCATATTCGAGCTTCAAAAGGAACATCGATATGACAAAGCTGTCCAAGTTTGTCGAAGGTGGATGCTGGATCCTCGATACGACTCGTCGCAGGACGTTTCTTTCTTTCAGCAAATTGCAATGATCTATTTCATGAAAGCTTACGAGAGACCGGCGTCTCGCCGGGAGTCTATTCAAGCGTCCGCTGATAACTTGGAAAAGGCGCTAGGGGCATTTGATAAGAAAAAGCCAGAAAGCATCCAGCTCGACCTCTACGAGATTGGCCGCGTTTATGAAGAGCTGGGAAAGCTGACGACCCAGAGCAAGTGCCAGTATTACGAGCGCGCACGAACGTCATACATTAGGCAGCTGACGATGATTGAAGGCGAGTCGTATACGGCATATGGCCACACAACGCGACTGGCACCAGTTAGAGCAGAGATTACGAGACATCTGGACGCGGTCAAATTGGAGCTTTCGCGGGCTGGGTGCCCAGAAGAACCGGAAAAGCAATAAACATGAAGCACATACTTCTCACGAATGATGATGGGTACGACGCTGAAGGATTGAAGGCGCTGGCGGGGGCGCTCGAGGATTTTGCGACGGTGAGCATCGTTGCACCGAACGGGGAAAAGAGCGGCGCGGCGCAATCGCTGACGCTGCGGCAGCCGATTGTGGTTCATCCGAAGGGCGAGCGGCACTGGGCCGTGGACGGAACGCCGGCGGATGCGGTGATTGTCGCTCTGCACCGTTTATTGCCGGAAAAGCCTGACCTGGTGATTTCGGGGATCAATCACGGCGCGAACATGGGAGAAAACGTCTATTACTCCGGAACGGTGGGCGCGGCGCGGGAGGCAGCGCTGCATCACATTCCGTCGATTGCGATGTCGCTCTGCGCGCCGAAACAGAATCACAATTTCGCCCCTGCGGCTCGGATTGCGCGTAAGGCCGCGGAAGTTGTTTTGAAAGAAGGATTGCCGGATCAGGTTTTGCTGAACATCAACGTGCCGGAGCCGTGGAAGGGCGGCGTGCGGTTTACGCGGCAGTCGAAAAAAATCACGCGCAATCAGCTTACGGAAGGAAAAGATCCCAAAGGCCGCAGTTATTACTGGATCTACGAACAAAAAATCGAAAAAGACATCGAACCGGATACGGATTATCACGCCGTGTTCGCGGGCGAAGTGAGCGTGACCCCCCTACACCTCGATCCCACGCACGACGAATCGCTGAACCATCTTTCGCATTGGGCGAAACTTCTTGCAAGCGTGAAGTAAGGCGGCTTCGATTACGCGAAGCTTGTGATGTGCTGGCGCAGCAAAATCTGGTCGTCCGCGGGCGGCTGCGTTATACCGGCAGCATCGCTTCCTTTGAGCACGGCGACATCCAGCATTAAATCGAAAGGAAGCGCCGCTGCGCCTGCAAACATGGCTTGCACCGCCGACTGAAAAACGATCGGAGCGAACAAGCGCAAAACTTGCGGCGAACCAAAACCGAGCGAAATCAGGTTCTTGTTGAAGTCGCTTACGAGACTGATCAAAGCCGAAGAAAACTTGGGCAAAGATTTTTCCATTTCTAAGTTTCCCGCTTTGTGCAGGTCTTCAAAAGCATCTTTTGCCTTGTCTATCACAGTCTTTTCACCTTGCAGGAAGCTGATGTAAGGATCGCTCGTGAGCAGATTTCCGACGACGCCTCCCATAATCTTCTGGCCGGCATTCCGATAGAACTGCGCGGAGCCTTTGAGGCTCGGAATTCCCGTGAGCAAATCGGCGATGCGATTGAGATTCGTTTGCAGCGGATTCATTCCAAAAGTAGAACTGAGAGCGCTTGTGAGCCCGCTGTCCCGAACGTCCCAAACAATGTCGCCCTTGGGATTTGATTTGAGCGTGCTTCCATCCAGCGTGAAATCGTTCATGCCAGGGAGGGCTGTGTACACGAAAAATGAACTGATGGGATCTTTGCCGCCTCCGGGAACATTTTTAAATTGATTCGGATCGCTGCCGTAAGCAAGGAGCAGGTATTTGCGGATTTTTTCCTGCATGGCGCGGGACATGGCCATGTAATCGGGCGTCCGTGTGCCGTTGATGAGCGCGGAGACCCAATCCACGCCTCTTTTGGCGGGGCAGCGGACCTGCAGGTTGGCCCAGGTGTTTCCGATGACGCCGTCGCCTTCGGCGGCGGTGGGGTTGGCGTCGGTAAATTTGTCCCATTCGATGACCCAGGATTCGAACGTGGCGTGCGCGGTGTCGTTGTTCGAATTGCCAAATTTTCCAGGGAAATATTGGTCAGCGGCGGCTCCAAATTCATATTTCAAAGGGGAGCGAGTCTATTTACAGTTTGAGGGTAACAGTTCATGGCCCAAACTCACAGCCGGGCCGTTGTTCT
>JACXTT010001181.1_pt1 | contig 44109 bp, 44 predicted proteins | sample 9270951 | NCBI WGS metagenome assembly JACXTT01 (sample SAMN15532306, study PRJNA645909) | rock metagenome | isolation source: weathered quartz diorite | place: Puerto Rico | collected 2017-06-21
AGCTAAAACAGACTTCCACTCCCATCACCGAGATCTGGGACGGCGTGCTGACGCTGCCCATCATCGGCTCGCTCGATTCCTCGCGCACCATGATCGTGATGGAAAAGCTGCTGTCGCGTATCGAATCGGATCGCGCGCGCGTGGTGGTCATCGACGTTACCGGCGTGATGGCGATCGACTCCCAGGTATCGCACCATCTGATTCAGATGATCCGCGCCACCGGCCTCATGGGCGCCACCGCCATCCTGACCGGCATCCGGCCGGAGATCGCGCGCGCGCTGACCAGCTTGAATATCGACCTGACCAGCGTGACCACACGTTCCAAGCTGTCCGAAGGCCTGAAAGAGGCGTTCCGCCAGCTGAGCATTGAGGTCAGCCGCCCTGGCAAGTAAGCTTTGCCGCCGACCCACAACAGGATTGTATTGCGGCAGGAATACAGGAACCGGACGGCATGATTGAAGGCATCCACCTGACACCCATCGGGGACGGCAATGTACTGCTGGAACCCGGCGAGGGATTGGACCCCAGCAATCCGGAGTCCATGGTCGCCCCCGTGCTTGAGTTTCTCCAGCACCACGCGGCGCAACGCCTGGTGTACGACCTCAAGAGTGTGCGCCTGATCGACGAGGTGTACTACGCCTGGCTCACCAAACTTAGCACTACCTGCCGTATCGCCAACGTCGAAATGGTCACCGTCAATATGCAGCCGGCGGCAGCCTACGCGCTGTCACTCACGCTCAGCCAATCCCCATCCTTTACCTGCGCCCTCGACATACATCACCTGCGCTGAACGCGCGCAAACATTTTTCTAAACCCACTTCTTCCGCCGGAAGAATACCAGCATCCCTCCCGCGATCACCGCCATTAACAACAGCACCAGCGGATAACCCCAGCGCCAGCCCAATTCGGGCATGAAATGAAAGTTCATCCCGTAAATGCCAACGATGAAAGTCAGCGGCATGAAAATCGTGGCAATAATCGTCAACACCTTCATCACCTCATTCAGCCGGATGCTCAGGCTGGAAAGATAGATGTCCATCATCCCGGAAAGCATGTCGCGATAGGTTTCGATGGTGTCGATGACCTGTATAGTGTGGTCGTACACATCGCGCAGATACAGCCAAGTCTCCTTCTGGACCAGCGGCGAATCGCCGCGCTGCAGACCGCTCACCACTTCGCGCAGGGGCCAGACCGATTTCCGCAGAAACAGCATTTCACGCTTGAGCGCATGCAAGGCCTGCAGCGACGCCGGCGTCGGCCGGGAGACGAGACCGTCCTGCAAGGTCTCGATACGCTCACCGAGTTTCTCGAAAATACCGAAATAATTGTCCACCACGGTGTCCATGAGCGCATAGGCGAGGTAATCAGCGCCAAGCTTACAGATGCGCCCGCGGCTGCCGAGGAGGCGCTCCTTCACGGCATTGAAAATGCCGCTGTCGCTTTCCAGGAACGAAATAACCAGATTACGGCCCAGGATGATGCTGATCTGCTCGGTGGTGATGGCGCTCGTCTGATTTTCATTTCCCAGCATTTTGATCACGATGTACAGGTATTCGCCATAATCCTCGAGCTTGGGACGCTGATCGGTGTTAAGGATGTCCTCGAGCACCAGCGGGTGCAGCCCAAAGGCCTTACCGAACTGCGCCAGTCGTTCCGCCTCGTGCAGGCCCGTAACGTTGATCCAGCTCACGCCGGGCGTGTCGCGCAATGCATTACTTTCCTCAACGGTTTTGATTTCCTGTTCCATGGTGCGCTGCTCGTTGTAATGCAGCAATGTCAGACGCGTGGTTTCACTCTTACGTTCGCCGATATACACCGGGGTACCCGGTGGAAGACCGGCCTTGCGTGAGCGTTTCTGTGCAGGTTGAGACATAAATTCACCTTTTTATTTCATGACTTGAGAAATGTGGGTTCGTAACTCACTTCGATAGCCTATATTATCCCTACTCTTCAACCCTGACTTACAAGATATCAAGGGAATGATATGGATACGTTTCGCATCGCTCACGCCAGTGCCACGGACTGGCGGCAGGCCGCCAATACCTGTCTCGCCCAAATCGGCAACGTCCCCGCGGAGGCCAGTCTGGGTTTTCTGTACGTCACCGATCATCTCGCCTCCGATCTGCCAAAGATACTCGAGTTCTTCAAGGAACAAACCGACATTCTGCACTGGGTCGGCAGCGTCGGTGTCGGGGTCTGTGCCACCTCGCAGGAATACAACGACCAGCCGGCGCTCTGCGTGATGATCGCCGACTTCCCGATGGACAGTTTCCGCGTGTTCCCGGCGATCAAAACCGATATCGGCGAATTTACCGATCACCGTGTCTGGTGCGAAAAAACCGATGCGCACTTTGGCGTGGTGCACGGCGATCCACGCAACCCGAAAACGCCGACCTTCATCGCCGAACTGGCGGAGGCCATCAACGACGGCTACCTGGTGGGTGGACTGAGCTCTTCGCGCGGGCCGAATTTTCAGATCGCCGGAGGATTGACCGAAGGCGGCCTGTCGGGCGTGGTGTTTTCCTCGAAAATACCGGTCGCCACGGCCCACACGCAGGGCTGCTCACCGCTGGGACAGAAACACCAGATCACAGAATGCCGAAACAACATAGCCATACGCATCGACGACCGCCCGGCGCTGGATGTGTTCAATGAAGAAGTAGGCGAGGTCCTGGCGCGCGATCTGTCGCGTGCCGCGGGATATATCTTCGCGGGTTTCCCGATCAAGGGATCGGACACCGGCGATTACGTGGTGCGCAACCTGATGGGCCTGGACACGGAGAACAAACTGCTGGCCGTGGGCGGCTATCTGAATCCGGGGGATACCATCATGTTCTGCCGGCGCGACATCAATACAGCCTACGAAGACCTGCTGCGCATGCTGCGCGACATCAAATCGCGCCTGAGCAGCCGCCCCAAGGGCGGCGTGTACTATTCCTGCCTCGGCCGCGGCGTGCACATGTTCGGAGAAGACTCGGCGGAACTGCGGACCATCCGCCAGGAACTAGGTGACATCCCGCTTGTGGGCTTTTTCGCCAACGGTGAGATTTCGCACAACCGGCTGTACGGCTTCACCGGAGTATTGACCCTGTTCTCCTGAGCCGAACTGCCATGGTTTTGGCGATCGCCCCCACCCTGCTTTTTTTCGATCCTCAGTCGGAGGAAACCAAAAAGCAGACGGTCAAATCATGGCAAAACATCAAACCCGAAAAAGAAAATCGGCTGTTCTGCGCCGCCTGTCGCCACACCGTCACACACCTGGACGAACGCATTCCGGTGCAGGGCGGACACGAACACAGCTTCACCAATCCCCACGGTGTTACCTATCACATCGGTTGTTATCGCGAAGCGGCCGGCTGTTTCGCCGTCGGCGAATCGACGGTGGAATTTAGCTGGTTTCCGGGATATGCCTGGCGCGTTGCCTTGTGCGCGAATTGCCAGACACATCTTGGCTGGCGCTTCCAGTCCGGGAGTGAATACTTTCACGGCCTGATCGTCAACCGACTGACTTCAGTCGGGCCTGTCAGAGATTGAAACGATCAGGCACCGACCGGCAGGGGAGCGCCCGCGAAACGTTCAAGTAAAAATCCGACCGCATAGCCCAGACTGGTGGCGATCAGCGCGATGGCGAAGAACTCCAGCCCCGAGCGCCCCATGGACTGGCCGGCGAGCCGGCCCTTGAACATGCCCACGGCGAACAGCGCGAAGCCGGTCATCAGCACCGCCGCCATCAACGCCCATTGCGAGGGCATGAAGGCAAACGGAGCGAGCGGCAACACGCCACCGAGGATGAAAGAGAGCGCCATCACCAGCGCGCCTTTAACCGGATTGTTGACATCGGCGCTTCCGAGTCCGAGCACCTTTTCCTGAAAGGTCGTTACGAACACCGACTTCTGTTCGTGCAGAAGCTTGACGATGCGATAGCTGGCTTCCCGCGCCAAGCCCTCGCGATTCAAGGCATCGAGCAGACCCTCTTGCGCCAGATAAGGCTCCTGTTCCACAAACCTGGCTTCCTTCTCCAGCTCATAATCAAAAATTTCTTTCTCAGCCTTGGACGATAGATAAGCGCCGGCGGACATTGAGAACGCACCGGAACAAACCGCGGCGGTCCCCGCCATCAGGATCACGAAGCGGCTCGAGCCGGCCGCCTGCATGCCGGCCAACAGTCCCACAGTGCTGATCAAGCCATCCTGGATACCGAAAACGAATTCGCGAACGCGGCTGCGCGCTTCGATCTTTTTGCGCTTTTCCTCGACCGGTTGCGCCATGATCAGTATTTGTGCTCGAGTCCACCGGTAGGTTCACCGGGTTTCCAGTCGGCGGGGCACAGCCGGCCGGTGCACACCGCGCGCAGGACACGTAAGGTTTCTTCTACGCTGCGGCCGACATTCATATTGGAAGCGGCGCTGTACTGGATGATGCCCTCGGGGTCAATGACATAAGTCGCGCGAATAGCCACCCCGTCCTTGGGATGCAACACCTGATAAGCGCGGGTTATTTTCTTGTCGGTGTCACTCAGAAGCGGATAGGCGATGCCGCCCAGTTCCTCGGCCCAGGAACGGTGGCTTTCGATCGGATCGACACTGACGCCATAAATCAGCGCCTTTTCTTTGGAAAAGTCGCCAGCCATCTGGCTGAAGCCCGTAACTTCAGTAGGACAGACGAAAGTGAAATCGGCGGGATAGAAAAACAGCACGAGCCAATGGCCGCGGGTATCGCGCAGGGAATAGTTCTTGACCTTGCCCTGATACACTCCGGGCAGGCTGAAATCGGGCGCGGCATCGGCGATGGTCAACATGCTTCAGGCATGGTAAAAAATTCCCTGCGCCGACACAAGGATGGAGAACAAGAATGCCCAAACGGATTGTCATCTGCTGCGACGGCACCTGGAACTCGCCGGACCAGAAAGACCGTGGCCAGGTGTGCCCCAGCAATGTCGCCAAAATCGCCCTTGCCGCGCTCACCCACGACAAGAAAGGTGTTGAGCAAAAAATATTTTATGACAAGGGCGTCGGTACGGGTTTCGGGCTGGACCGACTGTTCGGCGGCGCCTTCGGCGTGGGAATATCCCGCAACATCGGCGACGCCTACAAATATCTCGTGGCCAATTACGATGAAGGCGATGAATTGTTCCTGTTCGGTTTTTCGCGCGGCGCCTACACGGCACGCAGTCTCGCCGGCCTGATCCGCAACTGCGGTTTGCTGCGTCGTGAATACGCCGACCGCTACGATGACGCCTACAAACTCTATCGCCGACGCGACAGTCACTCGCGCCCCGGCGCCGTCGAGGCGCAACTGTTTCGCAAGTCCTACGCGCACGAAATCCGCATCAAGTTCATCGGCGTGTGGGACACGGTCGGTGCCCTCGGCATACCGGTACGCGGCCTGCGCTTCGTCAACCGGCTACTGGGTCTGGAATTCCACGACGTCAAACTTTCCACCTACGTCGATAATGCTTATCAGGCTGTCGCCATCGATGAAAAGCGCAAGCCTTTCATGCCAACGCTGTGGGAACAGCAGTCGCAAGCCGTCGGACAAAAAATGGAACAGGTCTGGTTCGCCGGGGTACACAGCAACATCGGCGGCGGCTACGAAGATACCGGACTGTCGGATATCGCCTTTCTATGGATGAAGCAAAAGGCCGGGGACGTCGGACTGGTCTTTGACGAGAACTGGATCGCGCAGAACGTCCATCCCAACGCCCTCGGCGAGTTGCGCAACTCCCGGACCGGGCTTTACAAGCTCAGCGTCGATTACCACCGGCCGATCGGGGTGAAGCTGGGCGGAAACGAATCGGTTCATGCCGAGGTGATGGTGAGATACGAAAAGGATTCTGGCTACCAACCGGAGAATCTGATGGAATACCTGAAGAAGTCGACTCGACTTCGACGATGATCATTTCAGCAAGAACTCCACCCCAATGCCCTGGCGAACCTGGTTATTTCGGAGGGTCTGAACTCTCCGTGACAACCGGACCGCGGCGGATGCTCGCTGCCTCGTCTCGATCATGCATCGCGGTCTCACCGTTATGACCAGCACATCATCCAGGCCGCTGTCACCGTATGCGGACGCTCCGTCGGGCGGATTCAGCGAAATGCGACAGATACTCTCCGGATACGTGCCGCAACTGGATGCGCTGCGTGCCCTCGCCATCCTGGCGGTAATCTTTCACAACATCGACACATATAGCCTCGAAAACCCCGTGGGCTTGTTCGTCAAACTTGTTAATTTCACCTCCAACGCCGGATGGGTAGGGGTGCAGCTCTTCTTCGTCCTTTCAGGCTTTCTCATCACGGGCATTCTGCTGGATGGGCGAGGCGCCCCACATCAGCTGCGTAATTTTTATATGCGGCGAGTGCTGCGGATATTTCCGGTTTACTACGCGTTTCTTTTGATTGCTTTTGTGCTGCTGCCAACCCTCAGCATAATGCCAAAATGGCTGGAGGGTTCTTATGCGCATCAGTTTTGGTACTGGTCCTACCTGATCAACTGGGCGGAACCCTTCCTGGGACCGGACGTCAAATTGGGGCACATCTGGTCGCTGGCGGTGGAAGAGCAGTTTTATATTCTTTGGCCGTTTCTTGTCATAGCGGTCAAGCGCCGTACGCTGGTGTATGTCTGTATTGGGTTGATTCTGAGCGCGATCCTTACCCGGGCGTTACTCGTGTACCATGATCCCGTTTTTGCGGCGAAGGCGGCATACACGTTTTCGATCGCGCGCTGGGATTCGCTGGCGCTGGGAGCGCTACTCGCCCTGGCCGTGCGCGATGGCATCTGGTACGAGCGCCTGCGCGTATGGACACCGCGTATCGCGCTTCCGCTGGTATGCGCAATGCTTGTTCAAATAGTCTGGGTTCGCGATTTCAGGCCCGTGACGGGAACACTCGGTTTTATGAACCAAACGACGGTGGCGCTGCTTTTCGCGGCGCTGATCTTTGCTAGCATCGCGCCAGGCGTGTCGAGGTCACGAGCGCTGCAACGTGGATTGTTGAATCCCACGCTGCGTTCGATCGGGAAATACAGTTACGCAATGTACATCGCACACATTCCGATCATATATATATGGTTTTCGACGCTGGGTCTGCCGCCCCTGCAGCATCAGGCCTGGCAGCAAGCGGGGACGATCGCGTACAACTTTCTGGTGGTTTCCCTTCTTTGCATCGCCGTGGCGTTTGTGTCGTGGCATCTGCTGGAACAGCCGTTCCTAGGGCTCAAACGTTATTTCGCGAGCAGCAAGACCGGCGCGAAGGATGCTTCGACGTAAGATTGTGAAATCACCTGCGATGGGCGACTCCATCTTTTCAGGAATGGCAACTGGGGAGAGGGAAAATTAAATTAATTTTTCTCTTTTAACAACGCCCGTACATCATGCTCAAGATCATTGGGCGCGGCATCGTTTTTCACCAGCAATCTTAACTTCCCCTTTTTATCCTTCACCAGAATCCCCGTGGAATGGTCCACGAGTATCTGTCCGGGCTTGCTCAGGGGGTTCTTGCCGTAGGCCACTTTGTATTCGCGCGCCACGGCGGCGATTTCCTTGTCGCTGCCGGTAAGTCCGATGAAGGAGGGATTGAACGATGGAACAAAACCGGCGAGTTGCTTCACACTGTCATGTTCGGGGTCCACCGTGATGAACAGTACCTGCACGTTTTTGGCCTCCTCACCCAGACGTTTCACAACCTGGTCAAGCTTCGCCAGAGTCGGGGCACAAATATCCGGACAGTGGGTATAGCCGAAGAACAGGACCACCACTTTGCCGTTAAAATCCGAGGTTTTTACCGGCTTTCCGGTATGGGCGGTCAGCGTGAAATCTCCGCCCCATTCCACGCCGCTGATGTCCGTGGACTTGAACGCGGGTGCGGGCGGTGAACAAGCGACGAGCCACAGGGCGCAGAAGAAAAAAAACAATTGGTTGAAAGACATGTTTTGGAGCACGACTTCGATTAACACCCTCACCCCGACCCCTCTCCCGCTAACGCGGGCGAGGGGATTTTTTAATACAGGGCGGATTGCAGCGCCTCGTGAATATAGACGCGATAGTGATCAATCAGGAGCAGTGCAAACAGCAGCGCGAGATAATTTATCGAGTAGCGGAAGGTCTTCCGCGCGAGTTCATCGCTGTAGTTACGGTAGAGACGCACGGCGTAATACAGAAATCCCACGTTCAACACTACCGCCCCGGCAAGGTACAGCCAGCCGCTCATGTGCGTGGCAAACGGCATGATGGTCACTGCCACCAGCAGTATCGTGTAGAGCAGGATATGGAGCTGGGTGAATCGGCGCCCGTGGGTAACGGGCAGCATCGGTATACCAACCTTGGCGTATTCCTTTTCGCGGTACAACGCGAGCGCCCAGAAATGCGGCGGGGTCCACAGGAAGATGATCAGGAACAACAGCAGCGCGTCGGAACCAGCCTTACCGGTGATGGCAGTCCAACCAAGCACCGGCGGCGCGGCGCCCGCGGCCCCGCCGATGACGATATTCTGTGGCGTGGCGTGCTTGAGGTAGACGGTGTAGACGATCGAGTAGCCGATAAGCGAAATGAATGTGAGCACCGCGGTAAGTGTGTTGACCCACGACGCGAGAATCACCATCGAGGCCACGCCCAAGATCAGGGCAAAGATCAGTGCCTCGCGCGTGGTCAGTGTTCCGGTCGGCAGCGGCCGGCGGCTGGTGCGCAACATACCCGTGTCGAAACGCTGATCGAGAATCTGATTGATGGCAGCGGCGGAGGCGGCGGCGAGCGCGATGCCGAGCGTTCCAAGTATCAGTGGTAACGCCGGCAGGCCCGCGGGCGTGGACAGGAACATGCCGACCACGGCGGTGAAGACGATCAGTGAGACCACGCGCGGCTTGGTCAGCTCATAATATTCGCCGACGCGGTGACGGCGCGGGCTCACGGCGGCGCCGACTGATTCGATTTCGCTCACGGGTTCCATTGGGCGCGCTATTCTACGTGGGTATGGAAAAACATGGTATGCCCCGGATTAAACCGGTCGCATTGAAAAAACGCTGTAAATAAAGGCATTTTCCCGGCCTCAACCGATGCGCGAAACACGCAACAGACGCGCCAGGTCCTTGCGGATGCCATTGGCATCGGCCTCGGCGGGGTAGCTCATCATGAAGTTGCCCAACGGGTCGACTAAATAAATGCGGTTCGGGTTGTCGAGTGGGCTGCCCGCGGACACCGCAAATTGGCGCCCCAGCGCTTCCACTGCCTCCGACGATCCGACGATCACGCGCATGCCCGGATAATCCTTGATGGCATACTGCAGCCAGTCACGCGCCTTGACATCCGTCACCACAAAAATGCTCTGGGCACGGTCGGCATTCTGACCCTGCGCCGCAATGACCTGGCGCATTTTCATGAGATTGCGTTCGCACGGGCTGAGGCAGTCGGCCGGACTGAACGTGATCAGCGTCCATTTGCCGCGCAGCTCGCTGAAGCGCATGGTCTTGCCGTCGAGCAGAATCAGCGCGGTATCCGCGACAGGTCGTGCGGGCCGCACCAGCTCGCCGTAATTTCCGAACGAGGCCGGCCGCCAGCCGCCGAAATACAGCCCATAGGCAATGAAGACGGGCAGAACGAACAAGATCGCCAGCAAGAGAATTTTTCGGCGCGCGCTTGAGCGATTGACGGATGCGGTCACGATTCTATTTCCTCCTGTCCGCCCGCGTCATGGCGGCGCAGGCCCATGAAAATATATAGGGTGGCCAACGCCGCCGCCAGCATGAACCACTGGAAGGCGTAGCCTTGGTGCACCGAAATCCCGGCATCGAGCCGGCTCCAGTCGCGGGTAAATCCACCAGCCGCGTCCGCGGGATCGAGCAGCACTACCACCGGCTGCACCGGGAACGGCACGGACGCGGCATAGCGCGCCATGTCCATGTTCTGCCACACGCGCTGCCAGCCCGGTTCCGGATTGGCCAAGGTGAAATATTTTTCCGCCGGCACGGTGGCCACGCCGGTGATTTGCTGCAATCCCGTGGGCGTCTTGAATGCCGGCAACTGGCGGCGGTCGGCGCCAAGCGCGATCCAGCCGCGGTTAACGAGCAGCCGCAGTTCGCTGTCCTGGAGTTTGAGCGGCGTAATGACGTGATACCCGGCACGCCCCTGATGCACGCGGTTGTCGATCAGGATCTGGTAATCGGTGTCGTAATATCCCTTGGCAACCACGCGGTAGAACTGAAGCTCATTCGGACGCTGCACGTGCCGTTCTACCTGCACTGCCGGGCCATTGGCACCCCGGTCGTATTCTGCCTGCAGCGCGCGCTTTTCCTCGGCACGTTGCAGTTGCCAATAACCCAGGTACAGGAATAGCGGCAACAACAACGCGACCACGATGCTCGCGGTCAGTCCCGGACGGAAACGCCGTGAAGCTGTCATAACCTTGATGAAAACCGCGCGGAAATTCATGGATGCATTGAGTATAATGCAGATTCTGTCATTTCCCCGCGGATATCCCGATGCTGATCAAGATCGTCGTTGTCTTCATGCTGGTGCTCATTTTTGCCAGCCTCTTCTCCGCTCTGGTTTTCCTGTTCAAGGACAAGGGGCGTGGCACGCGCACGGCCCGGGCACTGACCTGGCGCATCGGGCTGTCGATGACGCTATTCTTACTGCTCATGGCCGGCTTCTACTTCGGCATCATTCCGCCCCAAGGATTGGCCCTGTTCCATTAAACAACCGGCGCCACGAAAAAAAACGCCGCCAAGCTGGCGGCGTTTCTGGTGCTGGGTCCGGATATCAGAACCAGTATACGAAGATAAACAGAAACAGCCAGACCACGTCCACGAAGTGCCAGTACCAGGCCACGGCCTCAAAACCGAAGTGATGGTCCGGGCGGAAATGACCCACGATCGAGCGACCCAGGATAACGATCAGCATGATCGTGCCCATGGTCACGTGCAGACCATGGAAGCCGGTGAGCATGAAGAAAGTGGCGCCGTAAACGCCGGTCTTGAGCGTCAGCCCCAGTTCCGTGTAGGCATGAATATATTCGTAGGCCTGCAATGAGAGAAACGTGATGCCCAGCGCCACGGTCATGAACAGGCCGGTGATGAGCTGCGCACGGTTGTCCTTCAACAATCCCCAATGTGCGATGGTCACGGTGACACCTGACGTCAGCAGGATCAGGGTATTGATCGCGGGGATGCCCCAGGCGGCCATCGGTGAGAACTGATTCAGTCCGGGTATGATGTCGTGCGGTACCGGCATCGGCCCTTTGGGACCGGCGGTCGGCCAAACGCCATCGTAACCGGGCCAGAGCAGATCATCGGCTCCAAGCCATTGCACCGCGAAGTGACGTACATAAAAAAGCGCGCCGAAGAAAGCGGCGAAGAACATGACCTCGGAAAAGATGAACCAGGCCATGCCCCAGCGGAAGGAACGGTCGACCTGGGCGTTATAGATGCCGCCCTCGGACTCTCCGATTACCTGGCCGAACCAGCGGATCATCATGAAAATGATGATCGCGGCCCCGAACAGCATGGCCCAAGGACCGGCCTTGATATCGTTCATCAACAAAATAAACCCCAGCGCCAGCGAAAACAGACCGACCGAGGTGATGACCGGCCAGGCGCTCGGATTGGGCAAATAATAATTATTACCGGAGTGGGCAGCGGACATGCTTATATCCTCATTCTCATTTGTAAAAATCGTTTTGGCGTTTAACCACCGGACGCCGTGGCCGGATGCGCGTGATGGGCGCGATCGTCATCTTGCGCAAGCGCTTCACCGCCGTATTTCTCTGCTGACAGCTTATTGGTATTGAAGAACGAATACGACAGCGTGATCGTTTGCACGTCCTTGTCCAGACCGGCATCCACGATAAACCGCACCGGCATCTCGCGCGTCTCACCCGGTTTCAGGGTTTGCTGGGTAAAACAAAAACACTCAATCTTCTTGAAATGCGGCGCCGAAACACCGGGCACCACGCTCGGAATCGCCTGGCCGGTAATCTCTTCTTGGGACAAGTTATGGGCCAAGTATTTGACCTCCGCGGTTTGGCCCGGGTGCACCTCAAGCTTTTTCACGAGCGGCTTGAATTCCCAGGGCAACCCAGTGGTAGCCAGTCCGGTGAATTCCACGGTCACTGTGCGGTTCATGTCCACGGGTTGCGCGGCGGCTTGTGCTTCGATGCGTCCGGTCTTCCCGTTAAGCCCAAAAGCCTTGCACATCAGGCTGTACATCGGAGACATGGCATAGCCAAAGCCGAACATGGCCACGGTCACCACGGCCAGTTTCAACGCCAGCCGGCGATTGATCGTCGGCCTGTCCCGACGTACCGTCATGCAACGAGCCTCAGGTAGGCAGCGGAAACAAACATCACTGCCACCAGCACCACCAGCGCCGCCACCGTAAGATGGATGCGTTGCCGCTGTTTCCTGTCAGACTGAATATCAGCCATAGTGTTTCCGGGTATCTCTTATTTGATCTTCGGCGCCACGGTGAAGCTGTGGTAGGGTGGCGGTGAGGACAGGGTCCATTCCAGACCGTCCGAGCCTTCCCAAACCTTGTCGGTCGCCTTGGCGCCGCCCTTCATGCACCTGATCGTCAGGTAGAAGAAGATGAGCTGGGCGGCGATGGTCATGAACGCACCCACCGTCGACCACTGGTTGAACTCGGTGAACTGCAACGCGTAGTCGGGAATGCGCCGCGGCATGCCGGCGAGCCCGAGGAAATGCTGCGGGAAGAACGTGAGTGTGAAACCGATCATGGTCAGCCAGAAATGCCATTTGCCGAGCGTCTCGCTGTACATGTGGCCGGTCCATTTCGGCAGCCAGTAATAAACCGCCGCGAATAGTCCAAAGATGGACGCGCCGAAAATGACATAGTGGAAATGTGCCACAACAAAATAAGTGTCCTGATACTGAAAGTCGGCCGGCGTGATAGCAAGCATGAGCCCCGACAAGCCGCCGATGGTGAACGTAAACACGCCACCGATCGCCCACAGCATCGGCGTCTCGAAAGACATCGAACCGCGCCACATGGTCGAGATCCAATTGAACACCTTCACGCCGGTCGGCACCGCGATCAGCATGGTGGCGTACATGAAGAACAGTTCGCCCGCCATCGGCATGCCGACGGTGTACATGTGATGCGCCCAAACGATGAAAGACAGGAACGCGATCGAGGCGGTAGCGTAGACCATCGAGTCATAGCCGAACAGCGGCTTGCGCGCGAAGGTCGGGATGACCTGCGAGAAGACACCGAACGCCGGCAACACCAGGATATACACCTCCGGGTGGCCGAAGAACCAGAACACGTGCTGCCACAGCACCGGGTCGCCGCCGCCCGCAGCGTCGAAGAAATGGGTGCCAAAGTGACGGTCAGTGATAAGCATGGTGACCGCACCGGCCAGTACCGGCATGGCGGCAATCAACAGGAACGCGGTGATGAGCCAAGTCCAGACGAACATAGGCATCTTCATCAGCGTCATGCCCGGTGCACGCATATTCAGGATCGTCGCAATAATGTTGATTGAGCCCAGAATCGAGGACATTCCCAACATATGCATGGAGAGGAGCGTGAAGTCCGTTCCGATTCCACCCTGTACAGACAGAGGCGGATAAAGGGTCCAGCCTGCCCCCGGGCCGCCGCCGGGCATGAACAGCGACAGGAGCAGCAGGGTTGCCGCAAACGGGAGAATCCAGAAGCTCCAGTTGTTCATGCGCGGCAAGGCCATGTCGGGCGCGCCGATCATCATCGGGATCTGCCAATTGGCCAGTCCCACAAAGGCGGGCATCACGAAGCCGAAGATCATAACGAGCGCGTGCACGGTGGTCATTTGATTGAAGAAATATGGATCGACCAATTGCAGGCCCGGCTGCCAAAGCTCGGAGCGAATCACCAGCGACATGAGACCGCCGATGATAGCCATGATGAAAGCGAACACCAGATACAGGGTTCCGATGTCCTTGTGGTTGGTGGTGAACAGCCAGCGGGAAATGCCCGTGGGATGCTCGGCGTGATGTGCGGTTGTCATGTTTAGCTATCTCCTTCCGGAATTCTCTGTATTACTTGCGCAGCGCCTTGACCTGGGACGGCTGCACCATGTCGCCGGCCTTGTTGCCGAAACTGTTACGCTCGAAAGTCACCACGGCGGCGATATCGGTGTCACTCATCTGCGCGGCGAAGGCCTGCATTGCGGTACCGGCCTTGCCGTTCATGACGATGTTCAGGTGCGCGGCGAGCGGGCCGTTGGTAACCTTGCTGCCGGCCAGCGCCGGGAACACGCCCGGAATACCCTTGCCCTCGGGGCCATGACACGCGGCACAGATACCGGTAAAGATTTTCTTGCCCTTCTCGGTCAGCTCTTCCTTGCTCCATGTCTTGGCGCCACCGGCGGAGTCTGCCGCCGCCTTATCCTTCTGCATGGCAACCCACTTGGTGAAATCCTCGGCGCTCACGGCATTGACCACGATAGGCATAAAGCCATGATCCTTGCCACACAGTTCGGCGCACTGGCCGCGGTAAATGCCCGGCTCGTCGATACGGGCCCAAACTTCATTGATGAATCCGGGGATAGCGTCTTTCTTCACGCCCAGTTGCGGCACCCACCAAGAATGAATCACGTCATTGGCCGTGGTAATAATACGAACCTTTTTGCCGACGGGCAGGACAAGCGGGTTGTCGACTTCAAGCAAATAGTGCTCATCCTTGGCGGCCTTGTTTTCAATCTGATCGTGCGGGGTGGCCAGCATGCTGAAGAAGCCGATGTCCTGATCGGGATAGTCGTATCTCCACTTCCACTGATAGCCGGTGATTTTGACGGTCAGATCGGATTTACTGGTATCGCTCATTTCGATAAGCGTCGCCGTGGAAGGCAGCGCCATGCTGACCAGTATTACGAACGGGATGACCGTCCACACGACTTCCAGCGTGGTGTTCTCGTGGAATTGGGCGGCTTTGTGGCCACGACTTTTACGATGCGCAAAGATGGAATAAAACATGAAGCCGAAAACGATCACGAAAATGACCACGCAGATCACGAGGATCATGTTGTGAAGTTCCAGAATCTTGTGGGCAATGGGGGTTACCGGTTTCTGGAAGTTGAGTCCGTACTCGGCAAACGCCGTCGGGACCGCGAACCACGGGCTTAAACCCAGAATCAGGCGGGAAACTATGCCTGGGAGCCGTTTAACAAAAGTCATCGACATGCCTCTCTCCCGTAATGATGTATATATCAAAATCTTTCTGACTGCCATTCGGAACGTTGCCGACTTCCCGCTTCGTGCTTAATCCGTTTTTCGCAACAGATTATTCAGAGTTGCCGACAGCGATTCCCGTTCTTCCTCGCGCACATCAGCGGCAATAACAACGAACCGCCCGTGCGACCCCACTTTCAATTGTGAGGGATACCAGCCGTGGCGGCGTTCCAGCATGACTTTCGTCCAGTAGCGCTGAAACTTATCGCGCCACTCGCACCGGCCCCAGCGCCGGATCACCGTCACGCAGTCACGGTCGACGATGATTTGGTCATGATCGTCGGCGTGGCGGACAAGTCGGTACAACACGACACCCACCACCATCATTTCCAGGCCGGCGAACGGCAACACCGGCCATGCGCCTGCCAGGGTAAATCCAATACCGATGGTAAGGACAACGACTGACAGCCCGACGAACAGCACTATTATGCCCCGAAGGGTCAGCGCACGGTTCGGGCGTACGATCATTCGTAGGCCTTCTCCGGTTTCGCCTTCGGGCATATAGCGTGTGTCTACCTTCGCCCACGCCACCATGGAAATCCTTATTTCGCCCACTGAATCAAAAAATTGACCCAGCTCAAGCCATTTTGGCGCGCGCAAATTATCACATGCGTTAAACCGCCGCAATACACGATTTAAGGGGATAACACGTGTTTTGGAGCGACGAAACCGAATGAAAAATGGCAACCGGCGAGCGATCTAGTCAACTTTAAATGTAGCCCTACTTCGTTCGTCCATTCAAAAAAGTAGCCCTACTCGCTTCGCTCGTTCGTCTTTGGATATGAATTGGCGGTGAAACGCATCAACATTTCGATGGGGATGGTCGAAGCTGCAATATCAGGTTTCGCAGTGCGTTGAAATGGAAATTGCGCCAGCAAGGGCGCATCGATTCCTTGTTGCAACGCGGCGATGTTTTCCGGCACATGCGTCATGGCGGGATCAACCTGGTTGGCGACCCAACCGGCGAGCGGAACATCCGCGTGCCGGATCGCTTCCATCGTCAGCAGTGCATGGTTGAGACAACCGAGACGCAGACCAACCACAAGAATCACGGGAAGATGCATGGCACGTGCAATATCTGCCATGGTCAGGCGTTCGCCAAGCGGCGCCATCCAACCGCCCACGCCCTCAACCACCACCCAGGAGGATTTTGTTTGCAGGTGCCGGAAACTGTCGAGAATTTTCTCCTGCTTAATTTCAATACCCATCTCGTGCGCGGCAATATGTGGCGCGCACGCAGGGGCCAGAGCATAGGGGTTTACATCGGTGTAATCGGCCGATGTGCCGCTCGCCGCCACTAATTCCCGCGCATCGTCACTGCGCCAACCGGCATCCGTGGCGTGGCATCCGCTCGCCACCGGTTTCATGCCCACGGCAGCATGTCCGGCACGATTCAGTGCCTCCAGTAAAAGACGTGAAACCAGTGTTTTGCCCACGCCGGTATCGGTTCCGGTAACGAACCAGCCGCCGCTCATGGCCTGCCTCGTCCGATGCGGCCGACGGGTACAGCAACAACACCGTCACGCGCAGGCTCGGTTTCAGGCACCCAGGCATGTCCGTAGACCGCTTCATAGGTCGCTGGAATTTTTCCATCCCGCGCCAGTGCTTCGTAAGCCGCACGAAACCGGGCAAACCGCATCTTGCCGGTCAGCCCGCGCGCGCGCGATACCGCCACGTTATGCGCGCCGAGCTGCTTGATGTCGCGCAATACGCTGCGCACGTCAGCATACGTCAGCGTAAATGCTTCCATGTCCATGACCGGATCGGCAAAACCGGCGTGCATTAGCATGTCGCCCAGGTCGTGCATGTCAATGAAGGTGTGCACGTGCGCGGCGCTGTCCGCCGCGCGCCAAGCCTCGCGCAGTTCGCGCAAGGTGTCCGGCCCAAAGGTGGTAAACATAAGCAAGCCACCGGGACGTAACACGCGTCGCGCCTCGTTGAACATGGTCCGCGGATCGCACCATTGCAACGCCAGATTGGAAATCACCATATCCATGGAGGCTGCCGCGACGGGCAGGCATTCGGCGTCGCCACAAGCAAAGACGCTGCGTCCCGTTAATCTTCGCCAAAGACCGGCGCGACTTCGCGCGCGCTGCACCATGGTTTCGGCGATGTCCAAGCCCAGTACCTGCGCACGCTGATAGCGTTTCGACAACTGACACAAGTCATAGCCTGTCCCACAACCGATATCGAGAATCATCCGCGGCTGCTGCCGCACCACATCCAGGCGTGCCAGCAGGCGATCGGCAATTTCGCGCTGCAGCACGGCAACCGCATCGTAGGTGTCCACCGCGTGTGCGAAGGACTCGCGCAGACGACGTTTGTCGAGCGCCAGCAACTCAGTCATAAAAGAAGTCCTACTTCGTTCGTCTTTTCATATTACTGGTAGTCCTACTTCGTTCGTCCTGTCATATAACTAGTAGCCCTACTCGCTACGCTCGTTCGTCTTGTCGTATTGAATAAAATCCTTCAGCTTTTCCAGAAATAATTCCGGGTGCGACAGAAACGGCGCATGCCCGGCGTCGGGTATGATTTCCAGACACGCCTGGGGCAGATGCCGCGCCAGATAGCGCGCCGCACCCACCGGCGCAAGCCGGTCGCGCCCGCCGTGAATAACCAGTGCCGATACGGCAACACCGGCGAGTGCATCGCGCCGATCCTCTTCCTTTAATAATCGTAGACCCGCCTGCAATGCCTCCGTGGGAGGTTCACCATAACGGAATATCTCGTCGCGTAAGCGGCGCAACACGGCGCGATCTTCGCCCGCCGCCATTTGCAGGGTCAGAAAACGCTCGACGGTACCGGCATAATCCTGCTCAAGACTGCGCGCAAACTGCTCCAGTACCGCGGGCGACATCGCGTGCGGCCAGTCCACCGACTGTACGTATTTCGGCGTGGCGCCGACCAGCACCAGCCGGACGACCTCCCGCGTGTAACCCTGCGCCACCGCCAGCGCCACGAGGCCGCCCATGGACCAACCGACCCACACGGCCGGTCCGGAAACTCCGCGTCGCACACCCTCGGCAAGGACTTCAGGCGTGTAGGCCGTGGGTAGAAAATCGCGCGAACGCCCGTGACCGGGAAGATCGGGCACGGTGACGCGGTAATCCGCCGACAACGCGCGTGCAATATCCGTCCACACTCCGCCGTGCGAGCCCCAACCATGCACCAGCACCACGTCCGGGCCATGACCGCTCTGCTCGTAATAAATCTTCATAAGATTTCTGGAACGCAGATGGACGCCGATAAGTTAAGAATGATGAACGCAGATAAAATGAGAACAAAGTCCCGATTTCGATTGATTTTGATCAGCGTTTATCTGCGTATTCATCCGCGTTAATCTGCGTTTCAAAAATATTAAATGCATTGCTTAGACCCGAATCGCTGAAAGCGCCTCCAGCAAACGATCGACATGCGCTGTCTCATGCGCGGCGGAAAAGGTGATGCGCAGACGCGCTGAACCTTCCGGCACCGTGGGTGGGCGAATCGCCGGCACGAGAATACCCTGTTCGCGCAAGTGCTGGCTCGCTTGCAGTGCCGCCTCGGACGTACCAAACACAACCGGCTGGATCGGCGTCAACGATGGCAACAAAACCAGACCCAGTCGTTCAGCGCCGGCACGAAATTGCGCAACCAAGGCGCGCAAGCGTTCACGCCGCCAGCCGTCCTCCTGCACGATACGCAGACTCGCACGTACCGCCTCGGCCACGGCCGGTGGCAATGCGGTGGTATATATATAGGTACGTGCCCGCTGGATCAGTGTCTCGATCAAGGCCTCTTCACCGGCAACAAAGGCACCGAAAACGCCCAAGGCCTTGCCCAACGTGCCCATCAGAATCACCGGTAGTGCAAGTGCAAGGCCCAGATGTTCCAGCGTGCCGCGGCCGTTTTGGCCCAGCACACCCAAACCGTGGGCGTCATCCACCAGCAAACGCGCGCCATGCTTGGCGGCGAGATCTGAAAGTCCGGTCAGTGGCGCAATATCGCCATCCATGCTGAAAACCGCATCCGTCGTGATGAGTTTGGGCCGGGGCGTGTGGGCCAACAGGCCGGCTAGCCGGCTCACCTCGACATGCGGGAAGCGTGTCACCTTGGCACGGGCCAGGCGCGCGGCATCGATCAGCGAGGCATGATTAAGTCGGTCCTCGAAAATTGCGCCGTTCCGGTCCGTGAGCGCGCTCATCACACCGAGATTCGCCATGTAGCCGGTGGAAAACAGCAATGCTCGCTCGGCGCCGACGAAATCCGCGAGCTCCTCCTCAAGTGCATGATGCGCACGGCTGTGGCCACTGACGAGATGTGAGGCCCCGGCGCCCACCCCATATTGCTTTGCGCCCTGCTGGAAGGCCGCGATCACCCGCGGATCATTCGCCAACCCCAGATAATCGTTACTGCAAAAGGACAGCAACGTATCCTCGCCGACACGGACCTCAACGCCCTGGGGCGATTCGAGCACCAAGCGTTCGCGATACAGCTTCTGCGCGCGGCGCTGTGAGAGATCGTTTTCCAGTATTTTCATGAAAAATTACGCGGCAATGGGCAGAAAATAATGAAATAATGAGAAAGTAGTGGGTTCAGGCGCGTGACAAGATGTTGCCAATAAAGCGGCCCTGCTCGCTACGCTTGCTCGTCCTGACGTGACAAGGTAGCCCTATTCGCTTCGCTCATTCGTCTTGCCATATTAATATGCGGCAGTGTAGTGCTTCCTTGGCACCAGTCAACAAAACATGATAAAGGAAGTTGACATTAGCCTAAAACGATCTCATCGCTGGTGGTGGCCGGAAATCTGCCTGCTGTGTCACGCACGCGCACCGGCGGGAAAAGATTTGTGTACCGCGTGCGACCAATCTTTACCACGAGCGTTGGGGGCCTGTCCGCGCTGCGGTGCGCCGAGTGCTGTCGTGGGAACCGAGGCGATCTGCGGCGAGTGTCAGAAACACCCACCCGCCTATGACAGCACGCGCGCGGTATTCCGCTATGCGTCACCGGTGGACAGATTGATCCAACACCTCAAATACCATGGCCGTCTCGAACTCTCGCGTGTGCTCGGCGGATATCTCGCGGAACATATGCTGACACTCGGGGATTCCCTTCCCGACGTTATGGTACCGGTACCGCTGCATGTATCGCGCCTGCGCGAGCGGGGTTACAACCAGTCGCTCGAACTCGCCCGGTTCGTCACCAAGCAACTGCGAGTCCCGCTCGACTGGCAGGGCACGCAACGCGTCCGGCCGACGGCGCCACAAATGGAACTACCACGCGATCAACGACGGAAAAACGTGCGTGGTGCGTTCACGGCCAGCAGGGTTTTCGCCGGTCAGCGTGTCGCCATTGTCGATGATGTGATGACCAGCGGGCACACGGTGAACACCCTCGCGGAGAGCCTGCTCCAGAGCGGAGCCAGAGAAGTGCGGGTGTGGGTAGTGGCGCGGGCGTAATCAGGGCTACAAGTTTTTAAATCTGAAGCCTGGAACCGAAAACTACTTGTTGCCAACCACCGTCAGGCGCTGGCGTGCATACTTGAGTAAGTTGTCGTCAAGCGTGCCACTGTCGATGGCGCGCTGATACGCCGCGCCGGCGGCGTTCCAGTCCTGAACCGCTTCAAGCGAGATGCCCAGGCCCAGCCACGAGCGTCCTTCCTGCGGGTTGAGCGCAACGGCTTCATTATATGTCTTGACGGCTTCGGCATGCTTTCCAACGCGTTGATACAACGTCGCCAGAAACGCCACATAGTCGGGATTGCCGGTAGCGGCGCGACGACTCTCTTCCATGACCGTCAGGGCTTTCTGGTCCGCGCCATGATCAACATAAACCCGCGCGAGCAATTGCGCGAACGGATAATAGGCCGGCACCTTGTCGATACCCTCTTCCAGGATCTGCTGTGCTTCGCGCCAGTGCCCCTGCTGCAACATCACACCGGCAAGCAGTTCACGCGCCGCTGTGTGTGCCTCATTGGCGCTCATGGCTGACTTGAGATGTTTCTCGGCATCGGCCATGCGTCCTTTCTGTAACAGGTTGACAGCCTGGCGATATTCGCTTTCCGACTTTTCGTCCGAATTGAGCGGTTTCATCTTCTTGTCCATGACCGCATTACCAGTATGAATTTCGCTGGCGGATGCCGCCACGGCTGGCGTCACCTCCGGTTCGGATTTCTGCGCGCCAGCCGTTCCCACGGAGGCGACCGTCTTTCTTTGCTTCTCCGCCGGGCTGGCCTTTTCTTCCCTTGCCGGCTGGGTTTCTGAATTGGTCGATGTCGTTGATGGCGGTGTCAGACGCAACCGCTGGCCGGTATGAATCACATGCTCACGGCCCAGCTTGTTCCAGCCGGACAGATTCCACAGATCAATACCCGTTTGGTTGGAGATGCCATAGAGCGTCTCGCCGCGGGACACGGTCCAGTAACCGGCTTTCGCGGCGGCGGCCGCCTTGGATTTCGCCGGCGCCGTCTTCTTGGGCACGGCGGGGGCAGGTGCTGTTTCGGTTGCTTTCTGTTTCACAGCGGCAGACGGCACTGCTTGAGCCGGTGTCACTTGTGCGGGTATTTCAACCGCTTTGTCAGATGTTACCACCGGCGGCGGTGGATTTTTTGCTTCGGTTGCCTGCGTAACGGTAGCGACTGCTGTCGGAGCAGGAGCAGACATAGGTACCGGTTTAGGCGGAACCTTGCGCGTCACCACAGACGGTGACTTGGCCGCCACTTGGCCAGGAAACAGATTTGAAACGAGACTGTCGCCCCACTGCATCCAGCCATAAGCGCCGGCACCAACCACCACGACCGCTACCAACAATATCATCAACCGGCGAGCTGGGGCGCGCGACGACGGAACTCTGCTGAGGGGCTTGAGGTCTTCGTAAACGGATTTCTTCTGGGCAGCTTCGGCCTGGGGATTCTTGCGCGACTCCAGGTCCTGAAGCATCTTGTTGATCAGGCTCACACGGGGCCACCTGTGACCAACGACACGCCGGTCAGCGCCAAGGTTGTTAGCGATAGCAGGCTGACGGTCGCCACCGTCGACACCAGCGCGGTTAAATACTTCTTGATCCGCGCCTTCACCGTCAGCGCGCCCTGCATGGATTCGGTATCCTCAACCGCCATGCGCACGTGCCTGTCGGCCACCACGCGCGCGCCCTCGCCAAACGCCGCCATGAGAGCCTTGTGCGAGAGAATATTCACCAGCCGCGGGATGCCGTTACTGATGCGATAAATCCGTTTCACTACCTTGTGCGGGAACAAGCGCGGACCGCGATAGCCGGCCACGGCCAGACGGTGCGATATATAGAATTCCACCTCACTCAGATTGAGCGGTGAGAGCTGGCACGCGAAGCTGATGCGCTGCTTGAGCTGGCGGATCGAGGGGTTGTCGAGCCGAGCATTCAGCTCCGGCTGGCCGAACAGCACCACCTGCACCAATTTACGCCGCTCTGTCTCGAGGTTCGAAAGCAGACGCAGACTCTCCAGGGTTTCGATTGGAATCGCTTGCGACTCATCCAGGCATAGTAAAACGCGCTTGCCTTCGGCATAGCTGTCGATGAGATAGCGGTTGAGCAACTTGAGCAACTGGTGCTGGTTGATGTGCTGCGGATACTTGATATCCAGCTCGTCGGCGACGGCTAGCAGCAAGGTCATCGGCTGCAGATAGGGATTCGGGATATAGGCGGTGACAAACTCGCGATGATCGAGCGCGCCCAGAAACTTGCGGCACAATAACGTTTTGCCGGTGCCGACCTCGCCGATCACCTTCATGAATCCTTCGCCGCTGCGCACCGCCACCAGCAACGTGTTCAGCGCCTCCTGATGCGACGAGTGTGCGAAAAAGAAGCTCGTGTCCGGTGTGATGGTGAACGGCAGTTCCTGCAACCCGAAATGCGATCCGTACATTTTCGTCTTAGCTCCGTATTACGACCTTAGCTCTGTCAGGAACCGATGCGGAATTTCCGGATGCGCTCCTGCGACTCGCCGGTCGCGTCGCCCCAGTCCTGACCGACGTTGATAACCGTCGGCTTGAGCAGGATGACCAGCTCGCGCTTGATGCGTGTCACCTTCTTCTGCTTGAACAGGTTGCCGATCAGCGGAATGTCGCCGAGCACGGGTACGGAGGCATTGTCGTCGGTGCTGGCTTCCTTCATCAGTCCGCCGATCACAATGATCTGACCGCTGCTGGCGCGCACGATGTTATCCGATTCCTGCACCGAGCTGAGCGCCGTCGAGATCGTCTGGTTCGAGGCCACGGTGATCTGTTTTTCCGACACATCGCTCACGGACGGATGAATATGCAGATTGATATTGCCGGCCTCGTCGATCTGCGGCGTCACGTCCAGCGCGATCCCCGAAAAGAAGGGTGATAACTCCGTCGATATGGTCGGCAGACCCGTCGTACTCGTAGCCGCGGTCGTGTCCTGTTTGGTCACAAAGTAGGAGTCTGTGCCCACCTTGATCACTGCCTTCTGGTTGTTCATGGTGGAGACCCGCGGGCTGGAAAGCACGTTCAGGTCGCCCTGCGTCTTGAGCAGTTCAAAGAACGCCGCGAAGTTGTTGGACTTCACCGCCAACGTGAACACGCCGCCGAAGGCGGAGCTGGCAGTCCCGGAAATAGCGCTGAAGGTACCGGTCGTGGGATCCAGGTTGCCGGTATTGCCGGCGATTGAACTGAGCCCCGTTGTGCCGAGCGAAGACCCGCCCCCTACCTGACCGATTGTATAGTTGCGGCCGCCTTTTTCAGCGACCCCGGCCCAGTTGATGCCGCTCTGGAAACCGTCCTTGAGCTGGACCTCGACAATTTTCGCTTCGAGAATAACCTGACGATTCATGTTCGTCTGGGTCACACCCAAATACTCTTCCACCAGGTGCAGCTCATCCGGCATGGCACGTACCACCACGACACCGGCCTGTGGATTAACGATCACTTTTCTCCCACCCTCGGCACCGACAATGGCCGTCAGCGCCGTGGTCAGATCCTTCCAGAAATCTGCTTGTGTCTGCGTTTGAATCTGCACGCCACTGCTCGATGTCCCTGAAGATGCTGTGCCCGCAGAACCCGTAGAACCTGTCGCGCCCCCGGTGGTAGTCAGGCCGCTCGCCGACACGCGCGTGTCAGAAAGCCCTTTGCGGGTAAGATTGAGATAATTCACCGGGAACATGCGCGTCTGCATGTCGCTGCCGAGGATATAAAAACGGTTACCTTCGCGTCGGTACTCATAGCCATAGACCTGGCGGATTACATTCAATGCTTCCGGCACGGTTACTTCCTTGAGGTTGAGCGAGATGGTCCCGCTCACATCCGGATGCAGAATCATGCTGTACGACGTGCCTTCGACCAGGCCCATGAACACCTGGCGCGCGGGCGCATTGTTCACGGTGAGATCGAAGCGCGGCTCGAGTGGAACGGTACCGCCCTGGGGAAGCGTGATTTCAATCGGCGGCAGCAAGGCCTTGCTTACATCCGAGGGAACTGTCTTGCCGTCTTTGCCCGCGCGCGCCTGGGTCAGACTTTCGTCCACGCTGGCGCTGACGGAGTCCCGCCAGCCGGGCGAAATACTCTGACACCCCACCAGCAACATACCCAGCGACACGACCAGCGTGCGCCGGATTCTCATCCCGATGTTATATGTTCTGCTCATTTTTTCCCGCCTTCTTGGCTACTCGCCGGTACCTTGACCATGTATGTTTCTTTCGCCAGTTTCGGTAACAAACGCAATCGTGTTTCACGATCCGCCTTCTTCAGCACCACCTCGTACGGCTGTATGTCCGTGATTGTCCCGCCGTCGAATTTTTCACCCACCTTATATGACCGCCCGCTGATCACGGCGCGCCGCTGGCTCGCCGAAATGAAAGTTGACTGCAACAACGGACCCATCGGTTTAGCGGTCGCCGCACCTGCGGCAGTCGCCATGCTGTATGCCGGCTGCGTCGGGTCGGCGAGACCGGCAAAATCTTCCGCCAGACTGTTCGTCATCCTTCCCGCCAAACCGGCCACCACGAAAACCGCCCACAACAGATAGTCGCCAATACCGGTCTTCTTGCCCTTTCTTACATCAAGTTTCATGCCAATTACAGGTCGCCTTATCGTGACAAAACGAACGAGCGAAGCGAGCAGGGCTCCATTTTTGACAAGACGAGCGCAGTAGGGCTTCATCACAGTCCGATCCAGGCTTCATGCGTGCTGAGGGTGTAAATCAACAAAGTGACACGCGAATTCGGGTATTTTTCCGTTTTCAGCGTCACCTTGCCCCAGAAAACCTTCCATGGCAGCGCTTCCAGAGATTTCAGGTAGCGCAAAACATCCAGATAGCCGCCCTTGATCTCGATATTCATGCCGTGCTTGTAAACCATGGCGCCCGAGGCGGGAGCACTCCCGCCCTCCTCCAGTAACGGGCTTGCAGGAATGCTTTCCACCCTTATTACTTGCAAGCCATGATTCTTGAGCAGCATCTGTTCGATGAGTCGCGCCATTTCCTTGGGCGGGACCAGCCCGGCCGTGACGCGGACCAGTTCTGAGTCCATGGTTTTCAGGTTTTCCCGCAAGGCTTCAAGCTTTTTGCGCTTGGCAGCCTCGGGGCCCTCTCCCCCCGTTACCGCCATGGTCTGTATCTGCGCTTCCAGTGCCTGGGTCTCCTGACGTTTCAGATTGACCTGCTGCTGCAAACGGTCCTTTTCCACGTTCAGGGGACCGAACAGAACGTTTACCGCCAGAAAATACAACGCCACCAGGATGGTGATGAAAATCAGGGCGCGCTCGCGGATTGACATGGCGTCGATCCGACCGGCCAATCCCTGAAGCTGTTTTTTGAGATCTTCAGAAGTCATGGTTATCCCGGATTGGCGGTCTTGGCCTGGAACTCGACAAACATGGATTCTGGATTCTTGGCATCCGGCTCCGGCCGGTTCATCTGGAATGTCTTGAACTCGATCCCGGAAAGCGTTTTTTCCGATGAGAGTTTCTGCATGTAGCGTGGCACCAACTCCGGATTGGTCGTGCGTCCGGCCAGCGACACCTGCTCCGCCGCACCGGTAATGTCGAATCCCGTCAACCAAACTCCCGGAATGTGCTGACGGGCGAAAGAAGTAAGGTAATCCGAGAACCCGCTGGTATTGCTGAAGACGCCGCGCTTGAGAATTTCCCGAATCTGCTGCTTGGCAACGATTTCGCTTTCGAGATGTGTGATTTCAGTGTCGAGTGAAGAGGGTCCCGTGCGCTGACCGAATTTTTCGGAAGCGTCCGCCAGCCGCTTGCTGGCCGTGGCATTGCTTTGTTCCACGCGCTTCAGGTCGTCTTGCAGCGCCCCCGTCTGCCACCAGGTAAAGGCATACAGCGCCACCACGCCGATCGCCACCAGTCCAACCGACTGCAACATGGCCACCGTCGAGAATTTCTTCTCTTCCTTGCGGAATATCGGCTGATAGAGATTGATTTGCTGGCTCACAGCGCCTTCTCCTCCTGACGCAGTGCCGCACCTAGCACCGTGAGGCAGGCCGACTGAAGCTCCGGTTTGACATCCACTTCGCACTCCATGAGTTTCGTCAGGTCCATCGTGATCACGCTCGCATTCAGATTGGCCTTGAGATAATCCTCGAGTCCTGGCACTTGCCGGGGCGTGGGGGCCAGAGCGATCGTGGAGATGGGTGCCTGACGGAAGTGGCTGTCGTAATAATCGAGCGAGCGCTGCACTTCGAGCACAATACGGTCAAACATGCTGGCGGTATCCGACAACTGCGTCAGCACATCGAGTCCAATATCGATGTTGCGGCTGAGATAAATCTCCGACTGCTTGCTGATGGTGATCAAACCACCACTGGGCGTAAACGACAACAGTACGACGCCTTTCGCATCTTCCGGCAACAGCGACGCCAGATTGCGCTGCGCCATCTCGGGAATATCGATGACATCGAGATTGATGCCCGCCGCGCTCATCATGTCCGCGCGCTTCTGAATCGAGGTGCTGCGTGCTGCCACGGCGTACATCGAGCGCGCCCGACCGGCGGCCTTGTCGCCCGGCAGGTCGAAAACGTCGAGCGTCGCGTCGTTGATGTGGAAATCGATCAGGTCCTTGATGCGCCAACGGATGGCGGCGCGCAGTTCATCCGGCGGCACGTCCGGCGCCTCGGTCAGCAGCAACGAATATTCGTTGGTATCGAGAACGGTGGTGCAGCGTGAACGCGCCAGATCGTAATCGGCGGCGGCGCGTGCCAACACCTTCTCCTGTCCTTGGTCACCCCAGGGACGGAAATCCACCAGCGTCAGCGCCGGCGGGCGTCCGGTCGTGCGCTCGACGCGCACGACGCATAGGCCATCGGACTGAAGTCCGACACCGGTCAGTCCGGGCAGCATTTTCTTTTTCAGAAACGGTAACAGGGGAGATCTCCTTTTCCCAAATGAGTCCCTTTAACTATGCAAAAATATAGCCAAACTCACAGTCATCAGCATTATTGCTTGATTTTCTGAGGTTTAGCTTAAGAATCGTCCAATAACCCCCTGTTGTCAATGCAGTTTCTCGGAGTCAAAACTGGGAAAAACCCAGACAAATCGGGAAGTTTTCAAGTTTGGCCTCGACCTGCTCAAGACATCGGATGATCCTGAGTTACCGACGCACAAACAACTCCGTTAGCGCTGCCGCAAATAAATATGCTTCGAACTGCCCCGGTACAGGCCGAACGTGGCGCGGCCGGAGGGGTCAACGTCACCGGTGCCGTTCCAGTCGAAGCGCAGCCAGGTTTTGGCGCTCAGGTCCGCGGTAATATCCACGTAGCCGATACCCCCCTGGCCCGGGGCGCTCAACGACAAGCCGGCGTCGCCACCACCATTAAAGAACAGGGAATTGGCAACGGTAGCGGACGTGGTCATGCTGCCGATATTTTTCGCCGTCGGCGGCGTTACCGGCGAAGGCGCGACATTATTTGCCAAACTGAGGCCGGTGGCGGGTACCGAAGTGCAGGTATCCTCGCTATTCGTGATCCAACCGGTAACCGGAGGATTGGTTGCCGGCGCGGTGACGGTGGTGTCCTTGTAGTATTCCACTCGCATCGGTACCGACAGCGCCGCCAATTCGGAACCGTAGGCGTTTTGGATACGCACTCGCCCGCTGCGGATTTCGGCGGTATCTTCGGTGTAACCCGACGAGCTGACGCCATCCGTGTCGATGGCGCGGAGGGTCAGGGTGGTGGGCGCGGTCTCCTTCGGCGGAACGGTGACCAGGAACGTGTAGGTGACGGTGCTCTGGGTACCTACACCGTTGACGAAGTTGGCGGCGGACAGCACGTTGTTACTCGTCGTGTTGTTATTCGGTGTAAAGTTTGTGGTGATTCCCGCATTGGAAATCGTGGTGTCCTTGGATAATAAAATCCCCCCACCGAAGTTGCGATAGTTGAACGTCGTCACGTTTGTAGAGTTACGCGCGGTCGCGGTAACGGTGAGCGGTTGTCCGGAATAGGTGAAGGTGGCGCCGCCGGCACAACCATGAATCTTGGTGACGTCGAAATGATGGGGGATAAAGCGGCCAAATGTCCCGGTGTTGGCGATAATCCCAAAACTGCATCCATACTTGCCGTTGACGTCTTTGGTGTTCGCGTAGTTGTTCTGAACGCAGTCGCCCTTGCTGGTGATGCTGTCGATGCCCACCCAAGTGGCAGCTCTCAGGGTGTCACATTGGGCGGCCGTGAGGGAAGCACACTCGGTCGCCGTAGCCACACCATCGTAAACACCTCGCGCGGATGTCGCGTCAGTGGCCGGGTTGTAGCCCTGGAAATAGAACCCGCCTACCTCGCTGTAGGTGAATGTGTTGCCAGTCGCGGTGGATGACGGCGTCCCCGATGTGGCGGCGGGGAAAGTTGTCGGCGCCAACGCGCCATTCACCGTCGCCGGGCTCGCCGCCAGCACGGCACTACTGTTTATCTTGAGGGCCCCGATATACCCGCTCGGATTGCCGGCAATGCCGGTAGTGGTCGCCGTCAGGGAAAAGGCATCGGCGCCCGCCTTGAAGATGGGCGTGCCGCTCGTGCCGGTCTGAGTGGCATTGGAAGAAGTCACCGAGGCGATGCTCGCCGGCCGCACCGAGAAGGCATCGGTCGAACAGGCGGTGGTCGTGCCGTCGTTGATGATCGCCGCGAGATTCTTGTAGGCCGTGTTGAGCATGAAGTTGGCCGATTGTTTCTTTCCCGAATCGCCGGAGACAAAGGTCATGGTCTGGCTGCCGCCCGTGACCGCCGTCTTGCTGGTGCACGCCGCGTTGCAATAATTGGCCTGCGTGCTGTCGAGCACACAAGCGCCGTCGCTGTTATCCACGAGCTTCACCGTCACGTTCTTGCTTCCGCTGGCGGCATAGGTGGTCAGTATCTGGTTGTTGTTCAACGCCGCTACGTTAAGCTTGAAGGCCGTTCCCACCACTTTCATGTAAATGTGGCCATTGAGAAAGCTCTGCACCGCCGGTCCGGAGGGCGGCGTGCCATAGGCCTCGTCGATCGCATTAAATCCGCTCGCCGTGCCACCGCTCGGCGGTGCAACCGTCTGGGCACAGACACGCAAGCCGCCGATTTCATGGACGTTGGTGGAACCACCGGTTGAACCGGTGAACGAAATTTGCCAATTGGTCGGAACGGCGGCCTGGGTAAATCCCTGGGCCGTAGCGGCTGTGTATACATTCGGGATGTTGATAAGCGACGTGTAACCAGCCCCGGTATCGCGATTCACGGTAACGGAGGTACTGGTGGGATCGTTGCGCGCATCGACGATCACCTGGTAGAAGTAACCGGGCGCCGGAGTTGCTGAACCGGTATTGTCTATTCCAGGCGCGAGGGTAGTCGTGCCGGCTATCCAGTTGTAGCCGGCCACGCCGGAGCCGGAACCGCGCACACCGACAGCATCCACTCGCGCACCCGGACCACCGATACGACCTTCGGTTGGATTCTGGTAGTTGCCGAACTCATCGATCCCCACTCCGATCCAACCGCCCGCGAAGCCGGGAACATTGGTGGCGACGGCGGGCGGCGTTTTTTGTGCATACCCCAACGAACCGCCGAAAGCACCGGGCACGGCTGTCACGGAATAATCAGACAACGTCACCGCGATACCATCGGCGCCGCTACCGCCATAGGCGTAGTGCTGGAACTCGACCGAGATGTAGTTGCCGGCCGCCGGAAAAATACCCGGCACCGTCGCGGCCTTGGCGTTGTTGCCGGTGTTTTCGGTCAGGCGTAGTAAACCGGTGGTACCGTTGATATACGGTACGATACCGGTAGTATCGCTGGTGGACACGATCCAGTTGGCGCCGTAAATGGTAGAAGGATTGAGGCTGGCGCGGCCAAATTGATCGCACACGCAACTCACTGTCACGCCCGCGGGAACATTGGACGGCGGCGTACAGAACGGCGCGGAAATGGTATAAACCTGGCCGGTGAAGTTGCCGTTGCCCGCGCCGGCGCCGCCTAACGGCGTGCCACCCGTACTCACGATGGAATCGTCGTCCACCAAGTTAAGTCCCAATGTGCCAGCGCTTGTCCCCGAATTGGCGGTGACCGTCCAGGTAGTGCCACCGCCGGTTACTGAAGTAATGCTGGCACCCGAAACTCCTCCGCCTGGCACCAACGCGAAATCCGTGGCGTCCACGCCGGTCACGCTGGCACTGAAAACCACCGTCCAGGCAACGGCATCTCCCGCATAGGATGGATTAGAGCTGGCAAGAGTGATCGACGAAACCGTTGGCGGCTGCGGCTTGAGCGCGATCGTCAGGAAGGCATTGATCGAACTGGTCACGGTCGCGGTGGTGTTGCCGGTCGCACCGGCCGTGGCCTTGACGCCGTCCCATACCGCGAAGCCGCCGCCGTTGCCCGAGGTCGTTCCCGCGTCGGATCGCTCAGCGATGCCCGTCAGGTTGGCGTTCGTCTCCGCGCTGAAGGCGGCGGCAGCTGAATCGTTGTCGCGCGCGACAGCCTGAACGACGAGCGTGTCCGGCACCGTGGTCGTGACGCCGGTGACCGTGACCGAAGTGCTGGCCGCCGCCTTGACGCCGCCGCCCGTGACGTCCCATGGATTGCCGGTACTGATGACACCACGGTAGGTGATGATCTGAGCATAAACGTGATCGCCGGGGTCGGCGACTGTCGGCGTCGCCATGGAAGTGGATGTCGCTCGCGCCCAAAACACGGTAATTTGCGTTCCGTTCGTAGTAGTGCCCGTTGCCTGCGGGCTGTTTGTCACCGCCACGAAGCCGGCCGGTGTCGAGAGCGTAACGGGTTGACCGCCAGTACTCTCGACAAACAGAAGCGCAATGTCGTCAACGGCATGAGTCGGCCATGCCGGGCTGACGGCTCCCGTCCCACTAACTGCCGTTCCCGCCGCCTGGAAAGTCGGCGCGGCCTGTGCCAGGTTTGCATTGGCCAAGACAAACACCAGCGTCACCAGTAACAAAAAGTGGAATTTGCCCAGTAAATTTTCGTGGCAGACCATGTTTGTTTTCATCTCAAACTCTCGTGCCTCAAATTCAACGACGCCACCGGACTAACCAAGCTCATCTGCGCTGATAAATCACGGACCACTGCTTCGGCTCCGGCTCGCCGGCGGATTTCAATTCCGCGCGCTCGAGCCGAGCTTGGACGAGTTGACGGGTCCGGCATCGATGGTGCCAACGACGGTGACGTGACCGACGGCGTTGGCAGAATGTGTCGGCATGAGCCAGAAATACGGTCGAAAAAAAACATACTCAACTCTTTCAAAGATAGCTCAGGAAACCTCTTCTTGCTGTTAGTCGCTAGTAAAACCAAACACTTACGGGGGTGGGAGCGCTCACGGTAAACTAGCGTGGAATGCCGAGTCGGAAAAGATGATCGAGACAATAGTGGATTTATTGCTAGTGCTCATATGGATACGACCAATGCGATGCTGTTAGGAATGGCGCCGCTTACAGATACAAGGCATCGCTTAGTAACGTTCTCTCAAATAGATATGCTTGGGATTGCCCTTGTAAATGCCGAAGGTAGCACGGGCGCTGGGGTCGACAGGTGTACCGGTTCCGTTCCAGTCGTAACGCAGCCAGGAGATGGCGGAAAGATCGGTTGTGACGTCCACATAGCCATCGCCGCCAGCGCTCGGGGCGCTGAAAGACAGACCAGCGTCACCACTTACGAAAGTCGAGTTGCCGATAGTGGCGGTCGTATTCCTGGTGCCGATATTCTTTGTTAGGGGGGCAACGCCCGAGACAGGGGAAGGCGCTACATTGTTTGAGAGCGAAAGGCTTGTAATGGACGTGCAGTTATCCGCGGAGTTGGTAACCCAATCGTTCGCGCTGTAGTACTGCGCGCGCATCGGCATCGAAAGGGCGACTAGTTCTGAACCAAAGGCATTCTGCAGAAAAAGACGCCCGTAACGCATTTCTTTCCCGCTGGAAAACGCCATGCCATTGCCGGCAGTTGCGGCACCAACGGAAGCGGGATTGCTCGCATACGTCACGCCATCGGTATCGATCACGTTGAGTGTCAGCGCAACATCGGCGTTGAATGGCAAGTTGGGGGTGGTGGCGCTGCGAGTGAAAGCGATCCCGCCTCCAGCACTGAACGTGAGCGTGCCCACGCCACTAGCAAAAACGCCTATCGTCGGATCGGCCGTGGTTGCCGGCAACAAACTGACATCGAGCGCGGGTGTGGTGCCGCCGCCGAGAGCATCGAAGCGCGAGTAACGACCACCTTGGCTATTGTAGGGTGCCTGATTAAGACTGGTCCCCGCCGCATTGGAAAATTTCATGTATGCCCCGGCATAATTGGTCGTTGTCGTATTGGTGAGTCCATTATTGGTGCCGCTGCGTGCTGTCACGGTAATCACCGGCGCGATGGAATACGTGAACGTGCCGCCGACATAGGTAAATGTCCCGCACGTTGGACCAAACTGCGGTGCATTGGGACTCACGTTGAAATTATCCGGGATGAAACGTCCGAAACCGCTGGAACCGGTGGTTTGGGCGATGGCGGTACTGCCAAAAGAACAACCGTACTTGCCACCCACCAACGCGTTGGAAAAATCGTTGGTACAATCGTTGGGCTTATCGACGCTGGTGAAGTTGGAGTCGTAGACAGCACTAGCATTGAGCCCGATATTGCCGACCTCGCTGTAAAAAAAGCTGGCGCCGGTTGCTGTCCCCGTCCCCACCGGCGCGGCGCTAAAGCTGCCTCCGATCGCGCCCGGCGTCGGGGTTCCCACGATCTTCGTGTTGTCGATGCTTGGCGTGCCGTCATAACCCGCTACTGACGCCGCGGTGAGATTGAAATTTGCGCCCGTCTTGATCGCCGGTGCGCCTGTTGTGTTGTTGTTGCCTGCGTTTGTTGAAGTGACAGTGAAAGACTGCGGACGGATGGTGAAACGGTCAGTCGAGCAACCAATCAGCGGCCCGGCCGAGCTGATGCGCAATCGCGCATCCCGATAGGCGTTGGCGACCGTCATGCCGCCGAGCGTGACGCGCCCGGCCGCGGGAATATTCAACACCGTCGTAAAGGTTTGCACCACGGTCCAGGTCGGACGGCAGCCGTTGACGTCTAGCGCGCCGGTGTTATTGCTGCTGTCGAGCAGCGCGACCGTCACGTTAGCGACCGCGCCGCCATAGGCCGTCTTGGCGGCGTTGATCGAGACGACGTCGAGGCTGAAGGCAACACCCACCAGCTTGGTGTAGATCTTACCCAGCAGTGAATTCGCCGGTGTACTGGTTTCAAAGGCGTTGAAGCGACCGGGCACCGCCGTTACGCCCGAAAGCGGTTCACCGACGGCGAAATCGTTGTTGCCGGCGGCCAGCGGTGTGATATTTGAGGCTTGTGTATTGAGCGCGTTGGCGGCCGTCAGCGTGGTGGGGTTCCAGTTAGTGCCGTCGTAACGTTCGACGATGAAGTTCGCTGTGTTCGCGCCTGCGTCAACGTCCCCCGCGACAAAGGTAAATGTCGAGGAAATAGCGGTGCCAACCGTGAGGCCGGCATTGTTCAACGTCCAATAGCGGTTCACGCTCTTGGTAGCGTCGATTCCCGTGGAGGCAATAGGCGTCGTGACCTGCGGATGGTCTGACGCGGTCGTTGTCACGGTAAGGCTGCCCGCCGTGGTCGTCGTGCCCGCGGTAATATTAACCGGCGTATAGTTGTTCGCGTCTCCCACCGGGAAATCGTTGGTGGCAAAGTAACTGAGGTTGGCGGCGGCGTTGTAATTCTTCTGAAACGCGCCCACCACGTAGCTCGTCGCGCTCGGTGTGGCGATGGTGGCGGCGGTTCCTAAAATTACGCGGTTAGCACCGGTAACGATCTTACCGTTGGTAAACGTCAGCGTAGCATTTACCGTCGGCGTGGTATTGATGGTCAGATTGTTCGACGCCTTGTTGATGGTGAAGTTGTTGAACGTTGTCGCGGCCGTGCCGCCGATCACCGGGGTGGCGCTGGTGCCGGTGAACGTAACGGTAGTGGTACCTTGGGTGAAGGTGCCATTATTGGTCCAGTTGCCGCTCGTGTTCCCCGCGCCGATATTGATGGCAAGGCCCGCGCTAGGGTTCAGATTGTTCAGCGCTTGAATCGTTAGGTCGTTCAGAATATTGGTCGAAGATCGCATCAGGATGTTTCTCGCGGGCCCCGAAGCGAGCACGAGATTCCACACGTTCAGTTGGCCGCCGGCGCCATTGATATACGAGATGTCGTTGGCCGAGGTCGTGGCGGCGCTTCCCAGCTGCAACGTCCCGCCGGTGACGTTTTGCGTCGCGGAACGAATGTCCACGTCGTCCGTCGTGTTGTTACCATTCACCGCGATAATGGTCCCGCCTGACCAGTTCAAGGTTGTGGCACTCCCCAGCAGGACGGTATAGACCGCCCCAGCGCTGACCGACATGAGCGTGATGGTCCCGCCGCTCATCGTGAAAGTGCCGGCGTCTGTATTGGTAGAGCTGTTGATGCCACCGGTCACGTTGAGCGCGCCACCATCCATCTGAAACAAGGTCGTCGCCGCGTTGTTCAGTACCAACAACGTGGTGTTCGCGTTACCAATGTTCATCGTGCCGGCGCTGACCCGAAACATTCCTCCGTTCACCGTGACGTTGAAGCCGGTGGTCGTTACCGTCGCGGCCGCGTTCAACCAGAATCCACCGCTCGCCGGGATATTGGGGTCAGCGGTCCAGGGAGTGATGTTGCTCGTATTGGAATGCTTGTAGGTACCGTTCGTGATCGTGAGAAACGGACTGGGCACGGTGATGGCGGACTGCATGTCCAGGATATTGGCCCGGGTAGCCCCCATGTTCAGGGTTATAAGATTGAATGTGTAGGCTCCGGCGCCGCTCACGGTCTGGTTGCCGTTCTCGTTGAAAGTGACATTGCATAAGCGCGTGGCGGAGGGTCTGAAATTAATCGTGCCGGCATTGGTGATGTTCCCGCCCGCGGTCAGGGTATGGGTGGCGTTAGTCGCTCCGACCGAGAACGTGCCGGTGCCGGCTACGGTAATATCACCGGCCACCGTTACGGCCCGCGCTGTTGCGTTGTTGCCTATGGTTACGGTACCGCCGTTGTTGATGGTGAGTGAGGAGGCGGTGGTATTGTTGACGTTCAAGGTGGAGGCAACGGTCAGCGTGCCGTTGACGGTCAGGCTGGCCAAGGTATTCGAATTGACGTCCAGGGTTGTCGTGCCGCCTGCACTGATAATAACGTCATCGCCGTTGGCTGGAACGCGGTTGCAGTTGCCGACCCCACCGCTCCACGTGGCGGCGACACTCCAGTTGTTCACCGCCGCGGTCGAGGTACACGTTAGTGCGTGCGCGCCGCTGGCAGCGGAGAGAAGCATCACGCCAACAAGCAATCTAAGGAAACTCCGATTAAGTCCCCTCTCCCTCCGGGAGAGGGGCAGGGTGAGGGGGATCATACAAATCACCAACGCCTGATTTTTAAGATACCCCTCATCCCCTCCTTCTCCCGGGGGGAGAAGGGGAGGCTTGTTCAGAGCTTCCCTAATGACGCATGGCGCCCGCAACAAACCCATCCATCGAGTCATCTTGTTCATGCGCCTCAACTTTCGAAATGCTTCATGAGCAGAACGGTGGTTCACGTTATCGTTCCCGTTTGAAGATAAACGGGCTGCGGTCGTTTGCCGGCTCGCCGGCGGTATTCGATTTCGCGCTCTCGGACCGAGTTGGATGCGCTGGCGGCTCCGCCGATGGCGCTACCGACGGGACGATGACCCGCGGCACTGGCTGATTCTGCTCTTCAACTGAATCATAGTTTACGGCCCACCACAGCGCGCTGGCCGTGCCCGCCACCAGTGCGGCCGCGAGCCACCACCAGGCGATCTTTGCGCGCCCGCGCAGACGTGGCTGCTCCAGCAATTGTTGCTCGATCGCCATCAGGCGCCGCGCATCGGGCGCCGGTAATCGCTCAAACGCCGTCGCGATCATGTCCGTCATTTCACGCTCAGTCGGTACTTGGCGTCTCATTCTCACTCCAGTATTTCCGCAGTTTGGCGATGAGCTCGGCGCACTGGCGCCGCACCGTGCCTTCCGGCATATCCAGCGCCTGCGCCACCTCCTTGTGACTCAGTCCTATCCAATAACGCAGCAACAGCAGATTTTGTTCGCTTTCCGGCAGGCGCTTCACCAGTTCGCGCACATAGGCAGCCTCCTCCCGGGCCGGCCTGTCCATGTCCTCGGCGGTTTCCTCCGGAAGCGGCTCGGTTGGCCGGGCGCGTGCCCGGCGCAGGGCATCGATTCGCAGATTGGCGGCGATGCGGTAGAGAAACGCCCGCGGAGCGTGCGGGTCGCGACAGACGGTCTGAACGAAACGGATGAACGCCTCGGAAACGAGGTCGTAGGCGTCCTCGGGGAGGCAACCGCGCGCGACCAGAAATTTCCACAGCCGCAGTGACTGGGAACGATAGAACTCGCGAAACGCGCCGGCATCGCCGTCACGGCAATACTGGCGGATGAGGTCGGCCGGGTCCCGCATGTGGTGAATGAATTTACGGCAGTGCGTCGGTCACGGTCGTTCTAAGCGTGCGCGATACATAGTCGGCACTGCCGAACGCGCCGGAGGTGGCGGTAACGGTGATCACGTAGACGTTGTAAGTATTGTTGCGCTCGCGGTGTGTTGTATAGCTGCAGACCACGGATACGGAAAATCCGTTAAGACCGTTCGCCGACAGATTGAAATTATTCGTGGTCGGCGTGGAAGGCGCGTTACCGCAAGTGGCGACGATGCTGTTCAACGCGCCGAATATCCCCCACTCCACTCCCGAGCGCGCCGCATAGTAAGCCCGCGTACCCTGGGCCGCAGCGCTGACGGTGGCGCGCTGCATGCCGCCGATGGTCACCATCATCACGCCAAGTATGGCCAACACCACGACAATAAAAATGGCGGCGACCAGCGCGAAGCCGTGCTGGCGGGTTTCGGGCGCGTATGGAAAAGATGTCATGGGGCGTTGTCCACGTGCACCTGATGCAACAGGCGGACTTGTTCGCCGCTGGCGGCGTCGCTGACGGTGATGTCAAGCGTCACCAGACCGGCGCGCTGGTTCGTGCCCGCCGAGTAACTGAATTTACAGACGCTGACCGGCTTTGTAAGCAGCGCCGGGCTCGGGTCGCCGGCCGGCGTGGCCTGCTGCGCGGCGGTAATCGGGTAGTTCGCGTAGCGCGTGATGTTTCCGTTGGCCCCGGCGGTGCAGACATAACTCACCGGCGTGTCGACAATGAAGACACGCTGGTTGGGCGATGCCCAGCGGAAATTAAAGTTTCCGCCATTGGGAATGATGCGCTGCTCGTCACCGCCGCCATCGCCGCTGATGGTGAAAGCCACCACGGCGGGATTGGTAAGCACGACGCGCGTGCCGGCGCCGCAGCCCGCGTCCGAATAGGCGTCGGCGCCCGATCCGGTGCAGGCGACGGCCGGAACGGCGCCCTGGTTGTAGATCGCGAGCCGTTGCGTGGTCGAGGCGAACGGCAACGTGGGCTGGAAGTTTTCAAACTGGCCGACGATATTGAAACCGTCTGTGTCGGCGCCGTTGAAGGTCAGACGGAACTGGGTCGGTCCGTGATCGTGCCCAATGTTTCCCGATCCTTCGCGGTAACGCGCGCCGTCCAGGGTGTTCAATATTTCAATGGTGCAGATTTGACCCGCGGCATTGCAGGTCACGTTGCCGGTGTTGCCAAGCGCATCGCGGATGCGCACGCTGTTCGGCAGCGCCTGACGGATATCGAGGGCAGTGCGGCGTAGCGCTAGTTCGGCCGCATCCACCAGTTCGGCGCGACGCACCTGGGCCTGAAAGCCCTGGATCGGTCGCACAATAACCGATCCCAGCACCCCGGCGATGATGCCGGTGATGGTGATCACGACGACAAGCTCAATCAGGGTCACGCCGGTGCCGTGTCGCACGCGGTGTGGCACTGGCCGGAAAGATGATGGTGTCGAGTGCATGAGGCTGATCAATAGTTGGTACGGTAACCGCTGATAACAACGGTACCGCCAAAAGGTGACGTCACGGTCACCTGCACGCGGATGGCGTTGCCGCTGCCGAAGGTAATGGTATTCAGCGCCTCGACCGCGGCTTGCATCTGCACGGTATAACCTTCGAGCCCGAGAATCGGGGTACCGGTCTGATCGCGCGCGCCCACGTCGGTGAAGTTGTAGTCCAGCACGTCGTCGTAAGTCGAGCGCGTCGCTCCGGGACCCACGGTGAAATTCTTGGTCAGCGCTTCTTCCAGATAGGCTTCCGCGATGGCGATGGCCTGATGTGCAATCACCGGGTCGGCGCTGGCGCTGGTGTTGCGCAAGAAAACCACCAAGACACCCGTTAGCGCCACGCTGATCACCACGATGGCGACAATCAGTTCCACCAGCGTGACGCCGCGCATATAAAAACGGAATGGAACGGATTTCATCATCTCCCCACGTACCCTGTTATGGCATACACCTGGATAGGAATGCCGCCCACGGTGATGCTCTGGTCGGCCGAAGCCGTGCCACTCGCGGTGAAGGTGAAATCCGCCGCAGAAAGCGCTACTCCGCTCGGGGCGGTGCGCGTAAAAGTGGTCGCGTTGCCGGAAGGGTCGACGATGGGAACATCGTAAGGCCCTGTGGTACAGGCCGCGGCGCTCGCCGGTCGGAAAAACGTAAATCCCATCGCCGTGGTCTGCACGCGCACGGGGCATCCAGTCGCCACCGCGTATTTCTGTGCATAGCGCACGGCGGACAGTGTCTCTTCGTAAAAACCGTGCTGACGGAAAGTACTAACGTCAAAAAACCGCGGGCCCGTCACCGCCGCAATCAGCGCGACGATGACCAGCGTCGCGATCAGCTCGACGAGGGTGAAACCTTTTGACTGACCGATGCGCATTAGCCTGAAGTGATTAAAAACCTTTTGAGCCGGTAAAGAACATTCATACAAGATTAGCAAAGTCCAAGCTTAGGGAAACTGCTCGCGCCAGATACCGGGGCTGGTCGCATTCGGATTCGACGCGCCACCCGAATTAAAACCGTTGATTGTCACCGTATCGGATGCAGTTTTTGACGGATTCGCAAGGGAGGTCAGCGTTAAATTAAACATCGTTGTGCCAGTAGTATTGGGCGTCGAGAACGTAAGCATAAAATTGCCGTCAACACCGACTGACATCTCACTGCCCCCCGGCGCCGTAAACACGACATTCGACCCGACTTGGGCCGCGGTCCAGCCGGGCACACTCCCGGCTTCAACGTAGACACCCGGTGTAGTCTGCACCAGCGAATACGAATCGCCGTTCCAGGTCCAACTCGCGGGAAGCAGTCCCGAGACCGGGATCGACACATTACTCACCGCACTGCACCCGTGATTCGTGACGTTAAAAATCATCTCTTGGTTGGTGCTGGAGGCGTTGGGATCGGGCGTGACCTGTAAAAGGTAGCCTTTAAGAACTGCGGTGCCATCAGATGTAGCCGACTGCGTTACAAACCCGCCGGTAGCCGTCGCAGATCCCGTCACTGTATAGGTATTGTCAACATTGCCAGTCATCGGCGCGGTCCAGGTAAACGTGCCGCTCGCGCCGTTCGCAAGCGTGGCAATCGAGGCCGGCGCCGGACCGCTGATGGCGCCGATTGTCGCCGTGCCTCCCGGCGTCAGCGCCGATGGTTGAACGTTGAGCAACGGTACACCCGAGTTGTTCGTCACCTGCATGGTAAACGTGGCAGTATCTCCACTGAATACGCAAGCTCCTCCGGCCGGGGGTGCGGTAAAAGCGGCAACGAAACAAGATGTATTGGTCACCGTGATCACCGAGGATGTGATCGTCCGGGAAGTACGGGTACCACTGCTATCCCGCGCCGATGCGCTAAAGGAAATCGTTCCCGGATTGGCACCGGTCGTGTAAGTCCATACAAATGAGTTAGTGGCGCCCGCGTTCAAATTGAAGTCAGCGGGAGTAGAAGTCGTCGACGCACTGGCACCGCCGCTCAAGGAATTTAGTGTTGGTGGCTTGGGCACCGAGGTTACGGTCGTTATATTGGCCGTCGACTTGTTCGTTACCTGCATGGTCAGCGTAAACGCGGATGCGCAACTTTTTGGAACGGAAGTTGCCGACGGCGTCAACGTCACCACCAGCGATTTATCCGTCCACGCCGTGGGCGCGCTGTGCGTTACGCTGCTGAGATTCGTAAAGGGCGGGCCGGTTGTCGTGGTGGTGTAATACGATCGAATGTCGCGCAAGTTATCGGTTACATCCGTGCTCGTGGTTCGGATGATCATCACGGGCGAGAAATCGACAAATCCCCCGACCGCAATGGCGTTGGCCCATGAAGTCGCTTGAAAAGTCACGCTCGTGGTGCTGAACGACGAGCGTGTCCATCCGGCCGGTGCGGCCGTGGTGTTGGAAAAGGTGGTGCCGCTGTTTAACCGAAACCGGACCTGATAAATCCGTTCGCCGGTGTTGGGCGCCGTGTTTGTATTCGTTACCCGCCATGTACCGGTGCTGGTGCTCCCCATGTCGAATTGCGCGGGCGACGGGCTTGTCAGTGCCTGCGTATAAACACGCGTCGCATATGCCGGCAAATGCCAGCACATCAGAGAAAGGAAACAGACGATATAACGGACAATGGATTTTTTCATGTCGTTCACCTCACTTCACCTTTGCACCGTCTTACGCTCTACACGCTGCGCGCTACTGACGTTACCTGTCGACGTTACTTCGACTTCATAGTCGAAGCTCGTCGGTACCGCACCGCCGTTATCACTATTGCCGGAAGCTACCGCCATGGGCAGCACGGGGTCCCCTACCGAAGCCGTTATCGCTGTTCCCGGGGACGAGGCTTGATTCTGACATCGTTGCACCCCTGAAAGAGTCCGGGTCGCGCCGGAATCAGTGTAAGACGAATAGGAGATTTGTTCGGAAGTAATCGTGCCGGCGTTGTTATGGAGCACCGTAATTATCCCGAGGTCCAAAAATTTTGTGTTAGCGGTAATCGTGAATGGATTTGGGATAGTTGCACAGTTATTGGCAAGAGCAACCAGCAAGGTTGTCACGGGATACACATTCGTGCCGCGGGGGTGCGCAAGACCCGTCCCGGCACCGATGGGGTTGACCACGCCGTTGACCGACTTGTTACGCGCGGTGATGGTAAAAGTCGTGGCCGTCGTGCTCGTGTAAGTGACGAATTCCGCTCCGTTCGAGGCGTCGGTAATGTTGTCGTCGATCATGAGCGTTCCCGACGCCGGCCAGCGATTGACCGTGCCACCGGCAAATACATTGGCGGTTGTTCCAGCGGCGGTCAAACGCATGCGCAATTCAGTCGCGGGAAGATTGGCGAATACGGTATAAGAACCCTGCCCGAATGTATTCGGCGTGTTGTCAAAAGGATCTGTCGTGGCGCGGTACCAATCCACGTTCCGTGCCAGCTGGCGTTGCTCATATTCGGTGCCGCTCTCCCCCACGAACAGCGCCTGTCCCGACTGCGAATGCCTGACACTGGACTCGTTATCGGCGACGCCGAAAAACACCATGACGGTCAGCAGCAGGGCCGCGACCACGATCAGCACCACCGAGGTGATCATCAAAAAACCCCGCTGTGGCCCTGGGTGGCGGGCCGATGCAACTGGCTTCGCCGAGAAAACTTTTTTTGCCCGCGACATCAGAAGTTCCTCGGGTGCACGTTGGCGCGGAAACGGGAGCTGTAGACACCTTCGACCGCGGTCATGTCCACCGTGATGTAATAAACGCTCGCCACCACCGCCGTCGCGGCGCCGTTGTTGGCCCAATAGGTAAACGACAGCGTGGTGATGTTGTCGGCCAGCGTTTGCGGGCTGGTTGTGCCGCATGCCGTCGCGGGTCCGTCAGTGCTGCGCATGATGCGGTTGGTCGCTGCGTCGCGGTAGAAACAAACGCCGTTACCGTCGGAGTCGATGAACCGAACCTGCGCGGCCGAGGCAACATCCAGATCGGCGGCGGTCGCGCTGCGCGCCGCGCGCAATTCGCGTGCGGCGCGCTCCAATGCCACCTTGGCCTGCCAATCGGCATCGGCGATATCCTGTTTTGCGCCGTAGGAGCTGAAGACCTTGCCTAACAACACACTGCCGAAACCGAAAATGATTCCTGCAAGAATAATCACGATAATCATTTCGACCAAGGTAAAGCCGTGGCCATGCCGACTGGCAGGCGAACGGGGCCTGCAGCGAGGTCGTGCGCGGATATTTTTTGAGCGATAAAACATGTCAGTAATTCGCCACCGCCGCCTGCAACTGCGCGAGCCGGGACCCGCTGGTATCGGTCACGGTGACTGTGATGCATTTGTAGTTCGTGTCGCCACCCATACAGGCGCCGGTTTCATCCAGCACCGGTGGCTGTACCGTATAACCGAATGTCGTGGCACCGCTGCAGGCTGGATGGGCGGAGGCAGGCATGGCGGGACAGGGGGCCGCTGCCGCGGCCGCGGTACAGGGATCGAAACGCGTGCCGGTGAAACAGGCGAAGCCAACAATATCCTTGCGTGCCCGGATCAGCTCCATGCGTTCCTGTGCCAGCTGTAACGCCTGCGTCACCTGCTTGGGGGTACCGCTGCCGCGCATGGTGGCGCTGAATCCACTCATGAGGCCGGAAACCAGCAGGCCGACGATGACGATGAAGGCGATCAACTCAACCAGCGTAACGCCGCGATGGTCCTTGGCGAGTGGCGTCCTTAAACCCGACGCGCCAAAAACCATAACCATCTTCATGGGACAGTCACCCTTCCCGTCTGGGGAGACACCACTACATTGCGCGCGTTGCCGCCCGCCGTAACAACGATCGTGGCATTGGCGGCCAGGGGAGTAGCCGCGACGATATCCGTATACGGGGTACCCTTACCGTCAAAGGCAATGTAACCGTTAAGCGGAGGGACGTTGTAACCACCGAGCGTCACGCCATTCAGGACAATGGGGCCCGTGGTTCCCGTTACCGGATGGGTAAGCAAACCGCCGCTGCTTGTGGTGATCTGATAAGTCGTGGCCGTGAGATTGATGCGGTTGCGCTGGCCACTGGTCATGGCCAGTGACTGGGTATAGCGGATATCGTTCGCCAGCTGTTCCGCCATCACGCTGGCATCGACGGCGCCTTTGTTCAGGTAGCGCGGAATGGCGGTGAAGGCAAGGATCCCCACGAGCACAAGGATGACCACCAGCTCCACCAGGGTGAAGCCGCTCTTGCGGGTTGACTGGATGCCAGAAACTCTTGTCATTCGTCACACCTGAAAAAAATGGGGCGCTGACTCCAGCCAGCGCCCCAAGTTTGCGGTTTCACCGGCCTTTACGTACAACCCCTCTCGTGAGGTTGTGCCGGTTTTTACTGCAACTGTCTTTTACCGACAGATGCTGTACTTCAATATATCAAGCTGCTTTTGAGGCCTTACGACTCAGCATCCGGTCGACGCTACCGTCACCGTCCCGTTGTTGGCGCTGTAGGACGCCTGGCAGGTGGCGCTGCCGC
>JACXTT010001182.1_pt1 | contig 44093 bp, 35 predicted proteins | sample 9270951 | NCBI WGS metagenome assembly JACXTT01 (sample SAMN15532306, study PRJNA645909) | rock metagenome | isolation source: weathered quartz diorite | place: Puerto Rico | collected 2017-06-21
GGTGGTTCGGTTTGGGTTTCTGCGGTTTGGGCGTGGAATTGGGTTTGATTTTCCGGGGACAGCTCTACGGTGGCGGCGGAGGCAGGCTGTGGGAGGGCGTCCGACGGCACGGGGGCAACGGGCCAAGCGGGAATTTGGGTTTGATTTTCCGAAGGGCGCTCTCCAGGAGCAGCGTCATCGGGTGGGGGGCCGGGGAATTGAGTTGAAGCAGCGGCCGACGCCTGGTTTTCCTCGGATTGCGCGTAAAATTGGGTTTGTTTTTCCGAAGGCGGTTCCTCGGTGGCGACGGAAGCGGCTTTATCGGGCGGCGTCGGGAATTGGGTTTGATTTTCCAAACCGGTTTTGGAGCCGCGCGACGGAAGGGCCTGAAGGCGTTCAAGCTCGCGGAGGGATTTGTCGAAGGTGCGCTGGAGCCGGGCTTCCTGGCAGGAGAGGGCTTCGAGCTGTTTGGCGCACTGGTAGTGGGCGAAGGCGAGGCGGGCGGCGGGAGAAGCGGCCTGGTCACTGCTATGCTCCATCTCGTAGTAGCCGGCTTCGATGGCAGGGATGCGGCGAAGCCGCCAGGAAGCGACCACGGCGGTGTGGAGGACTTCATCCTCGGCGGGACCGATGGGGAGATAAGCGTGGGTCCAACCAGCGAGGAATTCGAGGAACTCGGCCGGATCTTCGCCGGGGGCGACTGGGCTCATCGAGGTGAGGCCGTGCTTGAGGGCGTTCTGGCGGACGGCGGCGCGTCCTTCCGCGGTGCGGGGACCGGTAGATTTCTGAGCATTAGCACGGTTGGCGTCGGTTTGGGCTTGGGTTGCCATGAGAATATCCTTTCTGCCGAGAGGATAGCAGGCGAGATTTCATGGACTTGGTGCGAAAAGTAGATTAGTCAAGAAAACAAAGGAAATAAATAGTTGGTTTTGCGGTGACTGAAAATCCTGTAGGGTGATTTTCAAGCGTCATGGACAGCGGTCAGGCGCGATCTGCTCGGCGGAGCCGGGAATTTCGCTCTGGACAGTGCCAATCTGCCCGGTTATGCGAACAGTAAGCGCAGAATCCGGGCAGGATAAATCCTGCCCCACCTTGGCAGCAACACCTTGCAGCCTGGCAACCACGTTGGCAGCCTGGCAACAGCTTGGCGGAGGCAAAACCTAAGCGGACTGGCAACACATAAGAAGCCTAGCGACGCCTGATGAAAGTAAGGTGGATTTCGGGAGCAGACGACTAAAGGGACTAGTTGGTCACCTGCTCCAGGATGGCGAAGTCGCCGGGGTTCCAGGCCTGAGCGATGACGTAGAGCTTGTTGCCGAATTCCCGCAGGACTGCGTTGTGGATATGGGCGAAATTCTTGAGTCCGAGGTCCTCTTTGGGCATGATTGTGGAGATGAGCTTGTCGTTTTCCAGGATGTAGATCGGCGCGCCCTTGGAGCGATCGGAGCCATCGAGCGCGCCCACTACGGCGTAATTGCCGAGGTAGTAGATATCGCAGGGCAGGGAACCGAGGGGCATCTTCAGCGTGGACAGATACTGGCCATAGCGCGTGAAGCGGTCGATTTCGCCGTTGGGACGGTCGGCAACATCGATCCGCTTGGTTCCCGGAGGAATGGTGATGCCGTGTCCGGTGCCGAATTGACCTGGGCCGGTGCCTCTTCCACCGAATGCCAGGTCGTGCCACACGGCCTTGAAGGGGCTGGTGCTCTGGATGCGGGCGGTCAGGACGAAATCCAGGTTGGAGTAGCCGGTGGTGATGTAGTACAGGCCGTCCAACTGCTCCACGTCGGTGGGGATGAAGCTGCCGCGCCCGAGGAAGTAGTCGTTGGCGATGGGGCTGCCCAGATCGGTGCTGCCATCGGGCGGCTTCAGCGTGTGGACCAGTTCACCGCCGAGCGTCGTCGTGAACACCCGGTTCGCTTCGGTCCCGGGAAAGGCCAGGAAGGGCGTGCCGTCAGCGGCGTACCAGATGGTTGTGTTGTGTAGAGTGGTACCCTTCATTTCTGGTACCGTGGGGACCATTCGCGTGCTCTTGAGATCGGAGCTGATCTGGATGATGCCGGCGCCTTTGAGCGAAAAATACGTTTCGCCCTTTCCGGGGCGCAGATCGACAGCGAATCCGCCGTGGGCGGCCTTCAGAGCGCTCTGCGCTTCGGCCGGCAGGTGGTCGGACGTGTAGAGCACGCGGAAGCGCATCTTTCCCTGGCCGCTGACGGCGGCGGCGGACGAATCGCTTTGTGCGGCTTTGGTGGGTCCGAGCAGCCAGCCGACGGCCAGCAAGCCGGCGAAAAAAGAGGTGATGGTCAATCGCTTCATGTGGAAGGCGCCTCCTGCCCGAAATGGCATTAGATCACAATCTGCTGGCGGCTTCCAAGCGCGGAGTGGTTTTGGGGGGCCGAGCGGAGTGACGGGAATTGGCGCCTCTCAGTTGGCGGGATCCAGCCTGCGCTTCAAAAATTGGAAACACGCAGACCGTCCGTCCTACTTCCCCACTAGAAGACTTCTGGACCGTGGTGGAAACCAGACCGCTTCCGGGCGCGCCGTAACCCGTCAACAACCGCGCGGATCACCTACACTACGCGACTGATCGTTACCTATGGGCTCGCACGTGGCCGGACCGCTCGCGCTTACCTGATCTAGTCAGAGTCCTCGCGAAGCGCCCGGATCGGGTCGACGCACGCACCGCGCCAAGCCGGTAGCCAACTTGCGGCCATAACGATGAGCGCAAGGCCTAAGGAAACCGGCAGGAGTAGCGCCGGATCATGCAGACTGCCTTTTATCCAGCGTTGAAGTGCAATATTCGCGACGCTGCAAAGGGCAAGGCCTCCAAGTAGCCCCGCCAGCAGGGTTCGCGCGCCCGAAAACAACACCAGCTTAATGATCGACGATCGCTGGGCGCCGAGCGCCACTCGGATGCCAAACTCTTGCCGCCGAATCTCTGTCACAAAAGCGACAACGGAATATACTCCAATGGCCGCGAGCGCGACCGCTACCGTCGAAAAAAGCAGAAAGAGCGAGGCAATAAATCTCTCCACTGCCCAGCCTTCGTCCGCCAAGCTCTGTTCAGCAGTTCGAATCTCGTTCACCGGCTGGGAGGCATTGACCGCGTGGATCGCCCTTCGCGCGAGATTGGCGTATTGGAGGGGGTCTCCATTCGTGCGGATTGCTAAGTTGAAAGAATCGCCGAGAACAAGGCTGTAGGGGACATAGAGAGCCGGGCCTGGGCGTTCGGAAAGGCCGCGGTTTGGCGTGTCACCGACGACCCCAATCACTTCCAGCCAGTCGTTGGAACCTGGATGCGCGAGCATCCAAGCGGTGAACGCGGTGAAATTGGGCATTCTGACGCGCCGCCCAAGGGCTGACTGACCTTGCCAATAGTGCTCCGCGAAGCCCCGGTTGACGATAGCCACGCGGGCTGCCCGGTGCGTTTCGTCTTCAGACCAAAGGCGACCTTCAGCCAGGGGAATGCGCGCGGCGTCGAAAAACTCCCTGCTAATCGGGTTGGCGTACACAGTTTGTGCCTTGAGGAACGGTTGATCGAATATCTCCAGTTGCCTTGCAAACTGGGCCCGAGGCGGAAACCCGAATGGGTAGAGTCCGACAGCTTTGACGCCAGGGATTTCCGCGACCCTTTGCCGAACTTGCGCGAAGAAGTTCTGGCGCTCCTCAATCTGTGTGTGCATGCCGTCCGGGAACTGGAGGCTGAGCGTCAATACATGCGATGGATCGTAGCCAAGAGGCGACCGATAAAGACGTAGGAAAGCCTTGGTTGACTGGCCTGCAGCTGCAAGCAGCAGAAGGGTCAGGGCGATCTGCCCTGCGATCAAAGCGCCGTGAAAGCGACCTCGTCCAGTAGCGCCGAGCACTCTCTTCGAACCCGCTTGCATTACCTGGGATATATTCACTCGCGAAGATTCGAGTGCGGGCGATAAGCCAAACAACATCGCAGTGAGGAAGGCAACGCAAACGGCGAATAACAGGACGTACGCATTGACTTCCACCGACGCTTCATTGGGGAATGAATTCTCCGGCATGCCTTTCAAAATGGTCGGCACAGCCAGATAGGCAACCACAACACCGAGACTGCAACCACCGACCGCTACGAGGAGTGCTTCAACCAGCAGTTGTCGGACCAGTCGAGATCGACTAGCCCCGATTGCAGACCGAACTGCCAGTTCGTTGCGCCGGCACGCTGAACGGACGAGGAACAGGATGGATACATTCGCGCATCCAATCGCAAGCAACAGCAACACCGCGCCGAATAGCGTTTTCAGAGTACCTGCCAATCGCAGTTCTACGTCGCTGTTAATCCCCAGCACTTTCAGGCGAACACCGGGAGGAAATCTCTTCGGATTGGCGCTCGCGAAGCTCCTGATCAGCGTTTGGAGACTGTCTTCGGCCGCCTTCCTGGAGATGCCCGCTTTCAGCCGAGCGTCAATGATGAACACTCGCTCAGGGTCGTTCGTCGGTCGCAGCGGGATGTAGACATCGTCATGGAACCACGCGAACGACGGCGGCATGACGCCAACGATCTGATAATCCTCGTGATCCAGCTGGAGTATCCGTCCTATCGTGCCTGGGTCACGCCCGTAGTGGACCTGCCAATAGCGATGGCTAAGTACCGCGACTCTTTCCGAGGCATCGGCCTTGTTGAAAACGCGCCCTAACAATGCTGGCACGCCGAAGTACTCGAGTGCGTTTGATGAAAGCTTACCGGTATGGACAGCCTCTGGCAGTTCCAGTCCAGTAGCAGCCATGTCCCAGCTGTCCGTAGCGATCACCCCGTCCAAAACGTCTGACTGCTGGAGAGCTTCGAACTCCTTGGGGTTCAACAGAAGATAGTTCGAGAATCCGTTCTGTCCGACATCGCTGGCAACACGGAAGGTAATCATCCGGTCGGCGCCTGCATAGGGGTATGGGTGCAGTAAGACACCCCAGATCACGCTGAACACAGCTGTCGTGGCGCCAATACCGAGAGCCAGCGATAGGAGGCAAATGAGCGCAAAGCCCGGATTCTTAAAGAGCTGTCGAAGTGCATAGTGGACATCCTCTCCGAGGCTTTCTACTAGCCGAAACTGCCAGGCTTCCCTCGAATCCTCCGTCATCCTCAAGAGAGAGCCAAATTCCCTTCGAGCTCGGGCCAGCGCTTCAGTCGGTGAGAGTCCTGCACTTCGCAACTCAGCTGAGCGCATTTCGATGTGCGCTTGCGCTTCCTCCCGAAGTTGCTGATCGAGGCGATCCCGCTGAAGCAATCGTCGGCAGCGGCGCAGCCACTCGGCAAGGCGGTTCATACAGTCCTCATCGCGAGTTGAATGGCGTCGATAAGGCGATCGAACTCGCGCTTTTCGATTGCGGCCTGTTTTCGTCCGAGAGCTGTTAGAGAATAGACGCGCACACGCCGATTCGTTTCCGAAGTGCCCCATTCAGCCTTGAGCCAGCCCTTAACCAACATTCTATTGAGTGCCGGATAGAGCGACCCGTCCTCAATGGATAGGTCCTCTGCCGAGGCGGCCTTGATCTTTCGACAGATCGCATATCCGTGAAGCGGGCCACGAGCGAGGGCCTGGAGAATCAACATGTAAAGCGTGCCGGGGAGGAATTGTGGAGAATCCATACAGTACTATTCGTGGCTACCTCTAGTCCAGAATAGTATCGCATCGAGACATCCCAGGCAACATAGATCGCGAGTAACGCTAGGACTCTATCTGGAGTGACCCCGGCGCGGGAGTGCCGGGAGAGCGGCGGGATGCAGACCGCCGGGTAACTTCGGATAGAGACGTTTGAAGGAAGCCGCCCTGGATTTGGCAGGGCAATTGCTTATTGGGTATTCAATCGCGATTGTGCTACCAAGTAGAGCAACTGTGCTACCCGCAGTCTGATCGGCGACATTGCAGATCGAGTACTGGTCACTGGAATCGCAGTTGCCCTGCCAAATAATATCACGCGAAGCGTCCGCCGCTGTGCGGCTTCGTTCAAACGGCGAAGTGTAGAGCATGGGTGGTCAGCTCCGGCACAAGGCGACTTTCGAGCGGAGATCCCTCGTCCACCTCAGCTGCGCCTCCGAACCTGCTCTCGGACCAGCACGATGCGACCTTGAATTGAGGCAGTCTTGTTCACGGGTCGTTCGGTTCGGGTTGACATCCGACCCGAACAGCCTCATACTCGGGTTGAATGGCTACCCAAGAACAGAGCGATGAACGCATCCCGTTATTACAAGGGACACTTGATCTTTTGATTCTTCGCACGCTCATCTTTGGGGCGCAGCATGGACAGGGGATTGCCCGGGCGATTCAGCAGCAGACTGAGGACGTGCTCTTGGTGGATCACGGGACGCTTTATCCGGCGCTACAGCGGCTTGAGGCGAAGGGCTGGCTCGAAGCAGAGTGGGGGACGTCGTCGAACAATCGGCGGGCGCGGTTTTATCAGCTCACCAAGGCTGGCCGTAAACAACTGCTACACGAGACCAGCCAGTGGAGGAAGCTTGCGGCGGCGATCGGGCGCGTGTTGGGGCCGGAGGGCTAAGGAGGGTCAGGAAAATGTGGGGCAAGCGCAAGCCTTCGGATTTTCAGGCGGAGATTGAAGCGCACGTGCAACTGGAGGCCGATCAGCTTCGAGCGGAAGGGCTCACACCCGCGGAGGCGCAAATGGGGGCGCGGCGGGCGTTCGGTAACCGGACTCGGGCAGTGGAGCAATTCTACGAGTCCGGGCGGTGGATGTTCTGGGACCACCTGATGCGGGACCTTCGCTTTGCCGTCCGGATGCTCGCTAAGGACCCACGGTTTAGTACGCTTGCGGTGCTTGGACTGGCGTTGGGAATCGCGGTGAGTACTGCGGTGTTTACGCTGATCAACGCCTTCCTCCAATTGAACGAAGTGCGGCCGGATGCGAAGTCATATGTCGGCATCACGCGAGTAGTGAACGGACGCACGCAAGGAGACTTCTCTTACTCGGACTACTGTTATTACCGCGATCGCGCCACCACCTTGCGAGCGGTGACGGCGCAGTCTGGGCGGGAACGTTTCTTAATGGGGCAGACCTCCGGCGGCGAGCCCGAAGAGGTACAAGGCCGATTTGATTCGGCGAATTTTCTTTCGGCCTTCGGTCTACGACCGGTGTTGGGCCGAAGCTTTTCACCAGCGGAAGAACAGGCGGGCGGTGAGCCGGTGGCTCTACTCGCCTTCCGCTTTTGGAAGTTGCGGTTTGGGTCCGACCCGGGTGTGCTGGGTAAGACGGTGACCATCAACGCGCACCCGCTTACCATCGTGGGTGTCGCCGACGCGCGGTACGGCGCAGGCGACACATCGGACTTCTATCTTCCGCTGGGTCTGCAACCGGTCCTGCTGGGAAGAGGCGACTGGCTGCACGACGCGGCGAAACACTGGCTGATGCTGGAGGGTGCGTTGCGGCTTGGCATCTCCTCGCAGCAGGCACAGGGCGAAGTGAACGTGCTGGCGCGCGCCCAGCAGCAGAGCGTACCGGCAATCCCGGGCGACGGCGGCATAGTCGTCACACCAGGCGGCTTCAATCCCGACAAACGCAGAGAGATGATCGCCATGGTGGTGGCGGTGACGATTGCGGTGTCGATGATTCTGTTGATTGCGTGTTCCAATCTGGCGAACCTTCTGCTGGCGAGGGCCGTGGTCAGGCGACGCGAGATCGGGGTCCGGTTGTCGTTGGGCGCCGGCCGCATGCGCGTGGTAGCCCAATTGCTGACGGAGAGCATGCTGCTGGCGCTGGCCGGGGGGATGCTCGGCCTAGTGTTCTCGCACTGGCTAGCCAAGGGACTGCTCATCATGATGAACGCACCGCCTGGGATGGCGTTCGATCTACAAATTGAACCGTTGATTGTGTTTTACGCGCTGGTACTGTCGATCGCGACCGGGCTCTCATTCGGTCTTGCTCCGGCGCTCACCGCGACGCGGATGAATCTCTCGCAGGCACTTCACGCGGAGTGGTCGTCCGGGACGGCAGGGGGGCAATCGCGAAGGATCTGGACGGGACGGAATGCACTCGTGATAGTGCCTCTCGCCGTGTCGCTGATGTTGTTGCTGGGTGCGGGAGTGGCGTTGCGGCAGGTGCAGCGCAGGGCCTTCAATGGGCCGACGTTCGACACTTCTCATTTGATCGGGACATCATTCCGCTTGAACATGCAAGGCTACAGCCAGGCTCGAACGCTGCAATTCCAGGAAAACCTGCGGCAACGGATCGCAAGCATGCCAGGAGTGACTTCGGTCGCATTAGCTACGACGATGCCTCTCTCCAACGGCCTAGCATGGTTCCCGCTGGCTGTGGAAGGCAGGCAGACCTCTTCTGGCTCGCCTCCTCGCGCGGACTACAATGTGATCTCACCAGAGTTCTTCCAGACTGTCGGCGCGCCGGTAGTACGCGGCCGGGGGTTCTCGGCGGACGACCGGGCGGGGGCTCCTCCAGTGGCGATAGTGAATCAGGACTTTGCTCGACGCTACTGGACGGAGGAAGAGCCGATCGGTAAGCGTATCCGGCTTTCTGGGGGCGTGGGGCCTTACTTCGAGGTGGTGGGGGTGGCACCGGACATGCAGGGTGCGAATAGCCCCTACAACTCCGTGCGCCCGACGGTCTACGTTCCTTACGCGCAGGGCATGCTGTTTCTGAAAGGTATAGACACCGATCCGCCGCCGTACCAGATGCAGTTTGTGGCTCGAACGAGGGGAGAGACGGCGGCATTGAAGGCGGCGATCCGGGAGGAAGTCCGTGCAACCGATTCGGCGCTGCGCGTGAATATTCAAACCGTCGAGGAATCGTTGGAGGCGCGGTTCGGGCCCGTCAAAAGGATCTCGATGTTGCTGAGCGCGCTGAGCGGGCTGGCGCTGTTGATGGCGTCAGTCGGGATATATGCCATTCTGGCGTATGCAGTAAGCCAGCGGAGGCGTGAGATCGGCATCCGCACAGCACTGGGGGCGCAACCGCGGGAAATCTTGGCGCTGGTGATGCAAAGGACTGTAGTGCTGATCGCGTGAGGGATCGGACTGGGTCTGGTGGGCGCACTGGCGCTGACCCGGATATTGGGGCGGAATCTCGCAAAGTTTGGCGAGCTGGATTCCGTGACCTGCGTTAGCGTATCCGTAATTCTTGCCGGATTCGCGATGGTCGCCGGTTATATGCCCGCACGGAAGGCACTGCGAGTGGACCCGGTGCAAGCGCTGCGCTGCGAGTAAGCGACCCTCGTCCATTGACATTCGCAACTTTGTGCTGAAAACCGTCCCGGTTGCGGATCAACGCGAGCAACGGCGAAGTGTAGAGCACGGGTAGTCAGCTCCCGAGTGGTCGGCTACCTTTCCACTACTTTGTTTTCAGAGCCTCGACTGTACGCCAAACCCCGAATCAGAAAAAGTAGTGTACAAACGCGCCGTAAACCGGCCCGAATCCCTGATCGCCGTGCAAAATCGTGGCAACCGATCGTTAACTTATCGCAGCGGCAGACGAAAAAGGGCTAGCGACCGAAGCGACTTATCCCGTTTTCGATGACTTCAGTCAGATCGCAACGCCCCCTGCGGATCGATGCCGCAGGCGCGCCGAGTGGGGCCCAGCGTTGCGCACAGGGCGGAAACGGCGACGATCGCCAGGCTCAACAAGTAGGCTGGAATGTCGTAGAAGTCGATTACCAGATCGATTTTCGAAGCGGTGTATTGCAGCACGCCGAGAGCCAGGAGCGCGCCGAACAATAGTCCGGCGCCGGCGAGGCGCGCCGAATAGTTGAGGAAAAAGCGCGCTACCTGGCCTTTGGTGGCACCGACAGCCATGCGGATACCGATCTCCTTGGTGCGCTGGCTGACCAGGTACGACATCACGCCGTACATTCCGGAAATCGCTAGAAGCAACGCGACCAGACCCAGCAAACTTGAGAGCCAGGAAGCGGCCTGTTGGGGATAGGTCTCCCAATCGATAGTCTCGTGCAGCGCAACGACACGAGCTCCGTGTTCGGCTCCCGGCGCGCGCGCCAGTACGGCTTCCAGGCTGCGCCGCGTCTGCTCCGGCGCGCCCCTGCCCCGCACGGCGACGACTGTGCCGCGCCGTAGCATGTCGGGAAAGTGGACGACCGGCCGCGGACCGCCATCCCTCGCGCGCGAGACAATGTCGCGGCTGACTCCAATCACTATCGCCTCGCGGACTGACAGCGGTGAGGAGCCGCCTGGCTGGCCAGTCTGGATCGAGATGGTCTTTCCGATCGGGTCTTCCCCTGGCCATAGTTGTTTGGCTACCAACGCGCCGACCACGACCACGGGGGCGTGGTTTTCTCCCTCCTCTCGTGTGAACGTGCGGCCCCGCAGCAGAGGGATGCGCGCAAGCCGGAAGAACTCGCCGGAAGCGTGGTTATAGTAGACCTTCCGCCAACCCGGACGCGCGGGATCGCCAACGTCGATCGAATCCATTTCGTTGAGCGGCCCTCCCAGGAACGCCAGCGTGTCGATCCAGGTCTCCCGATTGAGAGCAGACAGCAGCGGCCGGGCGTCCTCGGGGCTCTGATTTGCGATTCCGTAGATGCCCCGAGCCTCGTAGCCGCGGTCGATAGTGGTGATCCTTCTCGACCCACGCAGCAATATGCCCGCGGCCATCAGCAGCATAACGCACGCGGAAACCTGGCCCACTACAAGAGCATCCCGGAGGCGGGAAGCGCGGAAAGCACCGAATTCTCCGCGAAGGGCGAAGGCGATGCGCGTCGCCTGGAGGGCGGGGGCGAGAGCGAACAGGACCGTGGTCGGTCCGGCCACGATGAGCATGTAGAAGAAAACGTGCGCGTCGATCGAGAAATCGGGTAATCGGAACTTAAACAGAATTGAGGGCGGCGCCGTCGTATAGATGAGCTGCGTGAAGAGGCCGAGCGTGACGTGCGCCAGCGCCAGGCCGGCGGCTGCGGCGAGGATGGCCAGTATCAAGCTTTCGGTCAGGAGCTGCCGTACCAGCCTGCCCCGGCCTGCTCCAAGGGAAAGACGGACCCCTAACTCGCGTTGCCGGGCCATCGAGCGCGCCAGCATCAGGTTAGCCGCGTTGGCGCACGGGATCAGCATGGTGAGACCGAACGCGAGCAGCAACGGGACAGAGTAAGTTAGGGCCGTCCAGGTAATGGCGATGTCGAGGGAATCGAGGCTCGCGCGCGCGATCCGATCGTAATCCACACGGTCCGCCGTGATCTGGCGGGCGCTGGCAGTCAGAATCGTCTCGGCCTGTTGTGAGCTTGTTCCCGAGCGGAGGCGTCCGATCACACCGCGAACGGGAACCTGAGTAAATCCTGGCAGCCGATTCCAAACGTCGATAGGCATCCAGAAATCGGCGGCGCCGAGTCCGAAGCGAGCGAAACCGACAGGACCGATGGCGACAGTGCCCACGGCCACGCCGGCGAACTCCGGAGCGGCCACCGCGATGACCTTAATCGGAAAACCGTTGACGAGCAGTCTTCTGCCAAGAATATTTTCATCGCTACCGAAACGGTTCTTCCAGGCCCGATAGCTGAGCACCAGGACCGCATCCTGTTCGCCGGACTGGAAAGGGCGACCGAGTGCGACACCCGCTCCCAGCATCGAAAAAAAGTTGCCACTCACCAGGGCAGCCTTCGCCGACTGCCCGTCGAGGCCGGTGCCTTCGAGCGTGCTGGCAGCGGTCTCGGACAACGCCTGTGTGTTTGCTGCTAGCGATTCATAATCCCGCCAGCCGAGATAAATCGGCGTGCGGTAGCGCGTTTCGAAGTCCACCGAGACCAGGCTGCCGGGATCGCGCACGGCCAGTGGCTTCAGGAGAAACGCGTTGAAAATCGTGAAGAAAGCGGCGTTCAATCCCAAGCCGAGACCCAGCGTCAGCACCGCGGTCAGCGTAAAGCTGAGATTCCTGGTGAGCATCCGCGCCGCGTAACGAAGATCCTGCGGGATGGCCGTCAGCCACTCCCAAAGGCGCCCTGTGCGCGTTTCGCCCGCTTCGAGCTCACGGATGACCGGGACGTCGGGATCGCCGCGGAGGTAGTGGTCCCATTCGCGCTGGAAATGCTCCTGCGCAAGGACGGTGCCGTCTCCAGAGAGATCGAAAGTGTCGATCTCGGCTTCCACCTGTTCCTCGTAGCGAAGGGGAACCAGTCCCCATCGAGCCATGCGCGAGCGGCGCAAGTACGACCAGACAGCGAGCTCGACGCCCAAGATCACCAGGAAAGAGGCCGGATTGGTGGCGCCCCGGTAGAAGACAAAAGCCACGGGCGCCAGGAGCGGCGTCAGGCCCACGAAAAGAGCGCACGTGATAATTAGCGGGCGCTTGCCGGGCAAGTAGGAGCACGTAAACGGAAGCTTGCGCCAGTCGCGGAAGAGATACTCAAAGCCGAATGCCGCCAGGAAGAACGCGATTGCAGCCCAGGCGACCGCGACGAACGGGCCGTCGGACCAGGCGCTGAATATCGCGCCTGCGAGTACGACCGGTGCGATTCCACAGACCAGCACGAAACGCTCGACGGCGTTCAGCCAGGCGCGGCGGCCTGCGCGCTCGGCGACCCGGAATATCCAGTTAGCGCTCAGGTCGGCCGGCAGGGAAAACAGATGGCGCAGGCCGAGCAGCGTAAACAGAATAAGAGTGAGGGGGCCGGCCCTGACGAGCATCCTATTGAGGTCGCCTTCCGGCGCGGACGTCGAAGCCAGGTCGATCGCGGATTTCCCGATCCATGCCGCCGCGAGTCCGGCATAGACCAGCACGGCGAGGCGATGAATCCGGCTCCGTTCGATTGTCTTCCAGATGAAAGCGAAGGCGGCCTGCTCGCGCGGGTCCGGAACAAAGAGATCGAGGAACCAGGAGAGAAAGTCACGGCGCTGTGGCGCACGGATGAGCGCGGCTTCGAAAAACAGGCGGCGGTAGCGGTGGAAGCTGACCAGATAGATGAGAGTTGCGACGACCGGCGGGACGAATGCGCCGAGCAGCAAATCGGACATGGAGAAATGGAGGTCGCCCACGATCGCGTGTCCTTTGCCGACGGCCAACGGGAACCCGCCGATCGAAACGGCGGCGAGCAGCGCCTGGATCCAGATCATGACGCGGTCGAACACACGCGCAGGCAATAGGTTGAGGAGCGCCCCTTGCAGCGCAATCGGCGCGAAGAACGCGGCCGAGCACGCCGCGACCATGTTCAGGAAGCTGGATGCGACATTGGCGCCGGTGACGCTGGCATAGACGACTGCCGTCGGCACGGCTAACAGCAGTACGAAGACTGAAAAGACGATGGCTACGGCGGAGAATTTTGCAACGAAGATGTCGGCGAAGCTAACCGGGCGCGCAGCCAGGGCCAGGCAGTCGCGCAGAGCCGGGTAGACCGATTGCCAGAGCGACGCCACCAGAAGAATCGCGAGACACACGACTGCGCAGGTGAGCGAAGTCAGGTCGGCGGCCACTTCCTGCGGAAAGCGGTCCGTGAGATTCATCTCGGCCAGCTTCTTGTACTTGAACAGCAGCGTGGCGAAGAGGATGATCCAACTGGAGGCGAGCATGGCGAGTGCGCCTGTGCCGACACGCGTCCAGTCGTTCGAGGAAGCGACCAGGTTGCTATCGAAAAAGCGGGGGAGAAAATGGCGCAGGAGTTCGAAACGCGTCCCGTGCGTTTCGGCCAGCCAGTCGCGAATCGCTTGCCTCATTTGGCTACGGTCTCGAGGATGCGGTGGGCGATTGAGTCTGTGTCTTCGGGCTGGGTGAGCTGGGCGAACACCCCTTCGAGCGACGCCTGGGACATCAAGGCTCGCAGATGGGCAACCGAGTCGTGGGCGACTACTTTCCCTTTGCGCAGGATGAGCACCGATGTCGCGACCTTCTCGACCACTTCGAGCACGTGTGAGCTGTACAGCACGATCTTGTTACGTTCCGCGAATGCGCGGAGCAGGCTGCGGAGGACCATGGCGGCGTTGACATCCAGGCCGGAGAACGGTTCGTCGAGGATCAGGAGCTCGGGGTCGTGCAGGAGCGCGGCCGATAGAAGAATTTTCTGGCGCATGCCTTTCGAGTAGGACGCGAGGAGCGAGTGGCGATCCTCCCACAGGCCGAGCAGGCTGAGGAGTTCGTCCATTTTGGGTTCGAGGACGTTGCGGCGGAGGCCGTGCAGGCGTCCGGCTAGCTGCAAGTATTCGCGGCCGGTGAGATGCGGGTATAGGTGGGCCTCTTCGGCGACATACCCGATCTGACGCTGGAACGCCTTCATGTCTTGAACAACGTTCTCGCCATGAAAGCAGATTTCTCCTTGGGACGGCTCGACGAGGCCGGTCAACATCTTGACCGTGGTGCTTTTGCCGGCTCCGTTGGGGCCGAGGTAGCCAAGGATTTCGCCCGGGCGAATGGTGAAGCTGACGCTGTCGACTACGGGAATTCCGCTGTAGCGTTTGGTAAGGTCGCGGACTTCGAGCATGTCTGTATTTGACCCCATTTGGTATTGAAATGTTCCAGTAATGGGGAGTTCCGAGGCCGGCTGGGTCGAGGCGAGAACGCCTGTATCACTCCTGGCGGAGGGCGATTACGGGGTCGATGCGGACGGACTTGCGCGCGGGGAGATAACATGCCACCAGAGCCAGGCTCACCAGCAGAAGCGGGGCGCCGGCCAGCAGGAGAGGGTCCGACATGCTCATGCCGGCGGTGCGCGCGACTTGCGACATGAGCGCCGAGAGCAGGCGCGTGCCGGCGCGCCCGGCCACGATACCGGCCAGGGCGCCAGCGCTCACCAGAATCGCCCCTTCCTTCATTACCAGCCGCAGAACATCGGACCCACGCGCGCCGAGCGCCATTCGGATGCCGATTTCGCGACGCCGCTGCGCCACTGAATAAGCCGTGACGCCGGCCAGTCCGACCGAGGCCAGAATCAGGCCGAAGACGCCGATGAAGCCATAGGTGTAGAGCGCCGCGCGCACCGGAAGCATGATCTCGCCGATTTGTTCGGGCATGGCGCGCACGCTGAACGGCGCGATGCGATCGTCGATCGCCGCGATCTCGCGACGCACGGCGTCTACGGCGTCGGCGCCGGGGACGCTCCGCACCATCAGCGTCATGCCATGCAGCGAGGCCCGCCCGTAATCCTTGGTCTGCAGGGGCAGATAAATGGTTGCCGGGGCCTCCGAGGCCACCATGTTGAGGCCGTCCCGGACGTTCGGCACCACGCCCACCACTTCCAATATGTGTGGCTTTCCCAGCATTCGCGGGCCGCGATCGCCGGGCGAGGGTTTTCCAGCGACGCGGAAGTCCGGGATGTATTCGTCGCCGATCTCGATACGCCGGCCCAGTGGGTCCTGCCCGTTCCAGCACTCCCGAATCAGCTTCTCGCTGACGATGGCGGCCATCGCGCCGGCGGACTCGTCCTGTTTCCGGAAGCCGCGGCCGCGCAGGATGGGGACGCCCAGCGTTTCGAAGAAATAGCGGTCGACCCGGTAGCGGCGCGCGCCGTGGATGACGCGGTCGCCTGCGGATTCCGAGCCGGGGCCGGAGACCGTGAACGTCGCCGTCGGCTTGCCGATCATGGTCATGGGCGCGCCGTCGGCGAGGCTGGCGGCGGCCACGACGCGCAAGCCACGGATGCGGTCGAGCAGCTTATCGAAGAAGGCCGCGGACTGCCCGCCGGAGTAGCCGTCGCGGACCGGATCGAGTGAGATCAGAAGCAGGCGTTGCGGATCGAATCCCACCTCGGTTCCCATCATGCGCTTGTGGCCAATGACCAGGAATCCGGTGATGAGAAGCAGAGCCAGGGAGCCGGCAACCTGCGAAAACACCAGCACGTTGCGCAGGCTGAGACGGCGGAAACGGGGCAGGCGGACGGCGCCGCCTTCCTTCAGCGCGGGGGTGAGATCGGCGCGGGTGGCCTGCAAGGCGGGCAGCAGCCCGAAGGCCACGCCGGTGAAGGCGGTGAGCGCGATGGTGAAAAGCAGCACGCGGCCGTCGGGCTCCAGCCGCATCGTGAGCGGCATCGGATAGGGCATTTTGACCTGGGACGCGAGGCGCATGACCCACACCGCCATGGCGAATCCGAGCACGCCGGCCGCGGCGGCCACGAGCATGCTTTCGGTCAGAAGCTGCCGGACCAGGCGGCCGCGTCCGGCCCCAAGCGCGAGGCGCACGGCAATCTCCTTGCGACGATCAGCGGCGCGGGCGAGCATCATGTTGGCGACGTTGGAACTGGCGATCAGAAGGATCATGCCGCCGAGCAGGGTGAAGAAAGACGTCAGGAACGGAAGGTCCTGCTTGCGGACGGGCATTACTTTGCCGGCCGGCAGCAGGGTGATGCGGCGGCCCTTCTGATGACGGTCGGGGTCGCCTTCCTCCTGCTCGATGCGGCGGGCGATGGAGTCCAGCGCCGCTTCGGCCTGGGGAGGCGAAACGCCGGGGCGCAGGCGGGCGACGACGTGAAGGATGGCGCGGTCGCGGCGCTCCAGTGCGTCGCCGGCCAGCTCCGGGGCCACGCGCTCTCCGACGGAGAGCGGCAGCCAGAGGTCCGCTCCGTAGACCATGGGGGAAGCCCCTTCGAAACCTTCGGGCCCCACGCCGGCGACCGAACAGGGCTGGCCGTTGACGCTTAGCGTTTTGCCGACAATCGCGGGATCGGAGCCGAGATGGTTCCGCCAGAATCGGAAGCTGACGGCGACGGTGGGCGCGCGCCCGGGCTGCTCTTCGTCGGCCGTAAACAGGCGGCCGAGGAAGGGGCGCACGCCGAGCGTGGAGAAGTAAGAAGGCGTGACGAGGTGACCCCAGGTTCGCTCGGTGCGGCCGCCGAGGGAGACGCCGAACGGAACGGGCGCGGCGTAGGCGAGGGTGGAGGAGAACAGATCGCTCTGCCCGCGGTAGCGGCGGTAATCGGGGAAGGAGACGGGCGCGGCGGGCATCACCAGCTCGGAGGGATCCTCAACCCCGGGGACGTCGCGAAGGACGAAGCCATTCATCTCGCTGAAGGCGGAAATGGCGACGCCGATGCCGAGCGTGAGCGAGAGCAGGGCAACGGCGGTGGGGCCGGGGGCGCGGGCGAGCATGCGAAAGCCATAGCGGACATCCTGGCGCAGCTCGGCCAGATATTCGACGGGGATCTGAAGCGCGATGTCGGCCAGGAGGCGAAAGAGTCCCAGCAGGCCGTGTCGCCGCCAGATGCCGTCGACGGAATCTTCGGCGGCGCGCAGCATCTCCTCGCCGTAGACGTTCTTGAACTCGTGGGGGAAGGCGCGGGCGAAGGCACGGTACAGGCGCAGGCCGGCGGCGACGGGGCGGTTCATGACTCAGCTCCGAGGGCGCGCCGCTTGGCGCGGATGACGCGGACGAGGTCTTCGAGCCGCTCGCTTTCGGCAGCCAGCACGCGCTGGCCGAGGCGGGTGAGGCGATAATAGCGACGCCGCGCATCGTCCACGCCGGGGGCGGGGCGCTCACCGGATTCTTCGATCAGGTCGGCGTCGATGAGGCGTTTGAGCGTGCCGTAGAGGGTGGCCGGCCAGAGGCGCACTTTTCCGTCCGTGCGGAGGAGGACTTCCTGCATGATGGCGTAACCGTGCTGGTCCTGGCTGGTCAGCGAAAGCAGGACGTGAAACCAGTGCGGCTTGAGGGGGAGGAAGCTTTCCGGCGTGGGCGGCTGGTTCATTTGGCTCAGCTCTATATCAATTGATATATATACTGAGCAGAACAAGCTGTCAAGGTCGGGCGCGACACTCGGTAACTGTTTGCGGCGAAGGCGCGCTGTGTCACATTGCAGGCAGCATCGGCGAGGGCTGAAGGAGGTCTTCGATGGTGCGGAAGAGATCATCCGGGCGGACGGGTTTGGAGATGTAGCTGTCCATGCCGCCCGAAAGGAAGCGCTCGCGGTCTCCGGCCATGGCATGGGCGGTGAGCGCGATGATGGGAATGCGAGTGTCGCCGCGGCTCTCCTTTTCGCGAATGGCCGCGGTGGCTTGGAGGCCGTCCATGACGGGCATCTGGACGTCCATGAGAATCAGGTCGAAGGTGTGGTTCTCGACGGCGCGGAGCGCGGCCAATCCGTCGTCGGCGGTAGTCACCAGGTGTCCCTGGTTCTCCAACAACCGGACCATCAGGCGCTGATTGACCACATTGTCCTCGGCAAGGAGGACGCGCAGAGGGGAGCGGCCTTCGCGGAGAGTGTGGCGGGTTACGAGCCTGGGGTGCTCCGGCGACGCCTCCCTTGCGCCTACTACTTTGAGGAGTGTTTCCAAAAGGTCGGGCTGCAACACAGGTTGGTTCAGGTAGGCCGCTATGCCGGGCTCCCGGCAGCGCGCGGCGTCCCCGCGGCGCCCGCCGGACGTCAGCATGATTGTGGCGATACTGGCAAGTCCCGGGTCCGTCCGCACCTGCTCCACAAGCATGAAGCCGTCGGTGACGGGCATATGGCAGTCGACGATGAGGAGAGAGAACGGATCGCCGGCGGCGCGCGCCTGGCGCAGAGCGGCGAGAGCGTACCTCGCGTCGGAGACGGCGGCGGGTTTCATCAGCCAGTGGCTGAACAGCGTTTCGAGGATCTGGCGGTTGGTTTCATTGTCGTCCACGATCAGCACACGCATGTTCTGGAGGACCGCCGGATCCGCCACGGCGTGGACGGACGCCTCGGTGGCGGGCACACCCACGCGGACGGTGAAATGGAACGTGGTCCCACTGCCGGCTTCGCTTTCGAGCCAGATCTTTCCGGCCATCAGCTCGACCAGCCGTAGCGAGATGGAAAGCCCAAGTCCGGTGCCTCCATACTGGCGGGTGGTGGATGCGTCGGCCTGGGTGAAGGGCTCAAAGATGAGCTTCTGCTGGGAGGGAAGGATGCCGATCCCGGTGTCGGAGACGGAAAAGTGCAGCACAATGCCGCCGGCGTCGCGGGATTCCTGTTTCACGCGGAGGACGATCTCGCCGTGGCTGGTGAACTTGATGGCGTTGCCCACCAGGTTCACCAGGATCTGACGCAGCCGGGTGGGATCGCCAGCGACGAATTCAGGCACCTCGGGCGGAATGGAGCAGGCCAGTTCCAGGCCTTTCTGGTGGGCCCGGATGGCCTGAGTCTTCATGGTCTGGCCGAGGTGGTCGCGGAGGTTGAACTCGATCGGGTCGAGGCTCAGCTTTCCGGCCTCGATCTTGGAGAAGTCGAGGATGTCGTTGATCAGGGTGAGCAGAGTTTCGGCAGAATTTTTGACGGTATTCAGGTATTCGAATTGATCGGGGTTGAGGTCGGTTTCGAGAGCCAGATCGGTCATGCCGATGATGCCGTTCATGGGAGTGCGGATCTCGTGGCTGATGTTGGCCAGGAATTGGCTTTTGGCGCGGTTGGCCGCTTCGGCCTCTTCCTTGGCTTCCAGCAATTCGGCCTCGGACCGTTTGCGCTCGGTCACGTCGCGAATGATCGCCGTAACGAAGGCCGGCCCGCCGGCATTCCAGGCGGCGAGAGAAACCTCGATGGGGAACTCCCGCCCGTCGCGGGCCACGCCGGCCATTTCGGCCGTTTCACGGATGCCGCGAGCTTCGTGCAGCATGAAGAGCTTGCTCATGGCGGCGGGGTTGTCCTCGCGAAAGCGCGGCGCGATCAGAATGGAGAGCGGCTGGCCGGCCGTGTCGGCGTAGGTCCGCTCGAACATGCGCTCCGCACCCGGATTGAAGAAGATGATGCGGCCGTTGTGGTCGGCGGTGACGATACCTTCGTGGGCGGTTTCGAGCACGGCCTGGAGCTTGGCCTGATTCTCCCGCAGCTCGGCGGTCCGGTTGTGCACCTGCTGTTCGAAATTCCGGTTCAACTCCTCCAGCCGGGCCTGGCGCAACGCGATGCCCCGCATTTCGTCCGCGCCGCGCAGGCAGGACTTGACGAGGATCACGTCCTCAAAAACCACCCAGGCGACATATTCTACCCAGCGCCAGGAACTCGCCGTAAGGTCACCGAAGACGGATTGCGGAAAGTAGAGGCCGCGCACCAGGTGGTCGCACGCCACCACGGCCGTGGCCGGCACCAGTACCTTCCAGTCGCGATAGAAGGACAGAAACGCGAGCGAGCCGAAGATGTGGAAATGGGTTTCGATGCGCCCGCCGGTGAGATGGATCAGCAGGGCAGACATCAGCATCTGGGCCACGGCGATCACATGGCGCGTCAGAGTATGACCGGCGCGAAGCAGTGCCAGGGCGACGGGAAGCAGGGTGATGGCCCCACCGAGGAAGATCGCCGCCCAGACGTGCAGGTGGATATAGCCGGTCCGGCCGATCCAGGTTGTCGGCGAGATCCAGAGCGCGGCGCCGATCGCCGCGGCCCACTGCACCATCATGAGGAGCGCGAAGAGGCGGTCCGTCTGCCGGTAGATCTGCCGGCGGTGCTCGTCCAGAATCTGGCGGCCGCGCGGGATCATCGGGACAAGGGAGTGCGCGGCGCGCCGTCGAGAAGCGAACAGCCGAAGACCGGCGTCCGGGTGCGCCTAGCCTCTCCGGCCGACGCCAGGGCGGCCACCGCGTCCGAGCCCTCGTTATCGCCGGCGCGTCCGCGAGCGCTGGTGATGCCGCCATCGAACAGGAGGCGCCCGGAGGGATCGAAGAGCAGGACCTCACCGGAGGTGGAGGCGTGAAAGCGGGCCGCTTCGTCCCCGTTTGTGTCTTCACGGATGGAGACGCCGGGTATCGCCGCCACATCGCTCCTGAGGCCGGTTTTCTCCCAGCCGTGGCCCGCGCCATCCGGCTTGTAGAACATGATCGTTACGGCCAGCTTGCCCTGGCAGCGCCTGACGATACGGGCCAGTTCGCCGATTGTGGCCCGGGTGCAGGGACAGCGAGGGTGCACAGCCATTACCAGAGTGGGATTCAGCGAGTCGCGGCGGAGCCGGCTGAACGGCGGCCAGCGATCCTTGGCGTCAGCCGGGGGACGGGGCGTCAGCTCATAGCGTATCAGCACCGCCATCCCGGCACCAACCGCCGCTGCCCACAGAATAACGGCGAGAAAGGGCTCGATCTTCGAAATCACCTTGTTTACGCCCTCTTCTGTCTCTTCGGCAGGAAGAGAGGATCTACCTTGTTTTCGTCCGGACGGGTGAGATTTTAGGCGTGGAAAATCACGTATTGCCCAGGTCAGGGCTGGGTAGCAGATCGGGCAGGATGAATCCTGCCCTTGGCAGCCTGGAGGCAGCCTGGAGGCTGCCCACCCAGCAGGCAGATGATATAGTGACCCGAACTATGAGAAATACAGGCTGCATCATCATCCTGATCCTTGCGCTTACAGCTCCAATCGGGACCCCGTACAGCCTGGAGCGCGTCAATTCCACGCGCGGCGAAACCGGCATTCGCGTGGCCGCCGGCTCGGTGCTTCGGTACACCTTCCAGAAGGACTTCGCGCCCGGCAACAACAACGAACTGGTGCGGGACGCCTTTCGCCGCGCCGCAGAAACCTGGATGGCGGCCATGCCGCTCCAGGACGGCAAGCCGGCGGTCCGGTTCGAGGAAGATACCTCGGCTACGGCCGTGAATACGATCGTGTGCGACCGCATCAGCATGATCTCCTTCAGCGATTCGACCGACACCTTCGCTACCGGCCAGGTGGCCAGATTCAGCCGTCGATTCACTCCCGCGGGCTTCGATCATTACGTCTGCGAAGGAACCGGGGAGGATATCTTCACGCCGGCCGGCCAGATCAATGAGAACGACATGATTTTCAATCCCGCACTGAAGTACTCGACCAGCATGCAAGCGGCGAATACGTACGACATCGAAGCGCTGGCCGTTCACGTGTTCGGGCACTGGCTGGGGATCGGGCATACTGGGATCGTAGGCGCGGCCATGGCGCCGGCATGCGACGCCGGGTTGGGGTGCACGCGGCGTCTGCACAGCGACGATATTGCAGCGCTATGGGCGATCTACGGCCCTTCGACTCCGGGCATCTCGGGGACGGTCACCAATACATCGGGCGCGCCGGTCAAAAGCGCGCATGTGGTCGCCACCGACGCCGCTACCGGGATCACCACCGCGTCGGCGATCACCGATAAAGACGGCAGCTATCGCATCGCGGGCTTACCGCCCGGAAATTACAGGGTGTTCAGCGAGCCTCTGGACGGCCCCGTCCAGATGACGTCGCTTTCGAGCTATTACCAGGACGGCACCAATAACTTTGCCTCCTCATTCTTCGCCGGCCAGGTAACCGTATCGGCGGCCGCGCCGGCGAATCTAAGCGCCGGCAATGCGGCCGCGGCCGCTTCGAACGCCGAAGCAACCAATGTCGACATTCAAGTAGCTACGCCCGCCACGGCAAACCTGCAGTTCATTGGAACCGGGAACTCGGCCAGTTCTCTGGGTACGACCATTCGCCGCGGTGTAGATACGTCCGTGAATCTTTTAGGTATGAGCCTTACGGGAGCCGTGAGTTTCTCATCGCCCAAGATCACGCAGCGCAATCCGTTGCGGACCTCGGGAAATACGCAGATTGCCGACGTGCGCATCGCCAGCGACGCTTCGTTGGGAACTACGGACGTGTACTTTGGGACAACTTCGTTTACCGGGGGCCTGGTCGTCACCGTGAACCCGGTGGTGGCCGCCGGCGGCATCGTGGACAACGCCGCATTCAACCGCAACACCACACCCCCGCACTTCGCGCCCGGAACAGTAATTTCCATCTTCGGGCAGGACCTGGCGGGCGCGACCGCAAGCTTCGACCGCGCTCCGCTGCCCACGCAGCTCGCCGGGGTCTCGGTGCAGGTGGGAGACCGCTGGGCGCCTCTCTATTTCGTGAGCCCGAACCAGATCGTCGCCATGATACCCTTCGAGACCTCCGGCTCGAGCGTCGCCGTGACCATCGTCGCCGAAGGCCGAACAACCAGCGCCGCCAACATGCTGACAATCGGCGCTTCGGCTCCTCGCATCCTCGAAGGAAATGGGCAAGGCGCGATTCGGAACGCTTCTCAGAATTTCGTGCTGGCGGACACAGGAAACCCCGCCAAGGCGGGCGACGCGCTGGCGATCTATTGCATCGGCCTGGGTAAGGTGCAAGGCGGTCTGGCCAGCGGCCTTGCGTCCAGTGGCGAGCCGGCGCTGGCTCAAGTGCAGGCCACCATCGGGGGGAAGGCGGCCCAAGTGCTGTTTGCGGGCCTCGCGCCCGGTTTCGTGGGCCTCTTTCAGGTGAATGCTATAGTCCCGAGCGGCGTCACGCCCGGACGGGCGGAGGTGGTTCTCAGCACAGCCGAGGGAACCAGCAATCGGACGTCGATCTCGGTTCAGTAGCTAGCGAGTGCTCAGCGATGGTCTTGCGTTCCGCGCATCATTCGTTCCAGGCACCGTGCAGATGGACTGGTCGCTCGCCGAAGATGAAGTTTCCCTATTCTTTTACTCCAGGCGGCCTGGTAAGTCGTCGCGCCCCTTCCCAACGGAGCGCCTTCCGGATCGTCGCCACTGGCGACAACGCATTGGAGGCGGTTATCGGGCGGCTCTCTCTCTACTGTTTGTCGTATACCGCGGTAGTGGTGAACTTCTTCCCCTTGGGATCGGTTCCGCTGCTGGTGACTGTGCGGGTCTTGCCATCGGTCGCTACGACGACGCGACCTCTCATCGTAACCTTGCCACTCTTTTTGTTGGTGAACACCAGCGTATTATCGTTGGCTTTCTTGTAGGAGCGCGTATCCGTATTCGGATCACCAGTGACCGGGTACTCTTTGCCATCGAACTTGCCCGTCCACTCGTTACGTAGCGGTTTACCGTCCCCGTCGATACCATCCACGGTGACTTTCACGTTGTCTCCAGCCGTCTCATAGACAACCGTGGTTAGCTTAAGCGCCCCCGCACCGATCTTGGACTTGGCCTCGTTCAGCTTCCAAGTACCGATCTGTGGGTCGGCGGCAAAGCACACGGTTGCACCGATGAAGCCCAGCAAGATAGTCAGTGACATTTTTCCTGCTTTCATGTCCCCTCCTTTTTGGGCCGAGATTTCCGCTTTGCAGGTTCCCAGATGGGAGTATACACGAGAACGACACTGAAGCTCGGCTTTCTTACCTCGACCTCCACGCTATAGAATTTCGGTAAGAAAATAGCCCCCACCGATGTATGTCCGTAATGCGCCCGGCCTGGCCCAATCCAGGCCTACGCCGTTTTGTCGATCGCCATGGGCGGCGAAGCTTTACTTCTTGCTCTCACCCAGCTTCTGCTTGACGTAGGCGTCGTACTCCTTCTGCAGCTCCGGCGAGAGGGGGCCGCCGTACAGCTCGCTCGACCTGTACTTGCCGGTCATGAATTTCATCTTCGTCCATTCGTCGTGGATGTGGGTGAGTTCGGCCGCATCGAGGATCTCGCGCAGCAGGTGGGGTGGGATGAAGATGACGCCGGTGCGATCTCCGAGAACCACGTCGCCGGGCAGCACGCCGGCGCCGCCGACCTTCACAGGGATGTTGATGCCGGCCACGGAGACGCCGCTGACGGCTTCGGGACGGGCCTGCTTGTAGTAGATCTGGCTGGGCAACTCATGGATGCCTTCCAGGTCGCGGATGGTGCCGTCGACCACGGCGCCGGTGCGGGAGGCGGCGTAGAGCGCGGTCTGCAGATTGTCGCCGCCGAAGTTGTGGCCGGCGGCGGCGCCCATCAGATCGATGACGGCGACGTCGCCGATCTGGAGCAGGTCGATCACCTTTTGGTTCGCGCCGCGAGGCTGGCCGTTGCGGGCGGCGTCCTCTTGCAGCACGTCCTCGAGATCCGGCCGCAGCGGCAGATACTGGGCGGTCACCGCTCGGCCAACCAGCTTCTGGCCGGGATGCAGGATGCGGAAATCGCCGGCGAACTGCTGGTTGTATCCTTTGTTACGCAGGATGCCCCAGGCCTCCTCCACCGACATTTCCTTGACCTTTTCGAGGAGCGCGTCGGGCACCTTGGGCCGGCCGTCGGGGAAGCGGTCGAAGGGGTTTTTGCCCGTGTAGTGGATCATCTGCTCGCGCGTCAGCCGGAAGATCTGGGCGTGGGCGGGCGCGAACAGGGCAGCGGCCAGGAGCAGCAGGTGCAGGAGTCGAATCATCGGTAGACCTCCTAGGGGCGTGGTTCGGCTCTCGATTGTATCCCAGCGCGAGGGATGTCTGGCGGCTCATCTTGTGGGCTCATTTTGCCGTTTCAGATCAGGTCAACCTTCCCAGATCGGGAACTCGGGACAATCGTTTGGCGAGTTGGCCGGAACCTCTAGCGGACGAAATAGCGGCGCTCACTGAACTAAACTAGCTGGTAGGCACCCGATCGTAGCGGGTCGCCGACCGAGCTAAGAAACCAAAACCGGGACTGGTTTCTTCCCGATGGGAGAATGTCATGCGCTTTGTTCCGCTGATTCTGATAGGAGTGGCGGCGACCGCCCAAGAAGATCACTCGCGCCACCAGCACGCCGTTGCCGGCCTCGGTACGGTGAATTTTCCAACCTCCTGCAACGCCGCGGCCCAGAAGCTGATTTCGCGCGGCGCCGCGCTGCTGCACTCATTCGGCTACGAAGAAGCCCGCCTGACGTTCAACGACGCCGCCAAGGCCGACCCAGCCTGCGCCATGGCGGAATGGGGAGTGGCACGGACCTGGTATCACCCGATCTGGGCTCCACCGTCGGCGAATGAGCTGCAGCAAGGCGCCGCGGCCCTGGAGCGCGCCGTGGCCAGAGACGCGAAAACCGAGCGCGAGCGCGATTACATCAATGGTCTCGCTGTTTTCTACAAGGACTGGCAGACCATCGATCACGCGACCCGCGCGAAGGCCTACGAGCAGGCGCTGGACAAAGTTCGCCAGCGCTACCCCGACGACGACGAGGCGGCCATCTTCCACGCGCTGCAGTTGGTCGCTGTCGGCTACCTGGATCCAACTGACCGGACGTATGCGCTGCAGAAGAAAGGCGGAGAGATCCTGAACGGGGTGCTACCGCGGCACCAGAACCACCCTGGCGTGGCCCATTACATCATTCATAGTGTGGATTACCCGTCCACCGCGGAGCTGGGCCTGAAGGCGGCGCGCGCGTACGCCAAAATCGCACCGGATTCGGCGCACGCCCTGCACATGCCGTCTCACATTTTCACCCGGCTGGGACTGTGGGACGACTCGATTGCCTCGAACACGGCGTCGGCGAAATCGGCCCTCGCACAGGCACAAAGGCTGCACGGCGGCGGCGGAGCGTTCGACCAGCTTCACGCCATCGACTACCTGGTCTATGCCTATCTCCAGCAGGCGAAAGACGACAAAGCTCAACGAGTTTTGACGGAGTTGGCGGGTATTACCAGACTGGACGAGAACCAGTTCGCCGCGGCCTACGCCCTTGCCGCCTCACCGGCGCGCTGGGCGCTCGAGCGGCACGACTGGAAGTCCGCCGCCGGGCTGGAAATCCAGCCGGCGTGGTTCCCGTGGAAGCAGTTCCGCAACGCCGAAGCGCTGGTGCATTACGCACGAACGATCGGAGCGGCGCGGGCGGGTGACGTAGCTGCGGCACGCCGGTCGGCCGCGGAAGTCTCCGCCATCCGCGACGCGCTGCCGAAAACCAGGGACTACGATTGGAGCGGCTCGATCGGTGCGCAGTGGGAAGCGAGTACGGCGCTGATCGCATTTGCGGAGGGCAAAAAGGAAGAGGGTCTCCGGCTTCTGCGTATTGCCGCCGACCATGAAGACAGCATCGACAAACACCCGGTGACGCCCGGGGCCCTGCTGCCGGTGCGCGAGATTCTGGCCGATCTGGTGCTGGAAACTGGAGCCGCGCCTGACGCTCTGAAGGAGTACGAGGCGGTTTTGAAGATCGCGCCGCGGCGCTTCAACGCGACTGCGGGCGCTGCCAAGGCCGCGGACAAGGCAGGCGACCGGGTGAAAGCTCGCGCTTACGCAATGCAGCTTCTCGAAATCGCCGGGAACGCCGAAGCTGCGCGGCCGGATCTGGTCTGGGCACGCCGCTATCTAGGTAGGAAGTAAACTCTCGGCGAACGGTGCTGTCGCGCGCGAGTCGGCATCGGCCCCAGTAGGAGCGCAGTGTATATAATCGCTCGAAAACGGCGTGGCGCACAGATGGCTGTGAAGAAACCAACCTTAATCCTTCCGATGCTGGCGGCTTTGCTGGCGGCCGGCGAATGGCCGCAGTTCCGGGGTCCGAACGGGTCGGGTGTTTCCGAGGACCGGAACCTGCCGGTGGAGTTCGGGCCGGAGCGGAACGTGGTGTGGAAGACGGCGACACCGCCGGGGCACTCGTCGCTTTCGGTGGCCGGCGACAAGATCTTTCTGGCAGCGGTGGAGAATGAGAAGCTTTACACTCTGGCGCTGGATCGCGCCACGGGGCGGATCCTGTGGCGACGGGAAGCGCCACGTCCGCGGAGGCAGGAACTGCAGCGGGCGGCCAACGGGCCGGCGTCGGCGACTCCGGTGAGCGACGGGCGCAACGTCTACGCGTTCTTTGCCGATTTCGGGCTGCTGGCCTACGGGCCGGACGGCAATGAGCTGTGGCGGATGGCGCTGGGGCCGTTCAACAATCCCTTCGGGCACGGGGCCTCGCCGATTCTGGCCGGCGACACGCTGCTGATGGTGTGCGATCAGGACACCGATTCGTTCCTGATTGCCGTCGACAAAAACAGCGGGCGGGTGCGATGGCGGACGCCCAGGCCGCACGCGCAGCGCGGATACGCCACGCCGGTTCTGTATCAGCCGCGCGGAGGAGCGCTGCAGGTGATCATGGCCGGGTCCTACCGGCTGTCCGGATACGACGCGCGGTCGGGCAAGGAAGCGTGGTGGGTGCGCCGGCTGCCGTGGCAAGTCAAGCCGACGCCGGTAGTGGCGGACGACGTAGTGTACTTCGTCACCTTTTCCGGCGAATCAGATCCCGGCGAGCAGGAGATCGTACCGCCATTCGCCGAGGCGCTGGCCAAGCTGGATGCAAACAAAGACGGCCGGCTCTCCAAGGACGAGATGCCCGATCCGCGGGCTAAGGCGCGCTTTGAGGAATATCTGGATCTGGACCATACGGGATACCTGGAAGCGCGGGATTGGGAGCAGTTCCGCGACCGGCGGCTGGGAGAGAATGCGATGCGCGCGTACCGGCTGGGCGGCGAAGGCGATCTGACCGAGAGCAATTTTCTGTGGAAGAATCCCCGGTCGCTACCGAATGTGCCTTCGCCTCTGGTTTACAGGGGCGTGCTGTATACGCTGAAAGAGGGCGGTATTCTCACTTCGTTCGATCTGAAGACCGGGGCGATTCTGAAGCAGGCTCGGCTGCAGGGCGCTCCGGGCGAATATTTTTCTTCGCCGGTGGCGGCGGACGGGAAGATTTACGCGGTCAGCGAAGAGGGGAAAGCGGCCGTGGTCCGCGCGGGGGCACAATGGGAGCTGCTGGCGGTGAACGATCTGAAGGACGGCTGTAAGGCTACTCCGGCTATCGTCGACGGCAAGATCTACTGGCGAACTTACGGGGCGGTGTATTGTTTTGCGAAAAGGGACTAACGGTGATTTAGCCGGGATGAAATGTTCTGGCCGGTATGAACTGTATGAACGTTAATTAAGACGCCGTCACGCCTAATTCCGGAAAAAAATCACGGCTGACGAGGGGATGCGGACCGTAACGGCGCTCCCAGCCGAGAATGTTGCCGCCTCGGCTGGGGCACCATGGTGCTGTACTTGTAAAGGCGCTCCCGCGGCGGTTTCGAGGTAATAGCGCACGCGCGCGCCGAGCGACAGCACCTCGTGCACGGTCGCGGCGATCTGGTGATGGGGGCCTTCCGGCGGCGCTGCTCCGGGCGGGGCTAGCGATGCGCTTTCAGCGCGTAATGCGATCGTCAGGCGCGGCTCAGCGGCGAACTCGGAGGGCACGGTAAAAGCGCCGGCCGCGGTTTCGAGCCGGCCGGCCCGGCAGTCGCCCGGGAACACCTGCCAGTTGAAGAATCGCGCCACGGCGGGGGACAGCGGGCGGAGGTAAAAATCGGCCGGAGGACCGGCCTGCGCCAGTTTGCCGTCCAGCAGGAGGGCGATGCGGTCGGCCACACTGACGGCTTCTTCCTGGTCGTGGGTGACAAAGACCGTCGTGATGCGAAGGCGCCGTTGCAGGGCGCGGACCAGGCCGCGCATCTCCTCGCGGAGGTTCTCGTCGAGCGCGGAGAAGGGCTCGTCGAGCAGCAGCACTTCCGGCCCGGTGACCAGGGCGCGAGCCAGGGCGATGCGCTGTTCCTGGCCGCCGGAAAGCTCGGAGGGGCGGCGGCGCTGGAAGCCGGAGAGCCGCACCATCTCGAGCGCTTCGGCCACCTTTGTTTCGATCTCGCGCGGAGGGAGTTTTCGCATCCTCAGTCCGAAGGCGACGTTTCCACCGGCGTCCAAATGGGGAAACAACAGCGGACTCTGGAACACCAGGGCGACGCCGCGCTTCTCCGGCGGCAGGGCGTCCACCGGGCGTCCGCCGAAGCGGATCTCGCCTTCCGACGGCTGGAGAAGGCCGGCGATGGTTTTGAGTACCGTCGTCTTGCCGCAGCCGGACGGCCCGAGCAGAGCGATCAGTTCGCCGCCGGCGATGTCAAGCGAGAGCCCGCGGACGACGGGTTGCGAACCGTAGGAGACGCTGACGTTGCGGAGTTCGAGCGGGGCGCCTTCAGTCATGATGAAGCACCTGGGCGAACCAGTCCTTCTCGAAGCGCTCGACATAAGCAGCGTCCGGCTCGGGCAAGAAAGCCCGGTGCAGAGTGTCAGGCGGAAGCGTCGCCGGGCCGATGGGCAGCGCCGCGACGGCCTGGCGCTGGGCCGATGTCAAGCGGTCCGGCCGCAGCGGGAAGGGGCTGCCGAGCGCGCGCGACAGATCCAGAAGCTGGTCGAAGGACATGAGGTGATCGATCACGGCCAGCGCGCCGGCGGGATTGGAGGCATTGAACGGGATGGCCAGAAAGCTGTAATTGCCGATGGCGCCGGAATCGAAAACGAAGGTGCGTGTGGTGGGCGGGAATTCGCCCCGGGCGATTCGCTGGGAGGCGAAGTTCGGCCCGTAACTCATGGCGAAGTCGATTTCGTGGTTGGCGAAGAGGCGGTCCTGCTCGCGTAGAGTAGCAGGATAGGTTTCGCCGCGTCTCCAAAGATACGGCTTGATGTTTCGCAGCCACGCCAGCGCGGGTGGGGCGGCGCGGCGGTACAGATCTTCGCGGAAGGCGTCCTGAAACGGGGCGGCGCCTCCGCCGTAGTAGAGCAACAGATGGCGGATGAAGACGGAGCCGGTGAAATCCGGCGGCGCGACGTAGGTGAACCGGCCGGGATGCCGTTCGGTCCAGGCGCGCAGGGTGTCAAAGGTGCGCGGCGGATCGGGAACTCGGGCGGAGTCGTACGCAAGCACGAATTCGGCGCTTTGCCAGGGCGCTTCGTAGCCGTCGATCGCGGTACCGAAGTCGCGACGCCGGATTTCGTCGTCGTAAAGCCGCACGTTGGGCACGGAGCCGGCGAAGGGTCCCCACAACAGGCCGCCTTGTTTCGCGGCGCGGAAGTTTTCGCCGTTGATCCAGACCACGTCGATGGAACCGCCGGAGAGCTTGCCGGCGCGCTTCTCGTCGAGCAGTTTGTTCACCACCTCGGCGGTATCGCTATTGGGGACGATCCGGAGTGCGATCCCGTAGCGCGTCTTCACCGCGTCCGCGACCGCGCTTTGAAAATAGCGGTTTCGCTCTTCATCCCCGGCCCACATGCCAAAGCGCACGGTGGAGCCGCGCGCCAGTGTTCCAAGGCGTTCCCAGAAGGCCGGCGTCAGGTCGCCGGGCGTGACGGCGGCGGTTGGGGGCGGGCGTCGGCAGGCGGCGGCCGCCGTGGCGGCCGCCAGCCAGATGTTGCGGCGGGAGATCAAGTCAACTATTGTCCCGCAAGAAGCGGGCGGCCACGGCAAAAGACGCGAGCGCGGGGACCAGGAAGACCAGGGCCAGCGCGGCCGCGACGGCGTCGTCTCCGCTGCGCTGGAAGGCAACCAGCGAAAGCGGAAGAGTGAGGACCTGGCCTCCGCCGACCAGAAGAGTCAGCAGGTACTGGCTCCAGGAGATCAGAAACGCGAAGGCGGACGCGACGGCAAGACCCGGCGCGATGGCCGGAAAGGTAATGTAACGCCAGACGGCGTAGGGCGAGGCTCCGAGCGTCCGGGCGACGGCTTCCTGCCGCAAGTCGAAGCGTGAGAAGCTGCCGGCGAGCATGAGCGTCGCGTAGGGCACGGCCGGAATCAGGTGCACCAGGACCACTCCGAACGCGGTCTCGGCCAGGCCGTAACGCAGGAACAGCGAGTGAACGCCCATGGCCGATGCCAGCGGCGGCGCCAGCACCGGCAACAGCAGCAGAAAGAGGAAAAGCGTCTTGCCGGGAAAGGAATGGAAGGCCAGGGCGCGGGCCGCCGGAAGCGCGGCGGCCACGGCCAGTACGGCGACGGCGATGGCGATCGCGCCGCCGGTGAAGAGGGCTTCCAGGACGCCGGAGGAAGGAGAGGCGAGATAGGTCCAAGCGCGCAGGCTCCACTCACGCGGGAGCAGCGTGGGCCAATACCAGGCGCGCGCGAACGACCAGACCGCCAGCGTCGCCAGCGGCACGGCGGCGGAGGCGAGCAGGACGAAGATGGCGGCGCGCGGTGCGGCGGATTTCGTCTTCATTGCGTCTCTATCTTCATTGCTTCTCTAGAAGATCACCGGCTTGTCCAGTTTCAGCAGACCGCGCGTGACGCGCAGGTAGATCCAGACCAGCGCGGCGGTGAGCAGGGACAGGATCAACGCCGCGGCCACGGCTTCAGGGCGCTCGGAAAGTCCGGAGGCCATGTAGTGGCGCTGGGCGATGACGGGGAGCATGGCGGGCGCCTGGCGTCCGAGGAGAAACGGGACTTCAAACGCGCTGAAGATGTAGGCGAACACGAAGACCGACGCCGACACGAGCGGCGGGAGGACCAGGGGAAGCGTGACGTGGCGCAACCGCTGCCCCGGCGTCGCGCCGAGGGTGCGGGCCAGGTCGTCGTAAGCGTGGCCGGTCCGCACCAGGACGGCGAGGACCATCAGCGCGATGAAGGGGCCCTCTTTCAGGATGTAGGTGGCGATGATGCCGAAGCCGTAGGCGTCGTTGATGAGGGAAGGGAAGCCGGCCGGTTCCGAGATCCAGCCGAGCGCGGCGGCGACGCGCGCGAACAGCCCGCTTGGAGAGATGAGATGGATCAGGACGAAGGCCATCGCCAGGTGAGGGATGGCGATGGGCGCTTGCAGCAACGTGGTGAGCGCGGTGGAGCGGAGAGCTGTCTTCCGCAGCGCAAGCGCGCCGGCGAACCCGCCCGCGGCGGACAGCAGCGTGGCGGCGGTGGCGATGTAGGTCGTGAAGAGGAGCGAGATGCGGAATTCCCGTCCGGTTATAAGCGCGCGGTAGTGTTCGAGCGTGAGAGGACCCGGGCCCAGGCTCTCCAGGAAAGCCAGCCAAAGGCCGCCGGCGAACAGGCCGAGGATGACCAACCCCGCCGGAGCGAGAAGGAGCAGGACGCGAGCGGGGTTGCGCGGCGGAGACATTGTTCTACCGTACACCTTACAGTACGCGGTGATTGTGGAGATTGTTGCTACCTATGAAAACCGATCGTTCCAGAGTGTGAGCAGGCCACACGGAGCATGGCAGCCTTGAGGGCGCCGACAGAGGCGAGAACGCCTGTGTCGCCACGGCGCCTCTGATACATTTGTCTGAGGCAAAAATCATCGAAGGAAAGGATTCATTGAAACCTTATGCGTAAGATCAAGACCGCCGTCATCGGCTCCGGCTTCATGGGCAAGGTGCACACGGAAGCCATTCGCCGTCTGGGCCACGTGGAAGTCGTTGCCGTCGCGGCGTCGACGACGCGCCAGGTCGCTCCGGTCGCCGACGCTTTCGACGTGCCGCACGCCACCAACGACTGGACTTCGCTGGTGGAAGACAAGAACATCGAGGCTGTCCACATCTGCACGCCGAATGCACTGCACTTTCCCATGGCGAAGGCCTTTATGGAAGCCGGCAAGCACGTGCTGTGCGAAAAGCCTCTGGCGATGTCGGCGGCGGAAGCTGAAGAGATGGTCCATATCGCAAAGCGCCACAAGGTGGTTCACTGCACCAATCACAACCTGCGCTATTACCCGGTGGTGCAGCACATCCGCCAGATGATCGCGCGCGGCGACCTGGGTGACGTGCTGGTGGTGCAGGGCACCTACTCACAGGACTGGCTGCTTTACGACACCGATTACAACTGGCGTCTCAACGCGAAAGACAACGGGCGCCTGCGCGTGGTGGGCGATATCGGGTCGCACTGGATGGACATGATCCAGCACCTTACCGGGCTGAAGATCAGTGCGCTCTGCGCGGATCTCCAGATCTTCCACAAGACGCGTAAGAAGCCCAAAGTATCAATCGAGACTTTCGCCGGAAAGACGTTGAAGCCCGAAGACTACGAGGAGGTGCAGATCGACACCGAGGACTTCGGCGCGGTGCTGGTGCGGCTGGGCAATCGCGCACGCGGCGCATACACGGTAAGCCAGGTTTCGGCGGGAAACAAGAACCGCTTCCAGATCGAAGTCTATGGGACCAAATGCGGCGTGATGTGGAACCAGGAGGCGCCCGACGCGTTGTGGATCGGGCACCGGAACGCCCCAAACCAGCTTCTGATGAAGGACCCGTCGCTGTTGGCCGGTCCGGCGGCGGGATTCGCCGACCTGCCGGGCGGGCATAGCGAGGGCTACGACGACACCCACAAGCAGGTCTTCCGGCGATTCTACCAGCGGATCGCCGAGGCGAGCGCCGGGGAGGACTTCCCTACGTTTGAAGACGGGTTGTGGGGCATGAAGCTGCTGGAAAAGGTGATCGAGAGCAACGTGAAGCGGGGCTGGGTGACAACATAATCCGGCCGATACCCTAATCCGCGCTCCATTTCCGCCGATGGATTAGCGGGGATTGTTCCGCCTGGGGCGGCCCGCAAAACTTGCTACAGTGAGAAGAAGGATATGGTTGTCCGGCTCCGTTTCGGTCGCGGCCCGATCGTGCAGCGCAAGAAAGGCAAGAACCGGCGAGCGGCTCTGGGGGCAGGCGCACTCCTGACTCCGGCCGCCGTGATGGCGAGCGTTCTTGGGATCTGGCGTTTGTGCGCGGACCTGCGGCTGACTGCGGCGTTCGGCATTTCCAGCGGCCTCTTCTCGCACTGGCAGGTGTGGCTCACTGCCGCCGCGGCGCTGCAATGGGGCGCCTGGATGCTGAACCGCTACGGAAGCGGACGCGGCACCCAGATACGATAATCCCCCCCATGCGCTACGACCGGAAATGGCAATTCGGCAGTTATAGTCCCACGGGAGCGACGCCAAGCGCGGTCAAAGGGCTGTTGATCGCCAATATCGCCGTCTTCGTAGTTCAGTACCTGGCAGCGGGAACCCGGTTTCAGGAGCCGCTACTGCTGCTGGAGCTGGTGCCCCGTACCGTGGTGCACAGCTTCACGGTGTGGCAACTGGTCACGTACATGTTCTTGCACGGCGACCTGTGGCACCTGATTTTCAACATGGTCGGGCTGTGGATGTGCGGACCCATTCTGGAGGCCGACTGGGGGCCGCGCCGCTTTCTGAAGTCTTACTTCTTTTGCGGCATCGGGGCGGGCTTGTGCGACGTCATCCTGACTACCGCCCTCGGCAACAACACCCGGACCATCGGCGCGTCGGGCGCCATCTACGGACTGCTGCTGGCGTTCGGGCTGCTGTATCCGAACATGCAGGTGCTGTTCATGATGCTGATTCCGATGCGCGCGCGGACCATGGCGCTGATTTTCGGCGGCATCGCTCTGTTGGGGGCCATCAAGTCCAACGGCGGAGTCAGCAACTTCGCCCATCTCGGCGGGATGCTCTTCGGCTACGTGTTCATCCGGGGGCGGCTGGCGCGCTTCGATATGTCTTTTATGCGCCGGGAATTTGAGGCCTGGAAGCTGCGCCGGGCCAAGAAACGGTTTCAGGTTTACATGCGTAAACACGGCTCGGACCGCGATACCTGGGTTAACTGAAGAGTTAATTCACCGGCTTCGTGGACACGACGGAAACCTGCTCCCGGCGCCTGTCGTCTCATCCAGTAGTGAAAGTGCTATAGTCATCCTGGGAGTGTGTCCATGAAGAAGGTTGCGATCCTGCCTCTTGCCGCCCTCGCCCTGGTATTCGCGGTGCTGGAAGCTCAGGAAGGCCCCAAGCGCGACGACAAAGACACCGTCGCCAGGCCTCGCAAGAAAGGCGCATCGGGAGAGCCCGAAGCCGATCAGCCGAAAATTCCCTCCCGTATGCGGAACAAGAAAGAGGGGGAAGGCGGCCCGGACCCGGGGTTCAGCTTCAAGAGCGAAACCAACGTCGTCAACGTGGATGTGGCCGTAGTCGACAACAAAGGCCGGTTCATCCCCAACATCCCCCGCCAGGCTTTCCGCGTTCTGGAAGACAACGTCCCGCAGCAGATCAGCAACTTCGGCATGGGCGAAGCGCCTATGACGGTTTGCATGGTGATCGAATTCAGCAATTTGTACCAGCAGTATTGGAGCAGCGGCTGGTATGAGACGCTGACCGCGTCCTATGGTTTTCTGCAGACGCTGAAGCCGGAAGATTACGTGGCCGTGGTGGCCTATGACCTGCGTTCGGAGATTCTTTCCGACTTTTCGACCGACAAGCGCAAAGCTTACGAAGCGATGCAACGGTTGCGGATCGCGGCGTTCTCCGAATCGAACCTTTACGACGCGCTGGTCGACACGTCGGACCGGATGGCGGAGATCGAAGGCCGCAAGGCGATTGTGCTGATTGCCTCCGGCGTAGACACCTTTTCCAAACTGACGTTCGACAAGACGCGCAAATCGCTGCAAAATACGGGCGTACCGATTTATGCGATCGGCTTGCTACAGGCGCTACGCGAATGGTACGACGCGCGCGGCTACATGGGTCCGATTCAGCGGCTGGACTTCCTGCAGGCCGACAACCAGATGCGGACGTTTGCCAAGGAAACCGGCGGGCAGGCGTTCTTCCCGCGGTTCTTCGGTGAGTTTCCGGGGATCTTCCGCGCGGTTCACGAAGCGCTGCGGAACCAGTATTCCATCGGCTACACGCCGTCCAATCTGGCCAAAGACGGCAAGTTCCGCAAGATCAAGGTGGAGTTGGTGAATACGCAGACCAACGAGCCGCTGCGGATCGTCGACGAGAAAAGCAAGCCCATCAAGTATCAGATCATCGCCAAAGCCGGTTACACAGCGCCCCGCGAAGTGGAGTAACCGGGCGTGGGTGTCCAGTCGTAGGGCGGATTTACGCATCCAATTCGATCCCGTACGCCTCTAACACCGCCGGCGGGATACGGCAGGTCCAGGGTGCGTTTGAAAGGCGGATTGTCCCCGGTGGCCTTCGCGTGATACGGCGTATCGATTTTAGCCGACTACCCATCATCGTATTGACTGCGACTTTATACCAATGTAGGTATAATGAACCTCCATCCCTGAAGCAGCTGTTCTGAGTGGGAAGCTCGAAACGGGACTTGCGTTCCCTGCCCCTCAGAGGCTTCGGCTCTGCCGGTGTGCTGGAGGTTGTCGAGGATTGGGACCGGAGTACATATCGAGCCGTCTACACCGTGCGGTTCGAGGGCGTGGCGAGGAGCTAACGCGATGAAGAAACAACGAGTCTTGCGGGGCATTCCTGTCGAGGAAGGCTCAGGGAATGTTTATGCCGACCTTGGGTATCGCGACGGCGAGAGCATGCTGGTTAAGGCCCAATTGGCGGCCAAAATAGCGGAGATCCTTCAGCGGCGAGCGCTTACCCAGGCCCGCGCCGCGGAGATTTTGGGGTTAACGCAGCCGAAAGTTTCCGACCTCTTGAAGGGGAGGTTTCGTGGGATTTCGGAACACCGTTTGTTGGAATGCCTGACGCGGTTGGGCCGGGATGTTCACATCGTGATCAAGCCGGCGCCCCGGAGCCGATCGAATGGCCGGCTAACGCTTTCGGTAGCCTAAACTAACAGCCGGGGCAAAAACCGCTCCCTTTCGGCCGCGAATCGGTTCCACGGCCTATGCGACAATAAGATCTTACCAACATGAACAAACTGTGCCTTGCGGTAGCTCTCGCCGCGCTTGTGGTGTCGGCTGGTTGCGGTGGAAGCGACAAGAAAGCAGGAGATGAATCGAAAGAAACTCCGGCGGCTTCGCTGCCGGCGGCGGCGCCGGTTGCGGATCCGGCCAGCGTCAGCGGCAAGGTGGTTTTCAGCGGAGAAAAGCCGGCCATTCGCAGCATCAGCATGGACGCGACTCCTTCCTGCGCGCGCCTCCACAAGGAACCGCAGAAGTCCGAAGAAGTGGTCCTCAATTCCAACGGCACGCTGCGCTGGACGTTTGTCTGGGTGAAAGAGGGACTGCCGGAGCGGTCCTGGCCGATGCCGCAGGGCGCGGTCAGCATCGATCAGAACGGATGCATTTATAAGCCGCACGTGGCCGCAGTGCGGTCCGGGCAGGACGTCGAGTTCCTCAACAGCGATCCCACGAACCACAATATCCACCCGATGCCGCGGCTCAACCGGGAGTGGAACGAATCCCAGCCGCCGCAGTCGGACAAAAAGGTCAAGCAGTTTTCCAAGCCGGAAGTGATGATCCCGGTCAAGTGCAACGTCCACCCCTGGATGAAGCTCTGGATCGCGGTAGTCAATCATCCGTTCTACGCCGTCACCGGCGAGGACGGCTCCTTCAGCCTGAAGGGCCTGCCGCCGGGCGAGTACACCCTCGAAGCCTGGCACGAAAAGTACGGCGCTCAGCAGATCAAGGTCAAGGTGGGGCCGAAAGAAGAGAAGCAGGTGGACTTTAACTTCAAGGGTTAGCTTCCCGGCGTTTTATGCTGCACCGTTATACTTTGCTGCTGGCTTTCTGCACGCTGTTCCTGGTGGTGGCCGGGGCGCTGGTCACTTCCAACGACGCCGGCCTTTCCGTGCCGGACTGGCCGCTTTCCTACGGCAAGCTGATGCCGCAGATGGAAGGCGGCGTCTTCTTCGAGCACGGCCACCGCATGGTGGCGACCACGGTGGGCTTCCTCACCATCATCCTGGCCGTCTGGCTGGTTCGCGCGGGGGAACGGCGCTGGCTGCGCAATCTCGGTTTTGCCGCTCTGGCCGCCGTCGTGTTACAAGGCCTGCTGGGCGGACTTACGGTGATCTTCCTGCTGCCGAAAGCGGTCAGCGTCAGCCACGCCTGCCTGGCTCAACTATTTTTTTCGACCACCGTGGCTATCGCTCTATTTACGTCGCCGGCCTGGAAGCGGGGCGGCCATGCCGCCGAGGACTCGGGTTCGCCCAGCCTGCACGCGCTGGCCATCGCCGCTCCCGTGACCGTGTTCGCGCAGTTGCTGCTGGGCGCGGCAGCGCGGCACAAAGCGCTGCCTTCCATTTTCCACATCGGATGGGCGGCCGCCGCGACCGCCATGTTACTCTGGTTGATTGTTCGGGTTTTGATCCGCCACTCCGGGCATGACCAGTTGCGGAAGCCGGCACTGGCGCTTCTCGTCATCGCCGTTTCGCAAGTGTTTCTGGGAATCGCGGCCTATATGAGCCGCCTGGCCACGGCCGATGCCGTGCAGCCCATGCCTGTGATGGTGATATTTACGGTGGCGCACGTTGCCGTGGGAGCGTTGACGCTGGCATTCAGCGTTCTGCTGGCGATTCAAGTGTTTCGTTACGTGCGGCGGCCCGAATCGGAAGTGGCGCACCAGGCTGTCTCTTACGTTTCATGAAGGATTACGTCGAGCTTACAAAACCGCGCATCACCTGGCTCATCCTGATGAGCACGGCTGTGGGCTATGCATTCGGCCATCGCGGCGAGTGGGCGCTGCTGCCGATTCTTCATATGCTGCTCGGCACCGGGCTGATCGCTTCCGGCACGGCCGCGCTGAACCAGTGGATGGAGCGAGAAGCCGACAAGCTGATGCGGCGCACCGCGCAGCGCCCCATTCCGGCCGGACGCCTTTCGGCGAGCCGCGCGCTAGCCTTCGGAATAGCGCTATCGCTAGCGGGATTCGTGGAGTTGTGGCTCGGACTGAACCTGCTGACCGCTTTGCTGGGCGCGGCGACGCTGGCCAGTTATCTATTTATCTACACGCCACTCAAGCAGCGCACGCCGCTTTCGACGCTGGTGGGCGCCTTTCCCGGCGCCATGCCTCCGGTGATCGGGTACGCCGCCGCTTCGGGCTTGCTGAACCAGGAGGCGGGGATTCTGTTTCTGATCCTGTTCCTGTGGCAGTTTCCCCACTTTCTCGCCATTGCCTGGATGTACCGCGAGGATTACGCTCGCGCCGGAATCGTGATGTTGCCGGTGGCGCAGCCGAGCGGTGAAGCGACGGCGCGCCAGATGGTGCTCTATTCCGTCGCGCTGATCCCGGTGAGCCTGATGCCCAGCGTGATGGGGATGTCGGGCACGTGGTATCTGTTCGGCGCCCTGGCCGCGGGGCTGTGGTTCCTGTACCACGGAGTGCGCGTGGTGATGGATCGAACGACCGTTCGCGCGCGCCAAGTGCTGCTGGCTTCCGTCCTCTATCTACCGCTGATCTACGGGCTGATGCTGCTGGATCGACCCGGTCTGTAGATGGTTTCAGCCGATCGCCTCACACACCGCTACGGCGACCGCCTCGCCCTCGATGAAGTTTCGTTCGAGGTGCGGGAAGCCGAGATCTTCGGGCTGTTGGGTCCCAACGGAGGCGGCAAGTCGACGCTCTTCCGAATCCTTTCCACGCTGATGGCGCCCACGTCCGGGCAGGCGGGCATCGGCGGCTACGACGTGGCCACGCAAGCCACGGCCGTGCGACGCCTGGCGGGCGTCGTTTTCCAGTCACAAAGCCTGGACCGCAAGCTGACGGTGGAGGAAAACCTGAAAGCGCAGGGCCACCTGCACGGAATGTTCGGCGTGAGGCTGCGCGAACGCATCGACGCGGTTCTCAGCCGGCTGGGCATCCGCGGCCGCGGCGGCGACGTGGTGGACACGCTCTCCGGCGGCCTGAAGCGCCGCGTGGAAATCGCCAAGAGCCTGCTGCATGCGCCGCGCGTGCTGCTGATGGACGAGGCTTCGACAGGCCTGGATCCAGGCGCGCGCCGGGAGCTGTGGCAATACGTCAAGGAACTGCGCGATCAGGACGGCGTCACCATAGTGCTGACCAGCCATATCCTGGATGAAGCCGACCGCTGCGACCGCTTGCTGCTGCTGCACCAGGGCAGGATCGTGCGCCAGGGTACGCCGGCGGAGCTGAAATCCCGCGTGGGCGGAGACGTGATCGTGGTCGGCTCGCCGGACATTTCCGCGCTGGCGCCGCGCATCGCGGCCCGCTTCGGGCTGGAGCCGCTGTTCGCCGACGGCGCGCTGCGCATCGAGATTGCCAACGGCCACCGCTTTGTCGCCGAGCTGGTGGAATCTTTTCCCGGCGCAATCGATTCGGTGGCGGTGCATAAGCCCACACTCGAAGACGTCTTCCTGCGGGAAACCGGAGCTTCGCTATGGTGATCTTCTGGATGGCGGTGTGGACCCTGGTGGAGCGGGAACTGGTTCGCTTCTGGCGCGACAAGGCGCGCGTGCTGGGCGTAGTCGCGTCACCGCTGCTGTTCTGGATGGTGCTCGGGTTCGGCGCAGGCGGCACCGCGCCAAAGTTCTTTTATCCAGGCATGCTGGTGCTGACGGTGATGTTTTCAGCGATCTTCTCCACCATCTCCATCATTGAAGACCGGAGGGAAGGGTTTCTGCTCTCGATGCTGGTTTCGCCCGCGCCGCGCGCAAGCCTGGTGCTGGGAAAGATTCTGGGGGCCACCGTTCTCGCCGCCCTGCAAGGCGGAGCGCTGCTGGCGTTCGCGCCGATGGCCGGCGTGACTTCCTCGGCGATGATTCTGGCCGGAGCGGCCACGGGCATTCTGCTGGTGGCGTTCGCGATGTCCGCTTTCGGTTTTTTCATCGCCTGGAAATTCGATTCGTCGCAGGCCTATCACGCCATCATGAACCTGGTGATGCTGCCGATGTGGCTGGTGTCGGGCGCCGTGTTCTCCATGGACGGCGCGCAGTTCTGGATGCGCACAGTGATGTCCATCAACCCGATGACTTACTTCGTGGGGTTAATTCGCCACCTGCTTCTGTCGGGGGAAACGGCGGCGCCGTCGGCGTCGGCCAGCGTAGGCGTCACGGCGGGTTTCGGGATCGTGATGATGATCGCGTCGGCGGCGCTGGCCGGACGCCGCGCCAGCCGGATGAGTGCATGAGACTGCTGGTTGCTTTCGTCTGCTGTGTGCTTGCCGGCTGCGCGAAGCGCGCGGAGCCGTTGCCTGTATACGGCAGCATTCCGGCTTTTGAGCTGGTGTCGGAAACCGGGCAGCCATTCGACAGCCGGTCGTTGGCAGGGCGCATCTGGGTGGCCGATTTCATCTACACCACGTGCACCGGACCATGCCCCAGGATGAGCGCGCTGATGCAGCGGGTGCAGAGCCAGACGGCGGCCGGCGTCGCGCTGGTCTCGTTCACGGTGGATCCGGCGCGGGACACGCCGGAGGCGCTGGCGGCTTATGCCCGGCGCTACGCGGCGCAGCCGGAGCGCTGGCGCTTTCTGACGGGAAAAGCGGAAACGCTGCACGAGCTTTCCCGCAACGCGTTCAAGCTGAGCAATGTCGACGGGACACTGGATCACTCCACGCGGCTGGTGCTGGTGGACGGCAAGGGCAACATCCGGGGCTACTACTCTACGCAGGAGGATTCGCCGGTGGCGCGGCTGGTGGCCGATATCCAGCGGCTGGAGCGGCCGTCATGACGGTGCGGGATCTTCCGGCGCTCAATGCGGTTCTCAATGCGACGGCGGGAGTGCTGCTGGTAACGGGGTATACGCTGATCCGCCGCGGCAAGCGGGAGGCACACCGGTACGTGATGCTGACGGCGTTTGCCACGTCGGTGTGCTTTCTGATCAGCTATTTGATTTATCACGCGCAAGTGGGCTCGGTGCGCTTTCCGGGGAGCGGGGGTGTGCGCCTTTTGTACCTGACGATCCTTGGCACGCATACGGTGCTGGCTGCCACGGTGCCGGTGCTGGCGATTGTGACGCTGAGCAGGGCGCTGAAGTCGCGGTTCTCGCAGCACCGCAAGATCGCGCGGTGGACATTGCCGATCTGGCTGTACGTGAGCGTGACGGGCGTGGTGGTCTACTGGATGCTTTACCGCGTGCGATATTGAGGGCGACTGGCTTCCACAAACACAGACAGGAATGTCTGTGTCACGTCACATTCCGTCAGCGGCGGCGGCCGGGCCGGATGTCGATGACAGGCTCGGAGGGTGCGGGAGGAGCCGGAGCGGGCTCGGAAACCTGCGGTTTCGGCGGGACCGCGGCGCGGACATCGGATTTCTTTCGCGGCGCCGGGCGAGCCGGACCGGCGGGCCGGGGGGCTGCAGCCACGGGAGGCGGCATCTGCTGGCGCGGAGGCGCGGTCACGGGAGCGGGTTTGGGCGCCGGTGGCGGGGGCGTCACGGCGGTTTCCACCGGCGGCGGCGCGGCGCTCCCGGCGGGCTTGGGGGCTTCAGCCGGGGGGGCGGCCGGAGGCGGCACATCCTTGGCAATCAGGCGAATCGATTCGCTCTGGGACTGGCCTGCCGGGCTGGTGATTTCGAGCCGCACCGACACGTCGCCGGTGATCCGCGAGTAGCGAACGCGGCCATCCCGGAGCTGATTCGGAGTCAATTCCAGGTCGCGCCGAAAATTGCCGTCCTGTATCGTCAGCACAGCGCTGCGAGCGTTGGTGACGGTTGGCGAGAGGCGGTCCCAGACGATATCGAGCTGGCTCTGGTTCTCGTAGACCGCCAACTTCAAAGGCAGAGGCCCGCCGTTCTCGCCGATCTGGGATTTTTTCGAATACTGGAGGCCGAGGAAGCCGCCGGCGGCGGCTACCAGCAGCAGCGCGGGCACCCAAAGCCATCGCTTGTTAGTGGCGGTGGAGATGCCGGGCTCCACGGGCGGGGGAGGCGCGGCCAGGATAGATAGCCCGCCGCTTCGGGAGAGAGCCGGCGCGGATGGGGACTCCGGCTCGGGCGGCCGGTCCGGCTGAGCGGACGGCTGGCTAGACGGTTGGACGCGTTCGACGAGGGGAACGGCCTGGCGCGGGTAGGCGGTTTCGCCGCGCTGCCGCATGGCAGTGCGTGGATCGCCTCCGCCCAGCTCGCGGCGTCCGAAGGGAAACTCCTGATAGCAGACGTCGCGCTGGACCTCGCCGTCCTCCCAGAAGAAGAAGCCGGCGGTGCTGGCGCGGGTAGCGTAGGGCTTGATCAGCAGGAAGACGTTTCCAGGCGAAGAGAAGTATTTCGCGAAGAGGCCGACATCCTGATCGTCGAGGAACAGATCCTTGCGGGTGTGGCTGCGGAAGCAGCCGACCACGGTGAGCGCTTCGTCGACGCCACGGCGGGAGAGGGCTTCCTCCAGGCCCTCCGTGTCCTTTCCGGAAAGGTGAAAGGAAGGTCCGCTGAGATATTCACAGGGGACGAATTCGACGTCCTGGACGGTGATCTCGAGGCGTGCGCCGGGGGTGATGCGGCCGAGCAGCAGTCCGCCGACTTCGGCGCCACGGCGGGGCAGGGACGTGAAGCCGCGCATCACCTCGGGGATGATGCGGTCAATGACGTCGAAGTAGAGGTGGATGGCAATCAGCTTGCCGGCTGGCTCCCAGGAGTAATACGGAAGGCCCGGCGACGAGACTGCCCCCATTGCGGATTGGGAACTCATTCCAACCTTGCTTTCCTAGGGTATCTCACTCAAGGTGTGCCGTGCAGGGCGCCGGGACGGAATCCGGCGAATTGGGGCGCGAAAAGTTGACCTCAGGCGGCGCGGTGGGTTACCATCATGGTGCGGGGTGGAGCAGTCTGGTAGCTCGTTGGGCTCATAACCCAAAGGTCGAAGGTTCAAATCCTTCCCCCGCAACCAACCCATTCATAACGGGCTCGGGCAGGCGATAGCTGATACTCACCTCCAAGTCCTGGGGCAGCAGCTTCACTTCCCCGACCAGAGTACGCAGGAGTTGTTTGCGCTCTGGTTGGCCACCCTGCCGAAGCAGTTTGTCCGCCTGACGTCGGTAGTCCATTGCAGTCGCAACGTCGCTGGGGTGTGTCCTTTCGGTGAGGGTGCGTGATGCAGTTGGCCGGCGTTGTTAGGGTAAGACAGTCACCGAGGGGCGACTGTCTATGGCCAAGCGACGTTCTCCAGAGATTCCCGAGTCGATCC
>JACXTT010001183.1_pt1 | contig 44082 bp, 44 predicted proteins | sample 9270951 | NCBI WGS metagenome assembly JACXTT01 (sample SAMN15532306, study PRJNA645909) | rock metagenome | isolation source: weathered quartz diorite | place: Puerto Rico | collected 2017-06-21
CGATCAGGACCCCGGCGGCCAGGTAGCCGACCAGGGCGGGCAGGCGCAGGCGCAGTGCCAGCATGCCGAACAGGAGGCCGAAGCCGAGGGCGGCGGCGATGGTGGTGATGAGGCTGAGGTTGTGGTGCATCGATTCCTTTCAAAGGGAGGCGCTTCGGCAAGCATTGGCATACAGACAGGGTTGCTGATAGGATATGCAGTCCGCAGCAAGCGCGCCATGGCTTGTCGCACAAACCATCTTAACGCAACGAGGCAATATGGCAGAGCAGGAAGTCGCCAAGCACACCAAGAACCTGATCGTCAGCGCAGCCGGCGGCCATGGCTTGGGCCACAAGCTGCGCGAGATCGCACTGGAGCTGGTGATCATCGTGTTCGCCGTCAGCATCAGCATCTGGTTCCACTCCCTGGGGGAACACCGTCACGAACAGGCGCAGGTGCGCACCTTTTTGCTCGGAATAAAAAACGACTTGCAGTCGGATATGGCTCAGTTGGACGAGGTCGTCACCTTTCACCGCCGCGCTGACGAACGCTACGCCGCCCTGGCGAAGCTTCCTGCCGCCGTGCCCGCCGCCAGCGAGGCCGCGACCTTCGATGACGACTACAAATTCATTGCGATGAATAATTTTCTGGTGGCCCGGCAAGGCCGCTACGAAGGCTTCAAGTCAGCAGGCAAGCTCACCAATATCGAAAACGATACCCTGCTCGACCAGATCATCAGCCTGTATGAATACGATGTGCCGAAATTGTCGCTCTCCTCCGGTGGCTGGATGGCCAACCACCGCCGCCTCAACGATTTTCTCGACCAGGCCACGGCGGAAGATGACAGCCTGGCGGCGCGCTACCGGGCGCTGGCAGGCCGCAAAGGCCGGATTCTGCTGGAAAAGATGGGCACCCACCCCCAATTCTACGAGCGCGCGGCGCTGGTGCAGGCCAATGTCAAAGCGATCATTGCGGCCATCGACCGCGCCTATCCGGAGCAGCGCGCCAGCGCGCACCAGCATCACGCCGCGCCACAGCAGGCCCGGCGCGCTTGACAAGCCGCGCCAGCTTGCCGTACATTCTTTGTATGTCCCCGACTTTGCACCTGTCCACTTCCCTACCGCTCGCTGGCAAGCTATTGCTAGCGACGCTACTAGCTGCCCGCGCGTAATCCGCGCCCGCCCGCTGCCCGGCCACCCGCCAGGCGCCCAAGCTAACCCGGCTGATTCCTTCAGCCACCCCGGAAAGTGTGACCCGAATGTGCAAGAACCCCACCCCTGAAATGTCCGTAGAACGCCGCCGGCCCACCAAGGCTCGCCACGTTGCTGCACCCGCTTTGCCGCTAGCGCTACCGATCGGTTGCCTGGCCTAGCGTTCCGTGGCCGCCCGGCAGCCTTTGCGCCACCGCCCCACCTCAGCAGCACTCGCCGTTTTACCGAATTGAAGGAGCCGTACCATGATGTTGTCCAATCCCGCCGCCAAATACCGTCCCTTTCCCGCCATCGACTTGCCCGACCGTACCTGGCCCAGCAAGACGATCACGGCGCCGCCCATCTGGATGAGCACCGATTTGCGCGACGGCAATCAGGCCCTGATCGAACCCATGAGCCCCGAGAAAAAGCTGCGCTTTTTCGAGATGCTGGTGCAGATCGGCCTGAAGGAGATCGAAGTGGGTTTCCCCTCGGCCTCCCAGACCGACTTCGATTTCGTGCGCATGCTGATCGAAGAAAAGCGCATTCCCGACGACGTCACCATCATCGTGCTGACCCAGTCGCGCGATGAACTGATCCGCCGCACGGTCGAATCGGCGGTGGGCGCAAAACGCGCCATCGTCCACCTGTATAACTCGGTGGCTCCCGTATTCCGCAAAGTGGTCTTCAATATGTCGCGCGAAGAGATCACCAATATCGCCGTCACCGGCACCAAACTTGTCAAGGAACTGGTGGCGCAGCATCCGCAGACGCAATGGGGCTTTGAATATTCGCCCGAATCGTTTTCCACCACCGAGCTCGATTTTTCCCGCGATATCTGCAATGCGGTGGCCGCCGTATGGCAGCCGACGCCCCAAAACAAAATGATTTTCAATTTGCCATCCACGGTCGAATGCAGCACGCCCAACGTGTATGCGGACCAGATCGAATGGATGTCGCGCAATTTGAACAACCGCGACTCCGTCATCATCAGCGTCCATCCCCATAATGACCGCGGCACGGCGATTGCCTCGGCCGAATTGGCGGTGATGGCAGGCGCCGACCGGGTCGAAGGCTGCCTGTTTGGCAATGGCGAGCGCACCGGCAATGTGGACCTGGTGACCCTGGCGATGAATCTGTACACCCAGGGCGTCCATCCCGGCCTGGATTTTTCCGATATCGACGCGGTGCGCCAGGTGGTCGAGGAATGCAATCAGCTGCCGGTGCATCCCCGCCATCCTTATGTGGGCGACCTGGTATTCACGGCTTTTTCCGGTTCGCACCAGGATGCGATCAAAAAAGGCTTCGCACGCCAGCAGCCGGATGCGATCTGGGAAGTGCCGTATTTGCCGATCGATCCCGCCGACCTGGGGCGCAGCTACGATGCGGTTATCCGCGTCAACAGCCAGTCCGGCAAAGGCGGCATGGCCTATCTGCTCGAGCAGGAATTCGGTCTGCAATTGCCGCGGCGCCTGCAAATCGAATTCTCCCGCGCCGTGCAGAAAGTGGCCGACGCCAGCGGCCGCGAAGTGGCAGCCGCCGACATCCACGCCATTTTTACGCGCGAGTATTTCGAGCAGACCACGCCGTTTGCTTACGGCTCCCATAAACTGGCCGAAGACAGCAATGCCGCCGAACCCGTGCAAATCGAGGTGGCCTTGACGGAAAACGGCGCCGCCATTTCCCGCAAAGGGGGCGGCAATGGCCCGATCGATGCCTTCGTCGATGCGCTCGGCCTGGACATCAAGCTGATGGATTACCACGAGCACTCGATCGGCTCCGGCGCCAACGCCCGCGCCGCCTGCTACGTCGAACTGCGCCTGGCCAACGGCCCCACCCTGTTCGGCGCCGGCATCGACCCGAATATCGTCACCGCCTCGTTCAAGGCGGTGCTGTCGGCGGTGAACCGGCAGCTGGCCTTGAGCGATCATCGCCAGGCGGCTTAAAACGTAAGCCGGGGACTGGCCCTGCGGGCCTGTCCCCATTCTAAGTTCAGAAGCACCGTCAAAATGGGGACAGGCCCGCAGGGCCAGTCCCCGATGCTGCGCAAGCCGCGTTCCAAAGGCAGTGACAGGCAGCAAGTGCCAGTCCCCGACGCTGTCCCTGCCGCGGGACCACGAATGGCAGCAAGTGCCAGTCCCCGCTGCTTTTCGCTCCTCGGCAGTTCACGCCGTCGATCATCGCGGCGCAGCATGCGCACCGTCGGGTTTCCTCTCCTTAAAAAATCCCGGGCTTTGCCTGGGATTTTTTCTGGCCCAGCCAAACAAAAGTAGGGGTTCACTTTTGTTTGATCAACTTCGTCTACAATCGAAGTCCCCCACCGGCAAGGCTGCCCATGCAATCCATTATTTCAGTACAGGGACTCTCTAAAGTCTACGAATCAGGCCACCACGCCCTGAAATCCGTCGATCTCGACATCCGCAAGGGCGAAATCTTTGCCCTGCTCGGCCCGAACGGCGCCGGCAAGACCACCTTGATTAATACCATCTGCGGCATCATCAATCCCAGCAGCGGAACGGTGCTGGCGGATGGGCACGATATTCTCAAGGATTACCGGGCGGCGCGCGCGAAAATCGGGCTGGTGCCGCAGGAATTGGCCACCGATGCCTTTGAATCCGTGCGCGCCACCGTGGCCTTGAGCCGGGGGATTTTCGGCAAGCCGCCCAATCCGGCCCATATTGAAAAATTGCTGCGCCAGCTGTCGCTATGGGACAAGCGCGATTCGCGCATCATGGCGCTGTCGGGCGGGATGAAACGGCGGGTGATGATCGCCAAGGCTTTATCGCACGAGCCGCAAATCCTGTTTCTCGACGAGCCGACTGCTGGCGTCGACGTGGTATTGCGGCGCGATATGTGGGAAATGGTGCGGGGTCTGCGCGACCAGGGCGTCACCATCATTTTGACCACCCATTACATCGAAGAAGCCGAGGAAATGGCCGACCGTATCGGCGTGATTCGCAAGGGCGAAATCATTCTGGTGGAAGACAAGCGGGTCTTGATGCACAAGCTGGGCAAAAAGCAGCTCACCCTGCATTTGCAAAAACCGCTGGCGGCGCTTCCTGCCGCCCTGGCCAGCGATGCCCTGGCGTTATCACACGATGGCAATGAACTGGTCTACACCTTCGATGCGGCCGGCGAAGACACCGGCATCACGGACCTGTTCCGGCGCCTGGGCGAGCACAAGATCGATTTCAAGGACCTGCAATCGAAACAAAGCTCACTCGAAGAAATCTTCGTCAACTTGGTGGAGGCCCACGCATGAATATCTACGCCATCCGCGCCCTGTACCAGTTTGAAATGAACCGCACCTGGCGCACCCTGATGCAGAGTATCGCCTCGCCCGTCATTTCCACCTCCCTGTATTTCGTCGTGTTCGGCGCCGCCATCGGCGCGCGCATGGTGCAGGTGGACGGGGTGCGTTACGGTGCCTTTATCGTGCCCGGCCTGATCATGATGTCGCTGATGACGCAAAGCGTGGCCAATGCCTCGTTCGGAATCTACATGCCCAAGTTTTCAGGGACGATTTACGAGATCCTGTCGGCGCCCGTGTCGGCGCTGGAAATCGTGCTGGGCTATGTGGGGGCGGCGGCCAGCAAGTCCGTCATTCTCGGTGTGCTCATCTTGATCACGGCGCGCTGCTTCGTTGAATTCGACATTGCCCATCCCGTGTGGATGGTGCTGTTCATGGTGCTCACCGCGATCGCCTTTTCCATGCTGGGTTTTATCATCGGCATCTGGGCCGACGGTTTTGAAAAGGTGCAGATCGTGCCGATGCTGGTGATTACGCCCTTGTCGTTTTTGGGAGGCTCGTTTTATTCGCTGTCGATGCTGCCGCCGATGTGGCAGAAGGTGGCGTTGTTCAACCCTGTGGTGTACTTGATCAGCGGGTTTCGCTGGAGTTTTTATGGGGTGGCCGATGTCAGTATCGGCGTCAGCGTGGCGATGGGCTTGGGCTTGCTGGTGGTTTGTATGGGGGTGATCTGGTGGATCTTCAGGACGGGATACAAGCTGAGGGCGTAATTAAAATGGGGACAGGCCCGCAGGGCCAGTCCCCGGACTTCGATCAGGCGGCGGGGGACTCTTCGGGCGCAGCTTCGAAATCTTCGAGGACCCAGTCCGCCAGCGACAGCAGGTCTTCCGTCACCACCGTGGGGGTGGCGCCAAGGACGTCGAAGGGGCCGAGGGCGCGGTTGACCCAGCAGGTGGCGAAGCCGAACAGGCCGGCGCCGCTGGCGTCCCAGCCGTTGCCGGAGACGAACAGCAGCTGGTCGCGGGGCATGCCCATGCGGCGCTCGCACAATTCGTAGACCTTGGGATGGGGTTTGAAGATCTGCACGTCTTCGGCGCTGATGAGCTCGTCAAAGGCCCAGCCCATGCCGGAATTGTTGACCACCTGGGCAATCGATTTGTGGGAGCCGTTCGAGATGATGGCCAGCGGAATGCCGGCGTCTTTCAAGCGGTGCAAAGCGGCTTCCGTGTCGGGATGGGGCAGCAGGCGCAGGTAGTGGTCGCTGAGCACGATCGCCATGTCTTCTTCCAGCGGCAGGCCCAGCGCGGCGCAGGCAAAGCCCAGCGCGTCGCCCGTCAGCACTTCGAAATTGCAATATTTGTCCATCAGGCTGCGCAGCCAGGTGTACTCCAATTGCTTTTGACGCCACAACTGGGACAGGGCCATGCCCTTGCCGGGAAACGCCTGCTCGCACACGCCGGCGACCGAGTGGACGTCGTAGAGGGTGCCGTAGAGATCGAATACGATGCCGCGATAAGGTTTCATGGAAAGCCGTGCAGTTCAGAATGTGGCGACTTTACCATTTTCGAGCTTGCCCCAGCGCACTGTTAGTAATTTTGGCAACTGCCCGGTCCGCTTCATGCCTCGCACAAGCGAAAAAAAAGCTCGCCGAAGCGAGCCTTATTCCAATGTAGTACCAATGCTTCAATCGTCTCTCAGTCGCCCTTGGTATCTCCAAGGTGGTCTTGATATGTAAATCGACTAACGTATCCGGAATTACAAACCTGGCTGATGCCAGGGTGGGCGCCGGAGATCACTCCCCTTCACCACAAAACGAAGTATAGCAGGGTTTTGTGCGGTGCAGCAAATTTATTTTGAACGGGGTGGCGCGGCCAGGGGTGCGGGTTCGCTGCTCCCCCCGTCCCTGCCCACCTGTTCGTATTCGGCGATGACCTGGGCGCCCAGCAGCAACAGGGTGGCGCCGATCTCAAGGCTGAACATGACGACGATGGCCGTCGTCATCGAACCGTACACCACGTTCACCTGCGACAGGGTGGTGAAGTACCAGACCAGCACGTGGCGGGCGATTTCCCACAGCAGGGCCGCGGTGACGCCGCCGATCAGGGCGTGCATGGGCGACAGGCGCCCCACCGGCATCACCAGGTAGATGGACGTGAGCACGAGGATTTCCCCGCCCAGGCCCAGCAAATACAAGAGTACGCCCGACACGCCCTTCAGTGAAAACTCCGCGCCGAACAGGCGCACGCTTTCCGTGCCGATCACCTGCAGGGAGCCCGCCACCAGGGTCACCAGCAGCACCCCTGCGCCCAGCGCCAGGATGTAGCAGTACGGCAGGATGGCGGAGACCAGAAAATGGCGGCGCCTGACTTCGGCCCGGTGCACGAATATGACGCTCATCGCCTTTTCCAGCACGGTGAAGGCCAGCGAACTGAAAAACACCATGGTCGCGCCCAGCACCCAGGTGATCAGGTCGCGGTGGTCCAGAAAATGTTTGACTTCGGCCGTGATGGAGCGGCTCTGGCTGGGCACCAGCCACTCCAGGTAGCGCATCAAGGTGGTGAGCAGCACGTCCTGGTCGATGAAATGGGACAGCACCACCACCACCAGCATCAGGAAAGGCACGATCGACAGCAGGGCGTAGTAGGCGACGGCGCCCGCCAGCAGCAGGCCCTGGTTGGCGCGGAAGGCTTTCAAGACCTGCCACAGAAAATCAAGGGGATGGGACAGGATATAAGCGTTGGCGCGCCGGTTGAGAATGCGCACGCGGCGCGGATGCAGGGTCCTCACGCGGCGCCGGTCCTCGATGCGGCCAGGCGCAGGCCGCTCATCTGCCAGCGCGCCCCGGCCGGGAAGAAGTTGCGGTAGCTGCTGCGGCTGTGCCCTTCCGGCGTGGCCGACGAACCGCCCCTCAGCACGTACTGGTTCAGCATGAATTTGCCGTTGTACTCGCCCAGCGCACCGGGCGCGGTGACGTAGCCGGGATACGGCGCGTAGCTGCTGCTGGTCCACTGCCAGCACTGGCCGGTCAGCTGGCGCAGTCGATGCGCGCCCGCGCTGGTGGCGGCCAGCTCCCACTCGAATTCGGTGGGCAGACGCAAACCGCGCCAGTTGGAATAGGCATCCGCTTCGAACAGGGACAGGCTGGTGACGCTCTTGTGCGGATCGAGCGGCTGCAGGCCGTGCAGGGAAAACTCCAGCCACTGACCCGCCTCGCCGCGGCGCCAGTAGAGGGGATGCTGCCAGAGCTGGGTGTTGACGGCGTCCCAGCCTTCCGACAGCCACAGGCTCGGGTCGCGGTAGCCGCCTGCTTCGACGAATTCGGCGAACTCGCCGTTGCTGACCAGGCGGTCGGCCAGCAGGAAGGGTTCGACGAACTGGCGGTGGCGGGGCAGCTCGTTGTCGAAGCAGAAGCCGTCGCCCTCGAAGCCGATATCGGCGACGCCGCCCTGAAAGGCCACCATGGCCATCGGGGTGGCGGCAAACGGCGCCGGCGGCTTGACATGGTAGGCCGGCGCCATCGCGTTCTGCGCCAGCAGGTGCTGCACGTCGGTCAGGATCAATTCCTGGTGCTGCTGCTCGTGCTGCAGGCCCAGTTCGATCAGGCCGGCGAGGCGCTGGTTATCGCCCTGCGTCTCGAGCAAGCGGGCGATGCGCGCATCGACGTTGGCGCGCCAGGCCAGCACCTCGGCCATGGCGGGCCGGGTCAACAGGCCGCGCTGGGCGCGGGGATGGCGCGCGCCGATGCCGTTGTAATAGGAGTTGAACAGAAAGCGGAACGAGGGATGAAACGGCGCGAAGCCCGGCTCCAGCGGCTCGAGGATAAACGTCTCGAAAAACCAGGTGGTGTGGGCCAGGTGCCATTTGACGGGACTGGCGTCGGGCATGGACTGGGCGCCGCAATCTTCCACCGACAGGGGCGCGGCCAGCGCCAGCGAATGGGCGCGCACGGCGGCGTAGCGCTGGCGGCAGGTGAAGTCGTCATGGGCCGTCATGGCAGCTCCTCGGGATCAAATGGCGCGGGCGTGGATCACGGCGAACCAGCCCTGCGGGTCGGTCCACACATTCATGGCCTGGAAGCCCGCCTGTTCGAGCAGGCCCACGGCCGCGCTGCTGCGGTATTTATAGCTGTTCTCCGTGTGGATGGCTTCCCCCGCATCGAACAGGCGCGTGCCGCCCTGCCAGTGCACGGTCAGCTCGTGGCGCGCTTCCAGGTGCATCTCGATGCGCGATTCGGCGGCATTGTAGCGGCCCCGGTGGCGCCACTGGCGCACGTCGAAATCGGCGCCGGCCAGGTGGTTCAGGTGGCGCAGCAGATTGAGGTTGAAGGCCGCGGTGACGCCCAGTGGGTCGTCGTAGGCCGCGTCCAGAACGGCGCTGTCCTTGACCAGGTCGATCCCGATCAAGAGCGCGCCGTCGCTGTCGCACTGGGCGCGGGCGCGGCGCAAGAAGTCCACCGCTTCCTGCGGCGTGAAATTGCCGATCGAAGAGCCGGGATAAAAGAACAAACGCTTTTCAGCGCGCACCGTGGGCGGCAGCGCCAGGCTGCTGGAAAAGTCCAGGCCCAGGGCCGCCATTTCGATGTGGGGGAAGCGCTGCTGCAGGCGCTCGAGCGACTCGCGCAAGAAATCGGCCGAGATGTCGATCGCCACGTACTGGGCCGGATGAATCAGGGGGAACAGGCGCGCCGCCTTGGCGCAGTTACCGGCGCCCAGGTCGATCAGGGTGGTGTCGTGGCCGATGGCGTGGGCCATGGCGGCGCCGTGTTCGGCGAAGATGGCAGCCTCGGTGCGGGTGGGGTAGTACTCGGGCAGTTCGCAGATGGCTTCGAACAGGCGCGAACCGAGCGCATCGTAGAGGAATTTGGGCGACACGCTGGCGTGGGCCGCGGCCAGGCCGGCGCCGATTTCGGCGATGGCGACGGCACTGCCGTGGGCGGTGCGGGCCTGGCCGACGCCGCTGTTGGCGGCGGCGTGGACGTTGGCGTATTCGCGGGTCAAAGGCGGGACGGAGGCTGTGGATGGCGGCATGGCGGCGTCAATAAAAGATTCGGTCGATGATGGGGTCGATGCTGGGTCGTGCTATGGCGCCTGCTTGCGCGGTGTCGCCACCACGCCGGCGGGCTTTGCAACAGGCCTGTACCGAATCGCCGCACGGCTTCTGCGCGCAAAACTGACTGGCTGAAAAGAGAAGGCTTCGTTTTTGTTATGATAGCTGAATAATCAAGTTTGACGGCGCGCACACCCGCGTCCCGTGCCACGGCCGGGATGCCCCAGGCGCGCTGTCCTCACCTCTCCAGAAAGGCTCTATGCGCTCCTTTTCGTTCTTCGCCAGCCTGAAATCCCTCGCTTGCGCCGGCACTGCCGCCGTCATGATGCTCTCCGCCGGCCACGCCGCCGCGCAAAACACGCCCGGCGTGCTGCGCGTCTCGGCCATCCCCGACGAAAATCCCACCGAATTGCAGCGCAAATTCAAGCCCCTGGGCGACTACCTGGCCAAGGCCACCGGCCTGAAAGTCGAGTTCACTCCCGTCACCGATTACGCCGCCTCGGTCGAAGGCCTGATCAACAAGAAGCTCGACATGGTGTGGTTCGGCGGCTTCACCTTCGTCCAGGCCAATGTGCGCAGCAAGGGCCAGATCACGCCCCTGGTGCAGCGCGCCGAAGATGAGAAATTCCGTTCCGTCTTCATCACGACATCAAAAGACATCAACAAGCTGGAAGACCTCAAGGGCAAGACCCTGTCCTTCGGCGCCGAGTCCTCGACCTCCGGCCACCTGATGCCCCGCTATTACCTGCTGGCGGCGAAGATCAATCCGGACACGGACCTGAAACGCATCGCCTTCTCCGGCGCCCATGACGCCACCGTGGCGGCGGTCGGCGGCGGCAAGGTCGACGCGGGCGCCCTCAACATCTCGGTGTGGGAAAAGCTGGTCGGCGAAAAGAAGGTCGACCCCAGCGTGGTGCGCGTGTTCTACACCACGCCCGGCTACTACGACTACAACTGGAGCGTGCGCTCGGACATGAACCCGGCCCTCAAGAAAAAGATCACCGATGCCTTCCTCGCGCTGGACAAGTCCACCCCGGAAGGCAAGGAGATTCTCGAGCTGCAGCGCGCCAGCAAGTTCATTCCCACCAAGGCGGAGAACTATGGCGACATTGAAAAGGCCGCCCACAACGCGGGCCTGCTGAAATAAGCAGGAGCAGCATGGCCGTCCCTACCTACCGGCTCGAACAGCTGACCGTGCGCCATCCCGGCGCTGGCGCCGGCGCCGGCGCCGCACCGGCCCTCGACGCCATCGACCTGGTGGTGGCGCAGGGCGAGCAGCTGGCCGTGATCGGACCGTCCGGCGCCGGCAAAACCAGTTTGCTGGCGACCCTGTCCTGCAGCCGCGCGCCCGACATGGGCCGCCTGCAGGTGTTCGGCGCCGACCCCTGGACCTTGAGCGAAGGGGCGCGCCACCAGCTGCGCGCGCGCCAATGCCTGGCGCCCCAGACGCCGCCCCTGCCGCCCCGTCAGCGCGTCGTCACCGCCGTGCTGGCCGCCCGCCTGCCCCAGTGGAGCGTGTGGCAGGCCCTGGTCTCGCTGGTCAAACCCGCCGATCCCCAGGCCGCTTTTGAGGCCTTGCAGCGCTTCGGCCTGGGCGACAAACTGTATGCCCGGGTCGACCGCCTGTCCGGCGGCGAGCGCCAGCGCTGCGGGCTGGCGCGCCTGCTGCTGTCGGACGCCGCGGTGTTCCTGGTCGACGAACCCCTGTCGGCGCTCGACCCGACCCTGTCGCAGCTGACCATCGCCAGCCTGCAGCAGGAAGCGGCGGCCCGCAACGCGACCCTGGTGTGCAGCCTGCACCAGGTCGAAGTGGCGCGCGCCAGCTTCCCCCGCATCGTCGGCCTGCGCGCGGGCCGCATCGTGTTCGACCTGCCCCGCGAGCAGGTCACCGACACCATGATCGCCGCCCTCTACCAGAACGAAGCCTTCGATGCGCCCCTGCCCGTGCCGCACGAAACGCCGGCCCGGCTGGCCGTGGGCGCCTGCTTCTAGTGCGGTCCGTTTCTGCTGCCCATCTGTGAGCGCGACCCTGTCCCTTTCGCCCCAGCGCCTGGCCCCGCCCGACCCGGCCTGGCGCCGCCGCATCAAAGCCTGCGTGGTGTTCCTGGTGCTGTTGTGGCCCATGCTGGTGTTCTCCGAATTCAAACCCTGGATCCTGTTCGACAGCCAGAGCCTGGCGGCCAGCGGGCGCTTCCTGGCCGGCTTTCTGCACCCCGTGTTCGGCCGCGAATTTCTCGGCATCGTGCTGGTCAACACCTGGCAGACGGTGGCCATCGCCACCGCCGGCCTGGCGCTGGCGATGCTGGGCGCGATTCCCGCCACCCTGATCGTGACCGAGCGCCTGTCGATTTCGCGGCTGGGGCGGGGGCGCATGCGCCCGGCCGCAGCGCTGGTGCGGCACGCGGTGCGCAGCCTTCTGGTGCTGCTGCGCAGCGTGCCCGAACTGGTGTGGGCCCTGCTGTTCGTGCGCGTGATCGGCCTCGGCCCCACCGCCGGCGTGCTGGCCATCGCCCTCACCTACAGCGGCATGCTGGGCAAGGTGTACGCCGAAATCCTCGAGTCCTCCAGCGCCCACGGCACCGAAACGCTGCTGGCCAACGGCAGCGGCAGGATCGCCGCCTTCCTGTTCGGCGCCCTGCCCGAATCGGCTTCCGAACTGGTGTCCTATACCGTGTACCGCTGGGAGTGCGCCATCCGCGGCTCCGCCGTGATGGGCTTCGTGGGCGCGGGCGGCCTGGGACAGCGCATGGATGAATCGACCCGCAACATGGTGGGCGGCGAAGTGGCCACCATGCTGATCGTGTTCGTGCTGCTGGTGGCGCTGGCCGACCTGGTGTCGAAACTGCTGCGGCGGAGGCTGGGATGACCAACCAGCTGCCGCCGCCACCAGCGCGCGCCTGGTCCGCCTGGCTGCTGCTGGCCGCACTCTTCGTCCTGGTGGCCGCCAGCTTCGCCACCCTGCCCTTGAAGTTCGGCGAGCTGTTCACCGCCGAAGCATGGAGCACCACCCGCGAATTCTTGGGCGGCTTCGCCCCGCCCGAAACGGCCACGCCCTTCCTCGTCAAGACCGGCTATGCGGCGCTGGAGACCCTGTCGATGTCCGCGCTGGGCACTCTCCTGGCCGTGATCGCTGGTCTGGCACTGGCGATTCCGGCTGCGGGCCGCTTCGGCGCGGCGCCGCGCGCGCTGGTGCGGGGCCTGCTCAACGTGCTGCGCGCCGTGCCGGAACTGGTGTGGGCTTCGCTGATGCTGGTGGCGGCGGGGCTGGGCCCCTTTGGCGGCACCCTGGCACTGGCTTTCCACACCAGCGGAGTGCTGGGCCGCCTGTTCGGCGACGCGCTGGAAAACGCCGAGCCCCTGCCCCAGCAAACCCTGATCACCAACGGCGCCGCGCCGCTGCCCGCGTTTTTCTACGCGACCCTGCAGCAGACCCTGCCCCAGATGCTGTCCTATACTTTGTACCGCTGGGAGAACAATATTCGCGCCGCCGCCGTGCTGGGCGTGGTGGGCGCGGGCGGGCTGGGGCAGATGCTCAAATATCACCTGTCGCTGTTTCAGATGCAGGATGCGGCCACCGTGATCATCGCCATGCTGGCCCTGGTCGCGCTGGTCGACGCCCTCAGTTTCGTGCTGCGCCGCAGCCTGACCCGCTGACTCTGACCTTCACTACAAGGGCTCATGCTCGAACTTCGCGACCTGCGCAAATCGTATAACGGCCGCCCTGTGCTGCGGGGCCTGTCCCACCTGTTCGCAGCGGGAGAATTCGTCGCCATCATGGGCGAATCGGGAGTGGGCAAATCCACCCTGCTCAATCTGATCGCGGGCCTCGACGCGCCCGACGGCGGCGCCGTCATCGTCGACGGCCAGACCATGGCGGCGCTGGACGACGACGCCGCCACCCGCTTGCGGCGCACCCGCATGGGCTTTATTTTTCAGGCATTTCACGTGCTGCCCCATTTGACGCTGGCGCAAAACGTGGCCCTGCCCCTGCTGCTCAATCACCAGGGCGACAAAGGCCTGGCGCGCGCCACCGAAATGCTCGACGCGGTGGGCCTGGCCGGCCGCGGCGACGACTTTCCCCGCCAGCTGTCGGGCGGCGAAATGCAGCGCGTGGCGATCGCCCGCGCACTGGCGCACCGCCCTGCCCTGGTGCTGGCCGACGAACCGACCGGCAACCTCGATCCCGAAACCGCCGACACCATCCTCGCCCTGCTGCGGCGGGAAATCAAGGCCACCGGCGCCTCCGCCATCATGGTCACGCACTCGCACGCGGCCGCCGCCCAGGCCGATAAAATCCTCGTATTGTCACACTCGGGCTTGGAAATATTGCTAAAGAGCTAGTTCTTTGTGGGAATTTGTGATTATATTGTGTGGAAATACTGCCAAAACAGTATGAAACTAGTATTATTGCAACTACCCGGCTGGCAACAATAATCACGAAATGTAACGCGCCGGGTGACCACCATTCAATCGAAGCCCAAGCTCGAGCAAAGTGAGGACACCATGAACGTACGGCAGAAGAAGCAGGAACTGATCGAAGCGATGAACCGGGCGCGCGCGCTCGAACCATCGAGCTTTGTGCCGAACCGGCTGCTCGACACCCTGATCGAGAAAATGCAGCTGAAAAATGATGCCGAGCTGTGCCGCGTGCTGGAAGTGCAGCCGCCCATCGTCAGCAAGATCCGCCACCGCAAGCTGGCGGTGGGGGCAACGATTTTATTGCGGATGCATGAGAAGTCGGAACTCAGTATTCGCGATCTCAAGGAATTGGCGAACGCTTCGATGCATTAAACCAGCAAACAAAAGTACACCCCTACTTTTGTTTGGTGACAGGTGAAAATCACTGGCAAAGCCAGATGATTTTCACTCAATAAAAGCGACGAAAAAGCGCTGCGGCCGCTATGCGGCCTTGCAGCACCCCTGCTCAGACCTTCTTCGGGCGGCCCGTTTTCAGCTGGGGCAGATCGCTCAACACGCGCTGCAGGGTGGCCATGTCCATCTGGCTGATCAAGGCCACGCCGATGCGCAACAATTCACTCTTCTTGATTTCAAAGCCCGCCTTCAGGCAGGCTTTTTTCACCTTGCCCAGCACTTCGTATTCGTGGGCGGGCATGGTGAAGCTGTCGCGCACCAGGGTCGACTTCGCCGCTTTTTCGCGCATCGGCTCGTCCGCTGGCGCCGCCTTGACTGCTTTCGGCTTCACGCGTGCGGGCTTGGCCGGCTTGACGGCGGTTTTCGGGACCGGCTTGGCGGCGGGCTTGGCTGCCGCTTTTGCAGCGGGCTTGGCGGCCGGCTTGGCTGCGGGCCTGGCTGCGGGTTTGGCGGCAGGTTTCGCCGGCGCGGCCTTGGCAGCGGGTTTAACGGCTGGCTTTGCGGTCGTGCTCTTGGCGGCGGTGGTCTTGGTGGCTGCAGGCTTGCGCATGGGGTCTCCGGAAAATGGCAATAAACGAATTAAACAGTATAGATCAAACAGTTGAAACAAACTCAAGCATGCTGCATGAACGTGTTCAGGCGGTGACCTTCACCACCATGTCCACGTCCACTTCGTCCCACCACTCCCTTTCCTTCTCGATCCAGTAAGAGACGGTGGGATGGTGGGCCACCCAGCCGCGGCGGATGTCGAGTTCGATGCGCTGCTTCATGCGCACCCGCAGTTCGGAAAAATCGGCTTCGATGCGGGCGTGCATCAACAGGATCGCCAGGCGCAGGGCCAGCACGGCCTTGGCGAAATCCGGCTCCTGCAAGGCGTCGCCGATCTTGCGCAGATTGCCCTTCTGGGCCACGACCAGGCGCGCCATGGCCTTTTGTTCGCGCGCCGTAAAGCCGGGCAGGTCGGCGTTTTCTATGATGTAGGCCGCGTGCTTGTGGTAGCCGGTGTGGGAGACCAGCATGCCGATTTCATGCAGCTGGGCGCTCCAGGCCAGCAGCTTGGCATACCCCTCGCCGGCCGGCTTCAATTGCGCGTACAGGGCTTGCGCCTCCTGCGCCACACGCCCTGCCCTAACGGGATCGATATGAAACTGGGCCTGCATCAGGCGCACCGATTCCTCGCGGCGGTCGCGGTGCATGGCGCGCGCATACAGGTCCCACATCACGCCCATGCGCAGGCCGGCTTCCACCGGCTGCAGCACCTCGACCGCCATTTCCGTCATCACCGCGATCAGGATCGCCAGCCCGCCGATGACGGTGCCGGCGCGGTCGGCCTTGAGACCAGGCAGGTCGATGCGGGCGACGTCGCCGATGGCGATCAGGCGTTGTTTCAGGGCCTGCAGGGAAGCGAGGGTCAGGCGGCCGTCGCCGATGCCGTTGCGGACGATCACCTCGGCCAGCGAGCGGATCGTGCCCGAAGAACCATAGGCCTGGCGCCAGAACTGGCGGTGAAACGGCGGCGCCGCATCTTCGAACTGGCTGCGCGCCGACAGGATGGCTGCTTCAAAGGCGTGCGATTCAATGCGCCCGCCCGGAAAAAACGACAGGCTCTGCCGCACCGTGCCAACGCTGAAGGATTCGACCCGCTCGATGTCGAGACCGCGGCCCAGGATCACTTCTGTGGAACCACCCCCGATGTCGATCACCAGGCGCCGCTCGTTCGGCACCGCCAGGGCGTTGGCCACGCCCATGTAGATCAGGCGGCCCTCTTCCTCGCCGGAGATGATCTCGATGGGCTGGCCGATGGCGCTTTCCGCGCGCGGCAAAAACTGTTCGGCGTTTTTCGCCAGACGCAGCGCGGCCGTGCCCACCACCCGTACGGCGTCGAGGGGAAAGCCGGCCAGCACGGTACGAAAAGCGGCCAGGCAGGCCAGCGCCGCCTGCATGGCGGCCGGGGTCAGGTTGCCGGCCTTGTCGAGGCCCGCGCCCAGCCGGATCGGCTCGCGCAGGCTTTTGACGACACGGATGGCGTCGCCGTCGTGCTTGCCGACGTGGAGGCGAAAACTGTTGGAACCCAAATCGACCGCTGCGTACATAGCCGCCTTCTATAAATTAAGCGTAAGAATGCGCGTGAAAACCGTATCACTATAAATGAAACAGATGACACGCTGATGACGGCGCGTTGCGGCGGCCGCTAAACGGTTTGCATGCCGTCCGCTTCGGGCGCGGCGATCACGCAGTTGCGGCCCGCGTCCTTGGCCGCCTGCAGGGCATCGTCGGCCCGCTTGAACAGGCTGGTGGTACTGTCGTCGGCGCGCAGGGTGGTGACGCCAAAACTGGCCGTCAGGGCCACCATGGCGCGGGCGCTTTTCGACGGCGTGGCCGCCACCGCGGCGCGCATGCGTTCGGCCACCAGCACGGCCGCAGCCAGTTCGGTGCGGGGCAGCAGGATGGCGAATTCCACGCCCACCAGGCGGCCCAGCTGATCGCTGTCGCGCAGGTGGTGCTTGCAGACGTCGATCACGGCGCGCAGGGCGGTGTCGCCGGCGGCGTGGCCGTAGCTGTCGTTGACCCGCTTGAAATTATCGATGTCGAACACCACCAGGGCGGTGGCCGCGCCGGGGCGGCGGGCCAGCGCCAGCAAGGGCGCCAGCGCCATAAAAAAGCCGCGCCGGTTGGGCACGTCCGTGCCCGGATCGATGGTCTCGAGCCGTTCCAGGTCGCGCTGGGCGCGCTCGCGGCCCAGCAGCAAATAGCCGAAGGCGCCCAGCAGCATCAGCAGATAAAAGGCGGCGGAAGAGAACAGCTGCAGCACGCCGTTACTGATCCAGCCCCAGCCTCCAGGCGCCGCCAGTACCAGCGTGCCGCGCAGCGCCAGCAGCAGGGCCAGGGCGATGGTGGCAATCGCCAGGAAGCGGCGCAGCATGCTGGCGCTGGTCCAGCGGGCCGAATAGGCCACGCCCACCGCCAGGTAGGCCGCGCCCAGGATCAGCGAGCCGGCCAGCTGGCGCAGGGCGCCCGGGTCGATGGCGTAACAGGCAAGGAAGGCGCCCGCGGCCAGCGCCAGCGCCCACAAGGTCGGCCGGCGCCAGCCGCTGCGGCCGTCCCGTTCCCACAGCGCGCCGCCTTCCAGCGCCACGCCCGTGAACAGCATCAGATAGCCGAGCACGATGGTGAGGGCGTCAGGGACGATGCCACCGAGGCCCACCCGCAAATACAGCAGCAGCCAGGCGGCGCCCTGCAACTGGCGCGCCGTGGTCCAGGTACGCAAGGACAGCCCGCCCGCCGTACTCGAACCTGCAAGCGCTGCACCCTCGGCCGGCGCGGCCACCCCATGCTGAAAAAAGAACAGGGCGGCGCACAGCGACAGGTTGCCCAGCGCGAGCGCCAGCAGCATGGTCGAGATATCCATCACGGCCGGGGTCAGACTTCGTGTTCGACGTTGCTGCTGCCGTCGCCCACCTTGCTGGCCCAGGCGGCGCTGAAGTAGGCTTTTTCCGTGTCGGTGGGGGCGTCGATCCAGAACACGATCAGGGTGCCCTTGTGGTCGTGCAGCTGGCTGACTTTTTCTATCAGCTGCAGCGCGCCGTCGCGGTCCGCCAGCGCCATCGCGTAGCCGTAGACCCGGTTGAGCCGCTCGAGACGGTCCGATTCGGTCTGGCTGTTGGTGGCGGTCAGGGTGGGATGGTCGAGGAACATGGCTTCTCCATAGGCGATGGGGCAGCTTAGCAGAAAGGCCGGGGGCCGAACAAGCATCGTGGCGCCCCGGCGCGCACAGACTTTGTGGCGCAGACTTTATACTGCTGCGATGACGATGCCCATTTCCGACAGCGCGCAGCCGCCGCCCCAGGTCACCACCTGCGGCGACGTGCGCACGCTGTCGTTCCGCGACGGCGAAGTGCAAAGCGAGATGCGCCTGTCGCGGCCCTCGCACCTGGTGCTGGACTATGTGCGCGCCATGATGATGTTCGTGCTGTTCGTGCCCCGCCCCCGCCACATCGTGATGGTGGGCCTGGGCGGCGGCTCGCTGGTCAAATTCTGCCACCGCCATCTGCCGCACAGCCGCATCACCGTGCTCGAAGTGCGCGCCGACGTGATCGCCCTGCGCGAGCAGTTCCGGATCCCGCCCGACGACGCGCGCCTGCGCGTGGTGCACGCCGACGCCTGCCTGTGGATGCGGCGCGCCGAAGCGCGGGCCGACCCGGCCGACGTATTGATCGTGGACGGCTTCGATGCGGCCGGATTGCCGCCCGCGCTGGTCAGCTCGCGCTTTTACGGCGACTGCCGCCGCCTGCTGGCCGACGGCGGCGTCCTGGTCGCCAATGTGTTCAGCTACGATCCCCAATACCGCGCCATGATGGGGCGGCTGGAACTGGTGTTCGGCGGCTGCCTGGCCCGCCTGGCCGGGGTAGCGGGCAATAACCGTATCGTGTTCGCGGTGCGTGCGCCCTTGTCCGGCGACACCAAACCGCCGGGCCGTGCGCTGGCAGTGCAGCGCTGGCTGGGGCGGCGCAATGGGCTCGGATGGGGTCTGCTCAACCGGCTGCTGGTGGCGCTGGTGCTGACCTGGCTGGTGCGCCGGCGCGTCGCATAAAAGTGATGGCCGAAAATAATTTTATTTCCTTAATTACAATTTGATTGCCGAATTTATTCAGCATGTGACACACTAGCGGCTTGATTGTCGACGGGGCCGGCCAGGTTCCTGGTTTTCGCAAGGATGACTGTGGATGTGCTGCGCCGCCCGCCGGAATCGACGGGTTCAATTGAGGAATCACACCGTTCTGATGGCAGCGCTGCAGCGCACGCATCTGCCCGCACGCCGTATCGGCTTGCGGCGTCGGCCGCCCTGACCCTGGGCGCCGGCCTGGCCGTCACCGCCATCCTCGCGGCCGGCGTGCTGCACCTGGAGCAGGACAAGCTGGCGCTGGCCTTCGACCAGCAGGCCAGCGTGCGGGTGGCCGCGATCCGCCGCGGCCTGGATCAGGCGCTCGAAGTGGTGGCCGTCACCAATGCCCTGTTCCAGACGGTGGACGGGGTCAGCGAAGCGCAGTTCCACCAGTTCACCGCGCCCCTCGTCGAGCGCAACCGCTTCATCAAGGCTTTCAGCTATCACCACAACATCACGGACGCCGAGCGGCCCGCCTTCGAGCAGGCCCTGGGCCGCGCGCATCCCGGCGCCACCATCCGCGAACTGCGCGACGGCCGCTCCCAGACCGCCCTGCGCCACCCCAGCTACAACCCGGCCGCCTACGTCGAACCCTACGCGGGTAACGAGGCGGCTTACGGCTTCGACGTCAACGCCAGCAAATCCTTCCGGGCCGCCATCGAACAGGCCCTGGCCACGGGCCGTCCCGCCGCCACCAGCCTGGTCTACCTGGCCCAGGGTGCGGGCGCCACGTTGGGGCCGGAGCCGGGTTTTCTGCTGGTGATGCCGGTGTACCGCCGCGGCGCAGCGATCGACAGCGTGGAAGCGCGGCGCGCCGCGATGGTGGGCGATACGGCCGTGAGCATGCGCGCGGCCGATCTGGTGCACATGATCCTGGCGGGGCAGCCGGCTGGCGAAAATCTGCACGTGACGGTGGCCATCGGCGCCGACGACGGCCGCATGCAGATCGTCTATCCCCGCGCCGAGGCGCAAGCAGCGTCGCGCGCCATCGAGCTGGCCAGGGCCGGCAAACCCGCGCCGGCCGCAGCGGCAGAGGCGCCGCCAGCGCGTCCTGCCCACGTCAGCCAGCTGGAAGTGGGCGGCCAGCCCTGGCGCATCGCCGTGGCCGCGCCAGCGCTGGCGTCCGCCGAAGCGCGCCTCGCCGACCATCTGGGATCGCTGCTGGTGGCCGCCGGCGGCGCTGTGCTCTCTTTGCTGCTGGCGGCGATGGTGCAGTCGCTGGCGCAGCGCTCGCGGCGTGTGGAAAAGCTGGTGCAGGAGCGCACCGCCGACCTGGAACTGTCGAACCAGCGCCTGATCGACGACGTCGCCGCGCGCCGCCGCACCGAGCGGGCGTTACAGCGCAGCGAGCAGCGCTTCCGCCAGCTGGTGTCGATGTCGTCGGACTGGTACTGGGAGCAGGACGCGGCGGGCCGCTTCATTTCAATCACGGGCGGCTTCAGCGCAAAGGCGGGCTTGCCGGCCGAACGCCTGCTGGGCAAGACGCACCAGGAGACGGCGCGCGACGGCCTCGCAAGCGACATCGGCCAGGCCCACCTGGCCCAGGTGGCGGCGCGCCAGGGCTACACGGGTTTCGAATATGCGGTGCAGGACGATCAAGGCGATGCGCGCTGGTTCAGCGTCAACGGCGAACCCGTGTTCGACGAGGCCAACAACTTCTGCGGCTACCGGGGCACCGGTACCGACATCACCGAACGCAAACGTTCGGAGCAGGCGATCCACCACGTGGCCCAGCACGACGTGCTCACCGGCCTGCCCAACCGCAGCCTGCTGCAGGACCGCTTGCAGCAGGCGGTGGCCTACTCCGACCGTAGCAAGCACCCGGTGTGGGTGATGCTGATCGACCTGGACCGCTTCAAGTTCGTCAACGACTCGATGGGCCACAAGGCGGGCGACGTGCTGTTGATGACGGTGGCCGCGCGTTTGCGCTCGGCCCTGCGCGAGACCGACACGGTAGCGCGCCTGTCGGGCGATGAATTCGTCGTCATCCTCACCGAGCACGAAGACCAGCAGCTGTCGGTGGATGTGGTGCAGCGCCTGATGGATTCGGTGGCGCAGCCCGTCATGCTGGGCATCACGGAGTTCTTCGTCACCTGTTCGATCGGGGTCTCGGTCTACCCGCTCGATGGCGCGCCCGCCGACGGCTTGATCGAGACAGCCGATATCGCCATGTATCGCGCCAAAAAACTGGGCCGCAACAACTTCCAGTTTTATACACCGTCGATGAACGAGGAAGCGATGGAGCGGGTGCGCATCGAGAGCGCCCTGCGCAGCGCGGTCGAGCGCAACGAGTTCGTACTGCACTACCAGCCCCAGGTCGACCTCAGGACCGGCGCCATCGTCGGCATGGAAGCGCTGATCCGCTGGCAGCATCCGGAGATGGGCATGGTCGCGCCCAGCCGCTTCATTGGCGTGGCGGAGGAGACGGGCCTGATCGTGCCGATCGGCGCCTGGGTGCTGCGCGCCGCCTGCCGCCAGACCCGCGCCTGGCACGACGCCGGCCTGGGCAGCCTGCGCGTGGCGGTCAATCTGTCGGCCCGCCAGTTCGGCGCCGACGACCTGCTCGACGATTTGAAAACCGTATTGGCTGAAACGGGGCTGCCGCCCCACTGCCTGGAAATCGAACTGACGGAGAGCCTGTTCATGAGCGACGTCGGGGTCGCCGTCGAACTGCTGCACGCGATGAAGGCGCTGGGGGTCAAGCTGTCGATCGACGACTTCGGCACCGGCTATTCCTCGCTGTCCTATCTGTCGCGCTTCCCCATCGACGTGCTGAAAATCGACCGTTCTTTTGTCGCCGCCATCGCGCGCGATTCGAACGACGCCGCCATCGTCGCCTCGATCGTGGCGCTGGCCCACAACCTGAAATTGTCCGTGATTGCGGAAGGGGTGGAGACGGCCGACCAGCTCGATTATCTGCGCCGCGAAGGCTGCGACCAGATGCAGGGCTACTACTTCAGCAAGCCGCTGCCGGCCGAAAAATTCGAGGCGCTGGTGCGCGAGCGCCAGGGCGCGGCGGTGGATACGCCGGTGCTGCAGACCCAGACGTGAAATTTATGTCATTTTGAATGACATATCGACATCATCCAGAAGATTTGGTTTATGATCTCGCACAAGGTGAGAAGCGCGCAGACGTTTCCCCCGCTGTCCCTCCAAACACTCAAGAGAACCAACATGACCTTCATCACCGCCGAGCAAGAGCGCAACGCCGTCAAACAGGTGCGCAGCGACTTCCGCACCCGCGACGTCATCAACCAGGCGATTGCCTCCATCCCCACCGTGGGCTTGCAGCGCGCCGCCGAGTTTTTGTCGGCGATGAACGTGCCGGCCGAACTGGCGATCCGCACCCTGGTCTACCCGAACCGCCGCCGTCAGGTGGTGTAAATAAAAAGGCGCCGTCGGCGCCTTTTTTTGTACCTTGAAGCGCGCGTCAGGCGCGCGACTCGATGTCGGCCAGCGATTCGCGGCCCTTGTCGGTGACGTCGTAGCCCCCTTCGGCGCGGGCGACGATGTGGGATTTCTTGCCCAGGAAGGCGGCCACTTCGGGCGGCACCGCCGCCGCGGGATCGGCGCTCAGGGCGCGCAGGGCGTTGACGCAGCGGCGCAAAAACAAGGTCTCGTGGCCCTTGTCGGTGAGGCTGACCCGGCCGTCACGGCCGTACTGCAAGAGCTTGAGGCCGGACAGCCGCTTGGCGTTGCGGCCCACGCAGGCATTGATTCGCTCCGGCACGGGGCCGCGCTCGAGGTGGCCCAGGGCGTCAAGCTCGTCGGTGGTCAGTTTTTCGTTCTTCATTGCCGCTTTCGTCGTTCCATGGTCGGCGCCCATGGTAACCGCAGCGAGGCGGTGCGGCAAGGCGGGCTTGGCGATCAGTGCAGCTGCGCCAGCGCCAGCCAGACGATGGCGAAGGCCACCGGCACCGCCAGTCCCAGGCCCAGCATGGCCTGGACTTTGCGGGAGGCCAGCGGCGAACTGCGGCCCAGCTGGATTTTGTTGTGCAGCGAATTGCCCATGACGCTCTCCCTGGCTGGTTTGTGAAATCGACAAATTCATTATAGGACTGCCACCTTGGCGCGCGCGGCGGCGGCCGAGAAATTGTGTGTTTTGTAGACGATACGCAACATCAGTTTCTTATATGCATTTCTCAATTGCCACGATTGCCAAAATTTCCTGTGCATAAGGGACGCCGCCCGCCCCTGCCCTGCTGCTAGGATGAATCATCCTTCATCCATCTCCAGGAGAGCGCCATGCCCGCCACACCCAGCAAAGACACCGCCAAAACCAGCCCGCCTCTCATGCACGAGGCCGATATCGGCAGCGGCGAAAAAACCCCGGCCCAGCACGAGACGGAAGAAATGATCCGCCAGATCCCGCCCTTGCCATCCGACAAGCAGACCGGTCAGAAGCAAGACGGCGGATCCGACGACCAGCCGCCTATCACCTCGCCGTCCTGACCTGCCCGCTCAAGCCTTGATGGGCGGCGCCGGCTGCCGCGGTTCCTGCACGGGCGCGTTGGCCGGGGGCGGTACGTCGTCCGGATTCGGATTTGGCGCCGGCGGCGGCAGATCCGGGTCGGGCGTGGAATGGGCGATTTTGCCGGCGTGCTGTGCCTCGTCAATTGTATGCGTCGTCAACATTGCGTATCTCGTCAACCCGTGAGGGCGAAGTGCATCGTAGCAAACGGTCGGCGACCGTTGCTTGTTTAAAATCAAAGGCGCAAGCGCCGCCGCGGCAGTGTTGCGTCGGTGTCGCGTTTCAATCTCCCGCTTAGCTGCCCTGCATGCGCAGCAGGTTGTCGATCTCGGCCCGGGCCGTCTCGATGCCTGCCGTGCGGGCCGCTTCCGCCGTCATCTGGCCGCGGATGGTGTCGCTGCGGCGGCGCGTTTCTCCCTTGCCGTCCAGCGGGGTCAGGGTGTAATCGAAGTCCCACAGGTCTTCGTGGTCTTGTTTCGGCGTCACCTCGATGCGGTAGCCGCGGTATTCATTGCTCTCTGCTGGGGATGGCATGGATGCTCCTTGGTGTTTTTGTCAGCCTAGCATGAAGCCACAGCGCCTGCTTTTCGGTCCGTGCGCGGGCGCACCCCTGCTGCGAGGCACTTGCAGAGCGCCGCCGATGCTGGGTATATTGCTGGTATTGCAAGCACCTTGAACCCGCCATGAACCTTTCTCCAGCCTCTCTCCTGCCCGGCCTGCTGTGCGCAGCAGCTGTCGCCAGCGCCGCGCCCGCAATCGAGTCGCCCATGAAGCTGGCCGATTATATGGCACTGTCCGGTCCGACGCCCACCCTGACTCTGCCCTACGGCAAGGCTCCCTCTCAGTTTGCGGAATTGTTCAGGCCGGCCGGCAGCGGTCCTTTCCCCGTCGCCGTGCTGGTCCACGGCGGCTGCTGGACCAAGGAATATGGCGGCATCGTGCAGCTGCGCAGCCTGGCGGGCGCGCTGACGGCGCAGGGCATCGCCGTGTGGAACGTGGAATACCGCCGGGTCGACGAGGACGGCGGGGGCTATCCGGGCACCTACCAGGACATCAATGCCGCCATCGAACTGCTGGCCGCGCAGGCGGCGCCCCAGCGCCTGGACGTCAAGCGGGTGGTCGCGATCGGCCACTCGGCCGGCGGCCAGCTGGTGCAATGGCTGGCGGGGCGCAACAGGATCGCCCCCACCAGCGCCCTGTTCCAGCCCAGCTTTTTGCCGGTGCGCCAGATCATCAGCCTGGGCGGGCTGGCTGATCTGCGCCGCGAAGCCGCCCTCATCAAGAGCAGCTGCGACCGCGATATGGTGCAGCTGACGGGCTTGCCCAGCGCCAGCCGGCCCGACGTCTTTTCCGACACCAATGCCGCCGAGCTGATGCCGAACGGCAGTCACACCGTGTTGATCACGGGCGAGCTGGACACCGTCTCGCCGCCCCGCGTGGCCCACGATTACGCCTTGCGCGCCAGGGAAGCGGGCGACAGCGCCGAGGTCATCATCCTGCCCGGCGCCAGCCATTACGATGAGGTGGCGCCCGCCTCGCCCGCGTTCCGGCTGGTAATGCCGGCCATCCGCGCGGCCCTGGGCATGCCGGCCCTGTCACCAGCGGACAACAAAACGGCGAAATAGCAAGGCCAATACGGCAGCGTGGATTGATATTTCCACTGGGCAAGCTAAACTGGGGGATGGAGCGCTTCATTCGCCGGCAGCCCCGTTTACCTTATTCGCAGGACAATTATGCTCAGCAATCAATCATCCAACACCGCTTCCCTGCACCACGCACCCGCCGCGCATGATGAGACGGGCCAGGAATTCCTCGCCTTCACCATGGGCGAAGAGGAATACGGCCTCGACATCCTGAAAGTGCAGGAGATCCGCGGCTACGAAGCGGTCACCCGCATCGCCAACGCGCCCGCTTTTTTCAAGGGTGTGATGAACCTGCGCGGTGTGATCGTGCCCATCGTCGACATGCGCATCAAGCTCAAGCTGGGCACCCCCACCTACGACGCTTCCACCATCGTCATCGTACTGAACCTCTCGGGCAAGGTGATCGGCATGGTGGTGGACCGGGTGTCGGACGTGACGACGCTGACCGCCAACCAGATCCGCCCTGCCCCCGACATGGGTGGCGAAGTGGGCAGCGATTACCTGATCGGCCTGGGCACGCTCGATGAGCGCATGCTGATTCTTGTCGATATCGACAAGCTGATGTCCACACCCGACATGGCGGCCCTGAACGCCTGATCGCCTGGGCATGCCCACAAGCCGGTGTGAGTACGCTGGCGCACAGACCTTCTGTCCTGAGAGAACTAATCTGACACCCACAGATTTTTTTCTCGGGACTTATCTTGAATCACCGCGCTTCCCTGTTGTTCACCGCCGTGCTGGCAGCGGCCAGCCTGCCCGCCGGCGCCGCCGTCAAGGCCGCCAAGTCCGCCAATAGCGCCCTCACGCCTGAAGTCGTCAACGCCGCCGGCAAGGACGCCCCTGTCCGCATAACGCCGGCCGCCATCCTGCGCGCCCAGGTGCTGCTGGACCGCGCCCATTTTTCGTCGGGCGAAATCGATGCCGCCCCCGGTGGCAATTTGAAAGCTGCCGTCGCGGGCTTTCAAAAGGCCCACGATATCGCCGGCGACGGCAGCCTCAACGCCGCCACCTGGACCGCGCTCAACGCCGACGCCAGCGACGCCCTCGCCAGCTACACCCTGACGGAAGACGACGTGGCCGGCCCGTTCGCGCCTGTGCCCGAGGACATGGCGGAAAAAGCCAAGCTGCCTTCCCTGGGCTACGCCAGCATCGACGAAGCCCTGGGCGAGCGCTTCCATGCGAGCCCGGCCCTGCTCAAGCGCCTCAATCCCGGCAAGACCTTTGCGGCCGGCGAAACCATCGTGGTGCCCAATGTGGAAGGGGCGGAACCGCTGCCGAAAGGGGGCAAGATCGTGGTCAGCAAGTCGGCCCGCACCCTGACCCTGTACGACACGGCCGGCAAGGCCATCGCCCAGTTTCCATCCTCGACGGGCAGCGAGCACGATCCCCTGCCGATCGGCGACTGGAAGGTGACGGGCATCTCGAAAAATCCCGTGTTCTGGTACAACCCGAAACTGTTCTGGGACGCCAAGCCGGACGAGAGCAAGGCCAAGATTCCCGCCGGCCCCAATAACCCGGTCGGGGTGGCCTGGATCAATCTGTCGAAGCCCCATTACGGCATCCACGGCACGCCCGTGCCCGCCTCGATCGGCAAGACCCAGTCGCACGGCTGCATCCGCCTGACCAACTGGGATGTGACCACCTTGATGAGCTCGGTGTCGAACGGCACCCAGGTGGTCCTGCAAGACTAATCGCAAGAAGAGAACAATAACAACGAGGAGCTGCAAATGAAATGGCTGTTGACCCTGATCGTGGGCGCCGTGCTGGGCGCCGCCGGGCTGTTCATCTACCTGCGCCAGGTGCCGCATGACACCGCGACCACCACGGTAGCGGTGCCCACCACGGCCACCGGGCCCGGCGTGATCGCCCCGCCCGCCCCCGCTTCGCCGAATTCGGCCGCGGTGATCGACCCCGCGCTGCCGAAAGCGCCGACGGTCACGCCGGACCTGAGCGAAGCGGATCTGCCTTTGAAACCCACCGCGGAAGACACGCCGAACCTGAAGACGGTGCCGGCGCTGGACACGGGCTCGGCCCCCGCCCCAGCGCAGGGCAAATTGATGATCCCCGTCGAAGGCGTCAAATATGCCCAGCTCACCGACACCTTTAATCAGCCCCGCGGCACCGAACGCCACCACGAGGCGCTCGACATCATGGCGCCGAAGGGAACGAAGGTGCTGGCGGCGGCCGATGGCAAGCTGGTCAAACTGTTCAACAGCAAGCCGGGCGGCCTGACCGTCTACCAGTTCGATCCCAGCAATACATACGCCTATTATTATGCCCACCTGGACCGCTACGCCGATGGCCTCAAGGAAGGCATGCAGTTGAAACGCGGCGACCTGATCGGCTACGTCGGCAGCACCGGCAACGCCCGCGCCGACGCGCCCCACCTGCACTTTGCGGTGGTCGAGCTTACCCCGGCCAAGCAATGGTGGAAAGGCACGTCGATCGATCCCTACCCCATGCTGGCCGACTGAGGGCGCCTGACAAACCTTCCTTTGCGGCGTTGCTCCGGGTCGCCGTCGCGTCTTGCCCTGAAGGTTTGTTAAACACTCTAAAACCGATTTATTCGTCGATGTCGGGACCGACGTTGATGGCGGCGTAGGCGCGCTGCACCGCCTTGAGCTCGCGGCTGTTGGCGCCGTACAGCTCCTGCGCCGCCTGCATCATCTTGGCACGGGCGTCCGCATAATTGGTGCTGGCGGTGAACTTGGTGGTGGCGGCCTTGAACCAGATCCGGTACGCCCTGTCGTTGCCGATGCCGGTCATGGCGGCCGGCTTTTTCACCAGGTATTTCGAATAAAAATCGCTGGTGGCCGCAGCGTTCGAGCCTTGCGACAGGAAATAAAACATACGGTTGTTGGGACCGCTGCTGTAGTGCACGTCCAGGCGTTTCAGTGAGGTGCTCCAGGCGTCCAGGCTGTTGCCGTCCTTGCTGGGCTTGTACATATAGCGCAGCGGCGTGGCCGTCTTGCTGATTTCCTTGCCCACGCCCCAGTCGTTGCCGCCCGGGATGACCGCCCCGGTGCCGCCCGCGCGCGCGTACGCTTCCACCATTTCGCCATTGATGTCCGAGCTCGATTCATTGAGTCCGCCCGATTCGCCCGAATAGGTCAGATTGGAGGTGGCTGCGGTGACGCCATGGCCCATCTCGTGGCCGATCACGTCGATCGCGCCCAGGCTGTAAAAGCTGGAGCCATCGCCGATGAACATGCATTTGCAGGTGTCGCTGTAATAGGCGTTGTCGTAGGCCGTGTTGACGTGGGCGGCGATGTAGGTGGCGGTGTTGTGACCGTCCAGGGACAGCCAGCCCAGGGTGCCCTTCAACATGTCGTAGGTGTTCATCAAGCCCCACAGGGCGTTGACGGCGGCGGTCTGGCCATTGGCATTGGTGGTCGAGCCGCCCGACACATATTGCTTGCCGTCGCCCCAGGTGTTGCTGGCATTGCTGTACACAGCGCCCGGCGATGTAGTGTGGTTGGCGTTGGTGATGGCCATGGCGCCGAAAGTGCCGCCGGTGCCCCGCGAGGCGTCGATCATCTGGAACGATTTGTCCTTTTGCTGGGTGGTGTTGATGGCGACGGCGCCGTTGTACTGGCTGTTGCCGACGCCGACCACCGTCTGCAGCATGCTCCACTGGTGCAGCACGTGGCCGTCCCTGGCGCTCACCACGGTGTCGTAGTACAGGGGCTTGCGGCCCAGGTGCATGCGGATGTGCACCAGGTAGGCCAGCTCGTAGTGGTCGACGACGTCGCGCACGTCGAGGGCGTTCAGTTCACTGTCGTTCTTGGTCAGGGCCGTCGACAGGCGCTCGGTCTTAATGATGGGATAGATGATCAATTCGGCCGCGGGTGGGGCCTGATGGCTGCCGCCCGAGGGCAAGGTGCGCAGGGCGGCGTCGATGGCGGCCTTGGTCGACAGCACGGGAGTGACGTCGAAGTCGGCGGTGGCGGGACCGAGGCGGTTGGCGGCGCCCTTGCCCAGGTTCAGATGGCGGTCGGAAGCGCTCACGCTGACCATCTTGCCGCTGCTGTCGGTGACGACGACGGTGTCGGCGCCGAAAATGCGCACGCCCTTGTAGGTCTGGTCGAAGCGGCTGACCTGGGTGCCTTGCGCGCCGGGATGCTGGCGGGCGAACACCACGCCGTGGTTGGCATCGAGACCCTGGGCGGCGTGCTGGGATTGCAGGATGGCGGTGAGCTGGGCGGTGGTGGCGGGCGATTGCTGCGCGGCAGGACTCATCAGGGGCGTGGCGGCTGGCGCGGCCAGCGTGGGCGTGGCGGCGGCCGCGGCAAGCGAAGCAATTGCAGCGGCCATGCACTGGAGGCGGATCGACATGGGAGTTCCTATCGTGAGGGACGCCCGCGGCGTGCGGGCACTTCCGCATCTTGATCTCGCCGATAGGAAATACTTTGAACTAACGCAAAAAAGCCCCGGACGGCGTCAACCGTCCGGGGCCTCGCAACAACGGCCTATGCCGACTGCTTATTCGGCGATGTCGCTGCCCACGTTGATGGCCGCGTAGGCCCGCGTGACCGCCTTTGCTTCCTTGCTACCCACGCCATACAGTTCCTGCGCGGCCGCGATCATTTTCAGGCGCGCATCGGCGTAGTTGGTCGACGAGGTGAACTTGGTGGTGGCGGCCTTGAACCAGATCCGGTAAGCCTTGTCGTTGCCGATGCCCGTCATGTTGCGGGGCGACTGGGTCAGGTAGGCGCTGTAGTAATCGCTGGTGCTGACCGAGCTGGAGCCTTGCGACAGGAAATAGAACATGCGGTTGTTCGGACCGGATGAATAGTGCACGTCCAGGCTGCCGACGCGCTTGCTCCATGCATCGGGGCTCGCGCCGTCCTTGCTTGGCTTGTAGAGATAGCGCAGCGGCGTGCCCGTCTTGCTGATCTCCTTGCCCATCACCCAGTCGTTGCCGGCAGGGATGACGGCGCCGGTGCCGCCGTTGCGGGCATAGGCTTCCACCATTTCACCGCCGATGTCCGAGCTGGACTCGTTCAGGCCGCCCGACTCGCCGCGGTAGGTCAGATTGGAGGTGGCAGCGGTGACGCCGTGCGACATTTCATGGCCGATCACGTCGATCGAACCGAGGCTGTTGAAAGACGAGCCGTCGCCGATGTACATGCACTTGCAAGTGTCGCTGTAATAGGCGTTGTCGTAGGCCGTGTTGACGTGGGCAGCGATGTAGGTGGCCGTGTTGTGGCCGTCGAGCGACTGCCAGCCCAGGGTGTTCTTGAGCATGTCGTAGGTGTTCATCAAGCCCCACAGCGCGTTGACTGCAGCGGTCTGGCCGTTGGCGTTGGTGGTGGAACCGCCCGCGATGTACTGCTTGCCATCGCCCCAGGTATTGGTGCTGTTGGTGTAGACGGCGCCGGCGGTGGTGCCGTGGTTGGCATTGGTGATGGCCATGGCGCCAAAGGTGCCGCCGGTGCCGCGGGTGCCGTCGATCATCTGGTAGCCGTTGGCATTTTGCGTCGTGCTGATGGGCACCACGCCGTTATACTGGCTGTTGCCGGTGCCGATCACGGTCTGCACCATGTTCCACTGCTCCAGCACGCTGCCGTCGGTAGCGCTGACGATGGTGTTGTGGAATTGCGGCGTGTTGCCATCGACCATGCGGGTGGTGACCAGGTAAGCCAGCTTGTAGCCGGTGACAACCTGTTCGATGTCGGTGGCGTTGAGCTGGTCTTCGCGCTTGTTGGCGGCGGAGGCGATGCGCTGCTCCTCCACCACGGGGTAGACGATCAGTTCGGCAAATGGCGGATCGATCGGCTTGCCGTTCGGCGAGACGGCTTTCAAGACCTTGGCAATGGCCTCCTTGCCGCTGATCCTGGCGTTGACATCGAGGTCGCCCTTGACCAGGCCGTTACGGCGGTCCGAGGCTGATTCGCTGATGATGCTGCCGTGCGGACCGCTGACCACCACCGATTCCGACTGGAACACGCGCAGACCCTTGAAGGTGTGATCCACGCGGCTGATGGTGGTGCCGGTGGTGCCGGGGTGCTGCTTGCCGATCACGAAGCCATGGCGGCTGTCGAGGCCGGCCTTGCCGCGGTTGGCGGACAGGGCTGCGATCAGATTCGCATTGTCCTGGGCCGACTGCGCCATCGGCGCTGCCATCAGGCTGGCTGCATCGGCGCTCACGCCCATCATGAAAGGCAAGGCGGCAATCGAAGCGGCCAGCAGGGTTTTCCGTAAAGTCATCTCTTCTCCAATCGGTGAATCGAACGTTTTTATAGGTGTTTCGCCGTCAATACTTTCCGGCGATGCATCCACCCTATTTTCGGTGCACCGATGGCGTCAAGCTAAATACACATTTGAGACAATCTTTCAGTAAATGTCTCATTTGGGACATTGTCGGGGTGACCACAGCGCCCAGTGTTTCCTGTCTGCGTCGTCATGAAGCTGTCACGCCCGCCTCTTAAAATGCTGCTGCGTGGAAGCCGAGCACGGCGTTTCAGCAGCTTTGCCGGTCGGCTCGAGCACCGGCACCAGTTTCAGGGCGGGCAGCGTTGCTGCTTCTCCCTCCTGATCGAGAATGAAGGTGGCTGCCGTGGCCGCCAGCGCCGCGGCCTGGGCGTGCAGGGCGGCGGCGGACACGGCGGCCTCAGTCACCAGCGCCGCGTTCTGCTGGGTCATGCCATCGATCTCCATCACGGCGCTGCTGATCTGCTCGATGCCGCCGGCTTGCTGGGCGCCGGACTGGCTGATGGCGCTGTTGACTGCGGTCAGCTCGCGCACCCGTTGCACGATGTCGTCCATGGTCGCGCCGGCTGCGTCCGTCAAGCGGCGGCCGCTATCGATGCGGCTGGCGGCGGTATCGATCAAGCCCTTGATTTCGCGCGCCGCCACGGCGGTGCGCTGGGCCAGGTTGCGCACTTCGCCGGCCACGACCGCAAAGCCGCGCCCGTTTTCGCCCGCCCGCGCCGCTTCCACGGCGGCGTTCAGGGCCAGCAGATTGGTTTGGAAGGCAATGCCGTCGATCACGGCGGTGATGTCGACGATGCGTCCGGCGGCGTGGCTGATGGCGGCCATGGTCTCGACCACTTCGGCCACCGCCTTGCCGCCCGCGCCGGCCGCTTCGGCGGCGCCCTGGGCCAGCAAATCGGCGCGGCGCGCGTGGCCGCCGTTCTGGCGCACGGTGGCGCTCAACTCTTCCACCGAAGCGGTGGTCTCTTCGACCGCCGCCGCCTGCTGCTCGGTGCGCCGCGCCAGCTCCGCATTGCCGGCGGCGATGGCGGCGCTGGCCGCGTCGAGTGCGCCGGCGCCACGGCGCACGCCGCCGATGGTGGCGGCCAGGCGCGCTCGCATGTCGGTGAGCGCCGCCATCAGGCTGGCAAATTCGTCATGGGCCGCGCGCGCAGGCGATGGCACGGAACGCAGGTCGCCGCCGGCCACCCTCGCAATCAATTGTCCGGCGCGGCGCAGGGGCAGCACGATGGAGCGGGTCAGCAGTAGAGCCAGGGCAGCCCCTGCCGCCACGGCCAGCACGCCCAGGCCCAACAGCAGCGCGCGGCTGTTGACGAACTGCGCATTGGAAGCTGCCGCCACCGTGTTGGCGGCGGCACTGTCGAAGGCGAGTTGCGCGGACAGGGCCGCCAGCCAGGCCTGGAAGCGGGTTTCCAGCGCACCCTCGGCCAGCTGGCTCACTTCGCCCGTCTTGCCCAAATCCTTCAGTTTGAGCATCTCGGCGCGTACGGCCAGGTAGGCGGCGCGGGCGCCGGCGCTTTTAGCAAGCAAGGCGACGGCGGCCGGGTCCTGGTCTTGCGCGATCCGTGCGCTCAGCTGCGCCTCCAGCGCGGCCTGGGCCCGGTCGCCGCTGGCGAGCTGGGCCGTAAAATAATCGGCCACTTCCAGAGAATCGCTGCGGGCCAGCGCCGCCGCGCGCAAGCCGTTCAGGCGCGCGCCGGCGAGGATGTCGGCATCGAGCTGGCGGCGCGCCAGCTTGTCGCGCACCAGGCTGGCCGTACTGGCGTCGGCCGCCTGCAAGCGCCACAAGGCCACCGCCGTCATGCCGGCCATGATGGCCAGAACCAGCGCAAACGAGGCCACGATGCGGGCCCCCACATTCATCCGCAATATTGTCATTCAAGTCACCCTGGTCGCCGCAGGATAATTCCTGCGTGCAACTATTGTGACTGTCTAATATGTCAGGACGATGACGGGGGGCCCCGGCGCCTCCATCGTTAGCGGCGACCGTCCCAGCCCCGCTCGCGGCCCCAGTGTTCACGGCGCCATTGTTCACGGCGCCACTCTGCGCGACGCAGTTCCTCGTGGCGCAGCCATTCGCGGTGGCGCCATTCCGCTTCGCGGCGGGCGCGCCAGTCATAGCGGTCGCCATAATAAGCCGGTGCATACACGCGCGGTGCGCCGTAATAAGCGACGGGCGCGGCCACGTAGGGCGCGCTGTAGACGGGCGCGCCGACGCGCACGCTGAGGCGGGTCTCGGCCGAGGCCGGGGTGGCCATGGCCACCGTCAGCGCCGCCACGGCGCCCGCTGCAATCATGGTGAAGGTCTTGTTCATGGTGAGCTCCTGTCTTTTTGATGAGTCGGACAGTTCCACTGTAAGACCTGTGGGGGCGGACCGGTGCAAGCACCCCGCAACATTTGTAACACCCCGTAAGGACGTGCGGTCAGGCGTCACAGCCATTGTTGCGCTGGCGTTCGCGCGGCAGCAGGCTGTGTTCCGACAGCACGCGGCCGTGACGGTTGGTGACTTCGCCCGGCCAGGGTGGCAGCGAGGCGTCCAGCGCGTCTTCGAAGTCGTGGTTGCGGTTGCCCGGCCAGGCGCAGAACTGGGCGATGGCAACCCGGATCAAATGCGAATTGCTGCGTTCGACTTCCTGCAGTCCCTCATTGACCCGGTTCTTGAAACGCAAGGTGTAGGTGCCGGCGAAGCTGCCATCGCGGCTGCTGATCTTGAATAATTTCGGCAAGCCGAATCCGTGCTTGCCGGAGGTGCTGGTGTCGACCTGACAAGCACCCCACGGAGCAATATGAAACCAGTACAAAAGCACTCTCCTTTTCCACGTAGAAAAACTATCCCGGTATAGGGGGATATACGCAAAAAAAGGCCGAGCGGATGCAGACGATTTACAGGGTCTGCGGCAGCGCACGCAGCTTGTCGGGATTGCGGATGATGAAGATGGCAACGATGCGGCCCTGTTCGATACGGAAGGCCTGGGCCGATTCCAGTTTGCCTTCGACGTAGCGCAGCAAGCCCGCTTCGCCGTTGATGCGGGCGGCGCGGTAAGCCACCTGGCGCGGATGCTGGTGTTCCAGCGACCAGAACACGCCGGCCACCCGGCCCGCACCATGCAGGATCTTGCGGAAGGAATTGACCTTGCCGCCGCCATCGGCCACCAGCGTCGCCTGCTCGGCCAGCATGCCGCGCATGGCCGCCATATCGCCCTGGCCGGCCGCCTGCATGAAGCCCGCGAGCAAAGCCTTGTGCTCCGCATCGGCCACCGAAAAGCGGGGCCGCTCTTCCTGCACCCGCGCCTGGGCGCGGTGCACCAGCTGGCGGCAGGCGGCCGCCGATTTGCCCAGCGCCGCGGCGATATCGGCGTAATCGGCATCGAACACCTGGCGCATCAGGAAGGCGGCGCGCTCGTCCGGCGAAAGGCGCTGCAGCACCCACATGAAGGCCACCGAGACGTCGCTGGCCTGCTCGACTGCCCGCTCGGGCGTGTGTTCGTCGAGCTCCAGCAAGGGCTCGGGCAGCCACCAGCCCACGTAGGCCTCACGGTCGGCACGGGTGGCGCGCAGGCGGTCGATGGCGAGGCGCGTCGTCACCGTCACCAGCCAGGCTTCCAGCGAGGCGATGGCCGCCTGATCCGCGCCATGCCAGCGCAGCCAGGCATCCTGCACCACGTCTTCCGCATCGGCGCGGATGCCCAGCATGCGGTAGGCGATGGAAAACAGGCGGGGCCGCAGGGCCTGAAAGCTTGCGGCGCTCGCCAGCGGGTCGCTCATGATGGCTTCCTGTTCAAAAGCCCGGCGCCGGCTGCTGGGGGATCTGGTTGCGCAGCGACAGGTTCAACACATTCCAGCCGCGGATGGCGGCAATCCCATAGCTTAGCTCGGCAATCTGGCTGTCGCTGAAATGCTCTTTCAATTGCGCGAAAGCGTGGTCGGTATCGTCCCGCCGGGGCAGCGCGTTCAAGGCATCGGCCCAGGCCAGCGCGGCCCGTTCGCTATCGCTGAAAAACGGTGCTTCGCGCCAGCCGGCGATGGCGTTCAGGTGACGGGGATCGGCGCCCTGTTTGAGCAGCGCGCGCCAGTGCATGTCGACGCAAACGCCGCAGCCATTGGCTTGCGACACGCGCAGATTGACCAGTTCGAACAGGCGCTCGCCGAGGCTGCCCTGGGCCACCGACTGGGACAGGGCGATCATGGCGTGCAGGGACTTGGGAGCGAGGGTGAAAAACGGCAGGCGGGCGGTGGCGGACATGGGAAACCTCTTCAATGGGAGGCGCACCATGCGCCCCTTCCATGATTAGACGGGCTGGCCTGGCCGCTTGTGACAGGGCGCTTAAAAAAGGCTCTGCTGGCGGCTGGTCAGGGCCTGGAAATCGTCGTCCACGAAAGGCAGGATGGCATCGGCCACGGGCTGCAGCTGGCGGCTGATGTAGTGCTCGTAATCGATGGGCGCGCTGCGCGCCTCCAGCGGTTCCGGTCCCCGCATGGTCATCACGTAGGAAATGATGCCGCGGTTCTGGTATTGCAGGGGGCGGCCGTGGCGGCGGTTGAACTCGTCGGCCAGGCGCGCCGCCCGCACCTGGGGCGGCACGTTGCGCTCGTAATCGTCGAGGGGCCGGCGCAGGCGCTTGCGGTAGACCAGCAGCTCGTCCAGCTCGCCGCTGGCGGTGCGCAGCACGTAGTCGCGGACATACTCGCGGTAGGGCTCGCCCTTGAAAATTTTCAGGTAGAGCGCCTGCTGGAACTGCTGGGCCAGCGGAGTCCAGTCGCTGCGCACCGTTTCCAGGCCTTTATAGACCATCTGTTCCCTGCCGTCGGCACGCAGGGCGAGACCCGCGTAGCGCTTCTTGCTGCCCTCCTCCGAGCCGCGGATGGTGGGCATCAGGAAGCGCTTGAAATGGGTCTCGAATTGCAGCTCGAGGGCGGACGACAAATTGAACTCTGCGCGGATATGCTGGTCCAACCATGCGTTGACGTGTTGAACCAGCGCCCTGCCGATGCGGGTCGCGTCCGCCTCGGAGTGCGCATGGCCCAGCCACACGAAAGTCGAATCGGTATCGCCATAAATCACCTGGTAACCCTGCTGCTCGATCAGCTCGCGGGTCAGGTGCATGATCTCGTGGCCCCGCAAGGTGATCGACGAGGCCAGGCGGGGATCGAAAAAGCGGCAGCCGCTCGAGCCCAGCACGCCGTACATCGCATTCATGATAATTTTCAGCGCCTGCGACAAAGGCTGGTTTTTCTCGCGCTTGGCCTGGTCGCGGCCTTCCGAAATCTGTTCGACGATGGCGGGCAGGCAATGGCGGGTGCGCGAAAAACGCGCGCCCCGGAAGCCTTCCACCGTCTCGGCCGGGTCTTCCCGCAGGCCCGCCACCAGGCCCACCGGGTCGATCAAAAAGGTGCGGATAATGGAGGGGTACAGGCTTTTGTAATCGAGCACCAGCACGGAGTCGTAGAGCCCCGCCGTCGAATCCATCACAAAGCCGCCCGGGCTGTCTTCATTGGCCACGTCGCCCAGATTGGGGGCCACGTAGCCCTGGCGGTGCATCATCGGCATGTACAAATGCTCGAAGGCCGCCACCGAGCCGCCGCTGCGGTCGGCCGCCAGCCCCGTCACGCTGGCCCGTTCCAGCAAAAAGCGCAGCAGGTCGGTCTTTTCAAAGATGCGCGTCACCAGCACGCAATCCTGCAGGTTGTAGCGCGCCAGAGCTGGCTTGTCCTCCGCAAAACGGCGGTTGATTTCATCCATGCGGTCGTAGGGATTGTCGATCGCCTTGCCTTCGCCCAGCAATTCCCGCGACACGTTTTCCAGGCTCATCGACGGAAAAGTCATGAAGGCCGAGCGCAGCGCCTCGATGCCATCGATCAGCAGGCGGCCCGGTGCGCTCGCAAAAAAATGGCCCTGGCGGCGCCCGCCCTCGTTGCCGCCCTGCTCGCGCGATTCCAGCACGGCCCCGCCCCGCCCCAGGCGCAATGGCACCTGGTACTTGGCCGCCTGTGACTGCAGCACCCGCAGATCGAACTGGATCACGTTCCAGCCCACGATCACGTCGGGGTCGTGGAGCGCCATCCACTCGTTCAAGGCCTCGATCAGGGCGGCGCGGCTGGCGTGGTAGATGAGGTCGAAGTCGAGGCCCTCGGCGCTGCCGTTGGGCGGGCCCAGCATCAGCACCGTTCGCTGCCCGCAGCCTTCGATGCCGATGCAGTAGAGCTCGCCGCGCTCGGTGGTCTCGATGTCGAGCGAGGCCATGCGCAGCCGGGGACGGTAACCTTGCTGGGGGCGGATGGTGGCGTCCAGCAGCAGCGATGCAGGCTGGGCCGCAGGCGTGATTGCGGCCGCGCCTGCGGCATTGCCCGCTCGTGCATTGCCGGCTCGTGCATTGCCGGCTCGTGCGCTGGCGGCTGGCGCGTTCACGGCCGGTGCGTTCGCGGGCGGTGCGGCCGGGGCCGTTGTGACTGCGGCCGTTGTGACCACGGCCGTGGTGACCGCAGCCACGGGGCCCGCTGCCGGGACGTCCGGGGGCGGCACCCCGGCAAACGACACGGGCGCAGTTATAAAACGCTCCATCAGGTAGCGCTCGGGTGGCTTGACGTCGGCTTCGTAGACGTCGATGCCGTAGTCGCGCAGGCGGCGCGCCAGCTTGCCGAGGGTGCGGTACTGGCTGCAGTACAGGCCCAGCACGGGGCGGTGGGAAAAGTCTTCCAGCGCCAGGGGCCGCAGTTCACAGCCGGCCTCGTCGCCGATGACGGTGCGCGCCTGCGCTTCCTGCTCGCGTGGAATGAAGGCGACCGAGGCGTGCGGCGGCAGGCGCAGGCATACGGGGCCGGCGTCCGTGGCCAGCCACAGCTCCACTTCCGTGCCGGCGGGCGTGTCGCGCCAGTGACGGGTCAGCAGGAAGCCCTGCTTGAACGGGACTGGCTCGCCTGATGCGCCAGCTGCGCACGCACGGTTGGTGGAAGGTGACGCGGCATCGGCGGGCGCAGTATCGGCAAACGAAGCCGCGATCGAAACCTCGATCGAAGCCTCGATCGAAGCCTCAGGTGCAGCCGCGGCGTCGATTCGCGCCGCGGCGGTGGAATCGTGGCCGGCCGAGGCGTCATCGCGCGCAGGTGCAGGTGCAGGTGCAGGTGCAGGTGCGGGTGCAGGTGCAGGCGGTGTGGACATGACACCCTCTTCCCGCTCACGCATTGCTGCTCTCGCGCACCTGCGGCCGCGGCATCAGCGCGGGCGCCTGCAAATCCGGGTTGCCCGCGAACAGGGCCGTCACCCAGTCGGCAAAAGCGCGCACCCGGGGCGAGGCCATCCGGCCCTGGGGATAGAGCAGGGACACGGGCATGGGCGTCGGTGGCGTGTCGGCCAGCACTTCGACCAGGGCGCCGCTGTCGAGGTGTGCGCGCACCTGATAGGCGCCCAGCTGGGCCAGGCCCAGGTGCTGCAGGGCGCAGGCGACGTTGGCCTGGGCGTCGTTGATGGCGACCGGACCCCGCATCGCCACCTTGACGATGTCCTCGCCGACCAGAAACTCCCAGTCGAAGGCGCGGCCCGTGCGGCCGGAAAAATGCACCACGCAGGCGTGGCCGTCCAGCTCCGCAATCGAACGGGGCGTGCCGTGCGCCGCCAGATAAGTGGGTGTGGCGCAGGTCACGAAACGCATATTGCCGATCTGGCGTCCCACCAGCGCCGAATCCTGCAACTGCCCCACCCGCACGGCGCAATCGATGCCTTCCTGGGTCAGGTCGACCAGGCGGTCCGTCATGCCCAGATTGAGTTCGATGTCCGGGTAGCTTGCATGAAAATCGGCCAGATGGGGCAGCACCAGCTTGTGCGCCACCGCGGCCGGCAGGTCGACCCGCAGCTTGCCCCGCAGGCTCGACGCGCCGGGGCCGCGAAACAGGGCTTCGGCGGTGTCGACGGCGCCCAAGATGTCGATGCAGTGACGAAAATACACGGCGCCATCCTGGGTCAAGGACAGGCGCCGCGTCGTTCGCTGCAATAATTGCACGCCCAGATAGGCTTCCAGGTTTTTCATGGTCGCCGTCAGCGCCGCGCGCGGCAGGGCCAGGGTTTCAGCCGCCTTGGAAAAGCTGTTGGCTTCGACAATGCGCACGAAGGCGTGCATGGCTTTGAGCTTGTCCATGGGGCAGGAAGGCCGGATTGTTCACATAAAACGAAAGGTGTGGAGCGATTATGCACTAATTATCTTAAGTGCGTCAGCCCCTACAATAGAGGCATTCGATCTGCAACCCCCAACACGACACCGCCACCCTCCTCCAGGATACAAGCCATGCACACCAACGACGAACCCGACATTTCTTCAGGCATGCTCTTGCTGCTGGCAAGCGCCTGCGGCCTGATTGTCGCCAACCTGTATTATGCGCAGACCCTGGTCGGTCCCATCAGCCGGGCCACCGGCCTGTCGCCCGGCGCCGCCGGCCTGATCGTCACCCTCACCCAGATTGGCTACACCTTGGGCCTGACCTTCATCGTGCCACTGGGCGACCTGGTGGAAAACCGCCGCCTGGTCTTCTCCGGCCTGCTGTTAACGGCCGCCGCCCTGGTCGTGGCCGCCTTCGCCACCAATGCCGCCGTGTTCCTGGCGGCGGCACTGGCCATCGGCCTGGGATCGGTGGTGGCCCAGGTGCTGGTGCCCTACGCGGCCCACCTGTCGAAGGAAGCGAAGCGGGGCCACGCCGTCGGCAAGGTGGTCAGCGGCCTGCTGCTGGGCATCATGCTGGCCCGCCCGGTCGCTTCCCTGGTGGCCGACCACAGCAACTGGCACGTGGTCTTCGGCGGCGCCGCCGTCCTGATCGTGCTGCTCGCTTTCGTGCTGCGCGCCAAACTGCCTCCGCGCGTGCCGACCTCGCCCATGCCCTACGCCAAGTTGATCGGCTCGCTGTGGCATCTGCTGCTGACCACGCCCGTGCTGCGCCGCCGCGCCGCCTACCAGGCCGGCCTGTTCGGCTCTTTCAGCCTGTTCTGGACCGCGACGCCATTGATGCTGGCCAGCCCTGCCTTCCACATGTCGCAGACAGGCATCGCCATCTTCGCCCTGGTCGGCATGGCCGGCGCCGTCGCCTCGCCCATCGCCGGCCGCCTGGCCGACAGCGGCCACACCCTGACGGCCACCGCCGCCGCGCTGCTGCTGGGCATCATTGCCTTCGCCCTGCCCCTGTTCGACCCCGCCTCGCGCCCACTCGCCCTGGGCCTGCTGGTCGCGGCCTCCATCATCCTCGACATGGGCGTGGCGGCCAGCCTGGTGCTGGGCCAGCGCGCCATTTTCAGCCTGGGTGCCGAAGTCCGCAGCCGCCTCAATGGCCTCTATCTCGCCATGTTCTTCCTGGGCGGCGCGGTCGGCTCGGCCTTGGGCGGCTGGGTCTATGCAAACCACGGCTGGCATGCCTTGCTGCTGACGGGCATGGCGTTTCCCGGACTGGGATTGGTGTACTGGCTCACCGAGTATGCCCGGCAAGGCGCGGCGCAAGGCCAGACTTGCTCGGCGACGCAGGATTGACAGTCCACTCCTCGAACATCTGCGATGGCGCGGCAATGACGGTCAAACGCAGCGCTGCCGGGTCCCGCGCGCGCGCCCGCTTACCGGCATGGACGGGCGGCGCATCTCTCAAATCGCCGCAGCGCGCGCACGCGTGTAACTGCCCACCACCTTGCCGACGATATCGGTGTCCGCTTCATACCTCAGGCCGAGCCGCCGGGCGACGCCCAGCGACGCGTCATTGCCGGCGGCGATGAGCGCCCGCACAGTCGGTTCGCGCCGCGTCTCGAAGGCGTACTGCAAGGCCGCCGTTGCAGCTTCGCTGGCAAATCCTTTACCGCCGAACTCACTGTAGGTATTCCAGCCCAACTCCATCACGGGCGACTGCTCCCGAAAAAACGCGCCCACGGTGCCGACGACCTCGCCGGTCTGCCGGTCCTGCGCGACCCACCAGCCGGCACCACCGATCAGCCACAGCCCGGCCTGGGAAGAGAAGATTCGCCATGCTGTCAGCCGGTCGACCGCACCCAGGTGCAAGGAGCTGATGGGATCGGCCAGGTGCGCCGCAAAGGCATCGAAGTCGGCGCGCCGGTATTCGCGCAGCAACAGGCGCTCCGTGTGCAGGTAGGGAACAGCGGTGGTGAATGAGTGGTTCATGGCAGGACAGTTTGATGGACGGACGCGGCGCGCGGTCACGGCGCCGCCCTTGGTTTCTGGTGCACCATGCGCTTGGGCAGGATATGCACTTGCCCGCAGTGCATGTGCGCCGGGGCGCTCGCGTCGTGCGAGCTGCCAGCTGGCCGCGCCACCAGATCGGCCGGATGATGGCCGCGCTGCGGCAGCAGGGATTGCCGGACCTGGCTGGTTGGAACGGCTCGCCGTATTTGGCTGACGGTCGCGCGGGCCGGCAATGCAATTTGCGCTAGTCGTCCGCGCGCCGCTGTGCGCCAAGGCCGCCCTTGGCCAGCAGGATCCACATGCGCCATTGCTGGCGGTAATGCACCGCCTTGAGCAGGCCGTCGACCCAGCGCTCGCTGCCGTCGCCCGTCTGCAGGCGAAAGCGCAGGGTCTTCTGCGTGCTGTCGGACAGGGATTCCAGTCCCAGCAATTCCTGTTCCATCATCGGCAGGTCGTCGGCGTGGATCAGGCTGCGCCAGGCGGCGGGCTGGGCGGCGTGGGGGCTGCCGTTGACGAGCAGGTGCAGGGCCGGCATGGGATAAGGCTGCTGGCCGTCCGGCATCAGGAACAGCACGTCGCCGATGGCGGCAAAGGTCGAGGTGATGTCCTTGATGAAGGCCTGGCTCTTGCGCTGGTTGAACAGCACCTGGTTGTACACTTCGGCAAGCGAACGCCGTTGCGAGGTCGCCACCTGGGCGGTCAGCTTGCTCGAGTAATTGGCACGCCGCAAATATTCAAGCAAGATAATAGCCGTGCTCGCCACAATCAGATTGTTGGCGATAATGATGAGATCCGAGGTGGTCACGGCAGTAAATACGCCATAGGGCGGAATGAAATAATAAAAAGCCAGCACCAGCCCGATGGCGAGGCTGATGAAGGCCACCGCGATGCCAACGAAAAACTCAGTCACAATGGCGCCCACCACGACCAGGTGAAATGGCACGTTGGGCTGGACGAAGGGGTGGATCGTTTTGCGGATGTTGAAAGCGAGGATGGTGATGAGCAGGCCGATGCACAGACGCGTCAGTGGCGTTCCCGGCGTCCAGTTTTTCGAATTTTTACTCAGGTAGACCATGTCATATACACCGATGGCGACAAATAAAACGGAAGCGCAACACGTGGTCATGCTGCTCCACGGCCTGGCCAGCACGTCCCTCGAAGTGGCGCGGCTCGGCAAGTTCTTGACAAAGGAAGGCTTGGCGACCTTCGAACCGAATATAGCAGGTTTTTGCTATGGAGAACCTTCCACCAATTGGCGCGATTGGGTCGACGGCATCCGCGGCGAATTTCGCCGTTTGCGCGAGACCAATGCGAGCGTGTCGATCGTCGGCATCTCGATGGGCGCGACCCTCGCCCTGGCCGTGGCGGAAGAGGAAGAAGGCATCGCCGCCCTGGTGCTGCTGTCGACCGCGATTGCCTACGATGGCTGGGCGATTCCCTGGTACCGGCCCCTGCTGGCGGTGGCGCGCCATTTTCCCATGGCCAAGCGCTACAAATACCGCGAGCACGAACCCTTCGGCGTCAAGAACGAGGAGATGCGCGCCCGCATCCGCAAGGCCGTGATGTCGGCCGAAGCCTCGGAAGCAGGCGGCGCCTACATCGGTTTCGACCACGTCAACCAGGCCGATGCCTTGATCGTCCACGTGCGCCGGCACGTGAACCTGGTCACTTGCCCCACCCTGATCGTGCACGCCATCGAAGACGAAACCGTCAGCCCCCGCAACGCCGACTGGTTAATGGACAACATCAGCGCCAAGCGCAAGAAAGCCGTGTTCCTGGGCCAAAGCTACCACATGATCACCATCGACAACGAATACGAACTGGTGTTCCACGAAACCCAGGCCTTTCTCAAGCAGACCATCAACGCCGCCTCGCACAAGCTGGTGTTCGAGCAGCCCGAAGTGATCAGCAAGGCCTTGCAGCGGGCCATGCGGGGGACCAACAAAGCAGCCTAGATCGCCGCGGGCTCGCTTCAATGCCCGTGCTGTTTTTCGTACTCGTCCGCCTCGGCCTTGGTCGCATGCACGATGCCGTCCGGATGCTCGGGCGGGGTGTACAGGGTGTATAGCTTGAGCTTTTCCGTGCTGGACGTGTTGATGACGTTGTGCTCGGTGCCGGCCGGAATCACGACGGCGACGCCGTCTTCCAGCAGATGCTCTTCGCCATCGAGCAGGGCTTTGCCCGTGCCCTGTTCGACGCGGATGAACTGGTCGTGGCCCGTGTGGTGTTCCATGCCGATTTCTTCGCCCGGCTGCAAGGTCATGATGACCAGCTGGCTGCGCTCGGTGGTGTAAAGCACTTCGCGGAAGTTCTCCCCTTCCAGGGTCTTGCTTTCAATGTTGATGCGGTAGCCCGACATGCTGCTCTCCTTGCCGAAAATTGGTCAATGCGAGCGATTGTACAAGGGGCCGCGCCGGCGTGCTGGCCGCGGCTCCGGTTTCTCGGACTCAGTTTGCCTTCAAGGCGTTCGGCACGAAATCCTCCATCACCGCCTTGCGCAGCAGATTCGGCGGCAGCATGCCCTGGGCCAGCACGAAGTCATTGAACGCTTTCCTGTCGAACTTGCGGCGCAGGGCCACTTCGGCCGCCTC